>Ga0136617_10004241_pt1 | contig 12833 bp, 6 predicted proteins | sample AntDrymUQ3222106_2_FD_129672 | JGI IMG/M metagenome (GOLD analysis project Ga0136617, IMG submission 129672) | Polar desert sand microbial communities from Dry Valleys, Antarctica - metaG UQ322 (21.06) | ecosystem: Environmental > Terrestrial > Soil > Desert | place: Antarctica: Dry Valley...
CCCGCCGAGCGCGGCCGCCCCGTGGACGAAAAATCCGTCGCTCGGCCGGTGACACCCTATGGCCGCAGCAAGCAGGCGGGCGAGGACATGGTCCGCCAGTCCGGTGTCGCGTTCACGATCGTGCGCCCGCCCATCGTCTACGGTCCCCGCGACCGCCAGACCCTGCGTCTCTTCCGGATGGCACGCCGTGGCATCGTCCCGCTCCTCGGTGACGGCGCGCAGGAGCTCTCGATCGTGCACGCCGCGGACCTTGCCGACGCCCTCGTCGCTGCCGCGACGGCACCGGCCACCGCCGGCGGCACGTATCACGCCGCGCAGGCTGCAATTGTCACCCAGCGCCGCCTGCTGGAGGAGATCGGCCGCGCCGTAGGACGCATGCCGCGACTCGTGGGTGTTTCGCCGCGGGCCGTGCGTATCGCGCTCTCCATCACGGGCGCCATCGCGCGCGTGACCGGCCGCTCGACGCTGCTCGATCCTTCCAAGGCGCCCGAGCTGCTCGCTCCGGCTTGGACGTGTGACGCGGACCCTCTTCACCGCGACACCGGCTGGACGGCGCGCATCCCGCTCGATCGTGGGTTGCGCGAGACCGCCGATTGGTACGCACAGGCGGGATGGCTGTGACGTTGGCGCCGCTGGACAAGTGGACGCTCGCGTATCTCGCGTATGCGACGCCGATGCTGCTCGCCGCCGGCGTGCGAGGAGCCGAGGCAGCGGTCATCGCCGCCGGCTACGGTGCGCTCGGCGCGTTCGCTTTCGCCGCCCCATCGCTGAGGCGCCGCGGCGGAGCGGTTCGCTTCGTCGCCGAGTTCTATCCACTGATGGCGGCGGTGGGACTGTACACGGCCATCGGGATGGCCAATACCACCGCGGGCGTGTCGCACGACGCGATTGTCCAGCGATGGGAAGAAGCCGTGCTCGGCAGCCAGCCGTCGCGCGAATGGATCCGCGCCATGCCCTTCCCCTGGCTCAGCTGGATGCTCCATGCGGGCTACCTCTCGTACTACTTCATTCTTGCCGGGGCCCCGCTCGGTCTCTGGTTGTCCGGACGCCAGGAGGGCGCGAGGCGCGTCACGTTCGCGATGATGGCGGCGTTCTACATCTGTTACGCCGTCTTCCTCGCCTTCCCGGTGGCCGGGCCGCGCTACACGTTCGCGCTCGCCGAGAACGCTGCGACCAGCACCGCCATCGCGCAGGCGACGCAGCGGCTGCTCGATAACGGCGCCGCCTGGGGCACGGCGTTCCCGTCCTCCCACGTCGCCGTCTCGCTGGTCGCCGCCGGCACCACGCTGCGCGAATGGAGGGCACTCGGATTCCCGCTCCTCGTGGCCGCGCTCCTGCTCACGCTGGGAACGGTGTACGGCCAGTTCCACTACGCGGTAGACGCGATTGCCGGCGTTGCGCTGGCCGCGTCCATCGTCGCCGTCATCGCGCCGACTAAGATATCCGGCTGATGGCTGTTCGCTGGCCGCGCTACCCGCTCGTCTACGAGATCAACACGCGCGTGTGGCTGCAGGACCTGTCCGCCCGCCACAAGCGGCCGGTGACGCTGGCCACCGTACCGCCCGAGGAGCTCGCGCCCATCGCCGCCCTCGGTTTCGACGCGGTGTGGCTGATGGGCGTCTGGGCGACGGGGCCGGAGCCGGTCTGGGTCGCGCGACACGACGGTCCGCTGAGGGCGGAGTACGCCCGGGCCCTTCCCGACGTGACCGACGACGACATCATCGGCTCCCCATACGCCATCTCGCGCTACGAGGTCGCGGAGGGGATCGGCGGACCCGGAGGACTGCAGGTCATCCGGGCGCGCCTCGCGACGCACGGCATGCGGGTGATCCTCGACTTCGTACCCAATCACATCGCGCGCGACCACCGGCTGGTCCGCGAGCGTCCCGAGGCCATGATTCGCGGAACGACGGAAGACCATGCTCGGGACCCGCGCTCCTTCTTCAGGTCGCGTAGCGGCGCCATCGTCGCCCACGGCCGCGACCCGTACTTTCCGGCCTGGACGGACACCGCGCAGGTGAACTTCGCCAGCCGCGACGGACGCGACGCGATGCGCGACGCGCTCGTCCGTATCGCCAGCCAGTGCGACGGCGTGCGCTGCGACATGGCGATGCTCGTGTTGCCCGACGTTTTCGCGCGCACGTGGGAAGGACGCCTGGGGCCCGCCCCCGTCTTCGACAGCTTCTGGAAGGAGGCGATCCCCGCCGTCCTCGCGCGACACCCTCGGTTCCTCTTCCTCGCCGAGGCCTACTGGGGGCTCGAGGATCGGCTGCACGAGGAGGGGTTCCATTTCACCTACGACAAGGAGCTCTACGACCTCGTGCGCAACCGGGACGCGGCCGGAGTGCGCCACCATCTGCGGCGCCCCGCCGCCTTCCAGGATCGCTCCGCGCGCTTCGTCGAGAACCACGACGAGGCGCGCGCCGTCACCGCGTTCGGCAGGATGTCGCGGGCGGCCGCGGTGACGACGTTCTGCGCCCCCGGCCTGCGCCTGTTCCACGAAGGCCAGCTCCAGGGGCGGACAGTACGGATCCCGGTGCAGCTCGCACGGCGCCCCGAGGAGCCGCGAGACGACGACCTCCTCGATTTCTACGCGCGGCTGCTCTCGGTGCTGCAGCAACCCATCCTCAAGGAAGGCGTCTTCCGCCCCGTCGACGTGCGCCAGGCCGGACCGACCGACCACACCAACGACGCCATGGTGGCCGCGTCGTGGCGTGGCCCGCGGGATCACGGAACGCGGACGTTCCTCGTGGTGTCGAACCTGGCGGGGACCAAGGGATATGCGCGCATCCCGCTCGACCCGGTGCTGTTCCAGGCCGGGCGGCAGTACCGCGTGCTCGACCACGTGGATGGGCGGGAATACACGCGTGATGGCGGCGAGATCTCCGATCCCGGCCTCTTCGTGGCCCTCGAGGCTTTTCAGGCGCACGTGCTCGAGATCACCGATGGCACGAGCGGCGACTCCGACGGAATAGCGGCCGCCGGCCGCCTGTAGACATCCCGGAGGCGGAATGAAGCTCGGATACGCCGGGGTCGTGACGGCAGTGATCGCGGCAAGCCTCGGACAGGCGGGGCAGCCTGCCTCGCGCCGCCTGCCACGGCGGCCGCCGGTCGTCATCTCCTCGGAGACGGGACTCGTCTTCCGCCTTGCCGAAGGTTCTCCGCTGCCGGAGCGAAGCACCTCCACCGCTGCCGCCGCCGTCGCCCTCGACGCGGAGGCGACGCAGCGCGTGCTCGACCGCCTCCCGCCACTGCCTCCGCTCGCGGGCGGCCCCCCGCCGTTCGCCTTCAGGGAACGGTCGTTGCCGCCGCCGCGCACCGGCGCGACCGTCGTGCAGCAGTTCCCGCCGCCCGTTGCGCCCTCCGCGGGGCCGCCGGCGGTGGGGAGCGGGGAAGCGGTGACGGTCATCCGGCGTTCGCCGGAGGGCGCCGTCCCCATCGCGTCGCATCTGAGCGTGACGTTCTCGCAACCGATGGTCCCCGTCGGATCGCACGAGGACCTCGCGGCCCGCGGTGTGCCCGTGCGCCTGACCCCGGAGCCGCCGGGGAAGTGGCGATGGGTGGGCACCCGAACGCTGTTGTTCGAGCCTACCGGGCGTTTCCCGATGGCGACCACGTATCGGGTCGAGATCCCGGCCGGCACCGCGCCGGCGACAGGACTCCCCAGCGGGCAGGCGGTCGCGTGGGGGTTCACGACGCCGGCGCCGAACGTGATCGCCCGCCATCCGGACGGCACGACCGCCCGGCGCGACGTGGTGATGGTGGCCGTCTTCGACCAGCGCATCGATCCCGATGCAGTCGTGTCGCGCCTCCGCGTCACCGCGGGCCAGGGCGTCCGCGAGGTACGGCTGGCCACCGCAGCCGAGATCGAGGCGGACGCGGAGGCCCGGCGCGTGACCGCCGCCGCGGCGGAAGGTCGATGGATCGCGTTCCGGACGCGCGACCTGTTGCCGCCGGACACCGCGGTGACGGTCGAGGTCCCGGCGGGGACCCCTTCGGCGGAAGGGCCGCACGTCACCCGCGCCGCGCAGGCCTGGTCCTTCCGGACATTCGGGCCGCTGCGGGTGACGGCGCAGCGCTGCGGATGGCAGCCGAACGTGTGCCCACCGGGCGCCCCCTGGCACATCGAGCTCAGCAATGCCGTCGACGCGGCTGCGTTCACGAAGGACATGGTCCGCGTCGAACCCGAGCTGCCGGGACTCGTCGTGGCCGCCCACGGCAACGTCCTCATGGTGCAGGGACGATCGAAGCCGCGCACGACGTATCGCGTGACCCTCTCCGCGTCGCTTCCGGACGCGTTCGGTCAGACCCTCGGCGCGCCCCACACGGTCAGCTTCGCCGTCGGGCGCGCGCAGCCGTCGCTGTCGGCCGGCGGCGGCGAGCTCGTGGTCCTCGATCCCGCCGCGCCGCCACGCCTTTCCGTGTACTCGACGGGCATCGCAGCCTTGAAGGTCACGGTGCATCGCGTGACCCCCGCCGAATGGGAGGCCTATCGCGCGTTCCAGAAGGACGCGCAGCGCGATCGCAGCACGCCAACGCCCCCGGGCACGCGCGTCGCCGCCCGTACGGTGACCACTGCCGGATCCATCGACGAGCTCGTGGAGACGCCCATCGATCTCGCCGCGGCCTTTTCCGGCGGGCTCGGGCACGCGATCGTCGTCGTCGAGCCCGCCGGCGTGGCGCCGCGGGCGAGCGAGCGATGGCCCGGACGCGTCATCACATGGGTCCAGGCCACCCGCATCGGCCTCGACGCCTTTGTCGATGCCACCCGGCTCGTGGCCTGGGCGACGGCGCTGGGCGATGGACGCCCGCTGGCCGGCGTCGAAGTCGAGCTGATCCGGGCCGGCAATGACGGCGCGCGCGCGACCACCGATGCCGACGGATTGGCGACGTTGCCGCTGGCCACGCCCGCGGTCGCGCTCGTCGCGCGCCACGGAAACGACGTCGCCCTGCTGCCCGCACGCGTGTCGTGGTGGGATGAGAGCGGCTGGCAGCGCGTCGAGGATCAGGGCCAGTTGCGCTGGCTGGTGTTCGACGACCGCGGGCTGTATCGCCCCGGCGAAGAGGCGAAGGTCAAGGGGTGGATCCGGCTCATCGCCCCCGGCCCCGCCGGTGACGTGGAGGCGGCGCCGGCGGCGGTGCAGTCCGTCTCGTACGCGCTGCGCGATTCGCAGGGCAACGAAGTCGTCAAGGGCACGGCCGCGGTGGGGGCGCTCGGCGGCTTCGATTTCACCCTCGCGTTGCCGGCGACCATGAACCTCGGGCACGCCGCGCTCGAGCTGAAGGCGACCGCGGCCGGGATCCCGGAAGCCTCTCATCACCACGCCGTCCAGGTTCAGGAATTCCGCCGCCCCGAGTTCGAGGTGACTGCACAGGCCAGCGAAGGGCCCCACTTCGTGGGCGGCCAGGCCCTGGTGACCGCGCGCGCGGCGTACTTCGCCGGCGGCGCTCTGCCCGATGCCCCCGTTACCTGGAACGTGCGCTCGACTCCGGCGCAGTTCACGCCGCCCGGGCGCGACGACTTCACCTTCGGCACCTGGGTCCCGTGGTGGCGTCCGTGGCACGGCCCGGCCGCCACGCGCACGGAGACGTTCGAGTCACGCACCGACGCACGCGGCGAGCACCGGCTGTCCATCGCCTTCGAGCGCGTCGACCCGCCGGAGGCGTCTCAGGTGGAGGCCGAAGCCTCCGTGATGGACGTGAACCGCCAGGCGTGGACAAAGGCCGCGCGCCTCCTCGTCCATCCCGCCGACGTGTACGTGGGACTGCGCTCGCCACGGCTGTTCGTGCAGGCGGGGGAGCGGCTGCTCGTGGAATCCATCGTCGTCGATCTCGACGGGCGCGCCGTGCCGGGGCGTCCGGTGTCGGTGACGGCGGAACGGATGTCGTGGGAGCAGGTTGCAGGCGAGTGGAAGCAGGTAGCCGTCGACCGCGAGGAATGCCCGGTGACGTCGGGCGCGGAGCCGATAAGCTGCGGATTCCTCCCCCGCGAAGGCGGCAGCTATCGCGTGACCGCCGTGGTGACGGATGGACAGGGGCGGCCGAACCAGACGCGCATCCAGCTCTGGGTGGCGGGCGGCGCACAGCCCCCGCGGCGCGACGTCGCGCAGGAGGAAATCACGCTCGTCCCCGCGCGGAAGGAATACCGCGCCGGCGAGACGGCGGAGGTGTTGGTGCTGGCGCCGTTCGCGGATGGCGAAGGGCTGCTCACGCTGCGCCGCTCCGGGCTCGTGCGCACCGAGCGGTTCCGGATGCGTGGCGCGTCCCACACCCTGCGCATTCCCATCGAGGATGGGTACGTTCCCAACGTGCACGTCCAGGTCGATGTGGTCGGGGCCGCGCCGCGCACTTCCGACGACGGTGCCGTGGACGCGAAGCTGGCGAAGCGGCCAGCGTTTGCGAGCGGCACGATCGACCTTGCCGTTCCGCCGCTGCAGCGCACGCTGTCCGTCGCCGTGGCCGCGCGCGAGGCCGCTCTCGAGCCCGGCGGCAAGACCGACCTGACGCTGGACGTCACCGACGCCGGCGGCCGTCCGGTGTCCGGTGCGGAGCTGGCGGTGGTCGTGGTCGACGAAGCCGTGCTCGCGCTCACCGCCTACAAGATCCCCGATCCCATCGAGGTGTTCTACGCGAAGCGCGAGCCGGGAGTGGCGGATCACCACCTGCGCGCGCACGTCCTGCTCGGCCGGCCGGCGGACGCCGCCGTCGAAGAGACCCTCCAGATGAGCTCCACGGAGGCGCGCTTCGGGGGGATGGTGGGCGGGGTGATGGACGCCGCGTCCAGCGCCGCGCCACCGCCCTCCGCGCCGATGGCGAGGAAGATGGCGTCCAACCCGACGGCCGCCGCGCCGATAGCGATGCGCGCCGACTTCCGCGCCCTTGCCCTCTTCGTCCCGTCGGTGCGCACCGACTCCGCCGGACGCGCCGTGGTGCCCGTCACCCTGCCCGAGAGCCTGACGCGGTACCGCATCACCGCCGTCGCGGTCTCCGGCGCGCGCCAGTTCGGCAAGGGTGAGTCGACGGTGACCGCACGCCTGCCGCTGATGGTCCGCCCCTCCGCCCCGCGTTTCCTGAACTTCGGCGATCGTTTCGCGCTGCCGGTGGTGATCCAGAACCAGACCGCGTCGCCGATGTCGGTCGACGTCGCCGTCCGCGCGTCGAACGCGGCGCTCACCGACGGTGCGGGGCGCCGGGTCACGGTGCCCGCCAACGATCGCGTCGAGGTCTTGTTCCCGGCCACAACCGTCTCCGCGGGCACGGCGCGATTCCAGGTGGGCGCGATGTCCGGGCGGTGGGCGGACGCGGCGGAGGTCGTGCTCCCGGTCTGGACGCCGGCGACCACGGAAGCGTTCGCCACCTACGGCCAGATCGACGCGGGGGCGGTGCGGGTGCCCATCCAGACGCCGCGCGACGTCGTGCCGCAATTCGGCGGCCTGGAAGTCACGACGTCGTCCACCGCCCTCTCCGCCTTGACCGACGCGCTGCTGTACCTCGCCGCCTATCCGTTCGAGTGCGCCGAGCAGGTGGCGTCGCGCGTGCTCGCGGTGGCGGCGCTCAAGGACGTATTGACGGCTTTCCAGGCTCCGGGGTTGCCGCCCCCGGCCGAGCTCGCGGCGGCGGTGGACCGTGACCTGAAGCTGCTGGCGCGTTTGCAGAACGACGACGGCGGGTTCCCCTTCTGGCGCCGCGGCGACCAGTCCTGGCCGTACGTCAGCATCCACGCCGCGCACGCCCTGCAGCGCGCGAAGGACAAGGGGTTCGCCGTTCCCGAGCAGACGCTGACCCGCGCCCGCGCGTACATCGTCGAGGTCGAGCGCCACATGCCGCCGGAGTACGGGCCCGACGTGAAGCGCACGATCATCGCCTACGCGCTCAACGTCCGATTGCGGATGGGCGATCGTGATGTCGCCCGGGCGCGGACGCTCCTGAACGAGGTCGCAGTCGAGAAGATCTCCTTCGAGGCCCTGGGCTTCCTCCTGCCCGTCCTCGCCGGGGATCCTCCGTCGCAGACGGATGTCACCCGGGTGCTGCGCCATCTGGAGAACCGGGTGACGGAGACCGCCGCCGCCGCGCATTTCGCCGTCTCCTACGGGGAGCAGGCATACCTGATCCTGCATTCCGACCGCCGCGCCGACGCGGTGGTGCTCGAGGGGTTGATCGCGGCGCAGCCGGCGAGCGACCTCATCCCGAAGATCGTCACCGGGCTGCTCGCGCACCGCCGCGGCGGCCGCTGGGAGAACACGCAGGAGAACACATTCGTGCTCCTCGCCCTCGACCGCTACTTCGCGACCTACGAGAAGACGACGCCGGACTTCGCGGCGCGCCTGTGGCTCGGCGAAGCGTACGCGGGGGAGCACGCGTTCCGGGGCCGGACCACCGATCGCCAGCAGGTCGAGGTGCCGATGGTTCAGATGGGCGCCGCCGGAACGACGTCGGATCTCGTCGTCGCCAAGGAAGGACCGGGGCGGCTCTATTACCGCGTCGGGCTCAGCTACGCCCCGTCCAGCCTGCGACTCGACGCGGCCGACCACGGCTTCACCGTCGAGCGGACGTACCAGGCGATCGACGATCCCGCCGATGTCTCGCGAATGGCGGACGGCTCGTGGCGCATCCGCGCCGGATCACGGGTCCGTGTCCAGCTGACGATGGTCGCTCCCGCGCGCCGGTATCACGTCGCGCTCGTCGACCCGCTCCCGGCCGGGCTCGAAGCGCAGAACCCCGCGCTGGCGACGACGGGCGCGCTGCCCCCCGCGCCCGAGAACGCGAGCGACCGGCCGTGGCCCTGGTGGTGGCGGTCCTGGTTCGAGCACCAGAACCTCCGCGACGAGCGCGTGGAGGCGTTCACGACGCTGCTCGGGGAGGGCGTGCACGCCTATTCGTACGTCGCGCGGGCGACGACGCCCGGCCGCTTCGTGGTCCCGCCCGCGAAAGCGGAGGAGATGTACCACCCGGAGACGTTCGGAAGGAGTGCGACCGACACCGTCACCGTCGAATAGCGCGTCGCCGTCGCGCGGGGGAAGCGCGCGCCGCGCGGCTGCGCGCTTCGCGTTGCGGGCACCCGCAGCGGATGCTAGCGTCACGAGGTCGTCATCCCCGAGAGGAGACCTCGTGAAGCGAATCCTTCTCGCCGCCGCCGCGGTCGGCGCGGCGCTCGCCGTCCACGCCGCCGCGGAGCCGGTGGACCTCGACATGGTCTCCCGCATCCGCGACGAGGGGTTCAACCGCTCGAAGGTGATGGAGACCGCGGGCCACCTCACCGACCGCATCGGACCGCGGCTCACGAACTCGCCGCAGGCCCGCGAAGCGGCGGAATGGACGCGGTCGCGGATGGCCGAATGGGGTCTCGCCAATGCCCACGTCGAGAAGTGGGGCCCCTTCGGCCGCGGCTGGAGCTACGAGCATGCCGCGGTCCGCGTCGTGAGCCCGATCGCGACACCGCTGGTGGTCGTGCCCAAGGCGTGGACGCCGGGAACCGACGGCGCCGTCCGCGGGCCGGTCCTGAAGCTGAAGGTCGAGAAGGAGGCCGACCTCGATTCCTTCAAGGGCAAGCTGGCCGGCCGTGTCCTGCTCGTGTCCGATCCGCGCGAGATCCAGGACCTCGACAAGCCCCTCGTCGACCGCTACACGACGCAGGAGCTGGAGGATCTGAAGGTCTACGGTCCCGAGCGGCGCCGCAGCGAAGGCGTCCCCACCGATCGCGAAGGCTGGGTGCGGCGGGTGCGGCTGCGGAAGCGGCTCCGCTCCTTCTACAAGGAGGAAGGCGTCCTGGCGACGCTGGAGGCGAGCGATCGCGAGCGGGGCATCGTGCGCGTCAGCGGTGGGGGATCGCGGGAAGCCGGCGAGGATCCGGGCGTGCCCGCGCTCGTCGTGGCCGCGGAGCACTACAACCGGCTCGCGCGAATGGCTGATGCCGGCCGCGAGGTGATCGTCGAAGTGGACGTGCGCGCGCGCTTCCACGACGACGACCCGATGGGAGAGAACACGATCGCCGAGATCCCGGGCACCGATCGCCGCGGCGAGGTGGTCATGATCGGCGCTCACCTCGACTCGTGGCATGGCGGAACCGGCGCGACCGACAACGCAGCCGGGGTCGCGGTGACGATGGAAGCCATGCGGATCCTCCAGGCGCTCGGCGTCCGGCCCCGGCGTACCATCCGCATCGGGCTGTGGACGGGGGAGGAGCAGGGCCTGTTCGGGTCGCGCGGGTACGTCACCCAGCACTTCGGGTCCCGCCCCGAACCGACGGGCGAAGAGAAGGAGCTGCCTTCCTACATTCGGAAGTCGCTCGGGCCCCTGACCGTGAAGCCCGACCACGCGAAGCTCTCCGCGTACTTCAACATCGACAACGGGACGGGAAAGATCCGGGGCATCTACACCCAGCAGAACGTGGCCGCCGTTCCCATCTTCGAAGCCTGGCTGCGCCCGTTCGCGGACCTGGGAGCGACGACCATCACCAACCGCGACACGAGCGGCACCGATCACCAGGCCTTCGACCGCGTGGGGCTGCCCGGGTTCCAGTTCATCCAGGACGACACCGAGTACTCGACGGTCACCCATCACACGAACATGGACGTCTACGATCGGCTGCAGCCGGAAGACCTCAAGCAGGCCTCGGTGATCATGGCGTCGTTCGCGTATCACGCGGCCATGCGGGACGCGATGCTCCCCCGCAAGGCGCCGCCCAGGGACCCCGTGCCGGAACCGGCGCCGTCCCCCGCCTCCTCTCCCGCCCCCGCGCCGGACGCGCACTAGGCCCGGATGACCGAGGAGCGTATTCCCGCCATCAAGCTGCTCCTGCTGCCCAAGGACACCAATGCCATGGGCACGATCTTCGGCGGCGTCATCCTGTCCCACATCGACCTCGCCTCGGCGGTGGAAGCGAGAAAGGCGGGCGCCCACCGCTACGTCACCAAGGCGATGCGCGAGGTCGTCTTCCTCGAGCCCGTGTTCCTCGGCGACATCGTGAGCTTCTACACCTCGACGGTGAAGGTCGGCCGGACGTCGATCACGGTCAAGGTTTCGGTGGAGGCGGAGCGCTGGGGGGCCGGGCGCGGGGAGAAGGTGAAGGTCACCGAGGCCGAGGTCGTCCTCGTCGCGGTGGACGAGAAGGGACGACCGACCGCGATCGTCGAGACCCAGCCTTAGCGGGCTATTCACCTTGCGCTGCACTAGCATGGGCCGCAATCAAGGAGGCGTTCCATGAACGAAGTAGCGCGAGGGGCGAGAAGTGTGCGTTGGGATCAGACAGCGACGATCGCGATCATCGTGATGATCATCGCCGGCGGCGCGGCCGAGGCGTCGGCCAAGGTCGTCGTCTGCCATCGGACGCGATCGGCGAGCAATCCAGTCGTCCAGATCGAGGTCAGTGAATCCGCCATCCCCGCCCACGAGGCGCACGGAGACGCGATCGCTCCGGATTTCGACACCGATCCGATGAACTGCTCCGCCTGCGGAGTCGCCTGCGCGAGCGGGTCCACCTGCAGCGAGGGCCAGTGCGTGTCGCCCTCCGCGTGCACCAGTTTCATCCTCTCGGGCGGGCCCCTGCCGACGGAGACGATCGGCGTCGACGACGACCTCACGCTGTACCGGAACGGGACCGCGATCTTCGTCAACGACGACGGGTTCGCGACCGAGCTCGACCCGATCCCGTTCACGGCCGCAAGCGGCGACCAGCTCCGCGTCGTCGCCACCGACGTCGATCCGTTCTGCCGCGGGATCGACCCGCTGTATCTCCATTGCGTGGAGACCGGGTTCGTCCAGATCCTCGACGTGGACGGGCAGGTGGATGGCTGCTCGCCTCCGGCGCCGCCGCGGCCGCCCAACACCGTCTTCTACGACCAGACGTTCACGATCGCGGTCCCGTAAGCGTTCGACCGGGCAGGGAAGGGTGGCGTTGCGGCGGGGTTCGCCGCCGCGCCATCCGACCCCTGGGGCCGGGATCCGTCCGCGCTAACATAGCCGTGCTGTGACAACGACACTGGTCCCGCCTGCGCGCCAGAGGCTGAAGGTCGTCTGCCCCCACGACTGTCCGGACACCTGCGTGATGACGGTCGACGTCGAGAACGGCCGCGCCGTCGGTCTCGGCGGCGACCCGGACCATCGCTTCACCCAGGGGTTCCTGTGCGCGAAGGTGAACCACTACCTCGAGCGCGTCTACAGCCCCGACCGCGTGCTGTATCCGATGAAGCGCGCCGGCGCCAAAGGCGAGGGGCGGTTCGCGCGAATCTCCTGGGACGAGGCGCTGGACACAATCGCCGCGCGATTCCGCGACGTCATCGCCACCCATGGCGCGCAGGCGATCCTGCCCTACTCGTACGCGGGCAACATGGGGCTGCTCTCCTACGGCAGCATGGACCGGCGGTTCTTCGGCGCGATGGGAGCGAGCCTGCTCGACCGGACGATCTGCGCGAGCGCGGGCGCGGCCGGTTACGCGGTCACCATCGGGAAGTCGATCGGGTTCGATCCCGAGGCCGTCGTCCACTCGCGCTTCATCGTGGCCTGGGGCGCGAACATCGTAAGCTCCAACGTCCACCTGTGGCCCTTCATCGAGGAAGCGCGCCGGCGGGGGGCGAAGCTCGTCGTGGTCGATCCCTTCCGCTCCCGCACCGCCGAGAAGGCGGACGAGCACCTCGCGCTCCTTCCGGGCACGGATGCCGCGCTCGCGCTGGGGATGATGCACGTGATCTTCCGCGACGGTCTCGAAGACCGCGACTACATCGACCGCTACACGGTCGGCATCGAGCCGTTGCGCGCGCGGGCGAAAGACTGGACGCCGGCGCACACCGCGTCCATCACCGGCCTCGCCCCCGCCGCCATCGAGGCCTTTGCGCGCG
>Ga0136617_10004242_pt1 | contig 12832 bp, 14 predicted proteins | sample AntDrymUQ3222106_2_FD_129672 | JGI IMG/M metagenome (GOLD analysis project Ga0136617, IMG submission 129672) | Polar desert sand microbial communities from Dry Valleys, Antarctica - metaG UQ322 (21.06) | ecosystem: Environmental > Terrestrial > Soil > Desert | place: Antarctica: Dry Valley...
GCGCATCATCTTCAGCTGCGAGAGGAAGTCCTCGAACGTGAACTCGTTGCGCCGCAGCTTGCGCTCGAGCTCCTTGGCCTCGTCCTCGTCGATCTGCGCCTCGGCCTTCTCGATGAACGACAGCACGTCGCCCATCCCGAGGATCCGCTGCGCCATCCGGTCGGGGTGGAAGCGCTCGAATTGGTCGAGCTTCTCGCCGGTCGACGCAAACACGATCGGCTTGCCGGTGACGGCCTTGACCGACAGCGCGGCGCCGCCGCGCGCGTCGCCGTCGAGCTTGGACATGAGCACGCCGTCGAAGTCGACGGCGCCCGCGAACTGCTCGGCGACGTTGACCGCGTCCTGGCCGGTCATGGCGTCGACGACGAGCAGGATGGTGGTCGGCTTGACGACCTTGCGGATCTTCACGAGCTCGTCCATGAGCTTCTCGTCGATGTGCAGGCGCCCGGCCGTGTCGACGATCAGCACGTCCTTGCCGTCGCGCTTGGCCTGATCGAGCGCCCATTTGGCGATGTCGACCGGGTCCTTGTCGGTGCCCTGCTCGTACACCGTCGCGCCGACCTGGCCGCCGACCTTCACGAGCTGGTCGACCGCCGCCGGGCGGTAGACGTCGCAGGCGGCGAGCGCGACCGACGAGCCGTGCTCGCTGTTGAGAAAGCGCGCGAGCTTCGCCGCCGCGGTCGTCTTGCCGGAGCCCTGCAGGCCGGCCATGAGGATGACCGTCGGCGGGCGCGGCGCGAACGCGACCGACGCGCTGGCGCCACCCATCAGCGCCGTGAGCTCCTCGTTGACGATCTTGACGACCTGCTGGCCGGGGTTGAGCTTGCCGAGCACGTCGGCGCCGAGGCAGCGCTCCTTGACGGTGTTCGTGAACGACTTGACGACCTTGAAGTTCACGTCGGCCTCGAGCAGCGCGAGGCGGATCTCGCGCATCGCGGCGTTGACGTCGGCCTCGGTCAGCGTTCCGCGCGAGCGAACGTCGGCGAGCGTGGCCTGGAGCTTCTCGGAGAGCGTGTCGAACACGGCTACCTGAGTCTACGTCGGCCGATCAGGCACGGCGTATGAGCGTGACCCCGTCGCGCACGGTCAGCATCACGCTCACGACGCGCTCGTCGTCGGCGACGTGGTCGTTGAAGGCGCGCAGCGCGCGGGTCGATTCGCTGTCGTCGTCTGACGGCGGGGCGGCGACGTGGCCGCTCCACAGGACGTTGTCGACGACGATCAGCCCCCGGTCGGCGAGCTTCGGCAGAACGGCCTCGTAGTAGTCGAGGTAGCTGGGCTTGTCGGCGTCGACGAAGACGAGGTCGAAGGGTCCGTCGAGGGCGTCGATCGTGTCGATCGCCGGGCCCTGCCGAACCTCGATGCGGCCGGCGAGGCCGGCGGCCGCGATGTGGCGCTCGGCGAAGCGCACGCGGTCGGGATCGAGCTCGCAGGTGACGATCCGGCCACCGTCGGGCAGCGCCTGCTCCATCGACAGGGCGCTGTAGCCGGAGTAGGTCCCGATCTCGAGCACGAGCCGTGGCCGCGCGAGGAAGACGAGGAACTCGAGCAAGCGACCCTCGACCTCGCCGGTCAGCATCCGCGGCGAGTCGAGCGTGGCCCGTGTTTCGGCGGCGAGCGCCTGCAGGTGCGCGGCTGCCGGCGACGTGTGGGCGGCGGCGTAGTCCTCGACCGCGTCGGAGACGATGATGAGGGCGCTCACGCGGCCGGCGGCGGCGGCGTGGCCGGCCGCACGGCGCCCGAGATCGCGCCGCCGATGTTGCCGAGCGCCTGGCTGAACTCGCTCGGGATGATGAAGATCTTGTTCGCCTCGCCCTGCGCGAGCTTGGGCAGCATCTGCAGGTACTGGTAGGAGAGCAGGCCCTGGTCGGGGTCCCCAGCGTGGATCGCGCTGAAGACGGTGTCGATCGCCGACGCCTCGCCCTCGGCACGCAGGATCGCCGCCGTCTTCTGACCCTCCGCGCGCAGCACCGACGCCTGCTTCTCGCCCTCGGCGTTGAGGATCTGCGACTGCTTGGACCCCTCGGCCGTGAGGATCGCCGCGCGGCGATCGCGCTCGGCCCGCATCTGCTTCTCCATCGCCTCCTGGATCGTGGACGGCGGGTCGATCGCCTTGACCTCGACGCGGTTGACGCGGATGCCCCACCTGCCGGTCGCCTCGTCGAGCACCGTGCGCAGCGCCGCGTTGATCGCGTCACGGCTCGTCAGAGCCTCCTCGAGCGTCAGCCCGCCGATGACGTTTCGCAGCGTCGTGACCGTGAGCTGCTCGATCGCCTGCAGGGGGTTGGCGACCTCGTAGCTGACGGACTTCGCGTCGGTGATCGTGAAGTACAGGACGCTGTCGATCTGGATGCCCACGTTGTCGCCGGTGATGACGCCGGCGGGCTTGAACGTCACGACCTGCTCGCGCAGGTCGATGAGCGGGCGCACGCGGTCGACGAACGGCACGACGACGGCGAGCCCCGGGGACAGCGTGCGCTGGTAGCGACCGAGTCGCTCCACGACGCCGGCGCGGGCCTGCGGGATGATCCGCACGGTCCGCGACGCGAGCGGCAGCGCGAACACGGCGATGATGACGAGCAGGATCAGGCCGGCTTCCATGGTTTCTCCTGTGGTCTGTCTCGTGGGCGGCCCGTCATGAGACAGACCACTAGTCACTCTCGCTGACGAGCGCGGTCGCGCCCCGGATCTCGACGACGTGTACGCGGCTTCCGGGCTCGATGACCTCGTCGCCGAGATACGGACGCGCGGTCCAGACCTCGCCGTCGAGCTTGACGGCGCCGCCCTGCGCGTCGATGCGCTCGGTCACCATCGCCGGCTTGCCGACGAGCGCGGCCGTCCCGGTTCGCAGCTGCGCCGGGGTTCGCAGGTGGCGGCGCGCGACGGGTCGCAGCAAGCCGAACAGCAGCCCGGAGCTCACGAGGAAGACGATCACGGAGACGGGGGTGCCCGCGCCGGCCATGTCAGCGAGCGCGCCGAGCAGCGCCCCGCCGGCGAACGGAGCGAGAAAGAAGCTCAGCGTCATGATCTCGCCCGCGGCGAGCACGACCGCAAGCAGGATCCAGAACATCCACGCATCCATCGCCACACAAATATAGGCGCAAGTGCGGGCGGGGCCGGAACTACGTCAGCAGCGCGCGGGCGTAGTCGTCGGCGTCGAACGGGCGCAGGTCCTCGAGCGCCTCGCCGATCCCGATCAGCTTCACCGGAATCCCGAGCTCACCGGCGATCGCGAGCGCGATGCCACCCTTCGCCGTGCCGTCGAGCTTCGTGAGCACGATGTCGTCGACCGGCACGACCTCCGAGAAGAGCTTGGCCTGGCGCAGGCCGTTCTGGCCCGTGGTGGCGTCGACGGTGAGCAGCGTCTCGTGCGGCGCGTCCTCGATCTGCTTGGAGATGACGCGGCGCACCTTGGCGAGCTCGGCCATGAGGTTGTCCTGCGTGTGCAGCCGTCCGGCGGTGTCGATGATCACGACATCGGCGCCGCGCTCGCGCGCCTGCTTGACGGCCTCGAATGCCACCGAGCCGGGGTCCGAGCCCTCGCGGCCGGTGACGATCTCGCAGCCGGCGCGCTTGGCCCAGCCGGCGAGCTGCTCGACGGCGGCCGCACGAAACGTGTCGGCGGCGCCGAGCACGACCGTCAGGCCGAGCTCCCGCTGCAGGTGCCAGGCGAGCTTGCCGATCGTGGTCGTCTTGCCGGTGCCGTTGACGCCGACGGCCATGATGACCGTGGGTCTGCTGCGCAGGTCGATCCGGTCCTCGCCCGTGCGGGCGATCGACGCGAGCATCTCGGCGAGGCGCTCGCCGAGCGCCTCGCCGCCGGCGATCGCCCCGTCCGCCGCCTCCTGCTCGAGCTCGCCGACGACGCGCGCCGTCGTCGACGCGCCGACGTCGGCCATGATCAGCGCCTCCTCGAGGCGCTCCCACGTCTGCTCGTCGACGTCGCCATCCAGCAGCGTGGCCTGGATCTCGGCGCCGAGCGCCTCACGCGTCTTGGAGAGGTTCCTGCGCAGGCGCTTGAAGAAGCCGCGCCTGCGTTCGGGCTCCTCGTCGCCGGCGGCAGCGGTCGCAGATGCCGCCGCGCCGTCGGTGATGAAGAGATCGCTCCAGTCGCGGGCCATGGCGATGCGCGACGATAGCGCGATGGCGTTCGTGTTCCGCCCCGGGCGATCGGACGAGCCGCCCGGCCGCGATCTGCTCGGCGAACTCATCGATCTCCTCAACGTGCAGTACCCCGGCCGCGTGGCGCGACCCGGCTCCGTCACGACGCCCGACGAGATGGTCCCGCCCGACGGCGTGTTTCTCGTCGGCTACGAGGACGGGCGCCCGATCGCGATCGGCGGCGTGCGCCGGATCGACGCCGCGACCGCGGAGATCAAGCGCATGTACGTCGTCCCGCAGGCGCGGTCGCGCGGCGCCGGCCGCGCGCTGCTCGAAGCGCTCGAGGACGCCGCGCGCGAGCTCGGCTTCGAGCGCGTGCGGCTCGACGCGGGGCCCGGGCAGCAGCACAGCCGCGTGCTCTTCGCCGACACGGGCTACGTCGAGATCCCGCAGTACAACGCCAACCACATCGCCGACTATTTCGCCGAGAAGCTGCTGTAGCCGGGCGGCCACGTCAGCGAGCGATTTCACGACACCGCGTGCACAGTACTGTGGACGGGCGACATTCCGCCCGACCGGGGGTAAAGTGGGCGCGCGCAGCTGCCGGCCTGCGCGCGCTAACGCGCGCCCGGCGCCTCCTTCAGCAGCGCGGCGAGGTTGGCGGCGAAGGTCGTGAGCGTCTTCTGAGCGGCCTCGTTGAGCGTCTCCTTGCCGACGAACGTGGCGATGCCGCCGACCTCGACGCTCGAGTGCACCGCGGCATCGGTCGTGGACGCCGACTGCGTGAGCACGATCGTCAGCGTCGCGTCGGCAAGGGTGTCGCCGTCGGGGTCTGAGGCGACGACCTTCAGCACCTGGCGATGGACCGCATCGTCGCGCTCGGCAAGCGTGATGTTGCCCGCCGCGGTCACCGTGAGCGGGCCGAAGACGGCCGTGATCTCGATGTTGTAGCTGCCCTCGCCGGCGGGGCCTGTGATGCGCGTGTTCGGCACGCAGGGAGCGACGCGCTCGACGTCGGTCATCGTCGCCCAGACCGCGTCGAGCGGCGCGGCGACCGAGAAGGCGTGGTCGAACTCCATCGCGCGGGCCTAACCGGTCACGGTCGGGATCTCGTACTCAAACCACGCCGAGCGCTGCTCCCCGAGGCGCTCGTAGAGACGCTGCGCGGGGCGGTTGTCGAGCGCCGTGAAGCGTTGTGCGCCTCGTCGCGGGCGCTGCCCGGCGTAGAAGCGCTGGTAGTCGGCGATCAGCGCAAGCAGCGCGCCGAGGTCCGCCGCCGTTGCCGGGCGGACGTCCATCACGCGGGCTGCGCGGCGCTCGCGGCTGGTTCGTCGCGCGGCAGCCGGCGCGAGATGACCTTCGAGACGCCGTCGTCGCCCATCGAGACGCCGTACAGCGTGTCCGCGGCCTCCATCGTGCGCTTCTGGTGTGTGACGACGATGAACTGGGCGCGGTCGGCGTAGCGGCGCAGGAGGTCGAGAAAGCGCGTGATGTTCGGGTCGTCGAGCGCCGCCTCGACCTCGTCGAGGATGTAGAACGGGCACGGCTTGGCGAGGAAGACCGCGAACAGGAACGCGATCGCCGTCATCGACTTCTCACCCCCGGACAGCAGCGTCAGGCGCTTCATCGACTTGCCCGCGGGCGTGATCTCGATCTCGACGCCGAGCAGATCCTCCTGCTGCTCGGCGACCTGCGCCTCGGCGCCGTCGTCGGCGTCGGACTCGGCGCCGCCGTCCGCCGCGGCCGGCTGGCCCGCAAAGCCGGTGATGTGCTGCTCTTCCTTGACGAGCCGCAGCCGCCCGCGTCCGCCGGGGAAGAGCTGCGCGGCGAGCTCCTCGAAGTTGCGGGCCGCCGCCTGGAAGGTCTCGTCGAACGTCTCGTGGATCTGGCGGTCGGTGTCGCGGATGAGCGTGCGCAGCTCGCGCAGCGCGGTCTCGAGATCGCTGCGCTGGCGCTCGAGCTCGGTGACGTGCGCAAGCGCCTCGTCGTACTCGTCCTTGGCGAGCGGGTTGACCGGGCCGAGCTGCTCGCGGCGGCGGCGCAGGCGCTCGATGCGGTCGCGCAGCGCCTGCTCCTGCCCGGCCTCGAGCGGCTCGGTGGCGGGCTCGGCGGGCAGGCCGAGCTGCTCGGCGAGCAGCTCGAGCTCGTGGTCGGCATCCGCGCTCTGGTCGCGCGCCTGCTGCGCGCGCACCGCCGCGCTCGTCACCGCCTCGCCGCGCTCGCGCAGCCGCGCCTGGATCTGCGCCTCCTCGGTGGCGCTGGCGCGCAGCTGGGCGGCGAGACCCTCGCCCGCGGCGCGTCCGGCCGCAAGCTCGCTCTCGAGCTCGGCGACCCGCGTCGCGATCGCGGCCGCGACCTGCTCGAGCGCCGCCGCGAGCCGCTCGGCCTGCGGCGCGAGCGCGCGGTTCGCGGCGACGCGGGCGCGCAGGCGCTCGATGCGCTGCGCGCGCTCGGCGCGCTCGCGCTCGGCACGCTGGGCGGCGCGCCGTTCGGCGGCGAGCTCGCCCTCGATCTGCGCGCGGCGCACCGCCGACGCGCCTTCCTGCGGGGCCGCGCGGCGCTGCTCGACGAGCCACCCCGCGCGACGCGCCTCCTCGGCCGCGGCGGTCAGCGCCTGCGAGGCCTCGCGCAGCCCGCGGTCGGCCTGCTCGCGCGACGCGTCGGCGCCGGCGACCACCGCGTCGGCGGACTGGCAGGCGGCGCGCGCCGCCTGCTCGGCCCGCACGGCGGCCGCGCTGGCGGCGATCAGCTCGTCGCGGCGGTTGCGCTCGGCGAGCACGCGCTCCTCGCCGCCCTCGGGGGCCTGGCGGATCTCGCGATGACGCCCGTGCCAGACGCGCCCCGCGCGGGTGACCGCGACGCCGCTGAAGCCCGGCGGCAGCTGCTCGATCGCGTCGACGATCCAGGCGTCCCAGAGCAGTCGCTGCGCGACCGCGAGCACGTGCTCCTCGCCACCGACGAACTGCGCGAGATGGCGTGCGCCGGGCGCGGGCGGGTTGCTCGCCCGCGCCGCCCCGGGCGCGAGCGAGTCGACGATCAGCACGCGGCCGCCGTCCGTACCCGCGGCGTCGAGCAGCTCGCTGCCCTCGCGCACGCGCTCGGCGAGCGAGGCGCGCAGCAGGCCACCGAGCACGGCGGCGACCGCGCGCTCGTAGCCCGGCTTGACGTCGAGCGCATCGGCGAGCGCCCGCGCACCGGGCGCGCCGCCGGCGCCCGCAGCCGCCGAGCGCGTGCGCAGGAACTGATTGCAGGCCGCGAGCTCGGCGCCGACGCGCGCGGCCTCGCGGCGCGCCGCCTCGAGGCCGCGGTCGGCCTCGCGGCGCCCTGCGCGCGCGGCCTCCGCCGAGGCGGTGGCGGACGCCAGCAGCGCGCGCGCCGCGTCGACCGCGCCCTGCCCGTCCGCGGCGGCGGCGGCGGCCTGCACGCGCGCCTGCTCGAGCCCGACGAGCTCGCGCTCGAGCTGGGCGGCATGATCGGCGGCGAGCTGCTCGAGCTCGGCCTCCAGCGCGACGATCCGCTCGCCGCCGGCGTCGTCGGCGGCCTCGCCCTCGGCCGCCGCGAGCGCTTGCAGCGCCGTCAGCTCGTGCATGCGGCGCTCGGCGCGCTCGCGCAGGTCCTCGGCGGTCGAGCGTGTGCGCTCGAGCCGCAGCTCGACGCGCTCGCCGGCCGAGCGCGCGCGGTAGACGCGCTGCGCGAACGCCTCGCGCTGCTCGCTGCGCTGGGCCATCGCCTGCTCGGCCTGCCGGCGGCGGGCGGCGACCGCGTCCAGCGCGGCCTGCGCCTCCTCGCGCGCCGCGCGCGCCGCGGCCGCGACGCCCTCGGCGGCCGTGAGCTCCACGCCGCGCGCGCGGGCGAGGTCGCGCACGAGCTCCCAGCGGGCCTCGACGGACTGGCGCTCGAGGCGCTCGTGCAGCTCGGCGGCCTCCGCCTGGCGCTTGAGCGGGCGCAGCCGCGAGCGCGCCTCGCGCTCGACGTCGAGCGCGCGGTCGAGGTTGTCCTGCGTGCGCTCGAGCTTCAGCTGCGCCCGGCGGCGGCGCTTGCGGTGCTTGCCGAGGCCGGCGGCCTCCTCGATGAGCAGGCGCCGGTCGCGCGGCTTGGAGGTGACGATCGACTCGACGCGGCCCTGCGAGACGACGGAGTGCATCTCCTTGCCCAGGCCCGTGTCGGAGAGGATCTCGAGCACGTCGACGAGCCGGCAGCGCGCGCCGTTGAGGCGATACTCGCCCTCCCCCGAGCGGTCGAGGCGGCGCACGATCGAGATCTCGCCCATCGGCACGTCGACCGCGCCGTCGCCGTTGTCGATGACGATCTCGACCTCCGCGGCGCTGCGCGCCTGCACGCCGTGGCCGCCGCCGAAGATGACGTCGCGCATCGACTGCCCGCGAACGGCGAGCGGCGACTGCTCGCCCATCGCCCACAGCACGGCGTCGGTGATGTTCGACTTGCCCGAGCCGTTGGGGCCGACGACGACCGACACCCCCGGGCCGAACGCGAGCTTCGTGCGGTCCGGGAAGGACTTGAAGCCCTTCAGCGTGACCGATCTCAGGTGCATGTCACGTTCCCTCGGGCTCGGGCGGCAGGGTGTCCGGCGGGTGCAGCGTCTCGAGCGCGATTCTCGCGGCTTCCTGCTCAGCGTGCTTCTTGGAGCGCCCTTCGCCGCGGCCGATCGGGGCACCGGCGACCGTCGCGACGACCTGGAACGTACGGTCGTGGGGAGGTCCGTCCTGCGCGGCGATCGTGTATTCGACCGTCTCCGCGCTGCGCGCGAGGCGCTCCTGCAGCGTGGACTTGAAGTCGACGGGGTTGGCGAGCGCGTTGGAGATCTCCGGCGCGAAGGCCTCGACGACCGCGGCCGCCGTGCGCTCGTAGCCGCTGTTGAGGTAGCAGGCGCCGATCACCGCCTCGATCACCGACGCCAGCACGCGCTCGGTCTCCACGAGCGAGTCGGCGCTCTGTCCGATGCCCTCCGGTGCCGACGCGCGCAGCTTGTCGGGCACGCCAAGCCGCTCGGCGACCGCGCGACAGGACACGCCCGACACGCTCTGGGCGCGGATCTTCGTCAGCCGCCCGGCGCCGAAGCGCTCGGCCTCCAGGCGCGGATACAGGTGCGATGTCACGGCCAGGCTGAGCACGGAGTCGCCGAGGAACGCCAGGCGCGAGTACGAGTCGCTGCGGCGCTCGGTCCAGGAAGCATGCGTGAAGACCTGCCGGTACAAGTGCTCCGGCAGCTCCTGCAGGAGTTCGTCGAGAAGCTTCAGGACTCGGTTGGCTCGTGGACGACAGCATGCGCCAGGACGAAGTCGACCGCCTGGCCGACCGTGACGATCTTCGCCGCCTGCTCGTCGGTCATCTTCACACCATAGGAGTCCTCGAGCTCCTGCACGAGCGTGTAGAGGTCCAGCGAGTCGGCCTCGAGGTCGACCCGGAAGTTCGTGCTGTCGTCGATCCGCGCCGGATCGACCTCGAGCTCGTCGACGAGGTGCGCCTGGATCATCGCGAAGACGTCTTCCCTGGTCATTGGCGGGCGACCACTATGCCGACACCGTAGAGCCGCTTCCGGACAGCGCCGCGCCGGGCTTGCGCAGCGCGCCCGCGCGCTCCAGCGCATCGTGCGTGCGCCCGGTGACGTCGCCGGTCACGCCGCGCGCGGCGAGCAGGATCGCCTGCGCGAAGCCGCGGCTCGTGAAGCGTCCGTGCCCGACGACGCCGAGCTTGCGCAGTCCCAGCAGATAGGCGCCGCCGGCGATCTCGGGATGGATCTCGTCGCGAAACGCGCGCAGCGCCGGAGCCATCAGCAGGCCGCCGGCCTTCGCGCGCGTGGAGGAGGTGGCCGTCTCCTTCAGCAGCGCGATCATCTTGTCCGAGACGCCCTCCATGATCTTCAGGGCGATGTTGCCGGTGAAGCCGTCTGTGACGACGACGTCGGCCCTGCCCTCGACGAGCGCGTGTCCCTCGATGTTGCCGACGAAGTTCAGGCCGGGGGCGGCCGCTAGGCGCGCATGAACGTCGATCGTCAGCGGCGAGCCGCGCGTCTCCTCCTCGCCGACCGACAGCAGCGCGACGCGCGGGTCGTGGACTCCGTGCACGACCTGCGCGAGCGCCGAGCCCATGAAGGCGAACTGGACGAGGTGCTCGGCGCGCACCTCCGTGTTCGCCCCGACGTCGACGAGCGTCACGGGCGCGCCGGGGACCGGGACGAGCGCCGCCAGCGCGGGTCGCAGGATGCCGCGATCGCGCTTGATGTTGAACAGGGCGGCGGCGAGCGCGGCGCCGGTCGAGCCGCCCGACACGAGCGCGTCGGCGTCGCCGGCCGCGACGGCCTGCGCGGCGCGGACGATCGAGGACTCCGGGTGCGAGCGCGCGGCGGCGGCCGGGTTGGCCTCCTTGGCGATCGACAGCGGCGCGTCTATGACCTCGATCCCCGGGCCCGCCGCGCCGAGCTCGGCGGCAGGGCCGAAGAGCAGCACGCGGACGCCCTGCGCGGCGGCGATGTTCGCCCCCGCGGCGACCTCGGCGGGCCCGAGATCGGCGCCGTTGGCGTCGACGGCGATGACCGGGACGTGGACTGGCTCGAGCGGGACGCTCCCGTTCGAGCGGTCGATCAGCGCCCTGATCCGTGGGGCCGGCATGCGCCGGCCATCCTCAGTGGTCGTGGTCGTGCGCCGCCGAAGGCGCGACGACCTCGCGGCCGGCGTAGTAGCCGCAGACCGGGCAGACCCGGTGCGGGCGGCGAGGACTGTGGCACTGCGGGCAGGCGTTGTAGACCGGTGCGGCCATCTTGTGCTGCGCACGGCGCTGCGCGGTGCGGGCGTGCGACTGCTTCTGCTTGGGAACGGCCATCGCTGCGGAAGGGTAGCGGAACGCCCGCGCCGCCCCTCGCCGACCCCCGCACGAGAATCGGAGAAGGAGTGGCGCGCTCGCGCTCGAACGGTAGTACGCATGAGCGATCTCGAGCTCGATCCGACCCTGCTGGAGACGCTGCGCACGCTGGCGCTGCACGACGTCGAGTTCGTCCTCGTCGGAGATGTCGCGGGAGCGATCTACAACCACGGAGGCTTCGTTTCGGGCGTGGCGATCGTGCCCGGCTCCTACGGACGCAACGCCGAGCGCCTCAACGGCGCGCTGCAGGCGATGGACGCCGAGCTCGGCATCGCCGGAACGCCCGCCCCGACGCAGTTCGACTACCGCCGCATGGACCTACGCGAGATCGCGCCGTGCTCGTTCATCACGCGCTGGGTCGACATCGACGTGAACTTCGAGCCGCCGGGCACGCGCGGCTACCGGGACCTCTTCGACGACGCCTCGCACATCGAGCTCGCGCCCAGCGTGCGCCCGCTCGTCGCCGCGCCCGCGGACCTCGAGCGGATCGCACGCGGCGCGGCGCCCGCCGTGCCCTACGCGCGGCCGCCGGCGGCGCTCCCTCCCGAGCCGGACGAGGCGTCCTGGTCCGCGGACGACATCCGCGCCGGCCGGCCTACTCGAATCTGATCTCGCCGAGCTTGGCCCAGCGCGGGTCGGGCGCGCGCTCGTGCGCGTGCTCGGGGCCGGCGCTGTTGAGGTCCTCGCCGCAGACCGGGCACAGGCCGGCGCAGTCCTCGCGACAGAGCAGCTGAGCCGGCAGCGCGAGCGCGAGCGCGTCGCGCGCCCAGGCATGCAGGTCGAGCACGTCGTCCTGCACGTAGGGACTGCGCAGCTCCTCGATGTCGCCGGGCTGGTCGACCTCGCGCGCGTCGACGCGGATCGCCGGCCGGGCGGGCCCCAGGCAGCGCATGCACGGCCCGTGCAGCGACGCGCCGAAGCGCAGCCGCAGCGCGTAGCCGTGGTGCGTCGTGGCGGAGATGTCGAGGATCGCGTCGACGGCGTCGGGCGTGACGGCGTACGTCTCACCGCCGAACTGCAGCGGGTCGAGCGCGACCTCGAGCTCCAGCCGCCGTCCCTCGCCCGAAATGAGCCGCAGACGACCGAGGTCGAAGCTGTCGGTGCGCGACGCCATGGCACGGTCAAGGCTAGCGCTGCGGTGAGGCTCCGCCGTCACGCTGCGCAAGTGCGGAGCCGTCACGCCGCGCTTAGTATTGCGCCGAGCTCTTGAGCTCGCGCGTGGCGACGGTGGAGCGCGTCTGCGCGCTATCGCCAGCGCCTTGCGGCCTTCGGCTCTCGCGCAGTCGTGCTCGCCGGACGCGGCGCAGGCCAGTGCGAGGCGAACGCGGTGCAGCCCGCCATCGCGCATCAGGTCGCGTGGCCACGCGCGCAAGGCGTCCTCGTACAGCGGGATTGCCTTGCTCGGACACAGGGATAGCCAACAGCGCGCCTCAGCGGCACGGGCACCAACTGAGTCGACGCGAAACTCACCGGCCCACGGCGGCGGCGGCGAGTCGGCATCCAGGGTTCACCCCCGTTCTCAAGGCGCTTCAACGAAGCAGGGACATTCGATGCGGAGCGTTGACAGCGACACGGCCAGCGTCAGGCCCTCAGAGCGCGCGCCGTCGCCCGTCCCGGGCAGCCGTCCTCCTCGTGAGCCCGCGGATGGGATGGAGGGTGCCCCGACGTCTCAGCGTAGTTCGCCGGCCGACTTCGCACCACGTTCGCGGAGCCAGCTGGCCAACTCCGCGTTTTCGCCCTGGGCGGCGTCCAGCGGACTTACGTCGGCCCATTCAGGTACCTGGTTCAGCTCAGCACCACGCTCGAGAAGGTATTCCGCGGCACGTCGCCGCCCCCCGTTACAGGCGTTCCA
>Ga0136617_10004243_pt1 | contig 12828 bp, 12 predicted proteins | sample AntDrymUQ3222106_2_FD_129672 | JGI IMG/M metagenome (GOLD analysis project Ga0136617, IMG submission 129672) | Polar desert sand microbial communities from Dry Valleys, Antarctica - metaG UQ322 (21.06) | ecosystem: Environmental > Terrestrial > Soil > Desert | place: Antarctica: Dry Valley...
AGCTGATCCCCGCGATGGCCAGGCCGAGCGCAGCGGCCATGAGGAAGACCCGGTCGTAGCCGGCGGCGAGGGCGGCGACCGGGGAGTTCGCGGCGGCTTCCGTCGCGGCTCTGGTGCTGGCGGCCGTAGCGAGGACCGCCAGGCCTACCGATCCGCCTACCTGACTGGCGGTGGTGGCCAGGCCGCCGATGATCCCCGCGTCGTCATGGGGAATGTCGGCGGTCGCCGCGGCCATGAGGGTGGGGAAGGTCAGCCCGAGGCCGACCGCGATGAGCAGCGTGGGCCCGAGCACGCTGGTGGCGTAGCCGCTGTCGGCGTGGGCTTGGGCGAGCCAGCCGAAACCGGTCAGGAAACAGCCGCCGCCGGCCAGCAGCAGAGGGCGCACACCGGTTTTCGGCAGCAGGGCGGCGGCGAGTCGCGCGATTACCACGAACGTCACCGCCGCGGGTGTGTGCCCGAACCCGGCTTGAAGCGCGCTATAGCCGAACACGTTCTGCAGGAATAGCGACGTGAAGTACCACATCGCCATGGCAATGGCTCCGAACAGCAGCAGCATGACGTTGCCGACGGCTACCCTCCGGATTCTGAACAGCCGCAGTGGCATCATCGGCTGGGTGGCGAAACGCGCCTCCACCACCGTGAAGACGACGAGCAGGAGCAGACCCGCCAAGGCTGGCCCGACGACCGGCACGGACGCCCAGCCATGATCGGCGCTTTGCATGACGCCGTAGATCAGCGCGGCCAGCCCAGCAGTCCCGGTGACCGCGCCAGTGAGGTCGAGCGATTCCCGCCTGACGGTTCGTGTGCCGGCCAGCGACATCATGGCCACTGCGACCAGCACCGCGCCGATCGGCACGTTGATCAGGAACACCCAGCGCCACGACAGGCCTGTTGTGAGGGCGCCGCCCGCGACCGCGCCGGCCATCCCGCCCACGCCGCCCGCGGCAGACCATGCGCCGAACGCCCGGGCACGCTCGTGCTCTCCGGTGAAGGTGGTGTTGATCACGGCGAGCGTCGCCGGGGCCATCATGGCGGCTCCCACGCCCTGGGTGACGCGGGCCGCCACGAGGACCTCCGGGGCGGTTGCCAGGCCGCCAACCAGGCTCGAGGCGGAGAACAAGAACAGCCCGGCGACCAGCATTCGGCGATGGCCGAACAGGTCAGCGGCGCGGCCACCGAGCAGCATGAAGCCGGCGAAGGTAAGCAGGTAGCCGTTCACCACCCAGGCCAGCCCGGTGGGCGTAAAGCCGAGGTCTCGGTCGATCGAGGGCAGGGCGACGTTGACGATGGCCGCGTCCAGGATCACCATGAACTGGCAGGCACACGCCAGCGCCAGGACCATCCAGGCGGGGCCGGCGTGCGGCCTGGTTCGCTGAGTTGCGGTGCTGATGCTTGTCATGACTTCTTCCTTGCTAAATGGCCGCGCACGCGGTCTGGGAGGTTGTTCCGGCCCTGGTTGCGCGGGCGTTCCCGTCGCCCGCGGCGGCATCGGTGACGCAGCCGCCGGCCAGCAGCCGGATCGTGATCTGGGCCAGCCGCCGTCCCTGGTACCTGGGCCGCTTCCAGCGCCGCGGCGTCCGGTCCGTCTCTGGTCGGGCCGGTCACAAACGACGTGCCGTAGGGGTTGCCGCCGGCGGCGTGTACGACCGGATCGGTGTATCCGGGCGGGACGATCAGCGCCCCCCAGTGGTAGAAGACGTTGCCCAGCGACAAGATCGTGGCCTCGCTGCCGCCGTGCCGGTTGAACGCTGAGGTGAAAGCCGTCACCGGGCCGCCGCCACAGCGGGTTCTGGTCAGTCGCGCTGTCGGGCGGCCAGCTCCGCGACCCGCCGGCAGCCGCACCGCGGCTCCGGCCGAGGCGGCGCCTGCGCGAGTGCGTGCACAGTGCCTGTCGCGCTGTAGTAGACGGCGACCTTCACGGTCATATCCGGCTCCTTTGACGTCCTGTAGGATTTAGTTATGCGCATAATGTTATGCGCATAACTAACTTGTCAAGGGAAGCCCGTGGACTTCAAGCAAGCCGACGCACTCAACCAGGCCATCCGACTGCTGAGCCTGCGCCACCGGGCCAGGGCCGCGGCGCTGCTCGCTCCGCTGGGCCTGCACCCCGGCCAGGAGACGCTCCTGCTCGAACTCGCCCGATCCGGCTCGATGATCCAGGCGCAGCTCAGCGAGGCGCTCGGCTGCGAGCCGCCCAGCGTCACGCTTATGACCCAAAAGCTCGAAGCCTCCGGCCACATCCGCCGCGAACCCGCCCCCTCCGACAAGCGCGCCAGCATCGTCGAACTCACTGACACCGGCAAGGCGCTAGCCGACCAGGTCAAGCAGCTATGGCGCGCCCTGGCGGAGGAAACCGTGACCGGCCTGCCGGCCCAGACCGTGGCAGAGCTACCCCGGCTCCTCAAGACCCTGACGGACAACGTTGACACCAGGCGCCCCCGCCACCCATTCGGTCGCCGACACGGTCCAGTCGCGAAATCGCGACGGGGCCGGGCGCGTTGATCAGGGCATGATGTCGGCTGTCATGGGTTGCGAACCGAACCCTGATGGCCTACCGGGGCGCCACCAAGCCCTGGACATATCGAAACTTGTATACGTACCTTACGTGAAGGCAATCGAGTTCCTTGGCAACTCCCTCGACGACCTCCCGGAGGTTTCCCATGGGTGCTCGTCGAGAGTGCGACTATCAGCTCGATCGGGTACAGCACGGATTCGACCCGAGCGACTGGAAGCCGATGCCGGCGGTGGGCAGCGGGGTCCGGGAGATTCGGGTACGCGAGCAAGGTGGCGCCTTCGGAGTCATCTACGTGGCGAGCCTGGCCGATCGCGTCTACGTGCTGCATTGCTTCCAAGAGCGAACACAGCAGACGGCCAGGGCAGACCTTGATCTCGCTGGCAGGCGGTACAAGCAGATCGTCTCCGAGGTTCAAGACAGGGCAGGTGAGCGGGCATGAGCAGCGAGCAGTTCGACAGCGTGTGGGATGCGATCGAAGACACTCCGCAGGAGTCGGAGAACATGCGGCTGCGCTCGCGACTGATGATGGCGCTCGCCGAGCGGATCAAGACCGAGGCATGGACCCAGAAGCAAGCCGCCGCGCGGCTCGGTGTTACCCAGCCCCGCATCTCCGACCTGGTGCGCGGCAAGATCGACCTGTTCAGCTTGGATTCGCTGGTCAACATGGTGGCCGCCGCCGGACTGCACGTCGAAATGAGCGTGGAGCACGCGACATGACCGAGTCGGCGATTCGGCGCCCAGGCCGACGATCCAACTCTCAATAGCGGATCGTCTACGGGATGATCGGCAAGCTGATCGGCAGCGGGCGTCCCAGCACCGCGAACTCCCGGTCGTCGCCAGCGAAGCAGTGATGCCGGCGCACGTCGACGAAACCTAGCCGGCGGTAAAGCCGCCACGCCCGGGACGCGCCCTCCGGGGTGGACAGCACGGCTGTCCGCTGTGCGCAGCCGTCGAGCAGTCTGACGAGCAGGTCATGACCGACGCCCTGGCCCTGATGCTCGGGGCGCACGTGCAATTCGCACAACTCGAACGGATCGCGGAGCCAGCGCTCGGCCAGGTCAGGGGAAAGGTCCCGACGCACCTCGTCGTGCCACCACTGGCCGGGAGCGCCTCGATAACCGTAGGCGAATCCCACGATGTCGCCGTCATCGTCACAGGCGCCCATTCCGCGGAAGCCGGCTCGGGAGGCGTGCACCAGGAGATAGCCCTTGCGTTGCTGTCCGGTCGCCACCGGGTAGGCCATCGCCGCGCAGTAGATCTCCACCGCCGTGTCGACGTGCTGACGCAAATCGTCCGGGGACCACCGGCTAAGGTTCATCGCCGTCGAGCCTACGACCCTCAGGTAAGGTTGCCCTCCGTAACGTGAGGTAGCGCTACGGAGCGTGCTGCAAGCGCTTCGGGGAGAAGCGTTTCACCCTCGCTGAACTGGTAAGAGGACTACCCGAACGGCGTGCGCCGAAGACGTCGGTCCGCTATCCCTTGCTCCTTCAGTGGTCGGAGGTCGCCGCCGTGCGCATCCTGGGTGTCAACGCGATCTTTCACGATCCGTCCGCGGCCCTTGTCGTGGACGGTCAGGTGGTGTCAGCCGCCGAGGAAGAGCGGTTCAGCCGTCGCAAGCACGGCAAGCGGCCGGTGCCGTTCGCCGCCTGGGAGTTGCCGGAGCAGGCTGCGGCCTGGTGCCTGGAGTCCGCGGGGTTGCGGCCAGAAGACATCGATGCGGTGGCCTACTCCTTCGACCCCCGGCTGTCGAGACCCGCCGACGAGCAGGGACTCGACGACCCATGGGATCACCTGCGGATCTCCTACGCGCAGAGGGCGCCGGGCTTCCTCGCCGCCGCTCTCCCCGGGCTCGATCCGGCTGCCGTCCGTTACGTCCCCCATCACGTCGCGCATGCCGCCTCGGCCGGGCTGGCCGCCCCGTACCCGCAGTCCAGCGTGCTCGTCCTGGACGGTCGCGGCGAGGCGGTCAGCCATCTCGCCGGCCGGTACGCCGGCGCCGGATTGGAAGTGCTCGCCAGCCAGGCGCTACCGCACTCGCTGGGCCTGCTCTATGAGGATGTGACCGAGCATCTCGGCTTCCTGCGCTCCAGCGACGAGTACAAGGTGATGGCGATGGCGTCGTACGGCGAGCCACGCTTCCTGCCGGAGTTGCGCGAGGCGATTTACCCTACCGGTGACGGCGGCTTCCGGACCGAGTCGGTCGAGTGGGCCGCGCTGGCCAAGCGGTTAGGCAAGGGCGAGCGTTGGACGCAGGACCACGCCGACCTCGCGGCCAGCGTGCAACGCCGGCTCGAGGAGGTGCTGCTCGAGCTGGTCCGCTGGCTACAGCGCAGCACCGGCGACAGCGTGCTGACCATGGCCGGGGGCGTCGCGCTGAACTGCGTCGCCAACACCCGAATTGCCGCTGAGGGGCCGTTCGACCACGTGTGGGTCCAGCCGGCCGCCGGTGACGCCGGGACCTCGCTGGGCGGCGCCCTGCACGTGGCTGCCACGGAGGGAGAGCCGGTCGTGCCGATGGCCGGTGCCGACCTGGGCCGCGGGTGGACCGACGACGAGACCGAGGCCTGGCTGCTGACGGCCAAGGTCCCCTACGAGCGGCCGCCCGACATCGCGGACGCGGTCGCGACCTGTTTGGCGGCGAACGGGATCGTGGCCTGGTTCCAGGGGCGCAGCGAGTTCGGCCCGCGCGCTCTCGGCCGGCGTTCGCTGCTTGCCCATCCCGGCTATGCCGTCAATCTCGAGCGGATGAACGAGGTGAAGGGGCGGGAGCAGTTTCGCCCGGTGGCGCCCATGGTGCTGGCCGAGCGGGCGCCTGACATATTCGGCCGCGGGCCACTGCCCTCGCCGTACATGCTCTTCGTTCACGACGTGGCGCCCGGCTGGCGGGACCGGATCCCAGCCGTGGTGCATGTCGACGGCACCGCTCGCATTCAGAGCATCGACCGCCACGCCGAGCCGTTGGTCGGCCGCATGCTCGAGCGCTTCGAGGCGCGCACCGGCCTGCCGGTCGTCGTCAACACCAGCCTCAACACCGCCGGCCGGCCCATGGTCGACGACCCCCGCGACGCGCTGGAGTGCTTCGGCTCCGCGCCGGTGGACGCGCTTGCCATCGGTCCGTTCCTGGTCCGGCGAAACCGGTGGCCATGAGCGGCCTGACGTTCGCCGTGGTCGTCCCTACGATCGGGCGCGCCAGCCTCGCCGACCTCCTCACCTCGATCGCCCGGGCGGAGGGTCCGTTGCCCCAGCAGCTGATCGTTGTGCGGGACCGTGGCGGTCCGGGGGACCTGCTCGCGCCACCAGCTCGGCTCCGCGATGTGCTGACGGTGGTGCCGGGCGCCGGCGAGGGGCCTGCCGCCGCCCGGAACAGGGGATGGCGGGCGACCACCAGCGGCATCGCCGGCGACATCGCATGGATCGTGTTCCTCGACGACGACGTGGTGGTGGGCGAGCGGTGGCTGGCCGAGTTGGTCGATGATCTCGAGGCCCAGCCTGACGAGGTCGGCGGCGTCCAGGGTCGCCTCGGCGTGCCGCTGCCGCGGCACCGGCGGCCGACGGACTGGGAGCGCAACACCGCCGGTCTGCAGAGCTCGGCGTGGATCACCGCCGACATGGCCTACCGGCGTCAGGTGCTGGCCGCTGCCGGCGGCTTCGACGAACGCTTTCCCCGGGCCTTTCGCGAGGACGCCGACCTCGCCTTGCGGGTGCGTGCCCGTGGCTACCGGCTGGTGCGCGGCGCCCGGCGTAGCTTCCACCCGGTGCGGCCGGCTGGCCGATGGGTGAGCGTGCGGATGCAGGCCGGCAATGCCGACGACGTGCTGATGCGCCGGCTGCACGGTCGGCGGTGGCGTGCGCTGGCCGAGGCGCCGCGCGGCCGCCGCCCAGCGCACCTGGCGGTCACCGCCGCGGCCGCTGCCGCGGTGCTGGCCGGGGTCACCGGCCGTCACCGCCTCGCGACGCTGGGACTGCTTGGCTGGCTGGGCGGCACTGCCCGCTTCGCGTGGTCACGGATCTCGCCGGGACCCCGGACCGCCGACGAGGTGGCCCGGATGGTCGCGACCAGCGCGGCCATTCCGCCCGCCGCCGCGGCGCATTGGCTGCGGGGGAGATGGCGGCATCGGCACGCCGGCCCGTGGCCGGTCGAGGGCGGTGTGCCGCGGGCCGTCCTCTTCGATCGCGACGGCACGCTCATCTACGACGTGTCCTACAACGGCGACCCGGCCAAGGTCCGGCCCGTCGACGGCGCCGTCGAGGTCATCCGTGATCTGCGTTCCCGTGGCCTGCCGGTGGGCGTGATCACCAACCAGTCGGGCATCGGCCGCGGCCGGCTCACTCAAGACGAGGTGAACCGCGTCAACGCCCGGGTCGAGCAGATCTTCGGTCGCTTCGACGTCTGGGCGGTGTGCCCGCACGTCGACGCCGACGGCTGTGGCTGCCGCAAGCCGGCACCCGGCCTGATCCTCGACGCCGCGGCACGGCTGGGAATACCTCCCGCGGACATCGTCGTCATCGGCGACATCGGTGCCGATGTAGAGGCGGCCCGGGCGGCCGGGGCGCGCGCGGTGCTCGTACCCACCGAGACGACCCGCGCCGGGGAGGTCCGCAGTGCTCCGCTGGTCGCGCCATCGCTGGCCACGGCGGTGCGCCTGACGGTCGGGAAGGCGCGGTGACCGGCGCGGTGCTGGTGGCTCGCCTCGACGCCGAGGGCGACGTGCTGCTCGCCGGCCCGGCCGTTCGTGCGGTGGCTGCCGGTGCGGCGCGGTCGGTGCTGCTCGTGGGTCCACGGGGGCAGCAGGCGGCCGGGCTGTTGCCCGGCGTCGACGAGACGCTGGTGTGGTCCGCGCCGTGGATCGAGCCGTCGCCGCCGCCGGTGACCACCCGGGACACCTCCCGGCTCGTCGACTCGATCCGCCGGCTCGCGGTGGCTGAGGCGGTGATCCTGACGTCCTTCCACCAGTCTGCGCTGCCGCTGGCCATGCTGCTGCGGCTGGCCGGAGTCGCCCGGATCACCGCGATCAGCGACGACTACCCCGGCTCGCTGCTCGACGTGCGGCATGGCGACCCGGGCGACGTGCCCGAGGCGGTGCGGGCGCTGTCAGTTGCGGCGGCCGCGGGCTTCCCCCGGCGGGCCGGCGACGACGGGCGGCTGGCGGTGCGCCGGCCGTTACCTGACGCGACCCGGCTGACCGACGGGACGGTCGCCGGGCCATATGTCGTCCTGCATCCCGGGACTTCCGTCGGCGCCCGTAGCTGGCCGGTCGGTCGGTGGACGGAGACGGCGGCACTGCTCGTCGAGCGCGGCCGTCGGGTCGTCGTGACGGGCTCCCAGGCCGAGCGAGCGCTGACCGCCCAGGTGGCCTCCGGCGGTGGACTCGACCTCGGCGGGCGGACCACGTTCGCCACGCTGGCGGGCGTCCTCGACCGGGCCGACGCGGTCGTCGTCGCGAACACCGGCCCGGCCCACCTCGCCGCGGCTGTCGGAACGCCGGTCGTGTCCTTGTTCGCTCCCACGGTCCCGGCGGCCCGCTGGGCTCCGTACGGGGTGCCGCTGGCGCTGCTGGGCGATCAGCGGGCGCCGTGCCGGGACACCCGAGCCACCGTCTGCCCGGTGCCCGGCCACCCCTGCCTGCATGGAGTCACCGCGGCTCAGGCGGCCGACGCGCTCGACCGTCTCGTGGCGGCGGTGGCGGCGTGAGGGTGCTGCTCTGGCACGTGCACGGCTCGTGGACCACCGCCTTCGTCCAGGGCGCCCACCAGTACCTGGTCCCGGTCAATGCCGCGCGGGACGCTGACGGCCTCGGCCGGGCCAGCACGTGGGACTGGCCGGCCAGTGTCCGCGAGGTGCCGATGGAGCGGTTGGCCGACAGCGATCCCGAGCTGGTGGTGTTGCAGCGTCCCCGCGATCTCGACCTGGTGCGTCAGTGGTTGCGCCAGGAACCGGGTCGTGACCTGCCGGCGGTGTTCGTCGAGCACAACACACCTCGCGGCGACCTCGGGAAGGCCCGGCACCCGTTGGCCGGCCGCTGCGACATTCCGGTCGTGCACGTGACGCACTTCAACGAGTTGTACTGGGACACCGGCCGCGCGCCGACGACCGTCATCGAGCACGGCATCTGCGACCCTGGCTACCGCTACAGCGGGGAGCTTCCGCGAGCCGCGGTGGCTGTCAACGAACCGATCCGCCGCGGCCGCATCACCGGCACCGACCTCCTGCCGCGGCTGTCCCGCACCGTTGCCCTCGACGTGTTCGGCATGCGGGTCGCTGGCCTCGGGAGGGCGCTCGGCGTGCCGCCGGACCGGCTGGTCGAGCATGACGACCCGCCGCAGTCCACCTTGCACGACCTGATGGCGGCTCGGCGGGTCTACCTGCATCCGGTCAGGTGGACCTCGCTGGGGCTGTCCCTGCTCGAGGCCATGCACCTGGGCATGCCGGTGGTGGCGGTGGCCGCCACCGAGGCAGCTGAGGCGGTGCCTCCTGGCGCTGGGGTGGTGTCGGCGCGCATCGATGTGCTGGAAGACGCCCTGCGCGAGCTGATCGGAGAGCCGCAGCGCGCGCGGGGGATGGGTTGGCAAGCCCGGCAGGCAGCGCTGCGGCGATACGGTCTGCCGCGCTTCCTCGGCGACTGGGACCAGCTCTTGAAGGAGGTGACGTGATGCGCATCGCGATGGTGTCGGAGCATGCCAACCCGCTGGCGGTCGTCGGCGGCGTGGACGCCGGCGGCCAGAACGTGTATGTCGCTGGGCTGTCGCAGGCGCTCGCCGCGCAGGGCCACGACGTGGTCGTCTACAGCCGCCGTGACGACGAGCGCACGCCGGAACGGGTGCGGTTGTGCGATGGGGTCGTGGTGGAGCATGTGCCGGCGGGGCCGGCTCGTCCGGTGCCCAAGGACGACCTGCTGGCCTACATGCCGGCGTTCGGCCAGATCCTGGCCCGACGCTGGATCGCAGAGCCGCCCGACATCGTGCACGCGCACTTCTGGATGAGTGGTATCGCCGCGCTGGCGGGCGCCCGGGAGCTCCGGCTGCCGGTAATCCAGACCTTCCACGCGCTGGGGGCGGTCAAGCGGCGGTACCAGGGAGCTGCGGACACCAGCCCACCGCAACGGCTGCGACTCGAGTCGGCCGTCGCCCGCGATGTCGAGCGCATCGTGGCGACCTGCACCGACGAGGTGGACGAGCTGGTGCTGTTAGGAGTGCCGCGCTCTCGCGTCCACGTGGTGCCCTGCGGTGTAGACCTGAAGTTGTTCACCAGCGGCGGTCCGTCGCTGCCGCGTAACGGTCGGCGCCGGCTGGTGACGGTAGGCCGGCTGGTGGAGCGCAAGGGCATCCAGACGGTCATCGAGGCCCTGGCGCGTCTTGGCGACACTGAGCTCTTGGTGGCCGGCGGGCCGGATACCGGCCCGCCGGACCAGGACGTCGACGTATCCCGGCTGCGCAGGGTCGCCGTAGGGCACGACGTGGCCGACCGGGTGCGGTTCCTGGGCCGGGTCTTACGTGACGACATGCCACCGTTGTTGCGCTCGGCGGATGTCGTGGTCACGGTGCCGTGGTATGAGCCCTTCGGCATGGTGCCGCTGGAGGCGATGGCCTGCGGCAAGCCGGTCGTCGCCTCCGCCGTCGGCGGCTTGCTAGACACCGTCGTGCACGGCACCATCGGCCTGCTTGTGCCGCCGCGGCGCCCCGTCCAGCTGGCCGAGGCCCTCGGAGCGCTCCTTGCCGATTCGGTGCGCCTGGAGGGTTACGGCCTGTCGGCCGCGGACCGAGCACGGGCCCGTTACGGCTGGGACCGGGTGGCCGATGAGACGGCCCAGGTGTATGCCGATGTGCTCCGCGAACGCGGGTCCGCCCGTCAACCCCTGGTGGCGGCACGATGACCACGCCAATGCCCACGGGTCTGGCCCACGTCAACGCGCTGACCGAGGCCTTGCGGCGGCTCGGTCCGGAGCTGGTCGACACCAGCTCACGTTGGGGCCGCCACCTGGCGACAGTCTTGCCGGCGGGTCACCGGCTGCTGGTGGCCGGCAACGGCGGTAGCGCGGCGCAGGCGCAGCACCTCACCGCCGAGCTGGTCGGACGCTACCGCGACGACCGCCCGCCCTACTCTGCAATCGCCCTGCACGCCGAGACGTCGAGCGTCACCGCGATCGTCAACGACTTCGGTGCCGACGACGTGTTCGCCCGGCAGGTCAGCGCGCACGGACGCCCTCGCGACGTCCTGCTGATGATGTCGACCAGCGGTCGCTCGCCCAACGTCGTCCGGGCGGCGGAGGTGGGGCGCCGAGCCGGTCTGACGGTCTGGGCGATGACGGGTGCGACGCCCAACCCGCTGGTCGAGCTGTGCGACGACGTGCTCGCGGTCGACGCACTTGCCACGGCCACCGTGCAGGAGATCCACCTGGTAGCGCTGCACCTGGTGTGCGCTGCGCTGGACGTGGCACAGGGCGTCTGCCCGCAGATCGCGATCGACCTGAAGCAGGAGATCCCGGCGTGAGCGCTCGGATCACCGTCGTCGGCGACATCCTGCTCGACCGCGACCTGATCGGCACCGTCGAGCGGGTGTGTCCCGACGCGCCGGTGCCGGTGCTCGATGTCGTCGAGGAGGTGGCGCGCCCGGGAGGTGCCGGGCTGGCCGCGGCCCTGCTGAGTGCCGACGGCCACGACGTCACGCTGGTCGCGGCGGTGTGCGACGACCTGGCGGGACATCGCCTCCACGCTCTGCTCTCGGGGCTGGGCATCCGCCTGGTCGGGTTGGCCAGCGACGGCGCCACTCGCGAGAAGGTCCGGCTGCGTACCGGGGAGCAATCGCTGCTCCGGCTCGACTCGGGCCGTTCGCGGCCGCCGGCGGGCCAGTTGCCGACGACCGCCATTCGGGCGCTGGCGGAGGCCGACGCCGTGCTGGTGTCCGACTATGCCGGTGGGGTGACTCGACACGTCGGGCTGCGCCGCCAGTTGTCAGCGGCCGCCGCCCGCCGACCACTGGTCTGGGATCCGCACGTCCGCGGAGAAGTGCCGGTCGAAGGAGTGCGCCTGGTCACACCCAACCGTGCCGAGGCCACAGTGCTATCCGGAGCAGCGGGGCCGTCCGGAGGAGCGGGGCTGTCCGGAGGAGAGATAGCCGGGTGGTCCGTTCTGGCCGAGGCGCACCGTCAGGCGGATCTGTTGGCGGACACGTGGCAGGCGCAGGCCGTGGTGGTCACGCTCGGTGACCGCGGCGCCCTACTCTCCTACGGCTCGGGGCCGCCGCTGGTCGTGCCGGCACTGGCCAGCGTCGTCGGTGACACCTGCGGGGCCGGGGACCGCTTCGCCGCCTCCGTGACGGCCCAGCTGGCTGTCGACGAGGTGGTATCCGATGCCGTGCGGACAGCGGTGCGCGACGCCTCGGAATTCGTTGCCGCCGGAGGCGCCACCGCCTTCGCGCAACGTGGCCGGGACAACCGTACTGATGGGCGTGCTGATGACCCCGCCGACGACTCCGTACCTGCCGCCCAGGCCAGCACCGGCTGGCAGCGGGTGGAACAGGTGCGGGAACGGGGGGGCACGGTCGTGGCGACGGGTGGATGCTTCGACCTGCTGCACGCCGGTCACATCACGCTGCTGCGGGCGGCCCGCGGTCTGGGTGACTGCCTTGTCGTGTGCCTGAACTCCGATTCCTCGGTACGCCGGCTCAAGGGCGTCGAACGGCCTCTGGTCCCCGAGGTTGACCGGGCGCGCGTCCTGGAGGCGCTCGAGTGCGTCGACGCCGTCCTGATCTTCGCCGAGGACACCCCCGCGCAGGCGCTGCGTCAGCTGCGGCCACACATCTGGGCCAAGGGCGGCGACTACGCCCTTGCCGACCTCCCCGAGGCGGGGGTCCTGGCGGAGTGGGAGGGGCAAGCCGTCGTGCTGCCCTACCTCGACGGCCGGTCCACCACGCGCCTCATCGGGGCCGCGCGCGCCCTGGTGCCTTAGCAATCTCGCACCCTCACGAACCCCAGCTCCCATAGGAGACACGATGACATCCCCTGGCACCGTCCTGATCACCGGCGGCTCGTCTGGCCTGGGCGCCGCGACCGTGGCGGCGGTCAGCTCGGCCGGCGGCCGGCCGATCGTGCTCGACCGGGTCCCCCCTGGTGAGGGTGTCGAGCACGAAGTGGTCGACGTGGCCGACCGCACCGCCGTGGAGGCGGCGGTGACGCGGGTGGCCGAGCGGGTGGACCACATCGATGCGGTGTTCACCGCGGCCGGCATCGATCGTTGCGGCACCCTCGCCGACGTGCCCGCGCAGGACTGGGAGTGCGTCGTGCTGGTGAACCTCTTCGGCACCGTTTCGACAGTGC
>Ga0136617_10004244_pt1 | contig 12828 bp, 13 predicted proteins | sample AntDrymUQ3222106_2_FD_129672 | JGI IMG/M metagenome (GOLD analysis project Ga0136617, IMG submission 129672) | Polar desert sand microbial communities from Dry Valleys, Antarctica - metaG UQ322 (21.06) | ecosystem: Environmental > Terrestrial > Soil > Desert | place: Antarctica: Dry Valley...
AACGGCACATCGGCCTCGCCCGCCACCGCGCGCGCCAGCAGCGTCTTGCCGGTGCCCGGCCGGCCGGACAGCAGCACGCCCTTGGGGATCCGGCCGCCGAGCTTCTGGTAGCGCTCGGGGAACTTCAGGAAGTCGACGATCTCCGACAGCTCGGCCTTGGCCTCGTTGATGCCGGCGACGTCCGCGAAGGTGATCTTCTGCTCGGTCCCGTCCGAGCGGCGCGCACGCGAGCGCCCGAAGGCGCCGATCGCGCCCATCGGCCCGCCCGAGCTGCGGCGCAGGAAGAACACGAACAGCCCGATCAGCAGAAGCACCGGCCCGAAGCCGAGCAGCAGCGACAGGAAGAAGCTGCGGTTGCCGGTCAGCGGCTCGGCCTCGATCACGACCTCCTCGGACTCGAGCAGGCGCGAGAGCTCCTCGTCGTTGGCGAACACGGGGATCTCGGTCTCGAACGCCTCGGTGGGATCAGCCTCGCCGTACTTGAACTCCTTCTCGAAGCGCCCCTCCACCGTGGGCCCGGTGACCGAGATGCGCTCGACGTTGCCGGCGCGCACCTGCTCGAGGAACGTCGGGCTGTAGGGCACGCGCACCGGCTCCACGCCGCCCGGCGCGAACAGCGCGACGAAGAAGTAGTTGGCCGCCAGCAGGACCGCCACGAGCATCAGGACGCGCGTGCGCTGCTGCCCGAAGGGCAGCGTGGGCTTGTCCCCGTCCGCCTTGGGCAGCGGGGTGCGCGCGCGTCGCTCGGCCGGCTTGGGCGTCTCCGCCATACCGATCTTGTAGCAGTAGTTTCCGGTCATGTTCCTAAGGGAGCTGGTGGAGGTCTCGGCCGTGGTCGGCGCGAGCCCGGGCCGGACCGCCAAGACGGCGGCGCTCGCGGGCCTGCTGGCCCGCGCCGCCCCGGACGAGATCGCGCCGGCGGTGGCCTTCCTGTCGGGCCGGCTGACCCAGCGCCAGATCGGCGTGGGCTGGGCGCAGCTGCGCGACCCGCCCCCGCCGGCCGCGACCGCCGGGCTGACCGTGGCCGAGGTCGACGCCGCCTTCGGGGCGATCGGCGCGCTCGCCGGGCCCGGCTCGCAGGCCGCCCGCCGCGCCGCGCTCGGCGCGCTGCTGGCGCGTGCCGACCCCGACGAGCAGGGCTTCCTCGTGCGCCTGCTGCGGGGGGAGCCGGCGCAGGGCGCCCTGGCGGGCGTTATGGCCGTCGCGGTGGCGCGTGCGGCCGGCGTGCCGCCCACCGTGCTGCAGCGGGCGCTGACGCTGTACGGCGACCTCGGGGCGGTGGCACGGATCGCCCTGAGCGACGGGGCCCCGGGCCTCGCGGCCGTGCGGCTGACCGTGGGGCGACCGCTCTCGCCGATGCTGGCCGGCAGCGCGCCCGACGTGGCCGCGGCGCTCGACCGGACCGGGCCCGCGGCCGTCGACGCCAAGCTGGACGGCGCGCGGATCCAGGTCCACCGCGACGGCGCCGACGTGGCCGTCTTCAGCCGCACGCTCGACGAGGTCACCGGCCGGCTGCCCGAGGTGGTGGCGGCGGCGCTCGCGCTGCCGGTCGGCACGGCGGTGCTGGACGGCGAGGTGCTCGCCCTCGACGGGCAGGGCCGGCCCGCGCCCTTCCAGGAGACCGCCGCGCGCTTCGGGGCGCGCGGGGAGCGCAGCGCGCGCCCGCTCGCACCCTTCTTCTTCGACGTCCTCCACGCCGGCGGGGAGGACACGCTGGAGCTGCCCCTGGCCGAGCGGGCCGCGGCGCTCGAGGCGCTCGTGCCCGCCGCCCGGCGCGTCGCACGCGCCCACGCCGACACGCCCGCCGCGGCGCAGGCGAGCTTCGACGCGGCGCTGGCCACCGGCCACGAGGGCGTGGTCGTCAAGGCACTCGACGCGCCCTACACGGCGGGGCGGCGCGGCACCGGGTGGCTGAAGGTCAAGCCCGTGCACACACTGGATCTGGTCGTGCTGGCCGCCGAGTGGGGCCATGGCCGCCGCCGCGGGCGGCTCTCCAACCTGCACCTGGGGGCGCGCGACGGCGCCGGCTGGGCGATGCTCGGCAAGACCTTCAAGGGGCTCACCGACGCCATGCTGGCCTGGCAGACCGAGCGAATGCTGGCCCTGGAGACCGGCCGCGCCGGCCACGTCGTCCATGTGCGCCCCGAGCTGGTGGTGGAGATCGCCTTCGACGGGATCCAGACCTCGTCGCGCTACCCGTCCGGGATGGCCCTGCGCTTCGCGCGGGTCAAGCGCTTCCGCGACGACAAGCCCGCCGCCGAGGCCGACACGATCGAAGCGCTGCGCGCGCTGCACGCCGGTCGCGCCGCGTAGCGCCTACGCACCGTCAAGGGCGGCGCCGCCTGCGTCGATCACCGGTGGAGCGAAGCGCTCCCTGAGCGTGTGGCCCGCGGCGCGGCCCGCGCACAGCAGCCCGGCTAGCGCCGGAGGCGGCGCCTGCGCTCGCGCGGTGCCGGCGGCGCGTAGGCCAGGCGCGCGTCGAAGCCCGCCAGCTCCGGGCGGCCGGCCAGCTCCTCCACGTGCGGGAAGGCCTGCACGGGCACGCCGTCCTTCCACACGATCACGTGCGGCTCGCCGGCGATGATCGTGTCCTCGCTGACCCGGCCGCCCATCTGACGGGCCAGCGCGACGGCGCGGTCGCGGCGCACGCGCCGGTCGCGCCACGCCGCGTAGCGCTCCTGCGCCACCGGCCCCGCCCGCTGCACGGCGGCTCCGCCGGCCGACACGGCCACGGCGCGCACCGCCTTGGAGCGGGCGGCGGCCCGGGCGGCCGCCGCCACGCCTCGCGCAGCGCTCACGGCGCGGCCACCGACACGGCCAGCTCGTCGTGCATGAACGCGACGTGCCCGCGCGCCGCCTGCGCCTCGGGGAGCGGCTCCTCGTAGCTCCACGCCGCGTCCTCGAGCGTGCGGTCGCCGAGCTTGACCGACCAGTAGGTGGCCGCGCCCTTGTACGGGCAGACGCTGGTGGTCTCCGAGCGCACCAGCTCGGCCGCGACGTCGTCGCGCGGGACGTAGGGGCGCGGCGGCAGCCCCGTCTCGAACACCAGCACGGTGCGCTCGGAGGACGCCACCGTCTCGCCGCGCGCGGTCACGTCGGCGCGGCGGGCGCTGCGACGCGCGTCGACGCGGTGGTAGGGGTCGCGGAAGTGCCCCAGCACGGGCTCGTCCTCCTCGTACCAGACGTCCGCGGCCCAGTGGTACACGGATGCGAAATCCGCCAGCCACGGCGCCGCGGGCAGCGGGTCGGGGTACGCCCACACCGCGTTCTCGCGCACCCTCTCGCCGGCGGTCAGCGTCCAGTAGGCGGCGTCGCCCTTGAACGGGCAGTGCGTCGTGTGGTCGGTCGCCGTCAACCGGTCGGCGTCGAGGTCCGCGAAGGGCACGTAGAGCCGCGGGAGCAGGTTGCTCTCGTGCAGCAGGTGGCCGCCGACCGTGTCGAGCACCACCTCGCCCGCCAGCTCGGCGCGGATGCGCCGCGGGTGGGCCTGGAACCAGATCCGGTGAGCGGGTCCGTCGATCGTGTAGTTGGCGTCACCGCCGGGCTGGGTGCCGAGCGGGCCGGGTCCGAGCGTCAAGGTCATGGGAGGGTCCTACCCGTTCGGGCGCAGGCAGTGGCGGCCCGATCAGCCAGCCCTGCGCGAGGTCGCATCCGAGCCCGCGCAGGCGCTCGAGCTGCGGCTCGGTCTCGACGCCCTCGGCGACGATCCGCAGCCCGAGCGTGCGCACCATCTGGTGCACCGCCTCGACGATCACGGCGCGCCCGGCCTCAAGCCGCGGGCAGCACGCGACCCGACGCGCTGCCGAAGCCGAGCTCCAGCCCGGGCCGGCGGCAGCGACCGGTGATGATCAGCGTGTCGCCGTCCTCGACGAACTCCCGCGTGGCGCCGCCGGGCAGGCGGATCGGCCGCCGACCGCCCCAGCTCAGCTCCATCAGGCTGCCCCACGCGTCGCGCTCCGGCCCCGAGATGGTGCCCGACGCGTACAGGTCGCCAGGCCGCACCGAGGCGCCGTTGACCGTCGCGTGGGCGAGCTGCTGGGCCGCCGTCCAGTACAGGTGGCGGGCGTTGGTGCGCGCCAGCCGGATCGGCGGCTCGCCCTCCGGCGCCAGCTCGAGCTCCAGCTCGACGTCGAGCAGCCACGGAGCGGAGGGCTGCAGGTAGGGCAGCACCGCCGGCTCCTGCGCCGGCGCGGCGACGCGGAACGGCGCCAGCGCGTCGGAGGTCACCACCCATGGGGAGAGCGTCGTGGCGAACGACTTGGAGAGGAACGGGCCGAGCGGCTGGTACTCCCAGCGCTGCAGGTCGCGGGCGCTCCAGTCGTTGACCAGCACGAAGCCGAAGATCAGCGCGTCGGCCGCGTCGACGGCGACCGGCTGCCCCTGGTCCGGGCCAGGCCCGCAGAGGAAGCCGAGCTCCACCTCGACGTCGAGCATCCCGCTGGGCCCGAAGACCGGCGGCCCGCCCGCGCGGGCCGGCGCGCGCTGGCCCAGCGGGCGCCGGACCGGCGTGCCGTCGACCATGAGCGTGCCCGCGCGCCCGTGGTAGCCGATCGGCAGGTGACGCCAGGCGGGCGGCAGCGGGTCGGTGCCCGGGCGCAGGATCCGCCCCAGGTTGGTGGCGTGCGCGAGCGACGAGTAGAAGTCGACGTAGTCGCCCACCTGCACCGGCAACAGCAGCTCGGCCTCCCGACGTGTGACCAGCGCGGCGCCCCCGAGGCTCGGCGCGTTGCGCAGCTCCCGGCTCTCCTCGCCCAGCAGCTCGGTGAGTCGCCCGCGCAGCCGCGTCCAGGCCGGCCGCCCGAGCGCCAGCAGCCCGTTGAGCGCGGGCGCCGCGAACAGCCCGGCGGGCAACCCGGGCAGCAGCCCGGCTGCCTGCACCGCGGCCAGGTCGAGGATCGTGTCGCCGATGGCCACGCCCACGCGCGGTTCCTCCCCCGACCGGCGGAAGATCCCGTACGGCAGGTTCTCCAGGGGGAACGGCGAGCCCGGCGGCACCGGCACCCAGGAGCGCATCCACGCATCCCATCACGCCGGGCCGGTGCGCGTAGTGTTCACCCGATGAACGCGGTCGCGGACATCTCGATCAGGTCGAGCTGGAGGAGCTCCCGGCGCAGGTCGCCGGCTGCGAGGACTGCCTGCGCGAGGGCGGGCGCTGGCTGCATCTGCGCGTCTGCCTGACGTGCGGGCACGTCGGCTGCTGCGACGACTCGCCCAACCGGCATGCCACCCAGCACGTCGACGCGAGCGACCACGTGCTCATCAGCTCGCTCGAGTCGGGTGAGGACTGGTCCTACTGCTTCCGCGACGGGGTCGGGTTCCGGCTCGATCTGCCCGGCAGCGGGCGCGGCGCGCAGGTCACCGAGCCGCGGCCGCTGTACGGCTGACCGGCTCGGGCGCCTGCAGCAGGTGGGCGCGGCCCTCGTGCACCGCCACGCCCTCGGCCTCGGAGCCGAGGGCCACGGCGGCGATGTACACGGCGCCGGTCTTGTGCACGTCGACGACGTGCCCGACGTGCAGCAGCGACTCGGTCTCGTCGGCGATCCTCCCGTCGCCGACCCGCAGCAGGACCCGCAGGTCGCCGTCGACCGACCGCGCGGTCATCGCCGCCTCGAGGTTGACGAGATCCTCGGGGGTGACGGCCGCGAATGACCGGGCGTCGCGCAGCGACAGCCGGCGCAGCAGCTCGTGGTTGGCCCCGCGCCCGATCACGACCGGCAGCTTGAGGCGCCGGGCGAGCCCGACGTTCTCGCCGTCGGGCTGGTCGTCGAGCGCCACCACGGGGACGCCGCAGTCGCGCAGCAGCAGGCACAGCCGCAGGCCGACCTGGCCCAGGCCGACGACCACGACGTGGTCCGAGCGCGGAACGGTGCGGCGCCCCACCAGGCCGGTGAGCGACGTGTCCACCAGCCGGTTGATCAAACCGCCCGTGAAGCACGCGGCGCTGATGAGCGCCAGCAGCGTCGAGGCGACAATCGCGAGCTTGAACCACGACGGGCCGTCCGAGACGTCCTCGTTGGGCCCCACCGTCGCGAGCGACTTGGTCGCGCCGTAGAACGCGTCGGCCGGTGTCTGGTCGAGCACGATCATCCCGCCGAGCGCCTCGAAGAACAGGATCGCCACCAGGCCGATCAGGCCGTAGAAGAAGAGCCGGGCACTGCGGTCGTAGGGCTTGAGCACGCTGCGCGCCAGCGCGCGGGCGCGGCTCGCCCGCTCGGGCGCGAGTGGCGCCTCGTCGAAGCCGTCGCCGTTCCAGCGCAGGGCGACCATCCCGCCGTCGCGGGGCAGGACCGCGGCGAGCTCGGGATCGACGAGCGGCCCGGCCAGCGACGGCGCGACGACGTCGGCCAGCGACGTGACCCGGCAACCGGGGACGTTCTCCTCCAGCTGCCGCGCGATCGCGGGATCGAAGATCGTGACCAGCAGCGGGACGTCCGCGTCGCAGTCGCGCACCGACAGCGCGACGCGCAGCGGCATCGCGTCCGCGCGCGAGACGACCGCCACGACGCCGGGCCGGTGCTCGCCGAGCGCCGCGCGGATCGTGTCGCCGGCCGGATCCTCCAGCCAGCGCACATCGCCGCCGCGCGCCTCGAGCGCCTCGGCCACCTCACGGGCGAGGTCGCCGTCGCCGACGAGCAGGACGCGCGAGCGCTCCGCGTCTGGGGCGGCACCGGCCACGGCCGCGACCTTACGGTATCTCGGGCGTCAGCCAGGCGGTACGGTTCCGGCATGCCGCCTCACTGGCCGATCGATCCGAACACGCACGACCGCTTCGTCCTGCGCCAGCGGATCCGCCCGATCGTCAACCAGTACGAGTTCTCGCTCCCCGCCGCCGACGGGACGAGCCCGGGTGCCCCGTTCTGCTTCGTGGAGCAGAAGCGCTTCAAGTTCAAGGAGGACATCCGCTTCTACGCCGACGACTCGAAGTCCGTCGAGCTCATGCGGATCAAGGCGCGTCAGCGGTTCGACCCGCGCGCCCGCTACGACGTGACCGACTACGGCAACGTCCGTCTCGGCGAGATCCAGAGGTCTTCGGTGCCAGCCTCCTGCGGTCCACCTACACGCTGTTCGACGCGTCCGGCCGCGAAGCCGCCACGGCGGCCGAGCAGAGCGTGCCGATCGCCATCTTCCGGCGCGCGATCGGCTTCGTCCCCTACGTCGGTGGCTACGCGGACTGGCTTCCGATCCCCTACCACTTCGTCTTCACTGCGAACGGGCGGCAGCTGGGCACGCACCGCCGCCAGCTCGGCAAGTTCCGCGACGTCTACACGCTCGACTTCTCAGACGACGCGGCGCGCACGCTCGACCGCCGGCTGATCCTGGCCCTCGCGGTCGGGATGGACGCGCTGCAGGCCCGCTGACCGCTCAGCGCTGCGGTCCAGTCGGTCCCCGTCGCCCGCATCCAGAAGCCGTGGGATCCTCAACGGCTGTCGCGATAGCTCCTCGTACGCGCTCATCTCGTGATGGCGCCGAACAGGGCGTCGAGGAGTGACTGCGAGCGCGGATCGACCTCATGATCGTCTCGCATCTGGTTCATCGCATACGAGAAGCCGATGCCGTGCTCGGGCCAGGCGCCGTGGCACGAGCCGCCAGCGCCCCCATGGCCGAACGCCTCGGGCACCGGCCCGAGGTGCATGCGTGCCGTCTGCAGCTCGAAGCCGACGCCGAACCGGGACTCGCCTCCATGGACCTCGTCGCGTCCCTCGGACATGGTCGTGCGACCTAGCTCGATGGTGGCTGGGGTGAGGAGCCGCTCGAGGTTCCCGTAGAACCGTGCCACCGAGCGGGCGGTGGCGATCGCGCCCGCTCCGGGGATCTCTGCTCGATGGTACGTGCCGCTGTTCCAAGGGAAGCTCTCCCGGCTGAAGGTTGCGGGGTTGCCCCAGATCGAACGGACGAGCCGGTCGCGGTCGAGGACGTCGGGGCGGTTGTTCGGCGCACACGGCCAGCTGTCGGCCAGCTCAAGCGCGGAGACACGATGCTCGACCTCCTCCGGAAGGCCGATCCAGAGCTCAAGGCCGAGCGGACCAGCCACCTCGTCCGAGACGAATTGCCCGATGCTTCGTCCGTCGATCCGCCGCACGAGCGCGTCACACAGCCAGCCGTAGTTGAACGGGTGGTAGCAGAGCAACGTGCGTGGGTCCTCACTGCGGGGCTGCGCCTCGAGCTGCGCCGAGATGCAGCGGTGATCCACGAACTCCTCGATCGTCAGTGGCCGCTCGATACCGGGAAGCCGTGCTGTGTGCCCCACGATGTCGCGAACCATGATGTCGGGCTTGTCGAACTCCGGCCAATACCGAGCCACCGGCACGTCGAAGTCCAGCTGATCCCGCTCGTGCAACAGCAGCATGCACACCGCGACGATGCCCTTGGCTCCTGAGAAGATGAGTTGCAGCGTGTCCTCGCTCCAGGGCCGGCCCGACGCCCGATCGGCCAAGCCGCCCCAGAGGTCGACGAGGACCTCGTCGCCGCGGATAGCCGCGAATGCCGCGCCGAGCTCGGCGCGCTCGGCGAAGTTGCGCTCGAATTGCTCCGCGACGCTCTCGAACCCGGCGGCCACGTAGCCGCCCGTGCGAACCGCGTCGCTCATGCGCTCACCAGGACGGCTTTGCAGTGGACCTCGCCGGCGGCCAGCGCTGCTGCAGCGGCTGGCCCGTCCTCGAGCGGCCGCACCGAGTCCACGGAGGGCCGCAGCCCGGTCCGCTCCAGCAGGTCGAGCAGCGTCACGAGCTGGTCGCGCGTGCCTATCGTCGAGCGCACCACCGAGCGCTCGGACAGCCGCAATCGCTTCGGATCGAGGGTCTCGTCGCGGTCACCCGCGGCCGGGTCATCGATGACGGCGTGGACCACGTCGCGCCGGCCTTTGTCGTCGATGCCGGCGCCGTCGGTGCCAAGCACCATCGGCAGCTGTTCCTGAGTTAGTCCGACTCCCCGCAGCGACCACAGGTCGTGCTGATCGCGCGACGCGGCGCGGACCTCGACGGTCGCCAAGTCCGCGGGCGCCTCGGGCTCCGCGATGTCGCGCGCCGCGACGCCCAAGGGGTCGTCGACGGGGAAGCGTTCAGCGAGGACAGCGAGCAACTCGAGCTCCTCTTTCGGCCTGCAGTCGATTAGTTCTGTCTGCTAACTTATACCAAGTGCGCAACGATCTGCGTTGGTGGCAGACCGCCGTCATCTACCACATCTATCCGCTGAGCTTCAGCGACTCGAGCGGCGACGGGATCGGTGATCTCGCGGGGATAACGAGCAGGCTCGACTACCTGCGGTCGCTTGGCGTCGATGCGCTCTGGCTGTCGCCGATCTACGCCTCGCCGATGGTCGATCACGGCTATGACATCACCGACCACAAAGCGATCAACCCCATGTTCGGCACCTTGGCCGACTTCGAGCGTCTCGTCGAAGAAATCCGCCGCCGGGACATGAGGCTGATCCTGGACTTCGTTCCCGGCCACACGTCCGATCAGCATGTGTGGTTCCAGGAGAGTCGCGCCTCGCTCGACAGCCCCAAGCGTGACTGGTATGTCTGGCGCGACCCAGGGCCGGAGGGCGGACCGCCCAGCAACTGGATGGGCTACTTCGGGCCGTCATGGACGTATGACGCGTCGACCGGGCAGTACTACCTGCACCAGCACGCATCGATGCCCGACCTCAACTGGCGCAGCCCAGCCGTCCTCGAGGCCATGCTCGGAGTGCTCGCCTTCTGGCTCGACAAGGGCGTCGACGGGTTTCGCGTTGACCTGATCGCGGCGATCATCAAGGACGACCAGTTCCGCGACGAGCCTGTCAGCACCGCCTACCTCGAGCATCGCAACCCCTACTACTCGCTCGAGCACATCCACACGCTCGATCAGGCGCAGACGCACGATGTCGTCCGCGAGCTCCGGCGCAAGCTGGACGCCTACGGCGACCGGGTCATGCTCGGTGAGCTCGATCCGATCCCCGGCTTGATGTCCTACTACGGCGCAGCGCTGGACGAATGCCACCTCCCGCTCAACCTCCACCTCCAGAACACGCCGTGGCAGGCCGACGCCGTGCGGCGGGTGGTCGACGCCTACGACAGCGCGCTGCCACCCGGCGCCTGGCCCAATTGGAACGTCAGCAATCACGACCAGTCCAGGGTGGCCAGCCGCGTCGGCGTTCACCAGGCCCGCGTGGCGCAGATGCTCCTCATGACCCTCAGGGGGACCCCGATCTGGTACTACGGCGACGAGATCGGGATGACGGACGTCCAGATCTCGTCCGTACGGATGCGCGACGCGATGGGCCACCTCGCACACGGCGGGATCTTCTCGCGCGATCCGGCACGCACACCGATGCAATGGGACGCCGGGCCGAACGCGGGCTTCTCGGCACCGCCCGAGGAGACGTGGCTGCCGATCGCGCCCGACTACGAAACCGTGAACGTCGCCGTCCAGAGCGAGGACCCTCGGTCGCAGCTGAACCTGTTTCGCCAGCTCGTGGCGCTGCGGCGCGAGACGCCCGAGCTGCGCGTAGGAACGTACCGCTCGATCGACTTCGAGCCAAACGGCGTGTTCGCGTACGAGCGGCGCCACCTCGACGCGCGCGTCGTCGTCGCGTTGAACTTCCGCGACGCCGACCAGTGTCTCGACCTCGCCTCGCTCGCCCCCGACGGCGACGTCCTGCTGTCCACCGAGCTGGATCGGTCGGGCGTCGAGCCCCTCAGCGGGCTCAAGGTGCGGCCCAACGAAGGCGTCGTCCTCCGCCCGGTGAGCTGACGTGTCCGAGTGGCGCTCGATTGGTTAGGTGTCGTAATGTATTTGCCATCGCGCGACGAGGGAGAACCGGCGGTCACACGCGGGAAGGAATCCGGAGGGTGGACCTCGGGAGGATGCGCTCGGTCAATCGCACGATCGTGCTCGACACGATCAAGGGCGAAGGCCCCATCTCCCGCGCCGCGATCGCCAAGGTGAGCGGGCTGGCCAAGCCGACGGTGTCGGCCATCGTCGACCAGCTCATCAGCGCTCGCCTCGTCAACGAGGTTGGCTTGGACCCGGCCGCCACCGGAACCGGGCGACCGCCAGTGCTCCTAGAGTTCAACGCGTACTCGCAGTACGCGGTCGGCGTCTATATCGGCGTCGAGAAGACGCTGATCGCCCTTGCGGACGCGGCCGGCCGGGAGGTGCGACGGCTTCGCCGGCCGACGCCCGGCGGCGAGCCGGAGGCGGTGCTCATCGAGATCGCCGCGTGGGTCGACGGGCTGATCACGGACGAGCGCATCTCCCGCAACCGTGTGGCGGCCATCGGCGTCTGCGTGGCCGGCTCGGTAGATCTCGAGACTGGCGTCTGCCTGCTGGCCCCGAACCTGGGGTGGCGCGACGTTCCGGTGCTCGACATCCTCGAACGGGAGCTCCGGGTCGAGATCTTCGTGCACAACACCGTTCAGGCCGCAGCGGCAGCCGAGGACGTCGAGGGCGCCGGACGAAGCTCGGGCGACCTTGTCCTGCTGTACACCGGCGTGGGCGTGGGTGCCGGCGTGCTCCGGCAGGGGCGGATCTTCCACGGCTCATCGGGCTTGGCGGGCGAGGTCGGACACTGCGTCGTCCCGGGCGCGACCGAGCGCTGCGCGTGCGGGAAGGTCGGGTGCGTCGAGACGTTGGGATCAGCCACGGCCGTCGCGCGGATGGCGAGACGATCCGTCGCGGACGGGCGGGCGTCGCGGCTGGCGCCGCTGGCCGACGAGATCACCTCGCTGGACGTCGCTGCGGCCGCGCACGCGGGCGATGAGCTCTCCCTCGAGATCCTGGCCACAGCAGGTGAGACGCTCGGCATCGCGGCGTCGTGGCTGGTCAACCTCTTCGATCCGAAGGTTCTCGTCATCGGCGGGGGCCTCGTCGGCGCCGGCGCCCCGCTATTGGAGCCGTTCGAGGCGGCTGTTCGGCAACACTCGCTGCCACAGGTGGCAGTCCGGATCGCGGTGCGCCCGTGGGCACTTGGCGCCGATTCGAAGGTGCGCGGAGCGGTGCTGCTCTCGCTTCAGCGCTCCGACAAGTACTACCGCGTCGTGTTCGGGAGTTGAGCTAAGTGCCCCACAAACGGTCGCCCTGGCGGACATCTGACCACTGGACGAGATGCCTCAGCTCGCTGCCTTCCCCAAGGGATTCTTCGACGCCATCGTCGAGGGCATCGGGGAAGACGACGTCCTGCTGCGCGTGGAGCCGGTCGGGATCTGTGGCAGCGACGTCCACCAGTACACAACAAGCAGTCGTGGTCGGTGCGCGTCCCGGTCGTGCTCGGTCACGAGTTCCGCGGCACGATCGTAAAGATCGGCGACCGCGTGAGGGGCTTCGCCGAGGGCGAGCTGGTGGCCGGTGAGACCGCCGCGGAGCTCGATCTCGAGTCGCCGATGACGCGGACCGCGAGGTACAACCTCGACCCCCGCACGTCGCGACTTCGGGTACGACACCGACGGCGCGATGGCGCAGTTCGTGCGTGTGCCAGCGCGACTGCTCGCTCGCGTCCCGGACGGTCTCCTTGGAGGTGGCGGCCCTGGCCGAGCCGTGCTCTGTCGCCTTTCAGCCGACGGTCGTCAACAGCCGGCTCCGACCCGTGACGTGGTGGTCGTGGTCGGTCCGGGGCGGCTCGGCCTGCTCTGCGCGACCCTCGCGTCGCTTTCGGGAGCCAGACACTTCGCGCTCGCCGGGAGGTCCCAGCACCACCGCGAGGGTCACCCGGGGGACGGCGACCTCGGTGATGCTCAGGCGTCGGCCGGGAGGAGCGTGAACGCGCCCCCGGCGATCGGGGCGACTGCACGGAGGTGGCGCTCGTCGAAGCTGAGGATGCGCTCGGTTCGGTGGCGATGCGCGGTGACGA
>Ga0136617_10004245_pt1 | contig 12827 bp, 13 predicted proteins | sample AntDrymUQ3222106_2_FD_129672 | JGI IMG/M metagenome (GOLD analysis project Ga0136617, IMG submission 129672) | Polar desert sand microbial communities from Dry Valleys, Antarctica - metaG UQ322 (21.06) | ecosystem: Environmental > Terrestrial > Soil > Desert | place: Antarctica: Dry Valley...
TCCAGATATAGGGAAACAGCGGCCAGGAATAGTTGAACACCGGTGTGTCAAAGACGGTGGAGTTCGGAAACTTGATGACGCGTCCGCTTGGATGATCGGTCCACAGATATTCGCCGCCAAATTCCCACAACGTCGTGTCGAGATAGCTGACATCAATGACATCGCCATGGGCATCGCCGATGCGAATGCGGTCGCCAACGCGATAAGGCGCCCGGGCCAAAATATAAATCCACGCGATAAAACTGGAAATCGGCATTTGCAGCGCAAAGCCGAGAATCAGTGAAATCAGGCCGAGCGAAACAACGGCGGTGTACCAATTCGCAAATAAAACCGAAATGGCCACGAAGACGACGGCGACCACGACGACCAATCGAAAGATGCGTTTCAGATTGAAACGCGAAACACGATTGGGAATTTGGCCAATGAGAAAAACCTCGATAGCCTTCGCCACAGTCAGCATGACGAAAATGAGAAGGCCGCTTCTAACGTAATTCAGAACGCGGCCGCGGAATTGTGCATCAAGCCATTCTTCGCGCGAATTGATCAGAACCTGGACACCAAAAAGAAGCAAGGCGGCGGCAGCGAAACCAACCATCCACCAGATGTCTTCCTTGCTGAAGCGGAATTCTTCCTTGAGCTTTTCCGCCTTCTGTTGAATAGCTTTTGGATTGTCTGTCTGTTGCGCGGCCTGTTCGAGCCGGGAAAGGTTCTCTTGTTCTTTGGCGCGTTGTTCCATGGTTTCACCACTTCTTACGAGTGCAATGCTTGCGCTCGTCCTAGGCCTTTTTTGGCCGCTTAAGAAGCGCGTCGCGCAAGGGCTGCGAGGGTTGGGCAAAGCTTCGCCCTTAATGGCGCCGGTTATGCCGGCGGCCTTGAGGAAGTTCTTGTCCCTTCTGATGAAGGGTTGCGTGGACGCTGTCCGAACGCAGAATGCCGGTCGAATAGTCCGGCTGGGGGCGCTGGCAGCGCCCACGCTTTTGCGGGGATTTTGGCCTCGGAAAGAGTTCTTGCAGAGCCCCAGATCGCACGGTCTCTTAAGGTTTGCCGCTGAGGTTGTTTAGCCATTTAAGGCGCTTGGGCCGTAGTACCCAAGGGTCCCAATCCAAAGCTTCCGGGAACGGCCTGCACGTTTCAGCCCATCCGCGGAACACCGCATCCACTCCATCTATGATCACCGTCATGACCGAGACCCCTTCTGGAGTGGACGATCCACACCTACTCAAACTAAAAGCCTATGTCAAGGATTATTTTCCTAATTATATACTTGACAAAAGTAGGTCGTAAATGGGAATACCCGCCGGACAGGCCGACGCGATTGAGATCACGCCAGAGATGCTAGAATGTGGAGCTACAGTTCTAGTGGAGTCCGGCTATCTTGGTGAGAATCATCTTTTTGTTGATGATTCCATCATTCACTTGGTCCGAAACGTCCTATCGTCTTGTCTAGACGTCTCCAATCATCCAAAAATTGGTTCAACTCCTGCCGAAGCCTAATGAACCGGGCCTTCATATCCTGAAGGTCCTTTCGGGTCAGTTTTTCGACAAAATCCTCAAAAGTGGTTCGTATAAATTCATCGTGTGGCAGTGTGTTGAAGCTGGTGTTCTTGGAGTGGAAATAGGGCACCAGGTATGGATTGCTGCCCAGCGATACGACACTGCCATGGGCCACTTTGGCTCGCTGTTTGGCCTTGTTGCTGAGTTGACTGTTTAGGTTGTTCCACTTGGTGGCCAACTCGGCGTATTGTACCCCGCGAGTTCTCAGTCGTACAACGGTGTCGCACCATTTCAACCGCGCTTCGAATGATACGACTGCCCAATAACCGACGCTTATCTCCATTGGTTGCCATAAGTCATCAGATGAGCAGCCATAACCTACAAGCCGCATTACTTCGTCTTCTATCCGGTTCCAAGCTGAGAGACACTTCCCCACCTCGATATAGAGTTGGTCGAAAACGGAAAGCTCTGACATGGCGAAAGTCCCCAAAAAAGAACTAGTCGAAACCACCCGTATCATGGCCCGCTTGGCCGCAATGCCGCACAAGCCGCATGTGCAAAAGAAAACCGCAAAGAAAAAGCCTGCCAAAAAGGCAGGCTAGCGTTTCTTTCGCAGCCTGAAAAGCTTGAGCGCTTTTTGCCTATTGGTACGCGGCTTCACTAGTCCGCCGATAGGTAAGGCGCTTCCCTTCAATGCCTTCCATGATTTTACCGGTGCGCTCACGGTCTGAAATCTTGAGAGCGGCACGGTTGTTATGGCGGAACTCGAACTCGGCAAGATAGCGGTGCATGTGAGCTTCGCCACAATGCTGGTAAATGCCGTGCATACCGCGCTTGAAAACGGACCAAAGGTTTTCAACGGTGTTTGTGTGAACGCCATCCCTCACATATTCGCCGCGTGAGTGATTGATGGTTTTATGTGCGACAAATTCTTTTCCGAGTGCGGAATAGATACGGCTTTCATCAGTGTGCAAGATGGACTTGCGCGATACGTGCTTCACCATGACATCGCGGACGGCTTTGGACGAAGCGCGGGGAATAAGGAACGTGCGGACAACCCCGCCGCGTTCGACTAGGCCGAAGATCGCGCGTTTGTGTGCGCCGCCGCCCTTGCCCTTCTTTGTAGGAGGGGGAAGGTACTTGTTACGAATGCGGGGCGTTTCGAGTTTGCCGTAGTAGGTTTCGTCCGCCTCGATGATCTTGCCTTCGCCGCCCATGGGAGTGGGGTTCGCTTCTTTCATCGCCTCGCGGATGCGATGGCTCATAAACCAAGCGGTCTTATAGGTGACGCCTAGCATACGGTGTAGCTGGTGGGAGCTGATGCCTTTCTTGCTGGAAGCTAGCAAATGGGTTGCCAGCCACCACTTCGTCAAAGGAACCTTGGAACGCTCAAACACGGTACCAACCGTCACGGTGAACGTGCCCTTACATTCGTTGCAGTAATACAGTCCGGGGCGGTGAGATTGTTTCTTGCCTTCAACCTTGGCGATCAAATCTTCGTCCGCATTGCCACAATGAGGGCAATAGGGACCGTTAGGCCAACGGGCGGCTTCTAAGGCTTCGCGGGCTTTGTCCAAGTCGTTGAAAATAGGGTTCTGTAAGTCGGTCATGGCGTTATTTCCTGCTATGACCTTGATTTAGAGAGCCTCCCTACTTTTGTCAAGTATATAATTGGGATTATTTTCTGGAGGCCTATTTTTTTTTTAGATGGAATGGCAGGCAATCCGGAGATGGTGACTTAATAGGCCCGTCTCTGTTAAACCAACCATTCATATGCCTGACCAACCCAACACGTTTCCAGGTGGATCACGAGAAAGAGTGAATCGAGCGGGAAATCGCGTCCGTGAACACACGGCTGAGTTGGATGATATGATAGTGATAGATAAATGGCGAGCTGCGCATCGGCCTGTGCTGAATACATTTCAGGCAATTCTCCGCACGAGAACTAGAGGCAGGGGAATTGTCGTTGCCCAGCGGCATAAACGTAAGCGCACCATATTTGACAAGTTAGATAGATTGCCAAAAATGCAATTGGCACGGATGGACGATGTTGCCGGTTGCCGTCTGATTTTCCCGTCAAACAAGGCACTCTACAAATTTAGAGCTGAGCTTCATGCGGCAAAATTCAACCACAAACGGCGCAACGAAGAAGATAAGTACGACTACATCAAATCACCCAAGCACACGGGCTATAGAGGTGTCCACGACGTTTATGAGTATGATGTAAATTCCGATCATGGCAAACCTTACAAGGGACTGTTGATTGAACTTCAGTATCGAACGATCCATCAGCACGCCTGGGCTACCTGCGTTGAGGTGGTAGGGTTTATCACTGAAAGTCAGCCAAAATTCCAGAAGGGCGATACCAGATATGAGCAGGTACTTGCCGTTTCGAGTGAGATAATCGCCAGAGTTTTCGAAGGGAAAAATTCTTGCTTTCCGGCATTGTCCGACAAACAGGTTGTAAAGAAATTTACCACGCTGAACGACGAGCTAAATTTCTTACCGATGCTGAGTAGGTTGAATGCTGCGCACCACGAGTTGTCAGGTAAGAAAAATGTTATCTTGATGTTTTCAGAAGCTGATAAATTGGAGATACGAACCTATAGAGATTCGACAGATGCTATCAAAGCACTGTTTGAGCTTGAAAAGACAACACCGGGCAAGGACGTTGTGCTTGTTAGGGCCGATAGTAGCGAGAATGTAAGGATTGCATTCAGAAACTATTTTTCGGATGCCACTGAGTTCATCAACTTCATTGAAACAGGCTGCGCCAAGTTGTCGGGAGTAAAAATAGTCCACCACCCTCAAAGGGAAAGACGTTCCCGCCCAAATCGAAAAAGGGCTCGCAGAAAAATGAGGTAATTGATGCGAGTAAGCAAGTCGCTAGTTGCAGTAATCCCGCTATGAGACATCATCGATTTAGTAGACTCAATGAGGCCCCAGATTTCACCCAGTGCGGCTGATTGACTCACCCTGTCCACAGTTAATTAAATCATCAACTGAAACAACGCGTTAACACAACTTTGACATGTATAATGCTTCTCCAGCCTGTGGGCAGGCTGTGGATTCATTGTGGAATTCATCTGTGTTATATGTATTCGCGCAAGCCGATTGTAAGTGTTTAAAGGCCGCACGCGCAACACGGTGAAATTCTGCCAGCCGTAGCCTCGTTTAGGACAAACGTGTGCGCAATGTAGGGTTCCCGGCAGGCCCTATCGTGTGCGGAAATGATGGGCACCCCAAGTCCAGGGGTGCCCGTCTACTTTTTTCCCTTTAACAATATTCCGTCGCGCCGACACCTCGAGTCGATCTGCGTTTGATTGGTTCGATGGAAGGTTGAAACCCACACTTCTCCGCCAGCGTCAGCAGCCTTAAGTCCCACCAAATATGGGAGAGGAATTTCAGGGTCTTTCCAAAAGATCGTTACGCAACTTGGACGTTTTAGGTCTGGAAGGTACATGCCATCTTTGACGATAAGATGGAGCGATTGAAATTCTTCTGTTTCAATCTCTGGATGTTTATTCTGAATTTTCAGAAATTCTCTATGGCCCAAATACACCACTCCGGGATTGCACTTGAGGTAACTAGCAACGGGTCGCGGCAACTCGCCCACGAACAAACTGGGGCGTTTATTCATCGCCAACTTCATCAGCTCGCTTAATTCAATGGGCATTGTCGGCTGTTTATGAGGAATTGATCTAAACGGGAGAAGGCTAAGTCTGCCCGTGTGCCGCGAGGACGCGGCCAGCGAGATAGAGGGAGCCGCAGATCAGGATACGGGGCGCGTGCTGCGCCGAGAGGGAGTTGCGTCAAGCAATCTCACGCCGCGTCGGCTGGGTGCACGCGTTTTGCGATTTCCTTGCCGCGCTCGCGTTCGGTTACCGCGATATCGTATTGGCTTTGCAGGTCGAGCCAGAACTGGGCGCTGTTGCCGAAATAACGCGCGAGACGGAGGGCCGTGTCGGCGGTGATCGAGCGGCGGGCGTTCAAAATGTCGGTAATGCGTCCCGAAGGGACTGCTAGATCGATCGCCAGGCGATTGGCGCTCAGGTTTCGCGCCGCCAATTCGCGGCGGAGCAGACGGCCGGGGTGAACTGCGGGTGCCATGGTCTATCCCTTATGGTAGTCGACAATTTCCACTTCGTAGGCGTCACCGTCGCGAAACTCAAAGCAAATGCGCCAACGTGCGTTGACTGTCATGGCCCATTGGTTCCGGCGGCTGCCTTTCAGCTTGTGCAGGCCGACGCTTTTCAACGGACTCAAATCCTTCAGGCTTTTTGCGACGTTGAGCGATGCCAAAAGCTCCACCGCGATGGCGAAATCCAGTCCCCGAAACTGATTGGGATGGGTTTCTTCCCAGACCTTTCGGGTTGCCGCATTTCGCCAAGTGCGGATCATGGCAAAAACGTAGTACACAGTGCGGAGGAAAGCAAGGACCACCCTGTTGAGACACCCCACCCGGCGCTACGCGCCACCCTCCCCGCGTTCCGCGGGAGGAGGGAGATTAGGCGTGCGCGGCGAGGACGCGGCCGGCCAGGTATAAAGAGCCGCAGATGAGGATGCGGGGGGCTGGGGTTATCAGCGAGGCTTGGCGGAGGGCGGCTTCCAGCGACGATGCGGTTTCGGCGGGGAGGCCGTTGGCTCTGGCGAGCTCGGCCAGGGTTTCGGCGGGGACGGCGTTTTCTTCGCCGGGGATGGTGAGTGCTACGACGCGGTGGGCCATGCCGGCGAAGGCGCCGATGAACTGGCCCGCATCCTTGGTGTTGAGCATGCCCCACACCAGCACAAGCGGGCGCGAGTGGCGGTCGTTCAAATCGGAGAAGGCCTGGGCCAGCACGCGGCCAGCCGATGGATTATGCCCGCCGTCGAGCCAGAGTTCGGCATCGGCGGCGATATGGGGCGAGAGGCTGCCTGCGCCGAGGCGCTGCATCCGGGCGGGCCATGTGACCGACTTTAGCCCAAGCGCTATGTGGGCTTCGGCGACGCGGGGGTCGGCCAGCTCGCGGACGGCGGCCACCGCATTGCCGGCATTGTCGATCTGGTGGCGGCCCTGCAAATGCGGCATCGGCAGATCGAGCAGGCCCGCCTCATCCTGAAACACCAGGCGGCCATGCTGCTCGAAGCTCTGCCAATCCTGATTGGCGATTTGAAGCGGCGCGCCCACGCGCGCGGCCACGCGCTCGATCTCGGCGCGCGCTTCATCGGGCTGGGCGCCCACGATGGCCGCGCAGCCGCGCTTCAGGATGCCCGCCTTCTCGTGGGCGATTTGGGTGAGCGTGTCGCCGAGATATTGCTGGTGATCGTAATCGATGGTGGTGATGACGGAGAGGCGGGGGGAGTCGATGACATTGGTGGCATCGAGCCTGCCGCCCAGGCCCACTTCGAGAATGAGATAATCGGCGGGCTCGCGCGCGAAGGCCAAGAAAGCCGCCGCCGTGGTGATCTCGAAGAAGGTGATGGCGTGGCCTTCGTTGGCCTGCTCGCATTCTTCCAGGAGGGCTGCGAGAGCGTCTTCGGCGATGAGTTCGCCGGAGAGGCGGATGCGCTCGTGGAACTTCACCAGATGGGGCGAGGTGTAGCAATGGGCCTTGAGGCCCGCCGCCTCGAGAATGGCGCGGAGGATGGCTAGGGTTGAGCCCTTGCCGTTGGTGCCCGCCACATGGATGACGGGCGGGAGTTTGGTTTGCGGGTTGCCCAGGCCTTCGAGGATGCGCCACATGCGCTCGAGGCTCAGATCGATGATCTTGGGATGCAGCGTGAGAAGCCGCGTCAGAATGGCGTCGCTCAGGGGCAAGGGAAGACTATTCTGCGGCTGCGGCTTCGGCTTCGGCGGGAACCAGCACTGCGCCGTTGAGGGCTGGAAGTTCCGGCGCTTTCATCAGCATGCGGGCGATGCGGCTCACGGTTTCGCGCATCTGGTGGCGGTGGACCACCATATCCACCATGCCGTGCTCCTCGAGATATTCGGCGCGCTGGAAACCGGCGGGGAGCTTCTCGCGGATTGTCTGCTCGATGACGCGCTGGCCGGCGAAACCGATGAGCGCGCCCGGCTCGGAAATCTGGATGTCGCCCAGCATGGCATAGGAGGCGGTGACGCCGCCCGTGGTCGGATGGGTGAGCACGACGATGTAGGGGAGCGAGGCCCGGCGCAGTTCCTGGACGGCGACGGTGGTGCGCGGCAATTGCATGAGCGAGAGCACGCCCTCCTGCATGCGGGCGCCGCCGGAGGAGACGAAGAAGACGAAAGGTGTAGCGCGCGCCACCGCGGCGCGCATGGCGGCGATGATGGCTTCACCCGCCGCCATTCCCAGCGAACCGCCCATGAAGGCGAAATCCTGAACCGCGATGACGATGGGGAGTTCATCGAGCGTGCCGTGGCCGGCGAGGATCGCGTCCTCGGCGCCGGTTTTCTGGCGGGCTTCCTTCAGGCGATCGGCATATTTGCGCTCGTCGCGGAATTTGAGCGGATCATGGGGCGCTGAGGGCATGGCGATTTTTTCGTAGGCGCCGTTATCGAACATGGAGGCTAGGCGCACCTCCGGCGCCATGCGCATGTGATAGCCGGAACCGGGGATGACGAACTGGTTGGCCTCGAGATCCTTGTAAAAGACCATCTGGCCCGAATCCGGATCCTTGATCCACATGTTCTCGGGCACCTCGCGCTTGACGCCTAGGATCGAGCGGATTTTCGGACGGACGAAATTCTTGATCCAGTTCAACGGTGGTTCCTCAAGCCGCTGGCGATATCGCTGACCAGGGTGTGGACTGCTTTTACCGTTTTGGACGTGGGTTTGCCAGCTTTTGTGAGGCTGTCTTTCACCGCGCTGACGAGGGCGGAACCGACGACGACGCCATCGGCATCCTCGGCAATAGCGCGGGCCTGCCTGGCGGTCTTGACGCCGAAGCCCACGGCGATGGGGAGGTTGGTGTGTTTCCTCAGGCGATTGACATTGGCCTTGACGCTTTTGAGATCGGGCGCCTTGGTGCCGGTGATGCCAAGCACGGAGACGTAATAGACAAAGCCGCTCGTGTTTTTGAAAACCTTGGGCGCGCGCTTGTCATCGGTGGTCGGCGTGGCGAGGCGGATGAAATTGAGATCGGCATTTATGGCGGGAATGCACAACTCATCGTCTTCCTCCGGCGGCAGATCGACGACGATCAAACCATCAACACCCGCGGCCTTGGCATCTTTCAGGAATTTCGGCACGCCATAGACATAGATCGGATTGTAGTAGCCCATGAGCACGACGGGCGTATCCGTGTCGGCCTTGCGGAAGGCTGAGACCATGGCCAGCGTTTTCTTCATGGTCTGGCCACCGTGGAGCGCCCTGAGCCCCGCCGCCTGAATGGCCGGGCCATCGGCCATGGGATCGGTGAATGGCATGCCGAATTCGATGATGTCAGCCCCGGCGGCGGGAAGGCCCTTGATGATCTTGAGCGAGGTAGCATAATCCGGATCGCCCGCCGTAACAAAGGTAACAAGTGCGGCACGGTCCTGCTGTTTGAGATCGTCGAAACGACGGTCGATGCGGGTGGTCAAAGTTTCACGCCAAGAATATCGGCCACCGTGAAGATGTCCTTGTCGCCACGGCCGCACATGTTCATGACCATCAGGTGGTCTTTCGGCTTTTGCGGTGCCAGCTTCATCACGTGGGCGAGCGCGTGGGCGGGTTCGAGGGCGGGGATGATGCCTTCCTTTGCGCAGCAGAGCTGGAAGGCGGCGAGGGCTTCCTTGTTGGTGGCGGAGACGTAGTTCACGCGCTTCATGTCGTGGAGCCATGAATGCTCGGGGCCGATTCCGGGATAATCGAGGCCAGCGGAAATCGAATGGGCTTCAGCGATCTGGCCGTCGCCGTCCATGAGGAGATAGGTGCGGTTGCCGTGGAGCACGCCGGGCTTGCCGCCGGTGATCGAGGCTGCATGCTTCTTGGTGCGAAGGCCCAGGCCCGCCGCTTCGACGCCGTAGATCTCAACATCCTTGTCATCGAGGAAGGGGTGGAACAGGCCCATGGCGTTAGAGCCGCCGCCGATGCAGGCGACGAGCGAATCCGGCAGGCGGCCTTCGCGAGAGAGCATCTGCCGCCTCGTTTCATTGCCGATCACCGATTGGAAATCGCGCACCATCTCGGGGTACGGGTGGGGGCCGGCGACGGTGCCGATACAGTAGAAGGTGTCTTCGACATTGGCGACCCAATCGCGCAGCGCCTCGTTGAGGGCATCTTTCAAGGTGCGCGAGCCGGAGAGCGCGGGGATGACTTCGGCGCCGAGTAGTTTCATGCGGAAGACATTGGGCTTCTGGCGCTCCATGTCGACTTCGCCCATGTAGACAATGCATTCAAGGCCGAAGCGGGCGCAGGCCGTGGCGGTGGCGACGCCGTGCTGGCCGGCGCCTGTTTCGGCTATGATGCGTTTCTTGCCCATGCGGCGGGCAAGCAAAATCTGGCCCATCACATTGTTGATCTTGTGAGCGCCCGTGTGGTTGAGCTCGTCGCGCTTGAAATAAATTTTGGCGCCGCCGAGATGTTCCGTCAGGCGTTCGGCGAAATAGAGCGGGCTCGGGCGCCCCACATAGTGTTCGAGGAAAGAGTCGAGTTCCGCCTGAAACGATGGATCGGCCTTGGCATCCTTGTAGGCCTGCTCCAGCTCAAGGATCAGCGGCATCAGGGTTTCGGCGACGAAACGCCCGCCATAGATGCCGAAGAGGCCGTTCTCGTCGGGGCCATTGCGGAAGGAATTGGGCGTGGGCGCGTTCATGGCGATGCTCTTAGCGGGCTCCCTTGGCGGCCTCAATGAATTTCCGGATGAGGCCGATATCCTTGATGCCGGTGGCGCTTTCGACGCCGGATGAAACATCAACCATGGCGGCGCCCGAGATGCGGATGGCCTCGGCGACGTTGGCGGGGGTGAGGCCGCCGCCCAGCATGAAGCGCCCCTCCATGCCGCGCAGCAACTGCCAATCAAAGGAAATGCCCATGCCGCCCGGAAGCGCGCCGGCAGGCGTCTTGGCGTCGTAGAAGATGAAGGCAGCCTTGCCGGCATAGGCGGAAGCTTGAGCAATGTCGGCGGCTTCCCGCACCCGGATCACCTTGATGACAGATTTTCCGGTGAGCTCTTTTATCGCTGCAACCCGTTCCGGCGTTTCATCGCCATGGGCTTGAAAGTAATCGGGTTGAACCGCGTCGTCGATCGCTGTGAGGCTTCGATCATCGGCATCGACAACAATGGCGGCGATGCGGGCTTTGCCACGGGCGCGGTTGGCCAGAGCTTTGGCCTGCTCAGTCGAAACATTACGAGGGCTTCCGGGATAGAAGTTAAGCCCTACGAAATCGGCTCCGGCGGCGAGGGCCGCGTCCAGGGTTTCAGGCGTCGAGAGCCCGCAGATTTTGACTTCAACGGGCATGGAGACTGGCCAGAATGGTTTGCGCGGCGGCTACGGGATCGGACGCTCCGGTGATGGCGCGGCCGATCACCAGAATATCGGCGCCAGCCGCGAGAGCAGTAGCGGGTGTGGAAACGCGCTTTTGATCCTGGACGGCGTCGCCGGTTCGAATGCCCGGGACGACCGTCAGAAAATCCCGGCCAATGGCTTCACGGATGCTTGCAACGTCCTGAGCGCTGCAGACGACGCCGTCGAGGCCAGCCTTACGGGAAAGTTCAGCGAGGGAGAGGGCGTGATCCTTTGTGTGCTTGGCGGAATAGAAACCGGCGGCGTGGATATCGCTGTCCGAGAGGCTGGTGAGGATAGTGACGGCGATGAGTTTGGCGCTGGTCCCTACCGCACCGCGAGCGGCTTTCATCATGTCGAGGCCACCTGAGGCGTGGACATTGATGATGGCTGGGCGGGGCGACAGGTTCATCAGCGCGGACAGCGCCGATGCCACGGTGTTGGGAATGTCGTGCAGTTTGAGATCGAGGAAGATCGGCAGACCTTCGGCGGCGACTGTTTCGTAACCCCTGGCGCCATGCGCGTAGAAGAATTCCATGCCGAGCTTCAGGTAGCCGGCATGGGGTTTGAGGTTTCGCGCAAGGGTTCGGGCCCGGTCGAGGTCGGGTGTGTCGAGGGCGATGCAGATGGGGTTTAGGGTGGTCATGGGATTTCTGGTGCGAGCTCTTCTCCTCTCTCCCTTGGGAGAGGAAGGGGCCCATGCGAAGCATGGGAAGGTGAGGGGACCGGATGCGCGCATCCGATCCCCTCATCCTCCCACGCCTGCGGCGTGGGCCCCTCCTTCTCCCCAAGGAGAAGGGAAGTTCATGACGCCTTTTGGTACACCATGATGGCGGTGGCAAGGTCTTCGATGGCGGTGCCGCAGGACTTGAAGAGGGTGATTTCCGTGGGCGAGCCGCGGCCTTTGGCGGTGCCGCGGCAGAGGTCAAAGAGGTCGCCTTGGATGCTGGCGAAATCGAATTTTCCCTCATCGCGGGCCTGGAGGAGGTCGCCGGCTTCGGCCATGGCGCCGTCGCGGGTGTCGACGAAGACGCGGGAGCGCTGGACGGTGTCGCCGTCGGTTTCGCGCATGGTGGGCTTGAAGGCGCCGGCCAAGTCCACATGGGCGCCGGGCTTCAACCATTGGCCCTTGACGATGGGAGTCGTGGAGGTGGTGACGCAGCTGATGACATCGGCTTGGCGCACAGCGGCTTCAAGGTCGCTCACCGCCACGGCATCGAGGCCATCGGCCTTGAGGGTTGCTGCGAGCGATTCCGCCTTGGCCATGGAGCGGTTGAAGATTGCAACATGGGCGATCGGGCGCACGGTGGCGTGGGCGCGGACGAAATGTGCGCCCAAGGCGCCGGCGCCAACCAGCACCATGCGGGAGGCATCTTGGCGCGCCAGATAATCGGCGGCGAGCGCTGAAGCCGCCGCGGTGCGCCGCCGCGTGATTTCGGTGCCGTCCATCATCGCGACGGTTTCGCCGGTTCGGTTATCGATCAGCAAGTAACTCGCCTGAACTGTCGGGAGGCCTTTCGCGGCGTTGTCGGTCTTGACCACCACGGTTTTGAGCCCCGTCCATTCCTTCGACCAGGCCGGCATGAGCAGCAGGGTCGATGCGCCAGAGGTTTCGTGATGGTGGCGCACCGGCGTTGTGTAACTGGCGCGGAAGCCTTGGCGGAGGGCCTCGACGACGTCGCGGTAAGACGCCAGAGTCGCCAGTTCGCTTGCGGAAACTATTTTCACAAGGGGTGATCGCCGGCCGGAACGACGGCTTGCGAACGGACCTCCCGTTTCAGCAACTCATGATCCTGCTGGGCGCGGACCAGTTCGATGCGCGCCTCCCTGGCGGCCTTGCGCCACTTGCCGTGGGCAAACCACGCGGCGATCCAGCCGGCGATCA
>Ga0136617_10004246_pt1 | contig 12825 bp, 9 predicted proteins | sample AntDrymUQ3222106_2_FD_129672 | JGI IMG/M metagenome (GOLD analysis project Ga0136617, IMG submission 129672) | Polar desert sand microbial communities from Dry Valleys, Antarctica - metaG UQ322 (21.06) | ecosystem: Environmental > Terrestrial > Soil > Desert | place: Antarctica: Dry Valley...
GATATAATTCAGCGTGTCAGAACGTAATGACGAAAGTGCTGGTCGTGTGCATCGGCGGCGAGTTCCGGTGCGGTTTGCTTGTGCGGCGAGGGTTTGTCCGTGTGATTGGTAGCTTGCAATACATGGGACGACGAAGGTTCGTCAAGAACTGCCACTGTGCCTTTGACCTTTTGCTCGACTATTTCGTTATCGTGGCTTTGGCCGGACGCACGACTCGCTAAAGTTCGTTCGAGTTCTCTGTTTGAAATAGCTGTGCGCCCAATGAGTTGCGCGGCGTGCTGCGGCGAAAGATGTTCTGGACGCGAGATGTCCCCAAGTTTAGGCACATGGCTGTGCGTGGCGGCGGCGCGAGTGCGGTGATTAAACTCAGTGTTGATGTCGCTAACCAGTGTCGCTGATGCCAACTCAACGCGCTTCATGTCATCAGGAGACACAGACAAATCGCGCCCTCGTTCACTGAAAATCTCAATGATAATACGGCTGACTTGATGGGCATGGAGCGTGGCGCTGCGGTCGGCGCGTAGCGTTTCAGCGCCGCCTTCTCGCACGGCAGAAGTCAGATAATCTGAGACACGCTTTTCGAGTGTTGCACGCAACGACGATGAAGACGGTTCATGTACTGCTCGCTCATTGAAACCACTTGCGCCGGTTTCACGCGCCCTTACGCGCACGTTATCCGGCAGCAACTCGCGCACGCGATCAAACTCTTCTTCTCGCGGCTTCTCGATTAGTTTCTCCGCCTCGTCCGTCTCAATCAATCGCTTGAGTTCGCGTCCAAGCGCGATTTCCACAGGCTGCGTGTAAGAGGGTCTTTCAAAACTACGAGACTCACGCGCAGAAAGCGCCAACGCCGCTATCCGTTCGTCAATGCGGAAGAAGTTCTCGACGTAATCGCGTTTGGAGCGGGCGACGAAGTCGGAGAGCATTCGATATTGTTCGCGGTCGCGTGGTGAGATGGAGCGAGAGGTGAGCGTGAAGAGTTCGCGCTGTTTTCCGTCTGACTCATCAATAATGTTGCGCGTTTTGCTGTGAGTCGAATCAGAGGAAAGTGCGAATCTGACCATCGGTTCAATTGTCTGCGCGTCGGCAGAAAATATCGGGTCAGTCTTTGCTATCTCTTTCGTGGCTTGATTAACGATGATGTTGAAATGACTGGCGAGAGCATCGGCGGCGGTGCGCGTGCGCTCTTGCAACTCGCGTCCGCGTTGGATGTCGCGCTGCGCGGCGATGGCGTGCGAAAGCGATTCGGGTTTCGCATCGAGCAGCAGTTCTGGGCGACGCAATTCCTGCGGTTCGATTTCGCGCCACGCTGAAGCTAGGGCTTCGCGCTTGATGTGTCGTCGTTCTCTGTCCGGCAGGATCAAAGAGCGCGAGTCGTGAACATGCAACGAAAAATAATCCAGCAGCTTCGCCCATTCATCGCGCTCGATCAATGAATCTATTGGGGCGGTGATTTCAAAGCGAAGCTGCCCATTGCCCGCACGCGCGGCGCGCATCTCGCGGAACGCTGTCACGACTTCGCTGAGTTGCCGTTGTTGCGAATCGTCCGAGGCGTTCAGGTATTGCGCGACTGCATCAAGCTGCTTGTGCCGCCCGCGATGCTCCGCGAGCAAAATAGCAACAGCTTCAATCTCACGCGGCGAAAACGATGGCGGTAAATTATGACGCGCATCTGGCGCGAAAGTTGACGAGCGTTTTTGCGATGCGGAAAGCAGATTGGCTTCGCGCCAGAGGCTCGCGCCGAGAAACTGTCGAAGCGTCGGACTCTCAAATGCGGCGCGCTCGTCAGGTTGGGTTTTCGCATTGGATTGTGCGTCCGCGTTAAGTCGTAGCGAGTGGTTTTTATCGTCGTGTGCGTCGAATGCAGCACGGTTGATGTCTCTGACGGGAACATTGTTGATAAGTGCAGTTTTGGTTTCGTTGATAATTTTGAAAAGAACATCGCGCTCGACGGGCTGAAGGCGTTTGCCGATCTCATAAAGGTTTTCGGATGAGAAGCGATAACGCGCATTGTCCGGCGGGTTGAGGTAGTCACCCAAGAAAGCGTGAATTTTTCGCATGAAGCGCGCCGGCTCGTCGTGCCTTGTTCGTTCAAACTCACGCAGGAGAGTCTGCAATTCCGGCGAGCGTGAGGATTCGCTGCGCTCCAGATGCCGGATGCGTGCGGAGCGGGAATCAGTAGCTTGGCTACGGCTCAAACGTAGCTCCCGCATCTCGTCGGTGTAATGTGACGATGCGGGTCTAGCGAGAACGGCGCGCATCTCACTGTGACCAAGGGGTCGACGCAACTGCTCGCTATGCGCGGCGAGTACGCGCCGTTCTTCCGCAAAGAGTTCGGGATAGACAGCGCGTTCATAGTTTTCGCGGCGGATGTCATTGATCGTTTGGCGAAGTTCGTTAGTATCAGGCGCACGGTCAAGCCGCGCGGCGAATTCTCGAAACAAGCGATGTTCGTTGAGGAGTCGCGTCGTTTCGTCTTTCATACGATACGCGACGTACTCACGGGCGAAATCATAAAACTCTCTGCGCGCATCAGCTTCGCCGGTGATCTCGCGCCCGCCGTGTAAATCGGGCGACTCAAAGACGCGGACGGGCAGTTTAGCTTCGCGCGCGAAACGAGTGAAAACTTGATATTCGCCGAAATTCGCAAGCGGCACCCGCGCTGCGTCGTTGCCGGAGAAAGCGACGAAGATGCGTTGTGATGTTTGTCTCTCCGGCGTGCGCGGTTTAGGTGTCGAGACTTTCAGTTGCAAACGCTCGATGTGCAGGCGTTGAAGCAAGGCGCGCGTGAGTTCGTGCTGCGGGGTAAGACTTAGACGCGCAGCTTCCGCGTTTTCGATCTCGCACCCCGTGAGACGCGAAAAATGCGCGCGATGCTTTTCAATTGCGGCGGCATTCGCGGCTTGCGCCCCTTCGATTTCCGGATTAGTTTGCATCTCTGCGAGATGCCTTCGTGAACGCGAAAGCTCGCGCTCATGCTCTTCATGCAAGCGCGCATACTCCGAGACGAGACGCTTGCCACCGGTGAGTTCAGGGTAATTCGAGGTGGGCGAATGCGAGTCGGTTTGTTGTCCGGCGGCAAGGGATAAAACAGCGCGCTCTTTCAGTTTGAATGCTTGTTCGTCTGCCGCCAAGCGTTGCCGTGCCGTCTGAAATTCATCGCTTGCGCGCACGGTTGCACGATAGCTCGAAGCGTCTGCCTCTAACTTCGTGCGTTCCTTTTCTGCCGCTTCGTAAGCGGTCAGGCGCGCAGTTTGTTGCCGGTGTGCGTGTGCGAGTCGCGTTCCGGTGTCGGTAATCGTCTCGAACATTTCGCCAGACGACGGTGCGCGTTCGGTGATGAAGTGGTTGATCTGTTCGCGTGTCTCCTGATAACGCGCATCGTGCGGCACGAGCGTTTGCAAGACATAAAGTGCGCGAAGTTCGTCCGCGCGTGTGATCGCTCGTTCAAGATTTACGGTCGGAGTTTTGTCGGCGAAAAGATGCGCGATGCGTTCCGTGCGCGCAGTGAATTCTGCGGCGCGTTGCTCGCGGTAAAGCGCGTTTATGATGTCACGCGAGCGCACGCCCAATTCAATTTGCCGGTCAAGGCGTGGGATGATTTCATCACGCAAACGGCTTTCATCTTCCGCGCTTAAAGATTCTGGAATGCGCGGCGGAGCGTCGTTCAGCGATACGCGCTCATAAGCAACGTCAGGCGGTTTGAAAGACACTTCACGTTCGCGCCCTTCTTCAACCTCTCCGTGCTCGGCATCAATGCCCGCAATCGCCTCAATGCGATAAGTCAAACGCCCGTGTGTTTCATGTTCCGCATCGCGCTGGCGGTCTTCGCTTCCGCGCTCCCAATCTTCGATGGCGAGGAAATCGCCGCGCTCGCGCTTCCATTCTTGGGCGCGCATTGCTGCGGCAAGCACACGCATATGTTCGAGCGTCGGCGCAAGTTGCACGGCTCGCTCTTCCTGGGGGCGTAAGCGTCCGCGCTCATCGCGCGTGAGTTCGCGGTAGAAGGTTTGAAATACAACCAAGCGGGTATCTGCATCGGCGGTGCGTCCAGCGATAGCGTGTCCCAGTTCGACGAACTCGGCAGCAACCTCTTTGGCTTTCTCTTCTTCAAGAAAGGATGAGAATTCACGAACGGCGTGTGCGTGCGTCCCTGTACGAACCGTTTCGGTGGGATGAGGTTTGCCTGTGCTTTCGCGCGGTATGACGAGCGTATCGCCGTAGATAGTCGCGCCACGTTCGTAGAGGTCGCGGGCTGCTTGCGAAACCGAATTGAGATGAGAAGCGTGTTCGGGGCGCGTGCGTCCGTCAGACGGCTCGTAGAGGCTTTTCAGGTCGTCGGACTGTGCGCTGTAGAACTCGATCTCGTCGTGCGCGTGGCGTGCTTCACTTGAAATTACCGGCGCACGCTCGGTTTGCACGCGGGGCACAGCGCGGGCGAGAGTCTTGGATGGATGCGAGTCAAGGCTTGGCATCAGGCGGCGGTCACTTTCAACCGAAAGAGAAGCAAGTGCCGTGCATTGGATGAGAAATCTTCGTGAGTCAGGCGGTGCAAAAAGAAATCAGGAAAACTCGGAGCAGGCGTTCGTGGAAGCGAGTCATATACGCTTCGCTCCGAGTCATATACGCCACGCACCGAAGCATATATGACTCGCTAACGGATGAAAGTCGGTGCATCAATCGTTCGATTTTGCTGCTCTTGAACCTCTTGAGCGGCTCGCGCGGATTGTTTTTCAACGCTTCCGAAAGCGTCTCCTTGGAGCGAGCGTTGCGCATCGTGTGAATGAGAAAGTTGCGCGTGCGAGCCTATATCCGGCAACTGTTTTCCGGCGCGCGTGAGTTCGCGCATCCCTTCGGCGGTGATTGAGCGAGCGGCAGTGAGATAGGCTGCTGACGCTTCGTAAGTTAAGCGGGCTTCGCTTTCTCTGTTAGTCGCGGCACGCCGAATCGCGGTCTCACGTTCAGCCGTGTGCGGCGTGTTTTCAAAGATACGGATCAGCGCATCGGCGCGCGATAAAACTTCCGTCTGGCGGATGCTTCCCGTAACGATTGTCCCGTCTGATAGGCGCGCCGCGACGGGTGTAAAGCGTCCGCGCCGGATGCTCACTTCGAGCAATTGGCCGTCTTCTGCAAAGTCTTTTTCGGCAAGGTTGACGCGCTCCGCATCCCGCGCGGAGCGTGTCTCGACGGGCGTGCGATGCTCCGGTGCGAGGCGTGCATCTTTCGCGCGACGTGCTTCGTCAATTTCAAGTAGCAACCCCCCATCGCGCATCGCCTGCGCGCGAAATTCCATCCGGTCAAGTTCGGCGCGAGTGTAAATCGGATGAGGCTTTCCAGTAGCTCCCGCACCATTACCGGCAGCCTCCCTTCTTTGCGTTTCTCTCGCGTCAATTTCGCGTAGGGCGGCGACGGTAGAAAGGGCTTTAATGCGTCCGGTTTCTAGTTCCAGTTGGCGCGTAAAAATGTGCTCTAAAAGTTCGCTCCTTAGCTCCGTGAGTCGCATGATTTCTGCGTGCGCTGCCCTGCGTTGGGACGGCAGGAGTGCCGCGATGCCAACGTGGATAAACGATTGTTTGACGCGCTCTTTTTCGATTCGCGCATCAACTCCGGCGAGACTCAATCGTTGGCCAGCGACTTCCCAGCGGTAGAGATGAAAAGTTCGGTCGAACCGCTTTTCGCGCCATGAGCCAAATGCCGCATCCGTCTCGGCTTCGCGCATCTGCGCCTGCAATCTTCCCTGTTCGTGCGCGTCACGCGAAGGCGTTTTGCGCTCGTCGGCAAGCTGCGCGCGAATCTTTTCCAAGTCCTGAATGCGCTCTGCGTCGTGCGCTTCGATTGCTGCATCTTGCATTCGATTCAACTCATCGGATGAAAGCGCGGGGAGCGGAACCGGGGCGTTATTATCTTTATATCGGGCGCGCAAGTTCTCGACATGCGGGGCGAGTGAATCGCTGAATTTGCGCACCGTCTCAAATTTTTGAGTGAGCTTTGTGAGCTGTTCGGGCGGGCGCGATGTAGAGTTTTCAAGCACGGCGACTTTGCGTTCGAGCCGCAATTTTTCGTCACGCGCGAGCATCGCTTTGGCTAACAATATGCGGTCGCTTTCAAGTCTCAAGCGTGATGGTGTGCGCTCATTCTCCAATCTTTTTTCGCGTGAGATTTCGCGCTCATGGATGCGCGCGTCAACGCTGGCGGCGAAAGATTTAATGATCGTTCCGTAGTCGAACTCTCGCGCTTTGCCATCCACCTTTTGATTGTGAGAAACGAGCGGTTTAGTGAGTTTTAAGACGCGCATAAGTTCACGCGATTCGCGCTCAATAGTGTGCTTGTTGATGAGCAAATGAACGTGCGGATGCGGTCGGTTAAGATGCACTCCGGCAGCCCAACGCCAGTGTTCGATGCCAAGTTTAGCGGCAGCTTCGGAGAGCGCACGGCGCAGGAAGATGCGGACTTGCGCCGTGCGTTCACGATCATCATCTCCTAGGTTTTCGTATTCCGTCGGATACTCAAATGAGAGGACGTAGTGCAACACATCTTCGGGCGGCAACGCCCCGCCGTTGATGCTCAAATGTTTGCGGGCTTGCCAGAAAGTCAGGTCGTCGCGGCTGTCGTCAAAGAGCGGTCGCGGGCGGTCGCCCTCACGCTTTTTGTCGAGGCTGTTCTTGGCGACGTAGCGCGTCAAATCGCTCGCCGCACTGCCTGAAACCTTCGCCGCTTTGAAAATGAAACGCGACTTGTTCACTTCGATTTCTCTCCGTTCGTGTTACCCAAAATCGCTTCGATCTCAGCATCAAGAATCTCCGTGACGATCTCATCAGAAGCGACTTTCTGATTGCGTTCCGCCGCGCCGAAGAACGCATTTGGCATCTCGATATTGAGTTCACGAAAGACCTGTCGCTCGGTTAAACCGATGACTTTGCGCGTTGACGCGCACCATTGTTTGCTTCCCTCGGCGGCGGCTTGTAAATGCGTCTCGATCTTCGTCGCATCCGTCGTTTCGAGGACGCGCAAAGTTGGTTCGAGCGCGTAATTGATGAGGATTCGCAAAGTCAAAGATGCGTTGATTAAGGTTTGCTCCAACAGCTTTTTATCCGCGCTCGCAGAGTTCAAATTCCTGCTTGTCACCGCCCCGCTTTCGGCATCTTGAGCTGCATTGGAAAGCACTTGCAACTGCTCAAGGACGGGCGCGAGCTGTTCGCGCAAAACCTCTTCATGCATTGCGCGGGCCGGGTCTTTTCGCTTGTAAGTCATCTGCTGCCGTGCCACAAATTGCTTAATGGCGAGGCGCACGGCATCGGCGCGTTCCATCTTGTTTTGCTCGCAGAAATCATCCATGAATCGAGCATCGGCGTAAGGCAAACGCGCGCCGTAAGTGTGCGCCGTATATTGCTTCAAGCGACGACGTGTGATCGGCTGCCGCGTGGCGGTTGAAGTCTTCGATGGTTGTAATTTTTGGCTCATTAGTCAGGTGCGAAAATTCGCTTCTCCGGTATCGCGAGAAAATTGAAGGTCTTTGCGGTATCACCGCAAGTGTTGTGCCGTAAGGGACTTTGTTAGGTTCAGTATCGTGAGAATAATGATTCGCTATCACGAGAAAAAAGTTAAGTATTGAAATTGTTTGCCTTATGGCTTAAAGAGAAGCGTGAGAAGCCTCTACCTGTAAGCACTACAAAACGGAAGAGAAAAGAGATAATTCGGAGTTAGTAAATAGTAGAGGAAGAGGAGTCGAAAGTTAGTGTCAAACATCGTAGGGGAACAGTCATTCTAAAATTTGATTGGCGATAATTTGCATCGCGAGGATGCTCTGATAAGAGTGGCACAAGAGTTGAAAAGAGAGTCGCACCGAAGCGCGTGCGGTACTCGTCAAAAACTTGATGCGCGACACACAGACAATGCGCGTGCTGAAAACAAAATCTTATGAAAGAGAGTGACGACAGATGGCAAAAAATGAAACGAAACAGGGGCGCGAAGAAAGCAAAAACTTCAGGCGAAACGGCAGCACGGAAGTAGCGGAAAGCGTGCCGCTCGTCAGCGCCAAGCGCGGCAAGTTCGAGACGATAGAGCGGGCAAAAGTAGAGGCGTTAGTGTTCGCGCGACTTGAGGACTACAAGGCATTCGTCGCGGAAATCGAGGGCGAAGAACCGGAGGCGGGAGCGATTATCAGCGCGGGGTTGGAGATGCTTTTTGACGCGGACAGAGGCTTCGAGCAGTGGTCAGCAGAGCGGCGGAAGAAAGGCAAAAACGGCGCGCAAGTTTCAGCGGACGGCAACAGTGTAACGCCTGCTGCGAAATCTGGAGCGGCGGGTGCGGTGATAGAGAGTTAGGAGAAAAACCTTCCCGGAAGATCATAGACAATGTTCTGATACTCTTCGGCTTCACTCGCCGCCCAGAGCAGGTGCAGAAGTTCGGCGGCACGGCCTACGGGCAGCCTTTGCGAGATGATGATGACGCCCGGCGAAGTTTGTGAACTGATGAAATCCCGGAAGTGATCGGGCATGGTCTTGCGGTCATGAGAGACGAGGACACGTCCTTCACGAGCCGCAAAAGCAAGCACGTCAGGGTCGTCAACGTCGTGTAAGCTAAGGGTGAGCGCGGTCTGAAAATCTACGCCCGGGTCGATACGTTTGGTGGCGACAACGATGCGCTGGTCAAGGTCATTATCGGCTTGAAAGCGCAGCTTCATGAGCGGAGCGCAGGCGCGTTCTGGAGGATGGCATCGAGACGGCGGTGTGCCTGTGGGTACTCGCCGCGCACGCGCTCACGAAACGCGGCGTACTCTTCATCAGCTTGTTGCAGATAGGCGTCTATCTCGGCGCGGTTGTGCAGATAGAAGGTGATCGCACCATACACCTGTTCGAGCGTCAGCACTGGAAAGCAGTCCGCTTGGATGCTCTCCGGCGATAAGCCTTCAAGGAAGCGATAGACGATGGAATCAAGCGAGACGCGCTCATCGCGCACCCAGTAGCCGCCGTCGCGTTGCTCAATGTAATCCGAAGTCTCCATGAGCGTGATTATACCGCAGAGGGCGAGGAATCGTTCAGGCGTTTTCACCTATCTTCTTAATCATCCAGACTCGAAGTGAGGCTTGGACGCCCACCAGTCAGTGGCGGGCGTCCGAGTCTTTGACTATGCAGCCAAATCACGAGCGAGCAGCTCATTAGCTGAAGTCAATCTCGTCGTCTTCAGCATCAACACTGTTCGTTTGCGCGCTCGCGCCGCTCATGTCCGTGTAGCTGGCTTGTGCCGGAGCGGATGCCGTGCGATTGCGGTTTGAGCCGCCCGTGAAGTTGAAATCGGCGACCTGAATGCCGAACGTCGTGCGCGGCTTGCCTTCACGGTCAGTCCATTCTTCAGGCTTGAATTTGCCTTCGATGAAGATTTCCGAACCGCGCTCAAAGTGCTGCGCGATCACTTCGGCTTTCTGTCCCCACGCCGTGCCGCGAAAGAAGGTCGGGGTGTCCACGTACTCTTTCGTTTTCGGATCGCGGGCGCGGTCGTTGCTGGCAACGTTGACGGTGCAGACGGGGATGCCGTTCGAGGTGTAGCGAAGTTCGGGATCGCGCGTGAGATTACCAAGAACCTGAATGCGATTAAATGACATGATGTGTCGTTTCCTTTCTGTGTGATGTGCGTTGATGGTTGAGATTTCGTGCTTCATCTTTCGCCCATGCGAGCGAAAGACATATTTTGCTGACCGCTCACTTTTTCTGTCTCTCTCGACTTGCAGCAAGAGAGAAGAGAAGCGAACGACGGGCCATCTTCAGTTGACGAAAGCCTATGAAGACACGTCTTGCCGTCCGCTCCTCTGTTCTCATTTCCGCTTCAGGCGGGTGAAGTCGTGATGATCGCGTTCGTCGCCCCTGAATCACCGAACGGTAGGGAGGGCGTGATGCCTGATGTGGAGCGATCTTTAAGCATCTCCCACGCGGCGGCTTGGTCTTCGCGCGTCAAAGTGTGGATGGGATGTTCCGATTTGTTGCCTGCGTAGAACGCCCACCGGAAGTAGCGAAGTCTGCCCTGTGAGGCGCGCGAGATTTCAACTGCAAGTCCGTCGCAGACGCGCATATAGAGTTGCGAATTGCGTTCGCGAAAAGCCTGCCGCACACGCTCTTGTTCTTGTCGCGGCAAGGTTTGAAGCTGACGGGCGAAGTCACCAAGCGTCTTACCTGTGAGAGATGTTATGCGGTTCAAGACAGGCTGGGCGACGACAAACAAGCGCGCTCCGTCGGCGAAAGTTTGCGTCACTGTGAAACCTTCACCATACAAAATGCGGTGCGTTTTCATCTCGCGCAAAGGGGCTGATTCGAGTTCGGATTGACGTGCAATGGCGTGCGTATTGAACGCTGTGAACAACTTAAACGAAAGCCTGCCCGCTTCTCTGTATTGCCACGCTTCGCGCTTGAGACGGGCGACGCGAGCCGTGTCAGTCATGCTTGCGAGACGCGCGGTCAGTTCTCGATAAACCGCGCTTTCATTCAAGCCCCGCGTATGATAATCGCGCTTCAAGTGCTGTAACAAAATTTCCAACACGGCGCGCGTCTCGGCTCGTTCTTCCGCGTCGGGGCAGACTTCCATAGTCTCGATCTGCTCATGAAAACGCAGGCGCGGGACAGTAGCAGTTTCGCGCACAACGGAGTGATGAATCTCTCGGAAGCGAATCGGCTCGCCGAGCTTCACCATCTTCGTTTCGACTGCACGCGCCACGACTCGATCACACACGACGGTGCGCGATGGACGCTTCCGGTCGGGAACGCAGATCAAGCGACGTTGCGAGCGCGTGACTCTGCCGCCGAAAGTTTCAGTAAGTTTGGCATCCAACCAAGTGTCAATGCCATAGGCGAGCGTCGGGACAGGGATGCGCTTGCGCGTTTCAGGGTCACGAATGAAAGTTGATACGAGGATGCCTTCTACGTCGTTGCGTGCTCCCCTGTCGGTAAGCGGAAAGCCGCTCGTGTAGAGGTGATGAAGTTCGCAGGCCATATGACGCGCGGCTTCAGGCAAGCAGTCAGCATCAACGTCGTCGTCCAAGTCACCGCACGCGATTTTGCGATCCGTGTCGCTCATATGCAGGCTGACGGCGAAGCCTTCATCAAATTGTTCGTAAGCCCGCTCGAAGCTGTCGAGATATGCTCCAAACGCATCGTCATCGTGGGTAGTGGCGGACATTTCGCTCAAGTGCGCGGCGAACTCGTCGTGATCGAAGCCAGAGCCTTTGCGATAGACGAGTCGTGTCTGTGCGCGCAACTCGTCGGCGTAGATGCGCTCATGCCTATCTGACTCATCTTCGCCTAGCATCTCGGCGGCGCGCTCATGCCACAATGCACGGCGTTCTTCGGGCGACATTTCCGGGAAGTCGTTTGCACCTGTTTGCGAATCTTCCTCGCTCTCCGTTTTGCCGAACGCGAGTTGCTCGGAAGTTGCGGTGACGGCAGAGAGTTCGAGAGCGAGCAAACCCATCTCTTTGAGAACTTCTGGGACAAGGCGTTGCCGAGCTTCCCGGTAATAGTGAGAAGCGAGTTGTTGCAGATATAAAGCCGAAGCATCTTGTCCGGCAATGAGCTTGAGACAGCGAATAAACTCGGCGGCGTCTTCCGAATTGCCGAGCGTCCGCGCGGCGTACTCAGGCGCGGCGATCTTGACTTCGAGGGCGTGGTCTACTGTCAGCGATTGCTCAACCTGCGGAAGCACGCCGACGAGCGAAGCAAAGTCGTTGATGAGAGCGGGATAATCAGGCGCACTTGTATCAGTAGCGAGCAGCGTCTCTGCGGTTTCGAGTGTGGTGACATCAAGTTGCCGTACTGCATCGCGCAATGGTGCGGCAATGGCGAGCGTCGGCGCAGTAAATGTCAGAAGGGATAAGAACGCTGCGCCGCGCACCATCTCGCGGGCTTTGTCCTGCAACTGGTTGACGAAGCCAGAAGGTTTTACGCCGCAAGTCGAATGCTCGATGTCAGGCTCGTAGCGGCTGATCTGAGTGCCATTGACGGTATGCTGTTCGAGAGAGAGGCCTTGTAAAGGACTGAGGCGCGAGTAGTGCGCGAAGAAATCATGTTGGGGATTGCCGGTGTTTTCGCGCGGGCAGAAAATTTCCCGGTTGGTGCTGGCATGCAAGGCGTCGAGAGCGAAAGTGTTGTTTGTCATTTGGGAACTGTCTCCTTCAGAAGTGAATGTGCCGGATGAAATCGGCGGTAAATCACTTCTTGAACAGTCCTTCTAAAATTCTCCCGTTGCCGAACACGCAACCTGCGGTAAAACTCGAATGTTGAGCGTGGGATTAGCATGAATACACTCGCCCGATGTGAAGCAACTAAGCCCGCTCTTTCTGTTTGACTAAACGGATGTTTGGGCGGGAACTTACAGGGGCCACACTCTGCTGCGACGCCGATGCTTCAGCATTGCGACGGAGCGCGTTGTGGGCGGGCGAAATTGCTGTTTGAGCAGAATCGGATTTGACGACACGCAAGATCGACGGTTGGTGTTTGCGAAAGGCGGTGCGGCGGTGTTTGTGTGTTCGCTTGGCGGACTTGTTTTCGAGCCAGTCGGCGCTTGATGAACATGCTTTCGAGAAACTGTCGAGGATGATTGCGCTGACAATCAGCACGAATATAATAACGAGAAAGCTGATGCCGAGTAGTAGCAGATTATCAAGATGGTCGTCGAGCGTCGGCGTGATACCGAAAGCGGCCAGAAGCGAATAGCGCATGAGATTCAAACTCCTTCTCGGGAAGTGTGGTCATAATTGCGTTATCCGCGAGCCGCTTGATTATTTGGGGAGCGGGCGTGTGTGATTTGTGAAAAGCGAAGATGCTGTGGGCAAGAAGAGAA
>Ga0136617_10004247_pt1 | contig 12824 bp, 12 predicted proteins | sample AntDrymUQ3222106_2_FD_129672 | JGI IMG/M metagenome (GOLD analysis project Ga0136617, IMG submission 129672) | Polar desert sand microbial communities from Dry Valleys, Antarctica - metaG UQ322 (21.06) | ecosystem: Environmental > Terrestrial > Soil > Desert | place: Antarctica: Dry Valley...
CCCAACGCGGTCAGGCGATCGCGAGCACGTTGCTGTACGCGCCGAGCAGCCCGGCCATCGTGCCCGTCGTCGCCACCGTGGCGGCAACCCGGCGGTGCCGGCGGGCCACGATCACGAACGAAGCCGCGACGAGCACGACGAGCGCCGCCTTCGCGACCGCGAGCGCCCCGAAGCCAAGCGTGGTCGCGCCACGCGCGACGAGCGGGTTCAGCTCGGCTCCAATGCCAACGACATCGACCATCCGCATGAACGTCACGAGGTCGCTGGCCTGGGCCAGCGCGACGGCGATGAGCACCCCAGCGGCCGCGATCGCCGCCAGTCGTTGAGGCTCCTCCACGCACTGCGGTTCGGGAGAGACCGACGAGTCGACCATCGCGGCGTTCACTTCTGCTCCATGGATCCTGCCTTCGGAATACCGGCGAGCCGTCCCGCCGCACCCTGGCAAGGGCGACCCTAGTACTTCCGGCTGATGCGCCACGCCACTGCCCCTGCATGGGACCGTCGCAGCGCCATCGCAGACGCGGTGGGAGGCCAGTGCGTGTCCGCTATCCTTGCCCGCGTCACGTCCCGTCCATCGATCCCCCAACCCAGTTTCAGGTGGTGCCCATGAAGGTCGGCGTCGCCAGGGAGACGGCGTCCGGCGAGCGCCGCGTTGCCCTGGTACCCGAAGCGCTCGACCGGCTGTCGAAGGCCGGTCTGGAGGTTCTCGTCGAGGCCGGCGCCGGCGACGGCTCGCTGATCCCGGATAGGGCATTCGGCGATGCGGGGGCGACCGTCGTCCCGACCGATCGGCTCTACGCCGAGTCCGAGGTGATCCTCCGCGTCCAGCGCCCCTCGGTCGAGGAGGTTGCCCGGTTGCGGCCTGGCCAGGTTCTGATCGGCTTCCTCCAGCCACTGATCGAGCCACTGCTGGCGGGCGCGCTGGCCCAGCAGGGCGTGACAGGGATCAGCCTCGATGCGATCCCGCGGACCCTGTCGCGGGCGCAGACCATGGACGCACTCAGTTCGCAGGCAAACGTCGGCGGCTACAAGGCGGTGCTCATCGCGGCCAATGCGTACGGCCGCTACTTCCCGCTGCTGACCACCGCCGCAGGGACGGCCAAGCCGGCCAACGTCCTGATCCTGGGGATCGGCGTGGCCGGGCTGCAGGCCATCGGCACGGCCCGGCGCCTGGGATCCGTCGTGCGGGCATACGACGTGCGGCCCGAGACGAAGGAGCAGGCCGAGTCGCTCGGCGCGCAGTTCCTGAAGCTCAAGACCACCATCGACGCCACCGGCAGCGGCGGCTACGCGCGCGAGCTGACCGCCGAGGAGCGCGCCGCGCAGCAGGCCGAGCTGAACGAGGCAATCGGCGGCATGGACGTGGTCATCACGACCGCCCAGGTGCCCGGCCGCAAGCCGCCGGTGCTCGTGACCGCCGATGCCGTGGGACGGATGAAGCCTGGTTCCGTGATCGTCGACATGGCGGCCACCAACCTGGGCGGCAACTGCGAGCTGTCGCGCCCGGGCACGACGATCGTGAGCGACAACGGGGTGCAGATCATCGCGCCGGACAACCTGCCGGCAACCATGCCGGCCGGTGCCTCGGCCTTCTACGCCCGCAACATCAGCGCCCTGCTGCTTGGCATGGTCAAGGACGGTGCCTTCAACCTCGACTTCGAGGACGAGGTGACGAAGTCCACGGTCATCACCCATGACGGACAGGTCGTGTCCGAGGCCGTGCGCAAGCTCCTCGAGCCCGTGCCGGCGGGAGGTGCCGAATGAACGAGCAGCTGCTCACCAACTTCACGATCTTCGTGATGGCGATCCTCATCGGCTTCGCCGTCATCTCGAAGGTCCCGGCGACCCTGCACACGCCGCTGATGTCCGGCGCCAACTCCATCCACGGAATCGTCCTGGTCGGGGCGATGCTCATCGCCGCCACGGCGCACGATGTGATCGGCTACGCCCTCGCGCTCATCGCGGTCGCGTTCGCGACGATGAACGTGGTGGGCGGCTACGTCGTCACCGACCGGATGCTCCAGATGTTCCGCAAGCGACCCACCCCCGCCGCCAAGCCGTCCGACACGGTGGAGGGCTAGGCGTGGAGGACACGATCGGCGTGCTCGTCCGCCTGGCCTGGCTCGTCGGCGCCTCGATGTTCGTCATCGGCCTGATGCGGATGAACTCACCGGCCACGGCCCGGCGCGGCAACCTGGTCTCCGCTGCGGGCATGGCGATCGCCGTCGCGGCCACGGCCGTCCTCCTGATCAGGAACGGGGCCGGGGTAACTCCGTGGCTGATCATCGTCATCGGCATCGCCGTGGGCGGGGGGCTCGGGCTGTACACGGCGCGGACGGTGGCGATGACCGCGATGCCCCAGCTGGTGTCACTGTTCAACGCGGTGGGCGGCGGCGCGGCCGCGCTGATCGCGATCGAGGAATACTTCTCTCGCTCGTCGGGTGACATCGCCCTCGACACGACGGTCTTCGTCATCTTCGACATCGTCATCGGGGCCATCACGTTCACCGGCTCGCTGATCGCGTCCGGCAAGCTCATGGGCCTGTCGTTCACCCCGTCGCGGCCGGTCCAGATCCCGGGCGGTCAGGTGGTGACGATCGGGCTCGCCGCGATCGTCGTCCTCGGCTCCGTCTACCTGTTCCTCGGAAACGAGAGCCCGGCGGTGATGCTGCTGATCCTCGCCGCCGCGCTCGTCTTCGGCGTGACCATGACCCTGCCGATCGGCGGGGCGGACATGCCGGTCGTCATCTCGCTGCTCAACTCGTTCACCGGAACGGCCGTCGCGATGGCCGGATTCGTGCTCAACAACGTGGTGCTGATCATCGCCGGCGCGCTGGTGGGTGCATCGGGCGCGATCCTCACCAAGCTGATGGCTGATGCGATGAACCGGTCCGTGCTGAACATCATGATCGGCGGCTTTGGCGGCGGGGGCGACACTGCCGCGGCCGTGGCGGGTCCGGGCGGCAACGTCCGCGAGCTGGGCATCGACGACGCGGCGATCCAGCTGGCCTACGCCTCGTCGGTGATCGTCGTGCCGGGCTACGGACTGGCGGTCGCGCAGGCGCAGCACGCCGTGCGCGAGCTGGCCGAGCTGCTCGAGTCGCGCGGCGTCGACGTCAAGTACGCGATCCATCCTGTCGCCGGCCGCATGCCGGGCCACATGAACGTCCTTCTCGCCGAGGCGAACGTGCCGTATCCGCAGCTGCGGGAGATGGAGGACATCAACCCGGAGTTCGAGCGGACGGACGTGGCCCTCGTGATCGGGGCGAACGACGTCACCAACCCGGCGGCGCGCCGACCGGGCTCGCCGGTGTCCGGCATGCCGATCCTCGACGTGGATCGCGCGAAGAACATCATCGTGATCAAGCGCTCGATGGGCCACGGCTACGCGGGCATCGACAACGAGCTGTACACGAACGACAAGACCGGGATGCTGTTCGCCGATGCCAAGGAGGGCCTGGCCAACCTGGTCGCGGCGGTCAAGGGGCTGTAGCCCGCCCCTTGGCGGTTGCTCGGCGGCCACTTCTTCTCAGATGCTCACGACGCGGGCGGTATCCAGGAGTCTCGTCCGCCCGAAGCCTTCGGAGCGGTCAGCGGTACCCTTCAGAGGCTAATTCCGGCGCTCAAGCGCCCCGCTGCGCAGGCGGACATCGGACAACGCTCGCCTGGTGTGCATTTGACGAGAACGAGGCGGGGAGAGCGGCGACCCGGTCCTGCCCGGCCCAGGCCCGGCGCGACCGTCACCGGGCGCCCTAGCGGTCGGACGAAGCGTCCTCGATCGCGATGCGGATGCGCTTGTTGATGCGGCCCTTCGATTCGTAGCCGGTGACGCGGATGCCGCCTACCTCACGGGTGTTCGAGACGTGCGTGCCACCATCCGCCTGCAAGTCAAGCCCCACGATCTCGATGGTGCGAATCTGCTCGATTCCGGGCGGCAGGAGATTGACCTTGGTCCGGATCAGGTCGGGAATCGCGAACGCCTCCTCGCGGGGGAGCACGGCCACGCGCACCTCGCGGGCGGCCCCGAGCTCGGCGTTGACCCTCGCCTCGATCTCGTCGACCAGGTCGCCGCTCATCCGCTCGAACTCGAAGTCCATGCGGCCCGCGCCGGGCTCCATGTTGCCGCCCGTCACGAGCGCCCCGTGGTCGCGCCAGACAACGCCGCACAGCGCGTGGAGCGCGGTGTGGGTGCGCATGAGCGCGAGCCGGCGCGACCAGTCGAGGTCGACCGACAGACGCTCCCCGACCTCCGGCGGCGCACCAGCCGGCTCGAGCTCGTGGACGATCTCGCCGTCGATCTTGCGGGCGCCACGGACGGTCCACTGGCGGCCGTCGGCTGCGCGCAGCAGCAGGCCCCGATCAGACGGCTGACCGCCGCCACCCGGGTAGAACACCGTCCGCGCGAGAACGACGAGCGGCGCATCGCCCGATGCGTCGAGGGCAACGACCTCGCTCTCGACGTGGCGCGCATACGCGTCCGTGTAGCACAGCTGTTCGTGCACCGCGGGACCCGGTCGCTACTGGACCGTGAGCGTGCCGGTCATGGCCGGGATGGGATGCACGGAGCAGATGAACACGTACTCCCCGGCGGCGAGTGCCGGCACGTCGTAGGTCACCTGGCCGACATTGGTGAGGAGCTCGTTGTCGTCGATGACGGCACCGTCCGTGCCCCGGATGTCGACGTCGTGCGGGATGGCAGCGTCCTGGCTGTCGAAGTTGATCTGGAAGGGCGTGTCCGCCGGCGCCTGGAGCTCCAGCGGCTCGAATGCGATGTTCAGGGCGACGACATTCAGCGCGGTGCCGCCGCCACTGGGCTGGCCGCTGGCGGGCGCGCTGCCGCTGGGTGCCGCGCTGCCGCTGGGTGCGCCGCTGGCCGGGGCGCTGCCGCTCGCGGCGACCGATGGCGCGGGCGTGACCGATGCCGCCGGCTGGTAGGTCCAGCCCGGGGCCTGTGACGACCCGCACGCCGCGACGGCGAAGGACAGCAGGACGGCGCCACCGGCGGCGGCGAGGCGAGACGGACGCATCAGGAAAGCACCTCAGAGGGCAGGAGCGCGTTGGCCGGAGCGGGCCGGGTCGTTGTCGCGAATCTACCGCCGATCCCGTCCAGACGTGGCGGACCGGCGCCTAGAGTACCGGCGGCTCATGACGAAGGTCCGCGTTGCATTCTGCTTGCAGCACGGGCTATTCTCCAGATCCGACGTAGGGGTGCGTCGGGGCGCGACCATCCGCACCAGATCCGCGGATGGCGACGGTTCCGGGCTCCAGCCGGCGAACACGTCGAAGCGCACCAACCTGTTCTTTCTCCCAGGGGCCGCAGTGACCCCTGATCGGTTCCTCGGCCGTTGGGCGTCCTCGGACGTCCTGACCGTCCCGGCAGTGGAACGGCCCGGTCATTATTGGACCGGAGCCATCATCTCCGTCAGATCCGGGGCCATCCGGATCGAAACGGAAGCACGAGACCCGGACCTTGCCGTCCGGGTCTCGTGGCGTTTCGGCGTCCGTCAGCGGCCGCCGGGCCGCCCGGTCAGACCGAGCCGGATCGCGACCGTGGCCGCCTCCACCCGGCCGGAGACGTCGAGCTTGTCGAGGATCCTGCCGACATGGACGCCGACGGTCTTCTCGCTGATGAACAGGCGCTCCCCGATCTCGCGGTTCGTGCGGCCCTCCGAGACGAGCGCGAGGACCTCCCGTTCGCGACCCGAGAGCCCGAACGTGTTGACCCTGGCGACGGTCGCGCTCCCGACGAGACCGCGCACCACCGGCGAGGCCGGCCGCCCGGACCGGCTGCCGTTCCCGCCATCCGCTTGCTCGACGGCGCCGATGACGCCGGCCGGCTCGCCGAGCGTCGCCTCGACCGCGGGCGGCAGCGGGATCAGGGCCCGGCCGGCGAGGTCCCGCAGCTCGCGGAGCAGCGGTCGCGCCGCGAGCTCGAGCGCGATCCGGGTGGCGTCGAGGAGCGGCTCGCGGGCGTCGTGACGGCCGGCCCGCCCGCCACCCGAGGCCAGCATGGCCGCCGCCTGTCGCCAGCGAGCTCGAGCAGTCTCGTACGGGTTGCCCAGGTCGCGCCACCCGCCCGCGAGCCGTGCCCACGCGGCCGGGTCGTCGCGACCGTGGACCCGGCCCGCATGGGCTCGAGCGGTGGCGAGATAGGCATCCGCCTCGCGCCGTGAGCCGACCGCCGTCGAGACCCCGGATCGCTCGACCACCGCCTCGGCCTCGCGGAGCACGCCGGCGCACCGCTCGCGGGCGGCCGCCAGGGCGGCGAGGTCGCGGCGGGCCACCGCCTCGGCGGCCGCCGCCGCCTCCACCTCGGTCGAGGTGGCTGCCATCTTCGCCGCCAACACCCAGTCCTCGGTGTGGTCCAGCAGGCTCCAGCCGCGCTCGGCGGCCCGTCGCGCGTCGACCTGGTCGCCGCGCCACAGCGCGAACGACGCCGATGCGCGGTAGACCGGCACCCCGTGCTGCGAGTCGCGCACGGTCTCGAGCTCGAGCAGGAGCTGCCCCAGGAGCCGGCCGGCCAGCTCCCCGGCGCGTGTCTCGACCTCGACGATCGCCAGGTTGACGATCGAGTTCACGAACGCGACGCCGGCCGAGCTCCATTCGAGGGCGGTGGCGGAAAGCGCGCGCGACTCGGTCCAGCGACCCAGCAGGAAGAGCGACTCGGCCGCGTTGCCGCGCAGGAAGTTGCCGTACACCGCCTCCAGATCGGCGCGGCGGGCGGCCTCGATCCCGGCCGCAGCGACCGTGACCGCCTCAGACCGCCGGCCGAGCAGGTCGAGCACCGTCGTCAGGTTCGCGTACACCCGGAACAGCTCGTCGAGGTCGCCGAGCGCCTCGGCGGCCGGCAGCGCGTCGCGGAGGAGGGCCACGCCGGTCTCCGGGTCGTCGCCCCAGCCCAGGCTCACGCCGAGCGTCGTCGTCGCGTGCAGCGCCAGCGTGCTGCCCGCCTCGCCCAGCTCGCGCGCGATCCGCATCGCCTCCCGGGCGTGCTGCTGGGCCTCCGAGAACATGCCCTCGAGCATCAGGATCTGGGCCAGCGACGCCAGGACCGTAGCTCGTTCGATCGACACGCTGTGCGGCACCAGCTCCACGGCGCGGCGATGCGCGGCGACCGCGGCGTCGGGATCGCCGGCGGCCCGTCGGTAGCGTCCCAGCCGGTCGTGGAGCAGGGCCAGACGGACCCGATCGCGTCTCGCGTCGAGCCGGGTGATGGCCGATTCGGCGAAAGCCACGGCCCGGGCCGGCCGTCCGGCCGCGAAGGCGGCCTCCGCGGCGCGGGCCAGCAGGCTGGACGTCTCGCCGCGCGTCGCCCGCTCCGCATGGATCCCGTCCGCGTCCGCGGGCGTCGTCGACCGCCCGCCCGAGCCACCCGCGCCAGACAGCGACAGCGCCAGCTCGAGATGCCGGAGCTCGTCCTGGGGTGCATCGACGGATGCCGCGCGATCGGCGCTCTCGATCGCCCGTTCGCGCGCCCGAGAGGGCTCGTGCGCCGCGAGCCAGTGATGCGCGGCCGCCACCGGCGAGCGGGTGAAGGCGGCCGCCAGCGCCGCATGGTGGCGCGGGCGCTGGATCGGCAGGAGGTCGGCATCGACGGCCTGACCCAGCAGCTCGTGGCGGAAGTCGACCTGCTCGCCAAGCTCGACGACGAAGCCGTGCTCGATCGCCTCCTCGAGTCCGGCCGACAGGTCGGCGTCGAGCAGGTCACCGGCCTTGCGGGGAGCGGTCGTGGACCGCGGCGGCCGGCGCGTGCCGGCACCCTCGAGCGCCTCGAACGCGTCGGCGACGGCCATGAGGCGCGTCCGGGACAGCGGACGGCCCGCCGGCGCGAGCAGACGGAGCAGCCGCCGGCACTCCGGGGATCGGCGTGCGAGCCGAGCCACGACCAGGTCCTCGAACGTGCCTGTCAACGAAGCGCTCGACAGCTCGCGCCGCGCGGCCACGAGCTCCTCGGCGATGAGCGGGCTTCCGCCCGACCGTTCGGTCACGACCACGAGCGCCCCGGCTGACGGGCGCTCGCCCTCGATGCCCTCGACCAGCGCCGCCAGCTCGTCGCGATCGAGCGGCCCGATGATGATCCGGTCCGCTTGCTGCGGCCCCTCCGCGATGCGGGTGAGGTTGGCCCCCAGCGGATGGCTGCGCGTCAGCTGGTCCGGCTGCCACGTGCCCACGAGACACAGCCGGCGCTCCTTCGCGGTGCGGCCGAGGAAGGTGACGAACTCGCGCGTCGCCGCGTCAGCGTGGTGCAGGTCCTCGACCACGAGTGCGATGGGCCGCCGCTCGCCCATCCGGCCCAGCGCGCCGAGGAGGCCCTCGAGCACCCGGTCCTGGCGCCTCTCCGGGGCCGCGGTCGTGGACCGGGCGGGCAGGATGTCCAGCCCCGCGAGGCGCTCACGCAGCCGGGGCATGACTCGCACCACGTCCTCGGACCCGGTGGCGAGGACGGCTTCGAGCTCCGCGTCGTCGAGCGCGAGCAGCGCCGGCTCGATCGCCCGGATCAGCGGCGCATAGGGCCGATCCGAGCCGGCCGGCCAGGCCCGTCCCCTGAGCACGACGAATGGCTCGGGCAGGCCGGCGATGCGACCGCTCGCCTCGTCGAGGAAGCGCGAGACCCCGAGGCCGCCACTCCCCTCAAGGAGGATCGTCCGGGCGCGGCCCTCGGTCACGGCGTCCAGCGCGGCAGCCAGCCGGGCGAAGGCCCCCTCCCGCCCCACGAAGCGTGCGCTCGTGAACCTCACGGGCATTGGGCCATTCTAGGCCGCGTGACGGGTGGGAACCGGCCCCCGTCCACACGTCAAGCCATCAAACCGCACCGATTTCCCTTCTCGACAGCCGCGCGGCGGTGTATACCTGTCGCAAGCATTGCGCAGGGAGGAGCCAGATCGGCCGAGCCATCCGACAGCCGGGTCGGCGCGTATACCGCGTGACGACGCTTCAATGGGCCGCCCAGCCCGCGTCGCGACCCGTTTCAATAGGCGCCCAGAGCGCCAAGTGGAGGATGTCAATGCGGAACGGCAATCTGGTCCAGGGCTGGATGACACTTGCGGGCATCGTGCTCGTCGTCGTCGGGCTCTTCGGCTTCATCAACAACCCGCTCGTCGGCAGCCAGGCCAACGCCCTGATCCCCACGGACGCGATCCACAACATCGTGCACCTCACGACCGGTCTGGTCGCGCTCTACATCGCGTTCGGCCTGCGTGGCGAGAACCAGGTCAACGGGGCGATCGGCTTCGGGATCCTGTACGTCGTCATCCTTCTCGCCGTCGTGGTCAGCCCGACCTTGTTTGGCCTGTTCGCGATCCCGGCCAACATCGTGCTCCACCTCATCCATGTCACGCTCGCCGTCGTGAGCCTCGCCGTGGGGTACATGGCCCGCGGCCGGTTGACGGCGGCGACGTACTGATCGGTCCCGGACCCCACCCCTCCGCTTCGAGCCAGGCATGCCGCACGGCATCTGGCACGAGCTGATCCACCTGGGTGCCGCCGCCGTCCTCCTGGGCGGCGGCGCACTCTTTGTCTTCCTGTCCATCCGGGCGGGGCGCGGATCGCCACCGAGCCGTCCGATCCCGGCGGTCGGTACCGGCCAGCTCAGGCCCGTCCTCACAATCCTCGCGGCGACGCTCTCGGTCGCCGCGGCGTCCATCCACCTCGCGGCCGCGCCGGTCCACCTCGAGGAGCTGGGGCTGCTCGGCTGGGGCTTCGTGGGCGCCGCCCTCTTCCAGGGGGCATGGGCGCTGTCGTGGGCCATCCAGCTGTCGCGCGGCATCGCCCTCTACGGCATCGTCGGCAGCGTGGCGATCCTGGCGGCGTGGGCATGGACCCGGACGGTGGGCTTGTCGGTGGGGGCGTCCGCCGCCGTGCCCGAGGCCATCGGCGTGCCCGACGCGGCGGCCACGACCTTCGAGCTGCTGCTGATCTCCCTGCTCGCCATCCGCATCGGCGGCGTCGAACGCCGACTCGACGAGGCCCTTCGGCGCCTGCCCGCCCTGCCCGCGATCGCGCTCGTCCCGGCGGTGGGCGTCGTCTTCCTGGCCACCACGCTCGCGGTGAGCCTCGCGCTGGGGCACAGCCACGCGCCGGGCGAGGCGCCCGACCACGGCGCCGCCAGCGGTCTGGCGGCCGACCCCGGCCACTGACCCGGCGCCGCGGGCGGCGCTGCCCAGCGGGCGCTCGCGGTCCTCCCCCGTCGGCTAGGCTGGCTTCCGATGGCCGTCCCACGCCGCGCGCCCCACCCGGCCAACGAGCTCAACGAGCTGCCCGGGGAGGAGTGGCTCTACTTCACCAAGTCGGTCTGGTCGACGGCGTACCCATCGGAGCTGGGTCACTCGCTCCGCAAGCGGCACGGGGCCAACAAGCCGCCCCGGCTGATGGCAAGGCTCATCGAGTTCTTCACCCGGAGCGGCGAGCTCGTGCTCGACCCGTTCGCCGGCGTCGGCGGGACGCTCTTGGGCGCCGCCATCTCGCGCGGGCCGCGCAGGGCGCTGGGGATCGAGCTGTCGCCCACGTGGGTGGGGGTCTACGAAGAGGTGCTGCGCGAGGCATTGGCCATGCGCGATGGGCTCGGACCCGTCCTGGCCGACCTGGGCCCGAGCGATCCTGGCGGCCAGCGGACGTTCGACCCGTCCGGTCTCGAGCTGCGGGTCGGTGACGCGCTCGCCGTCCTGCCGACGCTCGCGACGGACTCGGTCGACTTCGTGGCCACGGACCCGCCGTACAACATGCAGCTCCCGCTCACGATGGCGGGCGGCCCGCTGGCCGAGCGTCATGCCAACCGGCGGACGGACTACGCGATGGTCACCGATGACCCAGCCGATGTCGCGAACGCGCCCACGTACAAGGCCTTCCTGGATCACATGGGCCGCGCCCTGGCCGAGATCCACCGCGTCCTGCGACCGGGTCGCTATGCGACGCTCGTGGTCCGTGACGCGTATCAGAAGGGCCGCTACCTGTTCACCGCGGCCGACGTGGCCAATCGTGCGGCAGCCGTGGGCTTCGTCATCAAGGGCGATTTGATCTGGTACCAGGCCGGCACGCGCCTGCGGCCGTACGGCTACCCCAAGGTCTTCGTCCCGAACATCGCCCACCAGCACATCGTCGTGTTGCGCAAGGACCCGGCGGCCGCCTGAGCCGCGAACGCCTCAGCCGTCGGGTCCGGGGCGCGGCGGGCCGGCAGCCACGGTCTCGCCCAGCGTCATCCGGTGGACCCAGCCCTCGCGTCCGTCCGGACACAGCACGCGCCAGTACGTCCCCGCCCGCTCGAGCAGCTGGACCTCGTCGCCGTGGCTCAGCGATCCGATCGACGCCGAGCGGAGCTCGTCCGGGGCACCCAGCAGTTCGACGACGTGGTACCGGATCAGGCGCCGCTCGAAGCCATCGATCGCGGCCGTGGCGCCGTCCGCGAAGCTCATCGTCACGATGGGCGCGACGTCCTCAGCCGGATCCGCCATTCGCGCATGCAGCAAGGACGGCCGCCGCCAGCGAGGCATCGCCATCTCGCCATCGAGCGGGACGGGCGCGGGGATTGCCGCGGCGGCTTCGGTGCCGGCCGGGGCCGCTTCGGTCGGGGGCGCCTCGTCCGGCGCAGTCGGCTGGCCGCCGCGACGACGCTTGCCGAAGAGCATGGCGGTCAACAGGGGCATGGCAGCGGCCGAGGGCACGCCGGTCGGGTCGCGAAGCGCACGTTCGACCTCCGGGCCGGGCAGGCTGCCCGGTCGTCTTCCGAGGATCGCCGTGCGGCGGCGGCCGCTCCATGGTACGGGCGTCCCCCCGGTCCTCGCCGTCGGTCACGCGGACCGGCCGGCGCGAGTGGGCCGGTCGGATCGGCGCGCTAGTCCGAAGTGGTCATTGGCTCCGCCCCCCGCGGCCGGTCACCATCGGGCCATGCGGGTCATCGCCCCCCAACCACCCCACGCGCGTCGCCGTCCGTCGATCGTCCTCGGGACGCTCGTGGGCGCGATCCTGCTGATCGGCGGCCTCACCGTCGCGTACCTGACGTTCGGCACGTCCTTCATCACCCGGTTCATGCCCGGCGCGCGCCCGGAAACGTCCCAGATGGTCGCCGGCATGCTTGCCTGGACCTTCGCCCTGATCGCGCCGGCGGCCTTCATCATGGCCGGGGCCGCACGCCTCGTGATCGTCGTCGACAGCGTGTCGAGGGCGAGGAAGCCAACACCCATCGCCCGTGCGGCCGCGGGGTTGTCCGACGAGTACATCGTCATGCCCCGACTTCGACTGCCCGACGGTCGGTGGGTCCGGGAGCTGGTGCTCGGACCGTTCGGCGTCGCCGTCATCGAGGAGCTGCCGCCGCCGACCGTCAGCCGCCAGCGCAACGGCAGCTGGGAGATTCGCGCGAAGGGCGGCTGGCTGTCCATCGAGAACCCCCTCGAGCGTGCTGCGGCCGACGCGGAGCGCGTGCGCCGATGGCTGGCCGACGATGGACAGGACTTCGTGGTCAAGGTCTATGCGGCCGTGCTGGCGCCCGACACGACGCTGCCACGGACCCCGGGCTGTGCCGTCATCACGAACGACCAGATCCCGGCCTGGCTGGCTTCGCTGCCGAAACAACGGAGCCTGACCGACAACCGACGGTCGCGGCTCATCGAGGTCCTGGGCGTGACTGGCTGACCAGACCCCGCTCGACGCGCGCCCAGTCCGAAGGCCAGGATCGAGACCGCGATGGCCAGCGAGATGCTGCCCCGATCCCAGCCGAACTCGGCCTCGAGCGGCCGGATCAGCCCCCTGGCGCGGCTCGCACGCCGGCCGCAACGAGCAGCACCAGGAAGGTGACGACCACGACGACCCAGGCGCAGTGGGTTCCCGGGCGA
>Ga0136617_10004248_pt1 | contig 12824 bp, 13 predicted proteins | sample AntDrymUQ3222106_2_FD_129672 | JGI IMG/M metagenome (GOLD analysis project Ga0136617, IMG submission 129672) | Polar desert sand microbial communities from Dry Valleys, Antarctica - metaG UQ322 (21.06) | ecosystem: Environmental > Terrestrial > Soil > Desert | place: Antarctica: Dry Valley...
GCTTCTACGACATCAACGCGCTGTCCAATTTCGTCGCCAAGCCGCTGGACGTGCTCGGCTGGGACCCGCATGAGCGGCTGGCCGACTATCTCGAAGCGGCGATCGCGGAGACGAAAAGATGAGGTTCGGCTATTGGATGCCGGTGTTCGGCGGCTGGCTGCGCAACATCCCCGACGAGGGGATGGAAGCGAGCTGGGACTATGTGAAGCGGCTCACGCAGCGCAGCGAGGCTACCGGCTGGGATCTCAGCCTGATCGCCGAATTGAACTTGAACGACATCAAGGGCGTCGGCGAGCCCGCGCTCGACGCCTGGTCGACCGCGGCCGCGCTGGCGGCGGTCACCGACACGATCGAATTGATGGTCGCGGTCCGGCCCAATTTTCACCATCCGGCTTTGTTCGCCAAGCAGGCCGCGAATATCGACGCGATCAGCGGCGGGCGGCTCGCGCTCAACGTCGTATCCTCCTGGTGGGCCGACGAGGCGCGGCAATACGGCCTGCAATTCGACGAGCATGGCGACCGTTACGCCCGCACCCGCGAATGGCTCAGCGTCGTCGATGGGCTCTGGACGCAGAAGCGGTTCAGTTTCGCAGGCGAGCGCTACCAGCTCGACGAAGCGATCTGCGAGCCCAAGCCGGTCTCCAAGCCGCGCCCGACCATCTATGCCGGCGGCGAGAGCGACGCCGCCAAGACGATGATCGCGACCCAGTGCGACGCTTATGTGATGCACGGCGATCCGGTCGAGGCGATCGCGCCCAAGATCGACGACATGCGCGAACGCCGCGAGGCGGCGGGCGGGCCGCCGATGCAATTCGGCATGGCCGCTTATACGATCGTCCGCGACAGCGAGGCCGAGGCGCAAGCCGAGCTCGAGCGGATCACCGCTTTGCCGCCGCGGCCGCCGGCCGGCTTCGACAATTTCGACCAATGGCTGTCGGGCACCCAATTGGAGCGCGAATTGAAGCTCCAGGAATATTCGGTGTCGAACCGCGGCCTGAGGCCGAACCTGGTCGGTACGCCGGAGCAGTTGCGCGAGCGGATCGAGGAATATGAGGAAGCCGGGCTGGATCTGCTTTTGCTCCAGATGAGCCCGCAGGCCGAGGAGATGGACCGCTTCGCCGAGCAGGTGATCGCGCCGATGAAAGCGAGCGCCTAGAGCGAATAGCCGCCATCGGTGACGAGGCAGGAGCCGGTGATGAATGCGGCCTCATCGGACAGCAGGAACGCGATCTGCGCGGCGATCTCGTGCGGTTTGGCGAAGCGGCCGACCGGCGTGACCGCGCTCGCCATCGCCTTGAACGCGGCTTGCTCGCCCTGGGTGGCGACGAGCGCGTCGAAAAACGGGATTCCGGCCCAGATCGGCGTCTCGACCCCGCCCGGCGCGATCGCGTTGACGCGGATATTCTTCTCCGCGCCCTCCTTGGCGGCGACCTTGGCGAGTTGGATGACCGCGGCCTTGGAGGCGGCATAAGCGGCGATCCTGGGCTCGGCCTTGATGCCCGCGACAGAGGCGGTGAGCACGATCGCGCCGCCGCTTTCCTGCATCGCCCGCATCGCCGCCTGCAGCGTCAGGAACGCGCCGTCGAGATTGACCGCCATCACGCGGCGCCATTCGACCAGATTGGTGTCGATAATCGCGCCGCCCGCGCCGATCCCGGCATTGACCAAGGCGTGGGTGAGGCCGGTCAGGTCCGCGCTCGCCCAGAGCTGCTCGTCGGCGACGTCGCCGATGATCAGCTGGCGCTCGCACGGCAGCGAGAAAGCGAAATCGGCGAGCTTCTCCTCGTCGCGGTCGGCGAGGATCAGCTTCTTCGCGCCCTGGCCGGCGAGCAAGGTCGCGGTCGCCGCGCCGATGCCGGACGCCGCGCCGGTGATGAGGATGTTCGCGCCGGTGAAATCTTGCATCGCCCGCGTCTAGCAGCGCTCAGCGCCTTACTTCAATCACAGCCAGTCGTGACGCCGGAAATTGACGAACAGGGTCGTGCACACGAGCAGCACGATTCCGACCACGAGATAATAGCCATATTCCCATTGCAGCTCGGGCATGTGCGCGAAATTCATCCCGTAAATGCCGGCCAGCGCGGTCGGTACCGCGAGGATCGCCGCCCAGGCCGCGAGCCGGCGCGAGATGACGATTTGCTGCGACTGGCTGGTCAGCAGGCTCGCCTCGAACGCGAAGGCGAGCATCTCGCGGAGCGCGTCGATCTCTTCCTGGACGCCGCGGACATGGTCGGTGACGTCGCGGAAGAACAATTCCATCTTGGCGTCGACCGGGAAGACCTCGCTATGCTCCAGCCGTCGGCAGACCTCGACCAACGGCAGCACGCCCGAGCGCAGCCGGAGCAGATCGCGGCGCAGGATGTAGAGCCGCTGAATCTGGGCATGGCTGAGATCCGCGGCGAGCAGGTCGTTCTCGATATCCTCGGCTTCGTCCTGAACCCGCTCGAGCACCGCCAGATAATTATCGACGATGAAATCGAGGATCGAATGGAGGATATAGGTTTCGCCGCGCGCCAGCATCGCCGGCGACGCCTCGCAATGCGCGCGGACCCGTTTGTAGGACGCCGACGGGCCATGGCGGATCGAGACGACATAGCCGCGCCCGACGAACAAATGGGTCTCGCCGAACGCGATCCGGTCGGCGACGATCTCGGCGGTGCGGGCGACGATAAACAGGCTGTCGTCGTAGCGCTGGAGCTTGGAGCGCTGATGCGCCTCCGACGCGTCCTCGATCGCCAGCGGGTTGAGCCCGAACTGCGCCTGGACCTGCGCCAGCTCGGCTTCCGAGGGTTCGAGCAGGCCGATCCACACGACATGCCCCTCGCGCCGCGCCCATTCGCCGGCATCGGCGATGGCGATGTCGGCGACATGCGCGCCCTTGGCATAGACGCAGGCGGCGATCACGCCCGAGGGCGGTGGGCATGTCGCGGATGCATCGGCCATGGCAGCTTCCCCCGGAAGGTCGCGGCGATGGTGTAGAGGGGTTGGCCGAGCCGATCCAGCCCGGAGCGTCTTAAGCGGCGGCGTTGTCGATGCCGAGCTCGCCCAACTTGCGGTAGAGGGTCGAGCGGCCGATGCCCAGGCGGCGCGCGACTTCGGTCATGCGGCCGCGATAATGGCCGATCGCGAGCCGGATGACGTCGGCCTCGATCTCTTCGAGCGGGCGCAAATGGCCGGTCGCTTCGAACAGGGTTACGCCCGCGCCGTTCGACAATGCGGCGCTGTTCGACGCGCCGTTCAACGCCTTGGCGTGATAATCGCCCGAGCGCTTCGAATAAGTGGATTCGCGCGCGATGTGCGGGAAATCCTCGGCGGAGAGCGCATTGCCCTCGCACAATACGGCGGCGCGGAAGAGCGCGTTCTGGAGCTGGCGGATATTGCCGGGCCAGCCATAAGCCATCAGCACCGCGAGCGCCTCGTCGGTGATCGAAAGGTCGCGCATCCCCGGCTGCTCGGCGATCCGGGCGAGCAGATGGCGCGCGAGCGGCGGGATGTCGCTCTGCCGGTTCCGCAAGGGCGGGATGCCGACATGGACGACGTTCAGCCGGTAATAGAGATCCTCGCGGAAATTGCCGTTGGCGACTTCTTCGGCGAGGCGGCGGTTGGTCGCGGCGATGATGCGGACGTCGATTATCTGGGTGGTGCGGCCGCCGACCCGCTGGATCTCGCCGGTCTCGAGCGCGCGCAGCAATTTGACCTGGGTGTCGAGCGGCAATTCGCCGACCTCGTCGAGGAACAGGCTCGATCCGTCGGCATCCTCGAAGCGGCCGATATGGCGGTCGAACGCGCCGGTGAACGCGCCTTTCTCGTGCCCGAACAACACCGATTCGACGAGGTTGGCCGGGATCGCGCCGCAATTGACGGTGACCATCGGCTTCTTGCCGCGCGGGGAGGCGGTGTGGATCGCCTGGGCGATGACTTCCTTGCCCGAACCGCTTTCGCCTTCGATCAGGACCGAGACGCGGGCGCGGGCGGCCTTGGCGGCGATCGCCATCGCCGATCGGAATTCGGGGGCCGAGCCGACGATCTCGTCGAACGCGAGCGGCTTGGAGATTTTCTCGGAGAGCGGGCGCAGCTCGCCGCTTTGCTGGCGGCGGTCGGTGGCGGCGTTCAAGGCTGACAGCATCCGATCGGGCGCGATCGGCTTGACCAGGAAATCGCTCGCCCCCGCGCGCATCGCGTCGACCGCGGCGGCGACCGAAGTCTGCGCGGTCAGGATCAGCAAAGGCAGGCTAGGCCGCAGCGCGCGGATCTCGCGGATGATCTCGGCGCCGGCGTCGCCGGGCAGCCAATGGTCGAGCAGGATCGCGTCGATGTCGCGGCCTTCCTCGCTGGTCAGCACGGTGCGGGCGGCGTCGACGTCGGGCGCGCCCATCACCCACCATCCGGCCCGCGCGCCGATCGCGCTGACCAGCCGGCGCTGGGCGGGCTCGTCGTCGATCAGCAACAGGCAACGTGTCGCATCTGGGCGCATCCTCGTCCTCTCGTTTTGAGGCAGGTGGGATAGCGCAGATGGGTAAAGGGGGGCTTAAGAGAGTTGGGCGACTTTGCCGGGGCGGCCTCGGCCTCCGCTCCCGTCTCTTTCACCAGTCCCGTTCCGAATCGCCCGTCATGAGCGCCTACGTGAGCGGAGGGCTCACCCTCTTCCATATGCGGCGGAAGAAACTGAAGAACAAAAAGCCGTAGACGAACACCAGCAGCGCGAAGGCGAGCGGGCAGATCCATGCCGGCCAGCGTCTGCCGGTTGGCGATCGTGAAGCCGAACAGTGCCGTGGCAAAGCCGACCGCGACGATCGCGGCGATACGAGATTTCAGAGGCATTCCAGACTCCAAACGGTGTCCGGTGCGCCGGGCCGCTATTCTGCCCCTGTACCAGTCGCAGGAAAAGCCCCCCGGAGCGCGGCTCCGGGGGGCCAAGGCAGAATCGGTTCAATCTTGCCGCGAAGAGAATCCTGGTGGCGCTCCCACCAAGTCCAACCGATGCCCATTGCTACCCACGGTTCGTGCGACTGGCGATAATGAGCGTGACGGCCGTTGCGAGCTGCAGCACAGCCGCAACAAGAACGACCTGCTTGCTTGCCATCCCAGCTGTGCGGCTCAAAAGGACGCCCATGGCGACGTAGGCGAGACAGACAGCTGCGGATGCGCAGAGCACTGACGCGGCGACGATCTTTATCCTGGCGGCGATCATAATAGTCCTTTCAAGCACACGAGCCGATGTAGACGTTAGTTGGTGTGGGCATCCAAATACGCCGCGCCCACCGAAAGCAGACCGGTCAGCACCGCGAAGCCGGCGAGAGCAGGCGTGGCCGGGCTCGGAATGCACGCGGCGCCGCCGGAGACGACCGAAGCCGCACCCATGGCGAGCGAAATGTCGCCAAACACTCCGGCCGCGGCGACAACTTCGATCTCATCCAAAGAAAGGACCTGGATAGAGGCACCCCTCGAAACAACATTATTCATTATTGTTACCCCAATTAAGAACGCAGACAGAATTGTCTACTTGGGGGAGGTTATCGGATGTCCACTATGAGTCAAGAGGCAAAACATAAAATAAGAAATTAATTCAGTTAGTTACGTAGCGAGAACGAAATCTTTTCCAGTAGCTTGCCGGTTCTTCCCGAGCGTTTCCCCGGAAATGTCGAAAAACTTGCCGTGGTACGTCGCAAAGACGCGGGCAGCGGCCAAGATGGTCTCGGGGCGATGCGCGATCACGATCCGGGTGATCCCGAGCGACGAGATGGAAGAATTGACCTGTCGTTCCAGCGCGACATCCAGATGCGACGTGCCCTCGTCCATCACCAGCAGCTTCGGCTGCCGATAAAGCGCCCGCGCCAGCAAGACCCGCTGCTTCTGGCCGCCGGAAAGAGCCGAGCCCATGTCCCCAACCAAAGATTCGTAACCCATCGGCATCGTCATGATGTCGGCGTGAATCGCAGCCGCGTTGGCTGCGGCCATGACACGCTCCATGTCCGGCGATTCGTCGAACAAAGCGATATTGTCGGCGAGCGAGCCCGCGAAGAGGCTGTCGTCCTGGAGGACCGCAGCGATCTGGTCGTGATAATGTTTGTGGCCGAAGCGGGCGAGTGGGATGCCGTCGACGAGCAGCTCGCCTTCTTCCGGTTCGACCAGGCCCAGCAGGATCTTGACCATGGTCGACTTGCCGCCGCCCGAGGGACCGGTGATCGCGATATGGTCGCCGGGCTCGACCACGAGGTCGACCTTGTCGAGCACCAACGGATCTGTCGGGCTGTAGCGGAAGCTGACGCCCCTGAGCTCGATCCGGCCCCGAAGCGGGGGCGCAGCATGGACCGGCTGGTCGAAGCTCGCATCCTGATCGGCGAGCGCGATATCCGACAGGCGCTCGAGGTGGAGGCTGAGCATGCGGAAGGCGATCGTTTGATCGATCAGCGAGGCCGCGCGCTGCAGGAACTGGGTCTTGTAGGCGATATAGGCGAACACCATGCCGACGCTGAAGCCGCCGGCGATGACGAAGCCGATCGCCAGCCAGATGACGAGGATCATCTCGAGCCCGAAGATGAGCGTGTTGGCGACCTGCTGCCAGATGCCGACGCGGGCGAGGCCGACGCCGGCATTGACCGAATCGGTGAGCTTGGTCTGCCACAAGGCGTGGCGCTGCGTTTCGCGGTTGAACAGCCGCAGCGTGACGATGCCGCGCACCGATTCGATCATCATCGACTGCTCCTTGGCGGCCGTGACGATAGCTGCCTCCTGCGCCTCGCGCTGGAAGGAGAAGGAGACGAAGCGGACCAGCGCATAGAGCGCGAAGGCGCCGAGCGCGATCAGGGTCAGCGCGGCGCTGTAGAAAAACATCACGCCCAGGATCAGGATGGCGAGCACGCCGTCGAGCAGGGCCGCGACCGCGCCCTGGGTGAGCGCCTCCTGAATCGGTCGGATCGACTGGAAACGCGAGAGGACGTCGCCGACATGCCTTTTCTCGAACCATGAAACGGGGAGCCGGAACAGGCGGCGGGCGACGTTGCTAGCCACGCCGAAGGAGAGCGAGGTGCCGGCCGACAGGAGAACGAAGGAACGCAGCAAAGATGCGCCGGTGTTGATTAAAGTGAACAAAGCGAAGCCCAGAGCGAGCACGGTGAGCAAGTCGGTGTCGAGCCCCGGAAGCGCCGTGTCGATCGCTACCTGCATGTAATAAGGCGAGGCGAGAACGAAGGCCTGCATGACGAGGCTGAGCACAAGGGTTTGGGCGAGCGCGCGCTTCAGGCCGGTCATGCGTCGCCACAATTGCGGCAGCCGCAGCCGCTCGCGCCGGTCTCCGCGTTCGAAATCGTCGGCCGGGCGCAGCTCCAGCGCGACCCCGGTGAAATGGTCCGACAGCTCGGCGAACGGATGCCAGCGCGAGCTGCCGTCAGGATTGTGGACGAGGGCGCGGCCGCCTTTCACCCGCTCCAGCACCACGAAATGATTCAGGTCCCAGTGCAGCACCGCCGGCATGTGGAGGTTGGCGACCTGATCGAGCGGAAGCTTTACAGCCCGCGGGGTGAGGCCGATCCGGTCCGCGATCCCGATCAGGGCCTTCAGCGAGGCGCCGCGCAGCGAGGGCTGGAAGCGGCGGCGCAGGGTGCCAAGATCCACGTCAAGGCCGTGAAAATTGGCGACCATGGCGAGGCTGGCGAGGCCGCATTCCGCGACTTCTGTCTGCCGGACCAGGCGAACGCGCGACCGCCGGAAAAACCCGAGCTGAAGGGCGGCGCTCATCGGCCGCCCACCGCGAAGAGCGGCTGGAACAGCCATCGGAACAGGCTCTGCCGCTCGGTCACGATCCGCGCGCTGAGGATCATGCCGGGAAGGAGCGGCTGGCGCCGGCCGAACGCGGTCACGAACGGCGCGCCGAGCTCGGCGGTGACGAGATAGACGGGAATCGTACCGCCGTCGGCCGTGGCGCGCGGCACCGCCGTCGACGAGATCTCCGTGATGCGCGCCGGCACAGTCCCGAAGCGCTGATAAGGGAAGGCGTCCACCGCGAGCCTGACCTCCTGGCCAATTGCGAGGAAACCCGCGGCCTGCGTTGGCACATAGAGCTCCGCCCGGGGGCGAGCGCCCTGGGGCATCACGACCAGGAGGGGCTGGCCCTGCGCGGCCGGCTGGCCGACGCGGCCGGTCACCGCCGTGACCACGCCCCCGACTGGGGCGGCCAGGCTGTAGCCCCGGCTCGATTCGGCCTGGGCGAATCGCTGGGCGAGTTCGGCCCGGCTCGACAGCACCCCGGCCGCCTGCGCCTCGGCTGCCGCCGCCGACTGCGGAATCATCCGTTGCGCCTCGGCGACGTTGGCGCGCTTGGCGGAACGCGCCTGTTCGAGTTGCGAAAGTTGCTGGCGCCGCGCCAGCAGCGCGGTCTCGCGCGAATCGAGGTCGCGGCGGCTGATGAAACCGCGAGCCGCCACGCTGCCCGTGACACGAAACTCGTTCTCCGCCACTTCCACGAGCCGCCGCTGCGCGCCGATTTGCGTTTCGAGACTGGCGATCTCCTCGGTCAATCCCTCGATCTGCGCGGCGAGGCGAGCCCGCTCGGCCGTCGCCGCGGTGCGCACCTGCCCGGCCTGGCTGGAGAGGCGCTGATCCTGCTCGCCGAGCGCCTCGAGGATACGCTGCGGCGTTGTCCCGCCGCCGGCCATATCCTCCTCGGAACGGATCCGCACCAGCGGTGCTCCCTGAACCACCCGCTGCCCGTCGCGCACGAGAATTTCGGTGACGATGCCGGGCCGCGAGGGCACGATCGAGGCGACGCCCCGATCGAGCACGATCGCGCCGCCGACGGTCTCGACTCGCGAATAGGAGGCCGTTGCGAGGAAGATGAGCGCGATGACCAGACCGGCCAGCAGGAGATAGCCGATCAGCTGCCATGCGACCGGCACGGCGAGACTGACGTCGCCGTGCAGACGGTTCGCGCGATGCTGCAGCGCTTCCTTGCGGAAGAGCGAATGGTCGTGGGCGCTCAAAGATACCTCCCCAAAGGGACCTGCGCGCAGGTCCCTTATTACTTGGCCCTATCTTCACTCTACACAGGGAGTCAAGCGAAAGAAGCGAATTACCGCACGAATTGAATAGTTTAGCTCGCGTAACGAATTGATTGCGAGGTCTTGGTTCCTGCCTCCTCCGCGGCCAGGATGCGGGAGCCTCGATTCCACGGGACTTGCCCTTGCCCATTCGCCTCGCCGATTGGTAAGGGTGCCCGCGCAGCAGGAGGATCCCACGACATGGCAGCGGAAGGCGAAACGCGGGGCGACATGCAGGCGCATGAGAAAAGCTACGGCAGGTTCGCGGCGATGATGAAGTGGGGGACGATCGTCTCCGTCCTGGTCGCGTTCGGCGTGATCCTGCTGATCAAGAGCTGCGCCGGGTGAAGATTGCGGTTCTGAAGGAAATTGCGGCAGGCGAGCGCAGGGTCGCCGCGACGCCCGAAACGGTCAGGAAATTCATCGCGCTCGGCGCCGAGATGGCGGTCGAAGGCGGAGCGGGCGCGGGCGCGTCGATCGCCGACGCCGATTACCAAGCGGCCGGCGCCACGGTTGGCGCGCGGGCGGACGTGCTGGCGGGGGCGGAGGCGGTGCTCGGCGTGCAGGGCCCCGATCCCGAAAGCATAGCCTCGGGCGCGCTGGTGGTCGCCTCGCTCAACCCGTTCGCCGAGCGCGCGCGGATCGACGCTTACGCCGCGGCCGGCCTTGAAGCGCTGGCGATGGAGTTCATGCCGCGTATCACCCGCGCGCAATCGATGGACATATTGTCCTCGCAGTCGAACCTCGCCGGCTACAAGGCGGTGCTCGACGCCGCGTCCGAATATGGCAAGGCGTTCCCGATGATGATGACCGCGGCCGGCACGATCGCCGCCGCCCGCGTGTTCGTGATGGGAGTCGGCGTCGCCGGGCTGCAGGCGATCGCGACCGCCAAGAGGCTGGGCGCGATCGTCTCCGCGACCGATGTCCGCGCCGCGACCAAAGAGCAAATCGAGAGCCTCGGCGCCAAGGGGGTGTTCGTCGAGAACGTCGCCGGCATCGAAGGCGAGGGCGCGGGCGGCTACGCCACCGAAATGTCGGACGAGTATAAGGCCGCGCAGGCGGAGCTGGTCTCCAGCCACATCGCCAAGCAGGACATCGTCATCACCACCGCCTTGGTCCCCGGCCGGCCCGCGCCGCGGCTGATCAGCGACGCGCAGGTGGCGAGCATGAAGCCGGGCAGCGTGATCGTCGACCTCGCGGTCGAGCAGGGCGGCAATGTCGAGGGCGCACAGGCGGGCGAAGTGGTCGAGCGTCACGGCGTCAGGATCGTCGGCCACCGCAACGTGCCGAGCCGGCTCGCCGCGGACGCGAGCGCGCTCTATGCGCGGAACCTCTACAATTTCCTCAGCGCCTTCTGGGACGCGGACGCGAAGCGGGTCGTGCTGCCCGACGACGACGAGATCGTAAAGGGTGTGCGGCTGACGCGGGGTGGCCAGGTCGTGAGCGAAAGGCTGGCCCCGTGACGCCAGCCCTCTATCCGATCGGCATGCTGTGGGCCGCGGCTTGTGAGCATAACCTTCGACACTTCGGCTCTGGGGATTTTTGAGACATGGACTTCATCACCATCCTCTCCATCTTCGTTCTCGCCTGCTTCGTCGGCTATTTCGTCGTGTGGGGGGTGACGCCGGCTTTGCACACGCCGTTGATGGCGGTGACCAACGCCATTTCGTCGGTAATCATCGTCGGGGCGCTGATCGCGGCCGCGGCGGCGGGGGTGCCGGAGGCGAAATGGCTGGGGCTGGCGGCGGTGGTGCTGGCCAGCGTCAACATCTTCGGCGGCTTCGCGGTGACGGCGCGGATGCTGGCCATGTACAGGAAGAGGGAGCGCAAAGGGTGAGGGGGGCAGTTCGTCATCCTGGCGAAGGCCGGGATCTTCGGTCGATTAGTCACGGCGTTGCACCACGAAACCCCGGCCTGCGCCGGGGTGACGAGCAAGCTCGTCATGCATGAGGCCGTCGCCGCGCCGGCCTGGGTGCCGCTCGCTTATCTGATCGCGGGGTCGCTCTTCATCCTGGCATTGCGCGGGCTCGCCAGCCCGGAAAGCGCGCGCAAGGGCAATCGCTTCGGCATGGCCGGGATGGCGATCGCGGTCGTGACAACGCTGATCACCCATGAAATTGCCAGCCTCGTCGAGATTTTCATCGCGATCGCGATCGGCGGCGCGATCGGCTTCGTCACCGCGCGCAAGATTGCGATGACGGCGATGCCGCAGTTGGTTGCGGCCTTCCATTCGCTGGTCGGGCTGGCGGCAGTGCTGGTCGCGGCAGCCGCCTATCTCAATCCCGGGGCGTTCGGCATCGCCGTCCGCGTCACTCCGATCGCTTCGCCCTCTTTCCTCAGCATCTTTCCGGTCAGCCGGGTCGAACTGGGACTGGGGCTCGCGATCGGCGCGATCACTTTCTCAGGCTCGGTGATCGCATTCCTCAAATTGAACGGCAATATGTCGGGCAAGCCGATCCTGCTGCCGCTCAGGCACGCGATCAACATCGGCGTATTGGCGGCGATCCTGGGGTTGATCGGCTATTTCACGGTCGATCAAAGTCCCTGGGTGTTCTGGACGGTGGCGGGGCTCGCCTTCCTGATCGGCTTCCTGCTGATCATCCCGATCGGCGGGGCCGACATGCCGGTGGTGGTATCGATGCTCAACAGCTACTCGGGCTGGGCGGCCGCGGCGATGGGATTCACGCTCGGCAACAGCGCGATGATCATCACCGGCGCCCTGGTCGGCTCGTCGGGCGCGATCCTGAGCTACATCATGTGCCGGGCGATGAACCGCAGCTTCATCTCGGTAATCGCGGGCGGGTTTGGCGGCGACGCGGCGATCGCCGGCGGAGGCGGCGGCGACGATCGGCCTTACAAGCGCGGATCGGCCGAGGACGCCGCCTTCCTGATGAAGCAGGCCGAGCAGGTGATCATCGTCCCCGGCTACGGCATGGCGGTGGCGCAGGCGCAGCACGCGCTGCGCGAAATGGCCGATCTGCTCAAGCACGAAGGGGTCAGCGTCAAATATGCGATCCACCCGGTCGCCGGGCGGATGCCAGGGCATATGAACGTGCTGCTCGCCGAGGCGAACGTCAATTATGACGAAGTGTTCGAGCTAGAGGACATCAATTCGGAATTCGCGCGCACCGATGTCGCGTTCGTGATCGGCGCCAACGACGTCACCAACCCGGCCGCCAAGACCGACAAGACCTCGCCGATCTACGGCATGCCCGTGCTCGACGTCGAGAAGGCCAAGACCGTGTTGTTCATCAAGCGCTCGATGGGCGGCGCGGGCTATGCTGGCGTCGAGAACGAATTGTTCTTCCGCGACAATACGATGATGCTGCTCGCCGACGCCAAGAAGATGGTCGAGGACATCGTCAAATCGCTCGGGTGAGAGATGCGTAAACTGGGCCTGATCGGCGGGATGAGCTGGGTCTCGACCGCCATGTATTACGAGCAGATCAACAAGGGCGTCAGCCGCGCGCGCGGCGGGCTGTCGTCGGCGCCGCTGCTGATCGAAAGCGTTGATTTCGCGCCGCTCGCAAAGCTGCAGGCGGCGGGCGACTGGGACGCGCTCGGCGCGGCGATGGCGGCCTCGGCGAAGCGGCTCGAGGATGCCGGCGCGCAAGGGCTGCTGCTATGCTCCAACACGATGCACAAGGTCTTTGACGCGGCGGCCGCGGCGGTGAACGTGCCGGTGATCCATATCGGCGACGTGACCGCGCGGCGGCTGGCGGCCGACGGGGTCAAGCGCGCGGGTCTGCTCGGCACGCGCTTCACCATGGCCGAAGCCTTTTATCGCGA
>Ga0136617_10004249_pt1 | contig 12820 bp, 12 predicted proteins | sample AntDrymUQ3222106_2_FD_129672 | JGI IMG/M metagenome (GOLD analysis project Ga0136617, IMG submission 129672) | Polar desert sand microbial communities from Dry Valleys, Antarctica - metaG UQ322 (21.06) | ecosystem: Environmental > Terrestrial > Soil > Desert | place: Antarctica: Dry Valley...
CGCCGACGAGGTTGTGGAGCTCGTCGATGAACAGGATGATGTCGCCGCGCTGGGTGATCTCCTTCATCACCTTCTTCAGCCGCTCCTCGAACTCGCCGCGGTACTTCGAGCCGGCGACCAGGGCGGCCAGGTCGAGCGTGTAGATCTGCTTGTTGCGCAGCAGCTCCGGCACCTCGCCGTTGTTGATCCGGGCCGCGAGACCCTCGACGACGGCGGTCTTGCCGACGCCCGGCTCGCCGAGCAGGACGGGGTTGTTCTTCGTCCGCCGCGAGAGGATCTGCATGATCCGCTCGATCTCGGTCTCGCGACCGATCACCGGGTCGAGCTTGCCGTCGGCGGCGAGCTTGGTCAGGTTGCGGCCGAACTGGTCGAGCAGCTTCGACGACTTCTTGCCCTCGCCGGAGGCGGAGCCCGAGCTGGAGCTGGAGCCCTGGCGGCGACCGCCCGGGCCGGAGAGCATCCGGATGACCTCGTTGCGGATCTTCTCCGAGTCGGCGTCGAAGTCGAGCAGGATGCGGGCGGCGACGCCCTCGTTCTCACGGACCAGACCGAGCAGGATGTGCTCGGTGCCGATGTAGTTGTGGCCGAGCGACAGCGCCTCGCGCAGCGCCAGCTCGAGCACCTTCTTGGCGCGTGGCGTGAACGGGATCTGGCCGGAGGTGACCTCCTCGCCGGAGCCGACGATGCGGACGACCTGAGCGCGGACGCGCTCGACCGTGATGTCGAGGGACTCGAGGACGCGCGCGGCGAGGCCCTCCTCCTCCCGGAGCAGGCCGAGCAGGATGTGCTCGGTGCCGATGTAGTTGTGCTTGAGGGTCCTGGCCTCTTCCTGGGCGAGGACGACGACCTGACGGGCCCTCTCTGTGAATCTCTCGAACATCGCCTACCTGTCCTGACTTGTTACCTGATTGACTATCGCGCGACCCCTGGTCCGATCCCGGCCTGGACGCCTTCCGGGAATGCGCGGCCACCGGAGACCATGATCATCCTCTTCGGCCCATTTCTGGTGCGCCGATCGATCAGCCCTCCGGTCTCGTTTGCGCGGAGCGCGAAGTATAGACGGGCCGGTCGGTCGGCTCGACGGGCGCGAACGCGGGTGAAACGGGCTCCCGCGCCGAACCTACCGAGGGCCGACGAACCCCCCTGCTCTCGGTCTTTTCGGCACCGCTCGGCGCCGCCTGGGCGGTGCTGATCAACCGCCGGTGCCGGGCCGCGGGAAGCTCGACTTGACGAACCAATCCCACCCGCGGTCGGGCAGCAGCTTGCGGAGGCCGAGCAGGACCCGGGCCGAGGCCGTCACCGGATAGCGCGCGTGCGGGCGGCGGCTCGAGATCGCCTTCTCGATTGCATCGCGACCGCCTCCGGCCCGCCGCCGCTCAGCGCCGATTCCTGCCGCCGCCGGGTCCGCTCCGCCAGCCGCATGCTGGTAGCCGGGCTGGGCGGCACACCCAGCGGGGCCGCATGACGAATCGACGGCGAGGGTTGGCTCAGCGCATCGCCGGAAAGAGGAGCACCTCGCGCAGGCTCGGGGCTCCGGTCAGGAGCATCACGAGGCGATCGATCCCGAGGCCGACTCCCGCGGTGGGAGGCATCCCCTGCTCAAGCGCTCGGAGGAAGTCCTCGTCGTGGGGCTGGCCCTCGGCGTCGCCGCGGGCGATCTCTTCGGCCTGCTGGTCGAAGCGGCGACGCTGCTCGTCGGGATCGTTGAGCTCGCTGAAGGCGTTGGCGATCTCGATCCCGCCGACGAAGGCCTCGAATCGCTCGACGGTCCCCTGCTTCGAACGGTGGTTCTTGGCGAAGGGCGAGAGCTCCACCGGGTAGTCCATGACGAACGTCGGCCGGATCAGCAGCGGCTCGACCCGCTTCGAGAAGACTCCGTCGACGAGCTTCCCCCATCCGGTCCTCTCGTCGAGATCGGTTCCGATCGCGGCCGCGAGCTCCTCGCGCGACGGTCGCTCGTCGAGGTCGATGCCCGTGTGCTCGGCGATCACGTCCCGCATCGTCACCCGCTCCCAGGGGGGAGCGAGGTCGATCGCCGTCCCTTCGCGCTCGATCGTCGTTCCGTCGAGCACGGAGCGCGCCACGGTGGATACGAGGTCCTCGAGCCGGCGGGCCGCGTCCTCGTAGTCGGCGTATGCCTCGTACCACTCGAGCATCGTGAACTCGGGGTTGTGCTTGAGTGAGACGCCCTCGTTGCGAAAGTCCTTGCCGAGCTCGTAGACGCGGTCGATGCCGCCGACGACGCAGCGCTTCAGGTAGAGCTCGGTCGCGATCCGCAGGTAGAGATCACGATCGAGCGCGTTGTGGTGCGTGGTGAAAGGCCGGGCCAGGGCGCCGCCGTAGAGCGGCTGGAGGACCGGCGTCTCGACTTCGACGAAGCCGTGGCCGTCGAGCCAGGAGCGGATCTCGGCGATCACGCGGGCGCGGAGCTTGAAGCGCTCGAGCACCTCGGGGTTGGCGATCAGGTCGAGCTCCCGGTGGCGGAACCTGGTCTCGACGTCGGCCAGGCCGGAGTGCTTGTCGGGAAGCGGGCGCAGGCTCTTGGCCAGCGGGCGCCAGCTCTCCAGGCGCAGGCTGAGCTCACCGCGACGGCTCTTGAAGGCGACGCCCTCGATCCCGACGAAGTCGCCGAGGTCGGTCTCGAGCAAGAGCTCGTGTTCAGCGGCGCCGAGCACGTCGGCGCGGGAATGAAGCTGGACCTGCCCGGAGCCGTCGCGCAGGTCGATGAACGCCGCCTTGCCGTGGCCGCGCTTCGCCACCACGCGGCCGGCGACCGTGTGGCGCGATTCGGTCTCCTCGCCGTCGGCGAGACCCGCGTGGGCAGCCCGCACGTCGGCGATCGGCACGCGGCCGGGGAACGCCGCCGGAAAGGGCTCGTGCCCGGCCTCGCGCAGGCGCTCGAGCTTGGCCCGCCGCTCCGCGATCAGCGTCGACTCCTCCGGCTCGGGCGGCGCGGGGGTGCTCTCTGGGGGCTGCTCGCTCATCGGCCGGCGAGCCTAGCCGCTCCGGGGCTAGCCTTCCCCGATGGCCAGGAGGGAGATCACCATCCGGGACGCGACGGCGGCGGACCTGCCGCGGATCTTCGCGATCTACAACCGCGAGGTCGAGCACGGGATCGCGACCTTCGACGTCGAGCCCAGGCACGCGGGCACCGACGAGGCCTGGCTCAGCGAGCGCCCGCCGTTCCATCCGGTGCTCGTCGCGATCGACGGCGGCGATGAAGTTGCCGGCTGGGCCTCGATCGGCCCCTGGTCGCCGCGCGGCGCCTACCGCCGGACCGGCGAGGTCTCCGTCTACGTCGACCCCGACTTCCGCGGCGCCGGCATCGGCGGCAAGCTGCTCGCCGCTCTGATCGAGCGGGCGCGCGGAACCGAGGTCGTGGTCCTGCTGGCGCGGGTGGCGCAACCGAACCCGGCAAGCCTCGCGCTCCACACCGCCCAGGGCTTCAGGTCGTTCGGCACCCAGCGCCGCTGCGGCGAGAAGCTGGGGCAGATCCTCGACGTGGAGCTGATGGACCTGCACCTGGACTGAGGGGTCTGGCTCGGGGTTCGGGGCGTTCGGCATCCCCGAGCCGGTGAGGTATCAGCTGGGTGGAGGGGTGGGGAAGCCGCTCGGAGCACGGAATGTGCGACACGTCGGGACAGTCCCCGACGGTTTCACCACGGGGGCCCTGGCCGAGGTCGAAATCAGGCTCATTGGCGAAAAAGTCACCCCACGGGTGACAAACTCGCCAGCGGGCGTTCCGATCGCAGCGCCCCGAGCCGCGACAGGACGAATGCCCGCTGGACCCCTCCCGGCGCCGCCACGTCCAACCGCCTAGGCGGCCTCGATCTTGGTGATCTTCAGCTCCTTGGCCGGCCCCCGGGGAACCTCGACCGAGACGACCTCACCACGTTTGCGCCCCATCAGCGCCTTGCCGATCGGCGATTCGTGGGAGAGCTTGTCCTGAGCGGGGTTCGCCTCGGCCACGCCGACGAGCTGGAACTTCCGCCCCTTGCCCGTCTTCTGATCCTTGACGTGAACCTTGACGCCGACCGAGACGGTGCTGGTGTCGAGCTCCTTTTCGTCGATCACGGTAGCCCGGCGGACTCGCTCCTCCATCTGCGCGATTCGCTGCTCGAGCATCCCCTGCTCGTTCTTGGCGTCGTCGTACTCGGAGTTCTCGGAGATGTCGCCGAAGCCGCGCGCCTCCTTGATCCGCTCGGCGACCTCGCGCCGGCGCACGGTCTGCAGCTCCTCCAGGTCCCGCTTGAGCTTCTCCAGCCCCTCGGGTGTGATCAGCAATTCTCGGGCCACGAGTCAACCCTTCCTTTGTGCACAGCGCGGGAGATCCGCCTCTCAAAGACCGGAAAACGCCCGATCACGAACCCTCTCGGGGCTCGCGCGTCGGGCACGGCGGCGCGGAACTATAGCAACGGGAAAGCGGCTGCTCGACTCGCTCGCGGGGCTCAGCGCGCGGCTGCCGCGGCAATCATCTCGCGGGCCTCGCCGAGGTCGGTCAGGCCTTGGAACGCGGCCGCTTCCGCGCGGTCCACCCCGAGCCGACCGACGTACCAGGGATAGAACTTCCGTAGGTAGTGCGAAGCCCGTACCTGCCCGAGGTGCTCCTCGGCGCGCGCGACCACCCAGAGCAGCTCCTCGCCGATCTCGTCGTGGGCCGGCGGGACAACTCGCGAGCCGGTCAGCTCCTCGAAGATCCACGGGTTGCCGAAGGAGCCGCGCGCGATCATCACGGCGGCCGCGCCGGAGAGCTCGTAGGCGGCGCGAGCGGCCGCGGCGCTGTCGAGGCCGCCGGAGACGATCACCGGCGCAGGGGTCCGCTCGACCAGCCTGCGGACGAGGTCGTAGTCGGGCGCGCCCTTGTGCTGGACCTGGGCCGAGCGGGGATGGAAGGCGATCGCAGCGACCCCCGCCTCCTCGACCAGGCGCACTCCGAGGGCGACGCCCCGGTCGTCGCCGGCGCGAAGGCCGGAGCGGAGCTTGACCGTCACCGGCCGTCCCCCTGCCCCCTCGACAGCGGCTCGCGCGACCGCTACGGCCAGGTTGGGGTCGGCGAGCAACTCGGCGCCGGCGCCGGTCTTGCGCACCTTCTTCACCGGACAGCCCATGTTCAGGTCGATCAGGTCCGCCCCGGCCTCGGCGACGACCGCCGCGGCTCCACGCATCACGTCGGGATCTGATCCGAAGAGCTGGATCGCGACCGGATGCTCGTCCGGATGAATCCTCAGCAGCTCACTCATGGTGCGCTCGTTGCGGTGGTGGATCGCATGGCTGGAGACCATCTCGGAGAAGGCGAGGCCGGCGCCGTGCCGACGGGCCTGGAGCCGCACGAACCAGTTACCGATCCCCGCCAGGGGAGCGAGCAGCACGCGGTTGGCGACGGTGACGTCGCCGATCGAGAACGGCTCGGTTAGAGCGGGCTGCTTCTCGGCAGCAGACGGCACACAGCAGACAGGTTCGTCTTCGTGCGTCTTCAGGGTCGCTGTCTGCTGTTCGCTGTCTGCTGTCTGCTCGCTACTCATTCTGCTCCCAGATCAGCTTCAGCCCCTTCAGCGTCAGATACGGATCGACCTCGTCGACCGTCTCACACAGGGGCGCGATCACCCCGGCGAGCCCGCCGGTGGCGATCACAGTTGCCGGCTCGCCGAGCTCCGCCAGCATCCGGCGGGCGATTCCGTCGACCAGCCCGGCGAAGCCGTAGACGAACCCGGACTGCAGCGCCGCAAGGGTCCCGCGACCGATCGCGGCCTCGGGCTCGGCGAGCTCGATCCGCGGGAGCTTGGCCGCTCGCCCGGCGAGCGCTTCGATCGAGATCTCGACGCCGGGACCGATCACGCCGCCGAGGTACTCCCCCGCCTCGGTGACGGCGTCGAAGTTGATCGAGGTGCCGAAGTCGACGGAGAGGCAGCGCCCGCCGACGTGCTCGTAGGCTGCGACGGCGTTGACCAGACGGTCGGAGCCGAGCTCGCGGGGGTTGTCGATCCGGATCGCCATCCCGGTCCTCACCGAGGTGCCGACGAGCAGACACGGCGTTTCGAGGTGGCGCTTGCAGAGCCGCTCGTACTCGGGCCCGAGACGCGGTACAACCGTGGAGACGATCGCGCCGTCGAGCCCGTCGAGACCGAGCCCGCGGAACTCCAGCGAGCCGACAAGCGCGAGCGCCAGCTCGTCGGCGGTCGAGTCCCCGCGCGTGGCGAAGCGCCAGTCGCCGAGCAGCTCGGCGCCCTCGAAGGCGCCGACGTGCGTCTGCGTGTTCCCGACGTCGACGGCGAGCAGCATGTCGCGGATGATCGCAGCCGGCAGACGTCGAGACCACTCGACGCTCCACGGTCGCGGGCGCTCCACGGCACCCCTCCCGCGCCTCCCGGGGTACATAGACTTGCCCGATGAAGGCTCGCCTGTTCACGATCCCCGCCTCCCATCCGAGCTGGGCTGCGCGGCTGATGCTCGAGCGCAAGGGAATCAGCTACAAGCGGGTGGATCTGATCGCGGTCGTCTCGAAGGGGATCCTGCGCGGGGTTGGTTTCCCAGGGACGACCGTCCCGGCGCTGGTGATCGACGGCGAGCGGGTGCAGGGGACGAAGGCGATCGCGCTGGAGCTCGACCGACGCGTGCTCGACCCGCCGCTGCTCCCCGCCGACCCCCTGCAGCGCGAGCCGGTCGAGGAGGCCGAGCGCTGGGGCGACGAGGTCCTGCAGCCGGCTGCGAGGCGGATCATCTGGAGCGCGCTGAAGCGGGACCGCGCGCCGATCCGAAGCTACCTCGAGGGCTCGCGCGTCGGTGTGCCGCTCTCCGTCGCAGCCGCATCCACCGCCCCGATCGCCGTTCTCGCGGCCCGCTTCAACGAGGCCACCGACGCGAACGTCGTCGCCGACCTGCGTGCCCTACCCGCGACGATCGACCATGTCGACTCGCTGATCAGCGATGGCGTGATCGGGGGCGAGGAGCCGAACGTCGCCGACTTCCAGATCGCGACCTCCCTCGCCCTGCTGCTGACGATGGACGACGTCCGGCCGCTGTTCGCCGGGCGGCCGGCCGAGCGGCTCGCCAACCGGCTCGTCCCGGCGTTCCCGGGTCACACGCCGCCGGTGCTGCCGCCGGCCTGGCTCGAGCCGATCGCGGCTTCGACCCGTCCGTCCGGGTAGCCGCCTAGAACGGGTGGCCGGCCGGCGCACCATCGACGGCTTCTCCGCGCTCACGCTGTCGGCGGATAGCCCTGACGACCTGGAGGCGACCTTCGTGCCCGACGCGGGGATGGTCGGCTGCTCGCTGCGCCACCGCGGCGAGGAGCTGCTCGGCCAGCGGGGAGGGCTGCGCGCCTACGCCGGCAAGCGCTCGACCATGGGGATCCCGCTCCTCCACCCGTGGGCGAACGTGCTCTCCGAGCAGCGATTCTCGGTCGCCGGAGGCGAGGTCGACCTCGAGCGCGGCTCCCCCGCCCCTCACATCGACGAGCACGGGTTGCCGATTCACGGGCTGCTCTCCGGGGCCCGCGGCTGGCGGGTGAGCCGCCACGAGGCGACGGACGGCGGCGGCACGCTCGAAGCCGGCTTCGACTTCGACGCCGACACGGGGCTGATGGCCTCGTTCCCGTTTCCGCACACGGTTGCCTTCGAGGCCGTGCTGAGCACGGACACGCTGACGATCACGACCACCGTGCGGCCCTCGGGAGACGCGCCCGTGCCGATCTCCTTCGGCTACCACCCCTACTTCCAGCTGCCCGGAGTGCCCCGCTCCGAGTGGGAGATCGAGATCCCGGTCGCCGAGCGCCTGACGGTCGACCCGCGAATGCTGCCGACCGGCGAGCGCGAACGGATTCAGGTCGAGGCCGGCCCGCTGGGTGCCCGGACCTTCGACGATCTCTACGTCGCGCCGGCTGGGGGCGCACCATTCGTCCTCGCCGGGGGAGGCAGGCGCATCGAGCTCTCGGCGGACGCCGGTTATCCGTTCGCGCAGGTCTACGCCCCGGCCGACGACGACGTGATCGCCTACGAGCCGATGACGGCTCCGATCAACGCCCTCATCGACGGCGGCGCCGATCTGCGGGTCGTCGAGCCCGGAGACGGCTACGAGGCGACCTTCTCGATCACCGTGCGCGCCCAGGACCATTAGGGCCCATCTCGCCCGCTCGGCCTCGGCAGCTTGCCAGGTCGGCCGGAAGCCCAGCGAGAAGCGAGAGGGGGACCTCGATTAGAGCGCGCCGGCCCTCTCCACTCGCTCGCCCGGGAGGCGATCGAGCGCGGCGGCGAGCGAGGTGCCGTCGGGGAGCGCCAGCTCGGGATCGAGCTCCAACAGGGGGATCAGGACGAATCGGCGTCTCGTGACCTCGGGATGGGGAAGCGTCAGCCGCTCGTGCTCCAAGACGACGTTGCCGAGCAGCAGGACATCGACGTCGAGCGTGCGGGGGCCGTGGCGGGGACCGCCGAAGAGCCGGCCGTTCTCGGCCTCGACCGCCTTGCAGGCATCGAGCAGCTCGAGCGGCTCCAGCTCGGTGCGGATCCGGACGGCGGCGTTGAGGAAGTCGGGCTGTTCGAGCATCTCGCCGACCGGCTCGGTCTCGTAGGCGCTCGAGACGGCCTCGACCTCGGCGCCGCGGGCCCCGAGCAGCTCGATCGCGCTGCGCAGGCGGGCGGGGCGGTCGCCGACGTTCGAGCCGAGCCCGAGGTAGCCGACGACGCTCAAGAATCGGGACGCGGCAGCAGGGTCACGGCGACCTCACCGATCGACTCCGGGATCGGCGGCTGCGGCTTGGCCGCCCGGACCTCGAGCGCGGTGACGGCGAAGCGCTCGCCGATCTCGTCGGCGATCACGGCGCAGAGCCGCTCCAGCGTGCTGAAGCTACGCTCGCGGACGATCCCCGCCGCCAGCGACGCCACCGCGCCGTAGTCGACGGTGTCGGCGAGCTCGTCGCTGCCGACGGAGGCGCAGGCGGGCACGGTGAACGAGATATCGAGCACGATCCGGCAACCCATCGCCCGCTCCGCCTCGCTGACGCCGTGCGGGCCGAAGGCCGCGAGGCCGCGGAGCTCGACGCGGACGTCGGCGACGCCGTTCACGAGCTGACTCCAGCGCTCGCCGGCTCCCCGCGCCACGCACGGCGACCGAGGATCGCTTCCGCCACGGCCAGTGCCTCACGCGTCTCACGCACGTCGTGGACGCGCAGTGTGTCGGCTCCGCGGACGAGCCCGAGCACCGCCGCCGCCAGGCTGCCGCCGAGGCGCTCGCCCACCTCCCGCCCCGTGATCGTGCCGATGAAGGCCTTGCGGGACGCGCCGAGGACGATCGGGCGCCCGAGCTCCCGAAGCTCGCCGAGCCGGTCGATCAGCTCGAGGTTGTGAGCGACCGTCTTGCCGAAGCCGATGCCCGGGTCGAGCCAGACCCGCTCTGCGGGGACGCCGGCCGCGACGGCCGCCTCGAGCCGGGCGGCGAGGAAGTCGCCGACCTCACCGACGACGTCGTCGTAGGTCGGGTTCTGCTGCATGGTCTGCGGAGCACCTTGCATGTGCATCAGGATCAGCTCCGCACCCGCGGCGGCGCAAACCTCGCCCATCTCCGGGTCCGCGAGGGCGGTGACGTCGTTGACGACCCGCGCGCCGGCCGCCAGCGCCCGCTCGGCCACCGCTGCCTTGGAGGTGTCGATCGAGACCCTGTGCCCGGCGGCGGCGAGCGCCTCCACGACGGGCAGGACTCGGCGGAGCTCCTCCCCGGCCGCGACCGCCGCCGCGCCCGGCCGGGTCGACTCCCCGCCGACGTCGAGCAGGCCCGCGCCCTCGCCCGCCAGCCGCAAACCTTGCTCGATCGCCGCCTCGGCCCGCAGGAACTCGCCGCCGTCGGAGAACGAGTCCGGGGTGACGTTGACGATGCCCATGATCTCGGCCATAGGTGCATTATCGGTCCGAGCCGTGGTTGCGGACAGGCCCTTGCGGGCATTGGCCTGCCATGGACAGGCTCGGGATCTACCTCAACGACCATCTCGGCGGCTCGACGGTCGGCGCGGAGCTGGTTCGGCGAGCGCGGGACAGCAACGAGGGCAACGCCTACGGGGCGGCGCTCGAACGGCTCGCGACCGAGATCGAGGAGGACCGCGAATCGCTTCTGCAGGTCCTCGACGAGCTCGAGGTGAGCCGTGACCTGCTCAAGGTGAGCGGCGGCTGGATCGCCGAGAAGCTGGGGCGCCTGAAGCTGAACGGGTCCCTGCTCGAGTACTCGCCGCTCAGCCGCCTGGTCGAGATCGAGGGGCTCTACCTCGGGGTAACCGGCAAGCTGGCGCTATGGACGAACCTGAAAGCGAGCCGCGCTGACGAGATCACCTCGGTGGACCTGACGGTCCTGGCCGAGCGAGCCCGCGATCAGCAGTCACGCCTGGAGGCGCTGCGCACGCAGGCCGCCGCCGAGGCGTTGGCGCCAGGCTGAGCACCGGTCGGGGCTTGTCGAGCGCCGCCAGCGGCCGATCCTGCCCCAGACGCGTCGCGGGACCCGGCGGAACCGGACGCGAAGCGGAGGATTCCGCCGGAGTTACCTATCCGAGCGCATCTCGGCGGCGCCGCCGGCGAAGCCCGGGCGGGGACGCGGCAGCGGGCGGGGGCCCTCACGGCCCTTGTCCTTGGCGGGCTCGGCCGACTCCTCCGGGGCCGCCGGCTCCTCCTCGTCCTCGGCAGCGCCGAAGACATCCTCCTCGGAGGCTCCGTCCATCAGCTTGAGGAACTCCTGGGCGTCGATGGTCTCGCGCGCGAGCAGGATCTTCGAGATCTCCTCGAGTCGCTCGCGGCGCTCGGTGAGGATGTCCTTGGCGGACTGGTGGGCCTCCTCGACGACGCGACGGATCTCGTCGTCGATCTCGCGGGCGATCTCGTCGGAGTAGTCGGGCTCGGAGCCCATGTCACGCCCGAGGAAGGGCTGGCCGCGGTCGTGGCCGAACACGCGCGGGCCGAGGCGCTCGGACATGCCGTAGCGCATCACCATCTGCTTCGCCGTCGACGTGACCTTCTCGAGGTCGTTGGAGGCGCCGGTGGTGATCTCGCTGAAGATGATCTCCTCCGCCGCACGGCCGCCGAGCGTCATCGCCATCGTGTCGGCGAGCTCCGCGCGAGTGGTCAGGAACTTGTCCTCGGTCGGGAGCGAGATCGTGTAGCCGAGCGCCTGCCCGCGGCTGATGATCGAGATCTTGTGGACCGGATCGGTGTTCGGCAGGACGTGGCCGACGATCGCGTGCCCCATCTCGTGGTAGGCCGTGATCAGGCGCTCCTTCTCGCTCATCACCCTGGTCTTCTTCTCGGGTCCGGCGATCACTCGCATGATCCCCTCCTCGAGCTCGACCATCGTGATCTCGCGGTTGCCCTTGCGGGCGGTCAGCAGCGCCGACTCGTTGATCAGGTTCGCGAGGTCGGCACCGGTGAAGCCGGGGGTCTGGCCCGCGAGCACGTCGAGATCGAGCTCGGTGGCCAGCGGCTTGCCCCGCGTGTGGACCTCGAGGATCTTCCGGCGGCCCTTGCGGTCGGGTCGGTCGACTGCGATCTGACGATCGAATCGGCCCGGCCGCAGCAGCGCCGGGTCGAGGATGTCGGGCCGGTTGGTCGCGGCGATCAGAATGATGTTGTCGTTGGCCTCGAAGCCGTCCATCTCGACCAGGAGCTGGTTCAGCGTCTGCTCGCGCTCGTCGTGGCCGCCGCCCATCCCAGCGCCGCGGTGGCGACCGACGGCGTCGATCTCGTCCATGAAGATGATGCAGGGGGAGTTCTGCTTGGCCTGCTCGAAGAGGTCGCGGACGCGGCTGGCGCCGACGCCGACGAACATCTCGACGAAGTCCGAGCCCGAGATCGAGAAGAACGGAACGCCCGCCTCGCCGGCGACGGCGCGCGCGAGCAGGGTCTTGCCGGTGCCGGGAGGCCCGTAGAGCAGGACGCCCTTCGGGATCCGCGCACCGAGCGCCTGGAACTTCTTGGGGTTCTCGAGGAACTCCTTGATCTCGTGCAGCTCCTGCACGGCCTCGGCGACGCCGGCGACGTCTCGGAAGGTGATCTTGGGCGCGTCGACCGACATCCGCTTCGCCTTCGACTTGCCGAAGTTCATCACCCGCGAGCCGCCGCCCTGCATCTGGTTCATGATGAACAGCCAGAAGCCGAAGATCAGCAGGAACGGCAGGATGTAGCCCAGCAGCGAGAGGATCGAGGATCCACCGCTGCCCTCGACCGTCGTCTCGATCTGCTGGCGCTCGAGCGTGTTGATCAGCTGCTCCTCGGTATTGGCGAGGTAGCCGGTCTCGTACTCGGTGCCGTCCGTCTCCACGACCTCGACCGTGTTGTTCTTGGTCTTCAGCTTGACCGACTCGACCTCCTCTGGGGAGTCGTTGATCTGAGCGATGAAGTCGGTGTAGTTCGGCTCGTCGCCGGACTGCGGCGGGGAGATGATTCGCTGCGCGAAGAACGCGAGCACGATCACGATCAGGATCGGCACCAGGGCGCCGCTGCGCGTCATCCGCTTCATCGGGCGTGGCTCTTGCTGAGAATCCGCATGGTTAAAGGGTTCCGAAAGGTTTCGGGACTGAGTTCAGCGTACCAGGGCACTGCCGCGGCCCGGACGCCTCAAGGCGCCCGCCGGACGCCGTCTGGCGTTTCAGGAGCCCCGCTTCGAGGCGCTTCCAGGGCCGCGATGTAGTCGAGGTTGCGGTAGCGCTGCCGATGGTCGAGGCCGTAGCCGATCGCGAAGCAGTTCGGGATCTCGAAGCCGACGTAGCGGATCGGCAGGTCCACCCGGCGCCGCTCCGGCTTCGTCAGCAGCGAGCAGACCTCGATCGAGGCGGGATCGCGCGCGCGCAGGTTGC
>Ga0136617_10004250_pt1 | contig 12815 bp, 10 predicted proteins | sample AntDrymUQ3222106_2_FD_129672 | JGI IMG/M metagenome (GOLD analysis project Ga0136617, IMG submission 129672) | Polar desert sand microbial communities from Dry Valleys, Antarctica - metaG UQ322 (21.06) | ecosystem: Environmental > Terrestrial > Soil > Desert | place: Antarctica: Dry Valley...
CGGAACCAGTGCGGAAGTCGCGCGGGTAATTGCGTTTCTGGCTTCGGATGCCGCGGCATATCTCTGCGGCGAAACAATTGAAATCAACGGCGGAATGCTGATGGACTAGAAAGGATAAGGAGAAAAGCAATAAAACGTATAAGGAGAAAAGCAATGAAAAGAATCCAACAAATTTTAGTAGTTAGTTTGCTAATCGCAATTATTGGCTCAACTAATATTTTCGCGCAGAGTTTTAAAGCAACTGTTTTGGGACAAGTGACCGACTCAAACGGCGCAACCGTGCCGAACGCAACCGTTACCATAACCGAAACCGCGATTAATCAAACGCAAACCGTTGTCACCGACGAGGACGGCAGCTATATTTTTACGCAGCTTGACCCCAGCAGCTACACGATTCGCATCGAAGCCGCCAATTTCAAAACGTTGAACAGAACCAACGTTGTTTTGGAGACAAACCAAACTCTGCGTTTAAACCTCTCGCTCGAAGCCGGAAGCGTCAACGAGCAAATTACCGTGACGGCTGAACCGCCGGTAATTAATTCGGAAACATCCGAAAAAGGCGAAGTTATTACCCCCAAACAAGTTCAGGATTTGCCGCTCAACGGACGCGAATACACCGATTTGGCAAAGCTCGTGCCGGGAATTTATCAGCGTCCGTCCGAAGACGATCAAGGGCAAGGCGTATCCGCCGCCGGAACGCGAACGGATTCGACCAATTTTATTCTCGACGGGCAAAGCAACCGTTCCGATCGCAATGGCGCAGTCGGAGTCAACACTAGCGTTGATTCGATTCGAGAATTCAAAGTCTCTTCTTCGACTTACTCGGCGGAATTCGGCAGGCTCGCCGGAGCGCAAATCAACGTCGTCTCCAAATCCGGCACAAACCGTTATAGCGGAACGCTTTTTGAATTTTTGCGAAACGACGCGCTTGATGCCAAAAACGCTCTAGCTTTTGACACTCCCGGAACCGACGCAGACGAAAGCGCAAAAACTTTGCGCCGCAATCAGTTTGGCGGGACGTTCGGCGGACCGCTTCCGTTTCTTAATTTCGGCGAAGGCGGTCAGGTTATTGCGAGCGGCAGAGACAAAATGTTTTTCTTCTCCAGTTACGAAAGAACTTTGGAAACCCGTTCGCAGTCGGCGCAAACCGTCGCGCCAAACGAGGCTTGGACGCGCGGCGATTTTCGCAACGTGCGCGGCGCGGGCGTGGACGGCATTTTCGGCAACGCCGACGACACCAATCGCGTTTTGTGTATTTCGAGAAACCCGTCAACCGGAATCGGCACGAAAGTCGAATGTCCGACTCCGAACGTGATTCCCCTCGCCGTCAATCCGGCGTTTCCGAACATCGTGCCGGCAAATCCGGTTTCACTGCAAATTCTTCAAAGACTGCCGCGGGCAAATATTCCTGGCTCGCTGATTGACTATGGCTTTTCGACGATTTCAACCAGAAAGCGCGATTTGTTTTCAGTCAAATTTGACCGGCAAATCACCTCAAACAACAGTTTCTACGCGCGTTTCGCGTCCGACACGGCGGACAACTACGCGCCCGCGCCGACGGGCAGAGTTTCTTACACAGGATTCGGCAGAAACATCGTAAACCGTCAATATTCGTTTGTCGCCGGAGATACGCACATTTTCAGCCCCAGACTTATCAACGATTTGCGCGTCGGCTATCTTTATCAGGATAATGCCATCATTAATGAAAACAACGATGTTGATTACATCAGTCTGTTCGGAATTCCCGGCCTGCCCACCGGACAGCAAGAGTCTCTGCAAGGCTATCCGGCAATCCGCATTGACGGTTTCCCGGACACCGGCGACAGCGCGAACACGCCGTTTGTTTATACTTTCAAAAATCTGCAAATTTATGATGCGCTGACGACGATTGTCGGTAATCACACGCTGAAATTCGGAGTTGACGCGGTGCGTCCGAATTACAACGAACCGGACATTCGCAACGTGCGCGGCGATTTTCGGTTTCGCGGGCGCAATACGAATCCGAGCGGCGGCGTTTCTACCGGATTCTATCCGTTTGCCGATTTCCTGCTCGGTTTGCCAGACGCGACGCAACGCCAACTCGGAGACGAATCGGCGACTTTGAGCGGCTGGCAGTACGGCTTTTTTATTCAGGACGACTGGCGCGTCACGCCCTGGCTAACCTTGAATCTGGGTGTGCGCTACGATTACACGCCGTATCTGCGTGAAGAAAACAATCGTCTGTCAAATTTTGTCCCCGAACTCGGCACGAGCGTCTGCGCCAGCGGCGAAGTCCGCAACGCGACGGGCGGAATAATTTGTTTGGGCGCAGAAGCGAACGGCATTCCGCCTGCGCTCGTCCGCACCGACACAAACAATCTCGCGCCGCGCGTCGGTTTCGCGTTGCGCCCGTTCAACGACGACAAAACAGTGATTCGCGGCGGCGCGGGAATTTTCTACAGCACCGAAACCATCAATCCGACGCGCCAGCAGCTTGCCATCAGTTTCCCGTTTGTCCAGCGCGAGCAATTCAGCCGCAACGCGAGCAACATTTTACTGTTGTCCTTTCAAAATCCTTTTCCGTCAACCGGCGGCTCAACTCAAGGCGTGACCACGCCGCTCGGCGTTCCGGTGGACAGCAACACGCCGGAAATTTATCAATATAATTTGACCGTCGAACGCGAAATCGTCAAAGATTTGGCTCTCGAAATCGGCTACGTTGGATCGTCCGGCAGATTTTTGGGCGGGCGTTACAACCTCAACGCGGCTGTTCCGATTGGCGTTTCCGGCACGGGAACACTGATTACGCGACGTCCGTATCCGACTCTCGGCGACATCACTTATCAAGCGCAGGTTTTCAATTCAAACTACAACGCGCTGCAAACATCTCTGCGCCGCCGCTCGAAAAACGGTCTGACTTTGCTTGCTTCATATACTTTCAGCAAAGCAATGGATCAAAATTCGACGACCAACAATTCGACGACCGGCTCGCAGCGCACACCGCAGGACACCAAAAATTTTCGCGCGGATTGGGGTTTGGCTGATTATCATCGAACGCATCAGTTTTCAGCGAGCTTTAACTATGATTTACCGTTCGGGCGCGGACGCGGATTTTTCGGCGATGCCAGAGGATTGACCAATGTTTTGTTGGGCGGTTGGCAAATCAACGGAATCGTCACGGCTCTGTCCGGTCGTCCGTTTACGCCGCAATTCAGCGCGGGCGACGTTTCACAGCAAAGACCCGACATCATCGGCGACCCTTATGAAAATGTTCCCGAAGGTTTGCAGTTTAATCCGTTCGTTTTCCGCAGACCCGTCGCCGCTTCGGGCGATTTGTACGGCAACGCCGGACGCAACATTTTAATCGGACCGAATTTTAGAAGTGTTGATATGTCGCTCTTCAAAAACATTAGAATCCGCGAAAACACGCGCCTGCAACTGCGCTGGGAAGTTTTCAACGTCTTGAACCGCCCCAATTTTCAAAGTCCGCAAAATCTTCTGCCGAGTAACATTGACACGATTTCGCTGACCGAATTGCTGCGCGACACCGATGTCGGCAGGTCGCGGCTGACCTCAAACGAAGCGCGTGAAATGCAGTTTGCTGTCAAGCTGATTTTCTAAAATCGAAGTTTAGAGTCGGAAACTGAAAGTCAGTTTCCGACTCTAAACTATAGCTTCTCGAATTTCCGAATATATGTTTAACCATAAATCTTTTATTTTCATTGCGTTTCTAATTTTCGCGGCGTTGCGTGTGCCAGCGCAGGAGAATTTGGGAACGTATCAAATCCGCGTCGCGCCGGACGAGGCGGATTGGACTTACGAACTCAATCAGCCCGCCAAATTTACGGTTGCGATCACGCTCAACAGCAATCAAATCGCCGGTTTGCCCGTTAAATACTCGTGCGGACTCGAGGCGATGCCCCCGACAATTGAAAAAAGCGGCACGACGACCGCGCAAAGTTTGACAATTGACGCGGGAAGTCTCAAAGAACCGGGTTTTTTGCGTTGCATCGTGACGATGGAAACGGGCGGCAAATCTTATCGCGGTTTAGCGACGGCAGGTTTCCGTCCAGACCAAATTAAGCCGACAACTGACGAACCGGCTGATTTCGATAAATTCTGGGAAGACGGCAAAAAAGAATTGGCGAAATTGCCGCTCGACGCCAGGAAGGACTTACTTCCGGCTTTCGGTACTTCAAAAGTTGATGTTTACCACGTCAGCTTTCAAAATATCGGCACGGGCATCAGCAAATTTTCACGAATTTACGGAATTCTCGCCGTTCCGAAATCGGCAAATCCGAACGCGAAGTTTCCCGCGCTGCTGAGAGTTCCGGGCGCGGGTGTCCGACCTTACATCGGGCAAATTGATTTAGCTGAGCGCGGAATTATCACGCTCGAAATCGGAATTCACGGAATGCCGGTTAATCTGCCGCTATCGGTTTACGACGATTTGCGCGCCGGTTCGCTCAATCGTTATATGACTTATAATCTCGACGATAAAAATACTTATTATTACCGGCGCGTTTATTTAGGCTGTCTGCGGGCGAACGATTTTCTGGTTAGTTTGCCGCAGTTTGACGGCAAAAATCTGGCGGTTTACGGCGGCAGTCAAGGCGGCGCGTTGTCAATAATGACTGCCGCGCTCGATTCGCGCGTGAAAGTTCTTGCCGCGTTTTATCCGGCGCTTTCCGATATGACCGGCTACATCTACGGTCGCGCAGGCGGTTGGTTTCACGGCTTTAAAGATGAAGCGAACCGTACACGGGAAAAAATCGAAACGTCGAAATATTACGACACCGTAAACTTCGCGCGCCGCGTCAAAGTTCCAGGCATTTACAGTTGGGGCTACAATGACGAAGTTGTGCCGCCGACTTCATCGTATGCGGCTTACAACGTTATTTCCGCACCGAAAACTTTGCTTTTAGGTTTGGAAATGGGACATGCAAATTCGCCCGAACAAACCGACCGAATCAACAATTGGGTTGAAAAATTTTTGAAAGAGGGAAAAGCGAATTAAAAGGCAAAAATAAAAAGGTAAAAGGCAAAATAAATTCTATTTCTAAATTTGCAATAAATAAAATTATGTCGAAGAAAATCGTCGCAATTTTTCTAACTCTGCTGATTTTTTCGTCAGCCGCTTTCGCGCAGGACGAAAACGAAAATAAAAAATCCGCCGTAGCCAACCCCGAATCGGTTGCGCCAAAACCCGACATCGCCGACGGTAAATACGGCAACTTTGCGGCGAACACTTTCGATTTTTGGAAACCGAAATCGAAAAAGCCGACCGCGCTCGTCGTTTACATTCACGGCGGCGGATTATCTTCGGGCGACAAATCGAAAATTTCGGCAAATCAAATTAACAAGATGCTCGAAGCCAGACTGGCGGTTATGTCAATCAATTACCGCCTGACGCCCGAAGCCGTTTTTCCGCAGCACTATATGGATGCTGCACGGGCGATTCAATATGCGCGTTATCACGCAAAAGATTTTAACATTGACCCGTCGCGTGTCGGCGCGACGGGCAGTTCGGCAGGCGGAATGACCGCGCTCTGGCTCGGTTTTCACGACGACTTGGCTGATAAAAATAATGCCGACCCGATTTCGCGCGAATCAACTCGTTTGAGAGTGTTGGCGGTTTCGTCGGCGCAAACAACGCTCGTGCCGGAAATCGTTACGAAATACGTCGGCGTTCTCGCGACGCAATACGGCAGTTATTCAAACGGCAAAATGTTCGGTTTGAAAAAAGAAGAAATGACTTCGCCGAAGGCTTTGCAACTTTACAAGGAAATTTCGCCGCTGACTTATTTGACGAAAGACGACCCCCCGGTCTGGGCGTTTTACAGCGTTACGAACAAACCTTTAACCGCCGAATCAACGACGAGCGACGCGATACATCATCCCGGTTTCGGCACGATTTTGAAGGAAGAAATGGACAAGTTGAAAATCGAATGCAAAATCCGTCACAAAGATGATGGGCAAAACGTTACGGGCGATATGGTGAACTTTTTATCGAAATATTTGAAATAAAATTGAGCCGCGAACGAACACGAAAAGACACGAAAAAAGATTAACCGCAAAATACGAGATTTAATAACCGAAAAATTCGGCTTCTGCTTTTTGTTCGTGAAACTTTGTGTTTATTCGTGGCTAAAACTCAATTCGGAGTTACATGTCAAAAAAAATCATTACTATTTTTCTGTTTATTGTTTTTGTCGCAAACTCTGTTCTCGCGCAGGACGCGCAGGAACTCAAAGCCGAGCGCGAATCCGCCAAAAAACTTAAAGGCGAGCATCCGCTCGTCGGCTTGATGAAAACTAAAAATTCATCGCTCAAGAAGGAACTCGTTGGCGTGCATCCGCGCGTTTTCGTAACTCAAAGCGAGATTGACGCGCTCAAAGCAAAAATGAAAACGCAGCCGGAACTTTGGCAAACGGCTCTTTCGCGTGTTCGGGCTCTAACGGTCGAACCGGCAAAACCGCCCGCCGAAGCGCGGCGGGTGCAGAACGAAGTCGGTCTGGGAATTGCCGAAGCCGCCTTTATTTACAAAATCACGGGCGACAAAAAGTATCTTGAAGCGGCGAAAAAATATATGGACGCGGCGGTTTCCTATGACGTTTGGGGTTATTCATATAATAAGCCGAACGTTGACCTTGCCGCCGGTCATTTGCTCTACGGAATGGGCTGGGCTTACGACTTGCTCTATGATGATTTAACCCAGAGCGAGCGCACCAAATACCGCGAAAAGTTAATCAAGCAAGCGCGTCTGTTGCATGATTTTTTCAAACCAAAAAAAGGCAAAACTTACGCTTACAGCCAGAATCACACGTTTATTCCGATTAGCGGTATGGCTGTGACGGCTTATGCTCTGATGGACGAGAGCGCGGAAGCTAAAGAGTGGGCGGCGACTTCACGCGCCATTTTCGACCGCGTTCTGGCGACTTATTCGCAGGACGGTTATTACTATGAAGGAATGGAATACTGGATTTTCTCGATGCCCTGGATGGCGCATTATATGGACGCTCACGCCCACGCAACCGGCGAAAATCTTTATGAGACGACGCCGGGCTTTAGATTAGCGCATAAATACGTCGCGCACGCAACTTTGCCCGGCGGCGAATTCAATTTTGATTTCGGCGATATTTACGCGGGCAACGTCACCCGCTCGCGCAAAGGCGACGATTACGAACGCGAGCGAATTGACGGAAAGTTTCGCGCCAACTACAACATTCTTTACAATCTCGCCGTGCGCTATCAAAACGGCGAAGCGCAGGGCGTTGCCGATTGGCTGAAAAATAAAGGACAGATAAACGCTGAAGAAATTTGGACGTTTATCTGGTACAACCAGCAGGTTAAATCAACGCCGATTGAACAGCAACCTCGTTGGCATTATTTCTCCGACCACGATGTCGTTTATTGGCGCAGTTCCTGGAAGGACGACGCGACGGCTTTTGCCTTCAAATCCGGCGCACCGGAAGGACACGCGGCGAACGAAAGTTTAAAGCTATTTCCCGATTGGCGTTTATCGAGCGGACACGCGCACCCGGACGCGGGCAGTTTTATAATTTGGGGAGGCGGTAAATATCTGACCGGCGATTCCGGTTACGCAGGCGTTCCTTTAACCGAACATCACAACACGCTGGTTTTCGACGGTGTCGGACAAGCCAGAGAAGGCAAAGGTCACGACGCTTTTGCTGATGTTCCATACGACAGATTAAACAAAATACGCATTTTAGAAGCGAAATTCGACAACGAAAAAGTTTCGATTTCAGCCGATGTCGCGCCCGCTTATGAACCGGAAGTTGGCGTCAAAAAGTTCATCAGAAAATTTGAATTCGCTGCCCCGAACCGTTTCACCGTCACTGATGAAGTCGAAACTGTCGAGCCGAAAATTGTTACATCTTACCTGCACGCCGATAATTCAATTGAGAAAAGCTCAAACAATAGTTTTCTGTTGGAATCTCCAGGAACGAATCTTTTGGTAAAAATGATAATGCCGCTGCCAATCGAAACTAAAATTGAAAAAAACATCCTGACCGCGCCCGGTCGTCCGGGTTCGGTTGATAAAGGCGAACGGGAAGAGCGCGGTGTGCGTCTGGGGATTTCGACCAGAGAAAAAGTCACAAAAGCGAAGTTGGTAATGGAGTTGACGATTCAAAACAAATAAGGATTGAGAATTTATACCAATTTACACAGACTATGTTCAGTTTTTTCGAACCGTCCGCCGCGCAAATTGAACAGTTTCTTGTCGAGCAGCGAGATTTGCCATTCTCGTATCAGGAGGTCGGCGCGTCGAACAGCGCGATTCCGTTCGGTTATCCAATCAATCATCACCGGGTTCAACTAGGCAATGGAGAAAACACTTTCGCCCGCGCTAAAGACGCCATTCAAAGTTGGACGATGTATAAGCTCGAATGGACGCGGCTTTATCCGTCTGATACGCCGATTGCTGACGGCAAAGTCGTCTGCGTGGTCGTCAATCACGGTTTTTGCTGGTCTATGAATCCGTGTCGCATAATTTATTTGTTGGAAGAAACCGGAGAAATTGAGCGGTTCGGTTTCGCGTTCGGAACGCTACCCGGACATTCCGAAGAAGGAGAAGAACGATTCACTGTTGAATGGCGGCAGGCGGACGATTCGGTTTGGTATGACCTTTTATCATTTGCCCGCCCGCATCATATTCTGGCGAAAATTGGGTTTCCGTTTGTGCGTTTGTTTCAACAAAAATTTGCCGGAGATTCGCAATATGCAATGCTGAAATTTGTTAACGAAATTAGTTAAAACAGTTGAAAAGAAAATAATCGCTTGATTTATAATTATGTCTTTGCAATACCTGAAAGAAGCCGTATCCGGCAGTGATACTGAAAAGCTGATTCGCTATGTGCGCCTGCATTTTGGCGACGGCAACGAAGCGGCTGGAAAACAAGAAATTGATAAAGCGTGGATTGAAGCTTTGAAATTGCTACTTGACGTTCCTGCAACAGACCGCGAATTTATCTTGAACATTTTGACGGAAAAAGATGCGGCGACGCTCGCGCATCTTTTCTTTCATCTGCATTTTTATTTTGTCGAGCGTTCGGGAGAATGGATTCACGATGGACGAGTTTGACGAAAACAAATCGAAGCAATTGCGTCCCGGTTTGTGGGCGACGGTCAACGAACGCTATCCCGGTTCAATGATTACAAAAAGCGATTTTGTGCCGCTTGCAAAGTTAAAAAAGCCACTGCCTGAATCGCGCTTGACTTTCGTCAGCACGGCGGGCGTTCAACCGAAAAATTCTTTGCCTTTCGACACCGTGCATCCGGTCGGCGATTATACTTTTCGCCGCGTTCCTTCAAAATCAAAACCTGAAGATTTGGAAATTCATCAACTCAAATATCCGACCGTCGGCGCGGAGCGAGATTTAAATGTTATTTTTCCGATTGAACGGTTGCAGGAGTTAGCAGAGGAAAAAATCATCGGCAGCCTCTCGCCGAATTTCTTTTCGTTTATCGGTTACAACATGAATCCCGAAATGCTCGAAGAAAAGTTGGCGAAAGATATTGCCGAAGCGGTCGAAGCCGAAGGCTCGGACGTCGCGTTGCTCGCACCTGCCTGACCGATTTGCCATCAGAGCATCGCGCTCGTGCAGCGTGCCATCGAACAGAGAGGAATTCCGACCGTTTCAATTACCGTTGCGCTCGACGTAACCGAACATATCAAGCCGCCGCGAGCCGTCTTCGTACCGTTTATGATGGGACATCATTTCGGCGTGCCGTTTCACAAACAGTTACAGCGCCGAATTATTCTCGAAGCACTCGATTTTTTAACGACGGCGCAAAAAAGCGGCGAAGTGAAAATGTTGCCGTTTAAATGGGCGGAAGCCAGACGCGAAGCCATTGAAATTGAGCGGAAATATGGGTTAAGAATAGACCAAAGTTTGACTAAACTGTAAATTGTCTGAGGGATAAAAATGTCGAATAAAATTATCGTCGGAATCGTCCAAGCGAGTCCGGTTTTTATGCATCTCGGAGCGAGTCTCGCCAAAGCCGTCGCACTGATTGAGCAAGCCGCAAACGATGGCGCGAAACTCGTCGCGTTCGGCGAAACGTGGCTCGCCGGTTATCCCGCGTGGCTCGATTATTGTCCGAATGCCGCGCTCTGGAATCACGAGCCGACGAAGGAAGTTTTTGCCCGTTTGCGCCGCAACAGCGTCGTCGTGCCGGGCAAGGAAACGAAAATGCTTGGCGGAATCGCTGCCAAATACGGCATCGTTTTGATTATCGGCATTAACGAGCGAGTTGAAAAAGGCGCGGGCAACGGCACGCTTTACAATTCTTTGCTGACTTTTGGCGCGGACGGCAGCATTCTGAATCATCATCGCAAACTCGTCCCAACATACACCGAGCGTTTAGTTTGGGGACAAGGCGACGCGGCGGGACTCGAAGCGGTTGAAACGAATGCGGGAAGAGTCGGCGGTTTGATTTGCTGGGAACATTGGATGCCGCTCGCGCGTCAGGCGCTTCACATTTCTGGCGAAGACGTTCACATCGCGGTTTTCCCGACCGTTCACGAAACACATCAGATTGCGACCCGTCATTATGCTTTTGAAGGCAGATGTTTTGTGTTGGCAGCCGGCTTGTTGATGAAAGCCAGAGATTTACCGCCGGAACTCGCGGCGGGAACTGATGAGCTAGAAAATACGCCCGAAAAATTTTTACTGCGCGGCGGAAGCTGCGTCGTCGCGCCCGACGGCAGTTTCCTTGTCGAGCCGCTTTTCGACAAAGAGAAAATCATCGTCGCCGAACTTGATTTCAACTTGATTGACAAAGAGAAAATGACGCTCGACGTTTCCGGTCATTACTCGCGCCCGGACGTTTTAGATTTGAACATCAATCGCGGCTCGCGTCGAAGAAAGATTTGACACCGGAATTAGTAGCGCGAAACCGCCCATGTTAAGCTAAAATTTACTGCACGACGCAAATAAGAAAATCGTTCCCCCGTGCCCCACGTTCAATGATTTGTTCAATGCGACATTATTTATGAACGAGCAACTTTTCGATTTCTTCGCACGTTTCCTCCGGTATTTTACCTTTCGTGAAATCCGTTTGTTTAGCGAGTTCGTAATTATAGCGGCTTTTAACAAAATGCTCGTAAAAATCAAAGCCGCCCGTTCTCTCGTTCGAAATAGCGATTGATTCATTTAAATCCGGCGACGGCGTAATTAGAATTACATTCGGGAACGACGACAACGTTTTTTTCACCCGAAAAAATAAAGGAAAAACCCAATCCGACTCCAGCAGAACAACTGGAAGCGGCACATCTGCAAAGCGAGGCAGCAGCCTGGCAATCGTTACAGGCAGTCAAAGGTCGATTACCGGATGGGTGGAGGTTGTTGACCGCGATCGAAAGCGGGGACTTTGATCAGTGGGTGGAAGAGCAGTTTGGTTCCGAGCGGCAGGTGTTGAAAGAGTTGGGACGAGACTTCAGGAATTGGTTCTACCGATTATACTCCCAACCCCAAACCGCCAAAGAAGACGCCTGGGCCCCTTCGTACCTGGAGTACCAATTCGCAGTCTCAGCGCCGGAAGATGAGTCAGGCAACAACCGAGCAATGCTGGTTGCGGAACAGTATCACCAGGGTCACCTGGATTGGTATTCCTTCGACATCGATACCCAGAGCCGGCTGGAAGATCTTCCTGGCGCCCCGTTTTCCGAAAACAGTTTCGAAGTGCAGAAGCCACTTGCCTTCTTGCCTACACAAATTGAATTCAACGGCATGCCCAATGTTCGTTGGTGGGAGTTTGAAGATCGCCGAACGGATTTCGGGAGCATCCGAGCCGGGACCACGGATGTGCCTCTATTGTTGCTCGCGGAGCTTGGTTTGATATACGGCAACGACTGGACGGTCATACCCTATAACATGAAGGTAGGAACGCTCGCGGAGATCAAGGGAATCATTGTGACGGACGTATTCGGGGTGCGAACCTTAGTTCGCGCAGCTGGACAGGGACAGCGCATGGATTGGCAAAAGTGGTCTATGTATAACTTGAAATCACTGGCGGGTCGCGATCAGGTAGATAATCGATTGTTCCTGCCGCCTTCGGTCGCAAAGATCCAGGAAAGCAATCCGATAGAGAAGATCATGCTAGCCCGAGATGAAATGACGAATATAGTTTGGGGCGTCGAAGAGAGGATTCCCGGAATATCAGGTAATGGAGTCGATGGCTTTGAGGCAGCCACGGCGTTGTCCAACTACTTTTCGCATGGCGCGCCTCAAACCACGATTCCCACGAAAGCGAACGAGGCAAAAATCCGTTATGTTCTGGGCACAAGCGTCCCGGAAAACTGGATTCCCTTCATTGCCAGGCACAAGCCAGGATCAAACCGGCAGATCCGCTTGCAGCGAGCTGCGATGCCGCGTCTTACGGACGCCGTTGAGACCAGCCACATAGAGCCGCGGGGCAGAATACTTCGAATAGGGCTGGATGGTCCAGGTGATAAAAAGCCCTATCTCCTGCATGAAGAGGAGGTGCCTCGGGCGGGTGTGATCATAACCCAAAGTTGCCAACGCACCCGCTGGTTTAATGGAAAAGTGCTCACGTGGCTAGGACGACGGAGGGAGACAGGTCGAGGAGAAGGCGCAAGTGGCCTAATATTCGATCAGATCGTACCCGTGGACCGGTCGAACACAGACTAATGCATAACAGAGGTTCTCCTTCGCCAAGACTCGATCAATCACATTCTAATAGCGCTCCTGGGGAAGGGCAAAAGAAATGGCGTGGTCGCATTGTGCAGACCGGCAATATCTCAATTGAAACAATCGAACGATGTGACCAACAGGTCGGAATGTCTAAAA
>Ga0136617_10004251_pt1 | contig 12813 bp, 12 predicted proteins | sample AntDrymUQ3222106_2_FD_129672 | JGI IMG/M metagenome (GOLD analysis project Ga0136617, IMG submission 129672) | Polar desert sand microbial communities from Dry Valleys, Antarctica - metaG UQ322 (21.06) | ecosystem: Environmental > Terrestrial > Soil > Desert | place: Antarctica: Dry Valley...
CTGGAGATCGGGCGGGGAGAGTTCACCGCCATCATGGGCCCGTCGGGTTCGGGCAAGTCCACCCTCATGCACTGTCTCGCCGGCCTCGACTCCCTCACCTTCGGACGGGTCTACATCGGCGACACCGAACTCGGCTCCCTCGACGACAAGCGCCTCACCCGCCTGCGCCGGGACCGCATCGGCTTCGTTTTCCAGGCCTTCAACCTGCTCCCCACCCTCACTGCAGCCGAGAACATCACCCTCCCGCTGGCCCTCGCCGGACGCAAGCCCGACAAGGAGTGGTTCGACCGCATCGTCGACGTCATCGGCCTGCGCGACCGGCTCCACCACCGCCCGACCGAGCTGTCCGGCGGCCAGCAGCAGCGGGTGGCGGCGGCCCGGGCCCTCGTCACCCGGCCCGAGATCATCTTCGCCGACGAGCCCACCGGCAACCTCGACTCGCGATCCGGCAGCGACCTGCTGGCCTTCCTCCGCCTGGCGGTGGACGAGTTCGGCCAGACGATCGTCATGGTCACCCACGACCCGGCCGCCGCCGCGGTGTCCGACCGCATCGTCTTCCTGAAGGACGGACGGGTGGTCGACGAGATGACCGAGCCCACGGCCGACCGGGCCATCGACCACATGAAGCGCCTGGGACACTGACCGATGTGGCGGGTCCTCAAGGGCCTGCTGGCCCACCGAAGCCGCCTTCTGCGCACCGCCGCGGCCGTCGCCCTGGCCGTGAGCCTGGTGTCGGGAACGTTCGTACTCACCGACACGATCGAAGCCGCCTTCGACCGGGCTTCGACCTCCTCGGCCCAGATCGACGTGGTGGTACGGGCCAGCTCCCAGTTCACCGCCCAGGCCACCACCCTTCCCGAACGGGAGACACTGCCTGAGACGTTGCTCGACGTCATCGCCGCCATTCCCGGCGTCCAGAAGGTGTGGGGCCAGGTCATGGGCTTCGCCGGACTGGTCGACAAGGACGGCAACGCCATCAACCCGTCCGGCCTGCCCACCGTCGGCACCTCGTTCTCGGCGGAGGACACCCTGGTCGCGGGCCGGGCGCCGGTCGGCCCCGACGAGGTCGTCATCGACGACGTCACCGCCGCCAAGGACGGGTTCAAGCCCGGGGACCAGATCAAGATCCTGTTCCAGGGCCTGGTGCGCGAGTTCGTCATCTCCGGGGTGGGCAAGGTGAACGACCTGCTCAGCTCCACCACCGCCAGCTTCGACCTGGAGACGGCCCAGCAGCTCCTCGGCGAGGACGGCACCCTCGACGCCATCCCGGTGAAGGCCGTGGCCGGTGTGTCGCCCGAGATCATGCGGGCCCGCATCGGCGCCGTCCTGCCCGAGAACTACGAGGTCGTCACCTACGACCAGGCGGCGCGGGAGGCGCAGGAGTCGTGGACCAAGGCCCTCGGCTTCCTCACCACCGCCCTGCTGATGTTCGCCGCGGTGGCCCTCCTCGTCGGCGCCTTCATCATCTTCAACACCTTCTCGATCCTGGTCGCCCAGCGCACCCGGGAGCTGGGCCTGCTGCGGGCGGTGGGCGCCAGCCGCCGCCACATCATCACGTCGGTCCTCACCGAGGCGCTGGCCGTCGGCATCGTGGCCTCGGCCGCCGGCATCGTCCTCGGGCTGGGTGCCGCCCACGGGCTCCTGGCCATCATGCGGATGATCGGCTTCGAGCTCCCGTCGGCCCCCGTGGTGTTCCGGGGCCGCACCGCCGCCCTGGGCCTGTTCGCCGGCGTGGTGGTCACCGTCGCCGCGGCCGTCGTCCCCGCCCGGAGGGCCATGAGGGTCTCGCCCATGGCCGCCATCGTGGGCCGGGCCTCCGACGAGCCGGTCGGCGTCGCTCGCCGGGTGGGCACCGGGGCGAGTGTCGCCCTCCTCGGTCTGGCGTCGCTGCTCATCGGCCTGTTCGGCCGGGTCTCCAACCCGCTGGTGGCCATCGGCCTGGGGTCGGCCGGTGTCCTGGTCGGCATCGCCATGCTCATGCCCCTCATCGCCGGCCCCGCGGCCTGGCTGCTCGGCCTGCCGATGGTGCGGATCTTCGGCCAGCCCGCCGTCCTCGGCCGGGAGAACGCCATGCGCAACCCCCGGCGCACCTCGGCCACCGCCGCCGCTCTGATGATCGGAATCACCCTGGTGGGGGTGGTAGCCATCCTGGGCGCGTCCATCAAGAGCTCGGCCACCCACACCATCCAGGACACCCTGCGGGCCGACTTCGTGGTCACGCCCCGGACGGTTGCCGGCGCCCAGGGGGGCATCCCCACCGCGGTGGGCGAGGAGCTCCGCGATTCCGACGCGGTGGCGCTGGTGTCGGAGATCCGCTCCGGGCAGTGGGGCCTCGAGGGAACCACGAAGAACCTGGTCGCCGTCGACCCCAAGACCGTGACCGAGGTGTACGAGCTCGACCCGGCCGCGGCCAGCGCCGTCCGCCGCCTCGACGACGAGGGCGTGTTGGTGCGGGCCAGCGTGGCCGAGCGCCACGGCTGGGCGGTGGGCGACGAGGTGCCGATGACCTTCGCCCGCACCGGCACCAAGCCCATGCGCCTGACCGACACGTTCACCTCGACGGCGGTGCGCAGCGACTACGTGGTCTCCCTGGGCACCTACAAGGCCAACTTCAAGCAGCAGCTCAGCCTCGAGGTCGACGTCCGGCTGGAGCCGGGTGTCTCGGCCGCTGCCGGTCGCCTGGCGCTCGAGAAGGCGCTCGTCGACTTCCCTAACGTCGAGGTCCGGGACCGCAGCCAGGTGCTCGCCGCTCAGGAGGATCAGGTGAACAAGCTGCTGGTGCCGGTGACCGCGCTGCTGGCGCTGTCGGTGGTGATCGCACTGCTCGGGATCGTGAACACCCTGGCCCTGTCGATCCACGAGCGGACGAGGGAGCTGGGCCTGCTGCGGGCCGTCGGTATGGGCCGCGGTCAGATGCGGTCGATGGTTCGGTCGGAGGCGGTGGTGATCGCCGGCCTGGGCTCGATGCTGGGTGTGGTGGTGGCGGTGTTCTTCGGGTGGGCCCTGGTGGGTGCCATGCGCGACATGGGCGTGTCCGAGCTGGTCGTACCCGTCCGCCAACTCCTCGGTCTTGTCGCCGCCGCCGTGGTAGCCGGTCTCATGGCCGGCGTCCTCCCCGCCCGCCGGGCCGCCCGCCTCCCCGTCCTCGAGGCCATCAGCGGCAAGTAGCTCGCCGGAGGCGTCGGGGACGAGGTCGTGCCAGACGGCGGCGACCCCGACAATCCTATGTGCTACATGTAGTACATGACTTCCGTGGGGGTGCGAGAGCTCCGGCAGCGGGCGAGCGAGCTCCTGCGCCTTGTCGAGCAGGGTGAGACGGTTGAGATCACCGACCGCGGTCGTCCGGTCGCCCTTCTCGGTCCCATCCCGACCGGCACGCCACTCGAGCGGATGCGTGCGGCCGGCGAGCTCGAACCGGCGAGCGAGGACCCCGACGACCTCGCCGAGCCCCTGACCCTTGGGCCCGGCGTCGAGACGCCGTCGTCGGTACTGCGGCGCATGCGGAGCGACGAGCGCTGATGGGGGCCGTCTATCTGGACTCGTCTGCGCTCGTGAAGCTTGCGGTGCGGGAGCCCGAGTCCGACGCCCTCCGGAGGCACCTACGTGGCCGGCGGCCCTGGGTATCCAGCGCCCTCGCTCGGGCGGAGCTCCTCCGCGCCCTGCTCGTCGGTGGCGAGGAGGCGCTCGCGGCGGGGCGTCGCGTCCTTGCTCGATGTGACCTCGTACGAGTGAACGACCGGGTGCTGAACCTGGCGGGCACGTTGCTCCCGCTCGACCTTCGGTCCCTCGACGCCATTCATCTGGCCACCGCAGAACGCCTTCGGGAGGAGGTCGCCGAGCTGGTCATCTACGACGAGCGCCTGGCGGCCGCCGCCCGCATGCTGGGCTACCGAGTCACCGCGCCCGGATAGCAGCATCGCCTCCTGGTCCGCACCCGCCCGGTGGCCGACGCGGATGCACACCGCCGGCCGGCGGAGAGGGCAGACTCGACGCCGTGGAGCTGCTGATCGCCCGCAACCCCGACGCCGAGAGCAGCCTGCCGTACCTGCTCCGGCTGCCGATCGGCGACGGTCTGGTGTTCCGCATCAAGGACACCTGGCCGCGGACGAGCGCGGTGTACTGCCACCCCGTCCCGGACACGGACTGGCCTGACGAGCCCGAGATCGTGGAGCGGGTCGCGCTTCGGGCCTGCGCCCGGCGGGGAGCGGCGATCGACGTGGTCGCCGACCGAGGTCGTGAGCAGCGCTCCCAAATCGTCTTCACCAATGCCCGGGGTCGGGAGATGGTGTTCTGGCAGTCCCCCCGGACCCGCAAGCAGGCCCGGCCCGACGTGCGGGTGCCGACCGCGAGGGCGGCGGGCATAGCGGAGCTGGAGATCGTCGTCGACGCCCACGAGCGCTACGCCTACCAATTCGCCGGCCAGCAGGTCCGCACCGTCCGCCGGGGACTGCCCTGCGGCGACTACGCCATCGCCTCGGCCGGCAAGCTCGTCGCCGCGGTCGAGCGCAAGTCCCTGGCCGACCTGGTGTCGAGCCTCACGAGCGGTCGGCTGCGCTTCGCCCTCGGGGAGCTGGCGGCCCTTCCCCGGGCCGCGGTCGTGGTGGAGGACCGCTATTCCAAGGTCTTCGCTCTTGAGCGGGTCCGGCCCGCGATGGTCGCCGACGGCCTGGCCGAGCTGCAGGTTCGCTGGCCCACCATCCCGATCGTGTTCTGCGAGACCCGCAAGCTGGCGGAGGAATGGACCTACCGCTATCTCGCCGCGGCGCACGTGTGGGCGGTGACGGAGGGCCTTGCGCTCGCCCGCATCGGCGTCGGGGAGGACGGCGGGGCCGACGGCCCGACCCAGCCCGAGCCGTCGACCGCGGAGATCCGAGCGTGGGCCCGGAGCAACGGCCTCCCCGTTCCCGACCGCGGCCGCCTCCGCCCCGAGATCCGACAAGCGTGGCGGGACGCCACCGATCGAGGAGCCACGTAGGCAGTCCTCGTACGATCGTGCTGCGGGGCTGTCACGAGCGGCGCTTCAACCCGATGCCGACGCCGGCGCCGACGGCCACCAGTACGCCGACCCCAATGGCGACGAAGAGCGGCAGAGACCCGCCCGAGTCGTCGTCGCCTCCGCCCGAACCGCCGGGCGCCACCGACGTGGACGGTGACACGGCGGGGCCGGACCTGACCGCGGCGTCGGCCTTGAGTCGGCCCCGGCAGCCGTCGCCGCAGGGGCTGGACGAGTCGAGTGTGGCCAGGAGTCGGTCGACGGCGGCCTGCTGGCCGAGGCCCTGGGCCAGGACGAGGGCGAGGGCGCCGCTCACGTGGGGGACCGCCAGCGACGTCCCCGCGGTCCAGTCGTAGTCGCCACCGGCCTCGGTCGAGAGGATGTCCTCGCCGCTACCCTTGCTGTTACCCCCGGGAGCCACGATCCCCCACTTGGCGTTGCCCAGGGGGCTCGAATAGAAGGCCACCACCCCCTTGCGATCGGTGGCCCCGACCACGATGGCGTTCAGGTTGCCGTAGCCGGCCGACCCGGTGCCCAGCACGCCACTGTTGAAGTTGCCGGCGGCGAGCACCGGGATGGCGCCCCGTGTCCAGGCGTACTGGATGCCCGACTCGAGGGTGTTGCCGGAGCGGGCCCGGATGGCCGCCGGGTCGCCCAGGCTGAGGCTCACGATCTTGGCCCCGTTGTCGACCACCCACCGGATGCCGCTGTTGATGTCCTCGATGCGGCCCGCCCCCTCGTCGTCGAGGACCTTGGCCACCACCAGTCGGGCGTCGGGGGCCACGCCGGCGATACCGATCCCGTTGTCGGTGGCGGCCGCCGCCACCCCGGCCACCGAGGTGCCGTGGCCGTCGGCGTCGGTCGCGCTGCCCTCCCGGCAGGGCCCGTCGGTGCAGTCGGCCTGGGCGTCGATCTTGGCCGCCAGGTCGGGGTGCCCGGCGTCGATGCCGGAGTCGACGATGCCGATCTTCACGCCCGAGCCGGTGGAGGTGTCCCACGCCTCGGCGGCACCGATCTGGGTCAGGTTCCACTGCTGGTCGAAGCGGGGGTCGTCGCTCGGCCCCGCCGCGGCCACACCCGTGGTGGCGGCGAGCAGCAGCCAGCAGGCTGCCGTCGCCACCACCTTCAAGCGGGTGCTGCGGATCTGCCTAGAACCCAAAGTTGGAGCCGCAGGAGCCCAGTCCGTAGGCGTCCCACTTGGCGTCGGCGGCGGTGGTGAGGGTCACCGTCTCGGCGTCGAGGGCGTCGAAGCGGTCGATGTCCTCGTCGGCGGCGGCGTCGGCCAACTCTCGGCCCTTGGCCTGCACCTTGTCCTGGGCGGTGAGGATCTCGTTCACCGTGTTCTCGTCACCGGGGGCGACGGGCAGGGCCCGGATGTCGACGACCAGGTCATCGAACACGTCGATCAGGCGGCCGAGGAAGGCGGCGAAGGCCCGTCCGCTGTCGGACGAGGGGAAGGCGACGTCCTCGAGGTCGTTGGCCGCCCGGCGGCAGAGCACGTCAGCCTGGGCGATGAAGCCGGCCTTGATGACCGACTGGCTGCCGCCGAACACGGCGTCGACGCCGGGCTGCATGCCGATGGAGCAGGCCGAGAAGCCGGTGGTGGTCGCCTGGGTCTTGGCCTCGCCGGCCTTGCCGGCCATGTCCTTGGTGGCGGCGATGGTGGCCTCGTCGTCCTGACGGCCGGCGGCGTCCTGCAGCCGTTTGGCCGCCGCGCTGGTGCCCTCCAGGGCGGTGAAGACGGCGGCGACCTCGGCCTTGGCCCCTCCGCCGGGCTGGTCGAGGGCCCGCAGCTGGCCGACCTGGGAGTCGATGGTGGAGTTCAGGGTGCCGGCCGCGGTGGCCAGCTCCGGGTAGCTGGTGGGCTTGACGATGGCCGCCGCCGGACCGTTGGCCGGCCGGCAGATGTCGTCCGCATCGGCCACGAACTCCTCGCGGGACGGGGCGCCACCCTTCAGGGCGAACACCGCACCACCGATGACACCGCCGAGGACCAACACGCCCACGATGACGGCGGCGATCATTCCACCACCACCCCGCTTCCTGGCGGGCGTCGGGGCGTAGGGGCTGCCTCCGCCTGACGAGGACGAGTACGAGGACGTGGACTCGGTGCGGATCGTGGGCGCAGGCGTGTACGACCTGTTCGACTGGTAGGTCGGACGGAGGGTCTCCACCTCGGAGTCCCACTCCATCGGCGGCGGGGGCGGGGGCGGCGAGTAGGCCCGGGCCGAGCCGGCGGCGGCGGGCGCGGCCCGGGGGGCGGGCGGGGCCGGGCGGCCCACCGGGGTCGCCGCGGCCTGCATGCCGGAGGCGCCGGACACCCGGCGGAACTTCGACACGGGGGCGTCGGCGGGCTCGTCGGCCTCCGCCGCGCTCGGCGGGGCAGGGGCAGGGGCGGCCGGGGCGTCGCCGCCAGCGTTGATCGCGGCCTTGAGGCTCCAGGGAACGGGCTCGTCCGACATCGTCTTCTCCTCGTGGTGCGGCTTCAGACCGCCGTTGTGGCTCGCGCCGCGTGGAACAGGCGTTCAGCTCTTGCATCAAGTATCGACCCTTCCGGGGCCCTCCTTGAACGAAGCCTCACCGGCGGCCGTACGCAAAGGGCGTCCCGGCCGCCGGAGACACCGTGAAGAGACCAGGGGTCTCGGCACCGCGTGGCGGGTGCGGCTAGAACTGTTCGCGATGGCGAGAAGCAAGCGGCGGACGACGATCACGCTCGATCCGGCGGTGGCCGAGGTGCTGGGCGACGACGACGAGGCCCTGTCGGCGGCGGTCAACGAGGTCCTCCGCGACGAGATGGAACGACGGGCTCAGGCGGCCGCCCGGGCCCGGTTGCTCCGCATCCTGACGGCCGAGCGGGGGCCGGTCGACCCCGCCGAGGTCGACGAGTTCCGGCGCCTCGGAGCGGTGAGCGCCCTGGTGCTCGACGCCGAGGCGGTGTCGGCGCTGGCCCGGGGCGGCCCGCGGGAGCGCACGGTTCGGGCCGCGGTCACCGCCGCCTTTGACACGTCGACGCCGGTGGTGGTGCCCGCCGCCGCCCTGGTCGCGCTCTACCGCGGCGGGGCCCAGGACCAGGCGGTCGACGCCTGCCTGGGGTCCGAGGGCGGAATCGCCGTCATCGCCACCGACCGCCCGCTGGCCCGCCGCATCGGCAAGGTCCTGGCCGACGCCGGGCGGGGCCCCGAAGACCACGCGGGGGCCAGCGTGGTCGCCGTCTGCGCCCTGGCGGGGGGCGGGGTTATCCTCACCGGAGACCCCAGCATCGTCACCGAGCTGTGCGGGAACAGCCCGACCATCGTCGTGCGGGGCATCGGGGCCAAGTGGCGGCCGGCCGTGTTCGGGCCGGCGGTGTTCGGACGCCTCCGTTCGGGCTGACCGTCAGCCCTTCACCGCCCCTGCGGTGAAGCCGGCGACGAAGCGCTTCAGGAAGGCGCCGGGTGTCCGGCCGGATTGGAAGGACCAGTTCGTGTCGGGGGAGGGTGCTCGGGTCAGGCGCCGGACGCGTCCCGGCCGCCGGGACCGGGGCCGGGCGGGGAGTCGTCCTCCAGCTCCTCGAGGTTGGCGTCGAGCTTGCCCTGGACCTTGTTGAGGACGAGGGAGAGCACCACCAGGCCCACCGTGATCGAGGTGGTGAGCAGCATGTTGCGGTCGAAGAACCGGAGCAGGGCCTCCACCGGGCTGGAGATGGCGTCGCTGAAGATGCGGACCGCGATCACCGAGGCCAGGGTGCCGCTCAGGTTCAGGGCCGCGAACACCGCCGGGCGCATCCGGGTGACGCCGGCCAGGGCGCACACGACCGCCCCCGGGACGAGGAAGACCATCAGGTAGGAGGCCTTCTGGAACCACTTCTCGGACAGGGTGACCAGGGCGCCCTGGCCCCCCTTCTTCTCCAACCACCGGAGGGACCGGTCGCCGTAAAGCCGTCCGAGCATGTAGAAGAGGGGGTCGCTGAGGGAGCGGCGCAGGACCGCCACCACCACGAAGGGCACCAGGTCGACCTCCCGGGCCAGCACGAGCATCCGGTTGCGGGCGTCGAGGGTGATGAGCAGGAGGGGGTGCCTGGCCGCCAGGGCGGGGGTGAAGGCGGTGGCGATGGTGCCGGCGGTGACGAGCAGGACGATCGGGGTGATGAGGAGGATGAGGGTGCGGCGGGAGGGCTTGGGGGGCTCGTCCCCCTCCGGGGGAGGCCCCTCGACGACGGTGGAGTTGTCGTCCGGCTCCGGGGCAGCCGCCGCGGGTTGGTCGCCGATGTCGGGGACGGCCGGTGCCGGCAGGGTGTCGTCGGGCGGCTTGGAGTCGTCCATCCCCCCGACGCTACGGCGTCGGGGGACCGGCGATGACGCACGCCGCCTTCATGTGGGCCACCAGGTCGGCGAGGGGCGTCGCCGCGTTGAACCCGCTGGTCGAGGGCATCACGTAGGCGGGCACCCCGGCGAAGGGCTCGCCCTGCAGGCCGGGGCGGGCCCGGCGGTCGATGGCCGCCCGCCAGCCGGCCAGCCCGACGAACAGCACGAGGCGTGGTCGGAGCCATCCCACCAGGTTCCGCACCCGATCCGCCCCCGCCCGGTACTCGCCCCGGGTCAGCTCGGCGGCGGCCGCCGTGGCCCGTTTGACCAGGTCGGTCATCCCCGCGCCGTCTACTCGAAGGGCGGCCAGAGGGTCCTTCGGCCGGGAGACGACGCCGGACTCGACGGCCGCCCGCCAGAACCGGTTGGTTGCCCCGGCGAAGCCGAAGCCGGCGTCGGCCGACACCAGGCTGGGATTGAGCCCACAGACGAGCACCCGCATCCCGGGGCCGACGGTGTCGGCCAGGGTGCGGGCCCGACGGGCGTGGATCCACACGCTCTCGCCCTCGACCGACACCTCGTCGACGTCGAAGCCGGCGCCCGCCACCACGGTGTGCGCGTCGTCGGGCTGCCAGCGGGCGAAGAAGCGGCCGGGTAGGTCGGCGTCCTCGGCGGGGCCGACGATGCCCTCGCCGTCGCCGTCGCCGTCGCCGTCGCCGTCGCCCCGCCACAGGCTCATGGTGAGCGGAGCGCCGACCTCCAGAGCCCAGTGGAGGCGGGCCAGGGCCACGGGAAGGTCCGCCTTGGGCACGTGCAGGTGGCTGTGGCGCGACCACGCCCCTCCGAGCGAGCGATGGCGGAAGGGGGGGGCGGTCAGGTCGGATCGCAGCAGGCGGAGGGCGCCGGCGTCGCGGGCTCTCCGGAGCATGGCCGCGGACAGGTCGAGGGCGATCGTGTCGGCGCCCAGGTCGGCGGTGTAGCTCCCCGGTCCGCAGCCGACGTCGAGCACCAGCCGGTCGGGGAGGGCCCGGGCCAGGAGGGCGGCGGCCCGGGCCTGGTGGCGCGGCGGTCGCAGCCGCTCGTAATCGTCGGCCCGCCGCTCGTAGATCTCGGCGGTGGCGGGGTCGGGTGTCAGGCCCCGAGGATGCCGCATCGGCGGGGTCGGCCGGTGCGCAGCCCGATTTCGGTCAGACCACCTCGTCGGCCCGGGCCAGCACCGCTGGCGCCACCCGGGCCGCGGCCGCGGCCAGCGACGCCGGGTCAGGGGTGGCCACGCTCGCCCCGAACGGCAGGGCGGCCTTGATCGCCCGCTTCAGCCAGGCCAGCACGAGCGGGCTGTGGCGGGGGTCGGCGCCCGTGTCGACGGTGGTGCCCGACAGGAGTTGGACGGCGGCCCGCCGCACCCGCTCGGGGTCGGGCTCCATCCCGGCGGCGCGGGCCCGGTGCACCAGGTGGGAGGCGACCATGCCGATCTCATCGGCCCCCCGGGTGACCGACGCGTAGATGGCCGGGCCGGCCGCGGCCACCACCCACATCGGGGTGCGGCGGGCGAGGAACTTCAAGGGCCCGACCCGCCGGGCCACTTTGGCGGCCAGGGCGGTCGCCGCCGTGCTGCCCAGGAGCGGGGATCCGGGGCGCTCGGCGAGGGCCCGGGCCAGGGCCTTCTCCTCGGCCAACGGACGGGGGGCCGCCACCGCGCCCTCGGCCGCTTTGCGGGTGAGAGCGCGGGCCGGGGCCTCGATCGCCTCCCCCAACCCCGACGCCGACAGGGAGCCGGCCTTGCCGAGGGCCGACTTCAGGCCGTTGACCACCGCCTTCACCCCGGTGTCCTCCGGCGGCGGGCGGGTGTCGGTCACGCCTCGGCCTTTACCCCACCCGCCCGGGGCCCACCCCCGGCAGGATGTAGATCAGGGCCAGGATCCCGTCGCTCGCCAACCGTCACCAGTTCGATCCCCGACCCGAACCGGTGACGGATCTGGTGCCTGGGACGACCAAAAACGTCACCGGTTCGCCGGTGCCAGGCCGCTGGACCGTCACCATCTGACCCGTGGCCCGCCCCGCCGGGCGGCCACGACAGTTGGTTGTTGGTTGGTGGAGGTGGAGGGATTCGAACCCTCGTCCCCCGGACCCTCCATGGGACTTCTCCGAGCGCAGCCGACGTTTGATCTCGGGCGGTCGCTCGTCGCCGGCATCAGGCGACCGCCCCAGTCAGCAAAGATTTCCCCTACCGGCCCGCTGACGCGGCTGGTCGGGTAAGCCCCGCTTGATGACGTCCGGTTCCGATCCGCAGGGCTGAGACCGGGAGAACGTCGCTGCTAGTTAGGCAGCGAGTGCCAGATGAGGCTTGGCGTTTGTTGTTTTTTCCGGCTCTTTTACGTGGCTCCGGAAACCACGGCTCGCTTCTCCCACTTCGTCGCCCGAGGTCGAAACCATGCACCCCCGTTGACTTGCAGACGATCAGTCTACCTCCCCCGCCCATTGCCTCAGTCGGATGAGCGCCCCCGGGTGCCCCGGCCCTCCCGCTCGCCGCTTCCCCGGGTGTTGATCGCCCGCTCAATGTCGCGATTGGCGTCGCGCTCGGCCATGGCCGCCCGCTTGTCGTACTGCTTGCGGCCGCGACCCAGAGCCAGCTCGACCTTGGCCTTGCCGTCCTTGAAGTAGACCGAGAGGGGGACGAGCGAGAGCGCCTCCCGCTGGATGCGTCCGCCCAGTTCGTCGATCTCGTCGCGGTGGAGGAGGAGCTTGCGGGGACGCTCGGGCTCGTGGCCGCCGAAGCCGTCGGCCTGCTCGTAGGGCGAGACGTGCACCCCCACCAGCCACAGCTCGCCCCCTTCCATCCGGGCGTAGGCATCTTTGAGCTGGATCTTTCCATCGCGCAGCGACTTGACCTCGGTACCGACCAGGGCGATGCCGGCCTCGACCACGTCGAGGATCTCGTAGTCGTGGCGCGCCTTGCGGTTGCTGGCCACGACTCGGTTGCTGGTCTTGGGGGCGCCGGCGGGTGTCATCTGTCCCGAGGGTACAGATAGCCTCGACGGACCATGCTCCGTCTTCCCGCCGACCACCGCCAGGCGATGATCGACCACGCCGTCCGCGACCTGCCCAACGAGGCCTGCGGGTTGGTGGCCGGGCCCCTCAACGGCGATGTGGTGGAGTCGGTGTACCTGTGTGGCAACGACGAGGCCTCGCCGGTGATCTACACGCTCAACCCCGGCGACTTCCTGCGGGCCGATCTCGACGCCCAGTCGCAGCGCCGGGAGGTCGTGGGCGTCTACCACTCGCACACACACACCGACGCCTACCCGTCGCCCACCGACGTGGGCAAGGCGCCCGACCCGGGCTGGCACTACATCCTCGTCTCCCTCAAGTACGACCCGCCGGTCGTGCGCTCGTTCCGCATCGTGGAGGGGGAGATCGCCGAGGAGGAGATCGTCGACGAAGAGGTCGTGACCGACGCCGGGTGAGGCAAAGTCCACCGAGTCGGTAGGATTTGGCCAGTTCATGCCACAAGAGCCGCAGGAGGCCCGAGCCGTGCCC
>Ga0136617_10004252_pt1 | contig 12812 bp, 10 predicted proteins | sample AntDrymUQ3222106_2_FD_129672 | JGI IMG/M metagenome (GOLD analysis project Ga0136617, IMG submission 129672) | Polar desert sand microbial communities from Dry Valleys, Antarctica - metaG UQ322 (21.06) | ecosystem: Environmental > Terrestrial > Soil > Desert | place: Antarctica: Dry Valley...
CAGGAAGGGTGCGCCGATGCAGCTCAGGGTGAAGAGCGGAAAGGCGAGCGAAACGGTCAAGAGCGTGTAGCGCCGGAAGAAGGCCGGGATCCCCTCCCGGCCACGCTCCACGAGCCGAGCGGTCGCGGTTGGGACCATCGCCGAGACCGTGAGCACTCCGACCCCGCGCACGGCCACCACCACACGGGCGGCGATGTCGTAGACGCCCGCGGCTGCCGGGCCGAGAAGAACCGCGATGATTATCTTGTCCGTCTGGAGGTTGACGAGCTCCGAGATCCAATCGATCTGGGTCTTCAGGCCGTAGCCCAAGATCTCCCGCGTTCGGCCCATGCTGGGAAAGGCGACGGCACTACCCGACCAGACCACGAGCACGCTGCCGAGGACGAGCAGAATCCGCAAGGCCTCCGCGGCGGCGTTGGCCAGTGCGTAGTCGGTGAGTTTCGAGCTCAGCGCCAGCGCGCCGACACTGAACCCGAAGTTGAGCACGTTGCCGGTGACGTCGGCCACGTTGGGAGGGACCATCCGCCGCATGCCGATGGGGACGGCGGAGAGGACGCGACTGTAGGCGCCGGCCACGAAGATCCCCACCGACGAGACCAGCACAAGGCGCATTTCAGGCAGTTCAAGGATCCCGAGCTGACGGGTCAGGAGAGGAGCGGCGAGCAGGGCGGCGACCATCGCCAACACCCCGACGGCCGTGGCGGCCAGCAGTCCCAGGCCGACGCATTCCTGCACGCCACGCCGGTCACCGCGAGCGTGATAGAGGGCGACAAACCGGGCCAGCGAGCGGGTGATCCCGAAGTCGAGGAGGCCGGCGTACTTGGCGAGCGCGCCCGTGACCGCCCAGACCCCGAAGAGCGCGAGCCCGAAGCGGCCGAGCATCAGGGGCGCGAGGATGACGCTGAAGAGCTGCGCCGTGATCAGCGACGAGGACTGGGCGAGGGTGTTTCGGAAGAGCACGGGGAGATATTGTCCAGCTGCGGAGCACGTGGAAGCCGTGTGTCGAGCCCCGCCGTCTGCCAGCCGGTCTCTAGCGGCAGTGACGTGCTTCTAGCGCTCCGGCCGGCCGGGTGAGTGAGGCGCGGCCGAGGATCGGGCTCGCGTCTCGTCCGCGCGAGGAAGCCCGAGCGGACGCATCGCTGGTGGAGCGTTCGCGAGGACCCCACGCGCCACGTCCTCCCAGCTGATGCCGGGAGCGAGAAACGGTGTGACCATGTGGGTGGCCAAGGAGGGCACGGGTCCGACGAGCGTGCGCTTGGGCAGCTTCCACCAGTACTTGGTCGTTCCCTGGGTCATCCGCCAGAGCTTGCGGTCGTCGGGCGCTGACCGCCGCGTGCAGTAGCGATGGATCCACGAATCGCGGCGCAGGGTCTCGGCTCGGGCGGCGAAGGTCATGCAGGTCGACTCCACGGACCTCCAATGGTGACCGGCGGGGACGAAGATCCGGCTGAGTCCGCCCATCGCGTCGTCGGATCTGGTGTAGCGATCGAGGTGGTCATAGAGGGTGAAGTAATCGACGCCGGGGAGCTCGACCAACGCGTCGGCCAGCCTGCGGAGAGCGTCGCGCCGATAGAGGTAGTCGTCCTCGGCCAGGTAGACGACCGCGTCGTCCGGCGCGTCGAGCGCCATCTGCAGGGTCTGACGGTAGGAGGCGCTGTTGCCGAGACCGGGGAGCGGCACGACTTTGCCGGCACCCTCCATGACCGCGACTCGGTCGTCAGGCATCGGTCCGTCGTTCACGAAGGTGATCGCGGGGGAGGGATGGACCGCGCGGGCGGCGGCGAGCATGCTGGCGAGGCACAGGCCCTTCGAGTAGTACGAGGGTCGATCCTCGCTCGACTCCCCGCCGGTCGACCGGTAGAAGATCTCGATACGTGGCGCGCTCAGACTCATCGATACCGGCGGTGAGTGTTCGCTACCGCTGTCATGACCACTACCTCAGCGGCTGTTTTAGCAGCGCGTCGCGTCGACGGAGCCCGAGGCGGTGCAAACGTATCCCTTCTCGGGCGCCCTGTCTGCCGTGTCTCCAGCGCGGGGCGGACGAGACCATCGCGCAGATCGAGTAGAGGGCGTACTCGACTCCGCTCATCGCGACGTTGAAGGCAGCGAGCGACCGCGCTTGACCGATCCCCCGCCGTCGCGCGATCCAAGCGTAGGTGGCCTCCAGCCACTTGGCCGGCAGTGCATCGCCCCACACCTGCTCGGTGGCGGCACTCTCCTCGTGGTGGACGACGGCGCCCGGCTCATAGCGGGTGCGCCAGCCGCTGCGAGCGAGTCGCCAGGCCAGGTCGAGATCCTCGGCGTAGAGCCACTGCTCTTCGTCGAAGCCTTCGACCTCTTGGAACGCACGGCGTCGCACGAGGAGGAAGGCTCCGGCCGCCCAGTCCACGTGTCCGGAACGCCGGGGGTCGCGGTAGCCTCGCAGGCAGAGGCGCACGCCGACGCGGCGGCTGATCCGCCACACGCGCAGGCGCAGCAGGGCGGCGTCCAGAAGAGTCGGGAAGGGCTGAACTGACGGCTGGATCGAACCGTCGGGGAGCAGCAGCATCGGCGCCACGATCGCGGAATCGGGATCGGCTCCTCCGGCGGCGACTAGGCGCTCGAGGGCGCCGGGCGTGAGCCGAATGTCTGCGTTGGCGGGGGCGAGCCAAGTCGCCTCCGATCCCTGCGCCGCAAGGTTGACCGCCCGTCCGAAACCGAGGTTGGCCGAGCTGCGAATTAGTCTTGCCCAGGGAAACTCGGCCTCAACCATGTCGGCTGAGCCGTCGCTCGAGGCGTTGTCGACGACGCAGACCTCGGCGCGCCCGGTTAGTACATCCGCCTCGAGCGAGCGCAGGCAGGCGGCCAGAAGATCCTTGGTGTTCCACGAGACGACGGCAATCGATACGGCCTCCGTGCCCTTCATCAAGTCGACGCCCTCATTCGGCTTGGAGCAGGCCGTCTGGCTCGTCGAGTCTAAACGCCGCCTCAAACAACGCGGCGTAGCGGTCGGTCATCATCTCTGCGTCGTAGAGTCGGCTGCCGGCGCGGGCGCTGTCCGACAGGCGCTCGCGCAGCGAGCGGTCGGACAGGATGCGAAGACAGGCCGCGTAGAAGGCCTCGGGATCGTCAACCGGTACGCAGATCCCAGCGTCGGCATCCTCAACGATCTGGCGAACATCCCCGACGTCGGTGGCGACAGTCGGAACCCCGAGCGCCATCGCCTCGATCAAGGCCATAGGCATTGCCTCGGCGCGCGAGGGGATCACGGCGAGGTCGGCGAGGGCCATCAGCGCGGGAACGTCGTCGCGCGGCCCGAGGAAGTGCGCCCAGTCCGCGCCGGTCGTCGCGGCCTCGCGCTCGAGTGACTCGCGGTCCGGGCCGTCGCCGACGATGAGCGCTCGGACATCGCCGAGGGTCGTCCGCAGGCGCCGGACCGTCGCGAGGGTGGCCCGCTGATTCTTGTGCGGGAACAGGCGGGCCACCTGCAGCACGACCGCGGCATCGGTGGGGATGTCGAGCTGCTCCCTGGTCGCCCCATGCTGGGCGCGAGCCTTGAGGGCGGCGAGGGGGACGGCGTTGGGGATGTGGACGATCGTCTCCTCCGGCACGCCCTCGCTCACAAGCAGCGGAATCTGCCAGCGGGCACAGGCGACGGTCGAGAACGTGAACGGGGCAAGCAGCCGGTTGTGGAGAGCGATCCAGCTCGCCCGCGGCGCGCCCGAGACGCTGACTTGAAGCTCTCGCCCCGGCGTATGCTCGGTGATGACCGTCCTTCTCCGGGCGAGCAGGGCAGCGAGACGCCCCCACAGGGTGGCGTCCCAGGTGCTGCAGTGGACGAGGTCGGCCCGCGCGACCAGTCGTGCCAGCGCCGGGAGGGACCTGAGGCGCTTCGAACGGTCAGAAGCCTCGAACGAGTAGATGTGTATGCCGAGGTGCTCGAGGGGGCGAGTATCGATGCTGACGCCCCTCAGCGCGGCTATCGAGACTTCGTCACCGCGGTGCGCGAGGCCGGTCGCCAAGTGCTGGAGCTGGGTCTCGGCGCCCGCCCAGCCGAGGACGCTCGTGACGAGCAGGATGTGACGGCGCCGAGGCGTTGCGGTCTTGCCGGAACTGGAGATGAGCTTGGGGTTCGGCTCGCGCTGGCTCGGTAAGCGCCCGAGAGCCGTCAGCGCACCGCGCGCCTTCGATCACCGAGTCGGCTTGGATTCATCCAAGGTACCGTGCGTACGCCTCGAGCGTAAGCGCCGCGACTTGCTGCCAGCTCGCTTCCTCGCGGGCTGACCGAGCCGCGCCGGCGCCGAGTCGCGCTGCGAGACCCGGCGTGGTCAACACGTCGACGAGTGCTGCGGCGAGCGCGGTCGGGTCCTCCGGTGGGACGAGCCGGCCACTGTCGGGCGTCACAAGCTCGGGGAGCGCCCCCACGGCGGTTGCGACGACAGGCCGTCCGTGTCGCTTCGCCCACGAACCGACTCCACTCTGACTCGCCTGCCGATAGGGGAGAACCACGCAGGTTGCCTCGGCGAACAGCGCCGGCACCGCCTGTTCGGGGATATGTTCGAGCCGGACGGTGACGCGGCGGTCTCCCAAGACCGGATGGTCCGGCAGCCCGCCGTCCCCGGCGACCTTCAGCGTCGCCTCTGGGCAGCGTTTCCAGACTGCCGGCATCGCGTCCAGCAGCGTGTCGAGCCCCTTGTAGTGCGAGAGCCGCCCGAAGAAGAGCATCGATGGCCGGTCCGGAAGCGGCGTGACCTCCGGGGTTTCCACGCCATGAGGAACGGCGACAACCGCGCCTGTCGGCCGCTCCACCGTCCGGATCTCATCTCGCAGGCTCTCGCCGTGAACAAAGACGACCCCGGCGTGCCGGATCAGGGAACTGCGGAGCCTGCGCTTCCAGCGAGCGCGCACGGCATCTCCCGGATGAGGCGTAGGGTCGTGAACGGTGAGCGCGAAACCTCGCGGGCGCACGCGAGCCGCGGCCAACAGCCGCACATCGTTCACGACGGATTCCTGCAGATGCACGAACCTGGGCCGAAAGCGGTCGAGAGACCTCCGGGTGGCGAGAACAGCCCGGATCGTGTTCGGGTCGCGCACTCTGCCCTCCAGACGCTCGAAGGCGACGCTCGCGCCGAGTTCCTGCCGCACGAAGTCGACAGCCGCTCCTGGAACACTGCCGAATTCGTCGTCGCCGGCGCGGCCAAGCAGAACGACCTCACTCCCCTCGGCAGCGAGGCCCCCCGCTAGCCCCGTGCAGTACTTGAGGAAGTGATCGAAGACGAGAAGCGCGCGCTGAGGACGGCTCGATTCCGCCCGGGCTCGGTTCTCACGGGCGGTGCGCACCCCCCTGAAGAGGACCGTTGACGTCATCGGAGCGCCGTCTTGCGGGAATGCCGGAGGCGTCAGCCCGGACGCAGCCAGAAGGGGTAGTCGAAAACGACCATCTCGTCGTGATGGACGACGCCCGTCTCTTCGATCGAGCCGGCGCGGTATAGGCCCATCTTGAGATAGTTGTCCAGCCCGGGGTACAGGGTCGCCATCGCCTGCCGTTCGAGGACGCGCCGGCCTTGATACCAGCTCTCGACCCATCCGAGGCGCGGATCGGAGGACCATTTGACCCGCACCTTGAAGTCGAGCCACCGGTTCCGCGAGAGGGGCGCTCGCCAGAGCCAGCGGTAGCCTGCTTGACTGCCCGCCACGAGTCCGAGCTGGTTCCCGCGGATTTGCAGCTGGAGAGGTGGCGTGCCCTCGCCCTCGTTCTTCCACTGCACCAGCGTCTGCCACTCGTCCGCCAGCGGATAGTCGGCCGCTAGCCGAGTCGACCACGCGAACTCCTGGATCTCGCCCTCGGAGGACAGATCCGCCGCCGAGCCTACCTCGGCCCGGGCCGTCCCGTCCGTCGAGTCACTTTGCCTCACCTCAAAGCGACCGGCACCCCGCCCGCGCCTGACCGGGTCGGGAACGACCGCGATGCGTTCGCTGCTGGGCCGCTGCACATACTGCCAGTCGCTCAGGTCGCCAGACTCGAAATCGAAGCGAGCCGACCCTCCCAGGATCGTCGGGAGAAAAGCAGACACGAGCACGGCTGTTGTCGCCAGGCCCACGGCAGCTCCCGTCACTTCGCTCTCGTCACGGATCGCCGCCAGACCGAGCTACGCCGGTGCGCTGCACCAAGCGGCGTGCTACGGAGCGACCTTCGCATCATTTCACTGTAGTCCCTCACTCTGGCTCGACACCAGAGCGGACGCCGACTTTCGCCAAGCCCTTCCTCAAGCCGTCGTGCGAGAGAGCGACTGCCCGGGAACGGAAGCCGGCTCGACTCGCGCCGCCGACGCGGGCCCTCCTCGCGGAGAGGATCAGCCGTCTGAGATCCTCAAGCCGTCGTGGTAGAGGATCCCGGTCTGACTGATCGATTCCTGACGGTAGAGGCCCATCTTCAGGTAGTTCTTGAGGCCGGGGTACAGAGTGGCCATCGAATCTCGGTCGAGGACCTTCTCACCTTCGTACCAGGCCTCGACCCATCCGACCTGCGGATCGGAGGACCACTTGACGCGTACCGTGAAATCGAGCCACTTGCCCCGTTCGAGTGTGGTCTTCCAAGGCCATCTCCAGTTCACCTGAGACCCGCCGCTCAAGCCGATCTCGTTTCCCTCGATCTTCATCTGCAAGGGAGGGGTTCCGGTGCCTTCGTTCTTCCACTGGAGGATGTCCTGCCAGCCGTCTGAGATCGGGTAATCCGTTGGCAGCAGGGTCGACCACGAATAGGTCCTCGTCTGTCCTTCGGAGGCCATGTTGTTGGTGTAGCCCAGCTCTGCCCGGGCGCCTCCCATCGAGTCCCCGCTCCGCACCTCGAAGCGTGCGGCATGATTGCCTGCGGTCACGGGAGAGTCGACGACACGGATTCGATCCTCGCTCGCGCGCTGGACCAGCTGCCAGCTCGAGAGATCGCCGGACTCGAAGCCTAGGTACGCAAGGACGTTCGTCGCGGGCGGGAAGGGGGCTACCGGGTCGACCGGAGCGGGCTCAGGAGCCGGCCGCGGGTTCTTCACGGTTATGACCTTCTCGGCCACCCTTCTCGTTCCGGATCGGTAGAGCACGCGCGCGCGGAGGCGATGGCGCCCGTTACTGAGCCGCCGGGTGTCGACGCCCCCCGGCACGCGCCAGCGCCTTGCGCGGTCGATAAAGATTCGCCTGCCGTCGACGTAGAAGCTCACGTTCCTGACCCGGAGCAGTCGCGTGTGCGCCGCGGCCGAGAAGTCCTGGATGCTTGACGACGCCGCGCGGACCGGTTCCCTGATCTCGATGTAGGGATGGGCCTGCGCCGAGCCGGCGAACGCCATACTCGCGAGGAGCGCGCCGGTAGCGATCACGCGCCGGCGGACAGGGCGGGAAACACGAGCGGGTGAGGCGGGGCGGAGTGGTGACATCTGGCGACGCGATCGTCGGGGGCGGGTGCTCCCGTTCTCGTCGTCCTCGGCCGCCTGATCGAGCGCTTTCGGCCCGGGGTCGTCCAAACGTCTAGGCTGCTCGACGATTGTCGTAGAAATCGGGCGGATCGCTAAAGGTCTGGCTCCTCGACGTCACTGATTCGAATGGCGAGCAGCGTTCCTACCGAGGGTCCTCGTCCGTCCGGGAACGGTCCATCGCTGCCGGCGGGCCAGCGTCGGCTGCGCGTCCTCCACGTCGGCCCGGACCCCAAGGGCGAGGGCGGCATGGCGACCGTCATCGGCGGCCTCCTCACCTCGTCGCTGGCCCGGCAACACCGTCTCGAGGTCCTTCCGACCTACCGCACGCCCGATCCGGTCCGACGCGTGGCCGTGTTCTCGAGCGCGGTTCTGCGACTCGTCGCGTGGTGCGCCGGGCGCGGCACCCGCGTCGTCCACGTGCACGCGACCGTGAGGGGGAGCATGTACCGGAAGGCGATATGCGTGGCGGTGGCAAAGGTGATGCGGCGCCCGGTCCTGCTGCACGTGCACGCCGGGGCAGCCGAGATCGAGGTCTTCCGCCGGCGACTCGGCCGGGCGCGCGCGAGGCTTGTGGCCGCGGGTCTGGGCTTGGCCGATCGGGTCGTCACCGTCTCGGAGGCCGGAAAGCTCGCCCTCGAGCGGTGCTTCGGGCTCCCCGGCGTCTCCGTCGTGCCGAACGCGGCACCCACCGCCGGCGAGCCCGCTCCCGAGCGCGGTGACGCTCAGCGACAGGGAGTCGGCATCCTCTACTTGGGCGGCTTCGCCAACCCCGTCAAGGGAGGAGACGTGGTGCTCGAGGCCCTCCGCTCCGTCATGGCGGCCGAGCCGTCAGCGCGAGTCCTGTTGGCCGGGCCCGGGGATCTCCCCAAGTCGGTGGGTGGCCTGGTCGAGGAAAGCGGAGAGATCAGCTGGCTCGGTTGGCTCGACGCCCATGCCAAGGCGGAGGCCTTCCAGCAAAGCGATGTCTTTGTTCTCCCCTCTACCTCGGAAGGTCTGCCGATGGCTCTGCTCGAGGCCATGTCCCACGGCCTCGCCATCGTCGCCACGGACATGGGCGGGGTTCCGGACATACTGACTCATGAAGTGGATGCGCTCTTGGTTGCGCCAGGGGACGCAGACGGCCTGGGTCGAGCGATCCTCGAGCTGTTGCGGCATCCGGCTCGTCGTGACGCGCTCGCGACACAGGCCCTGGCGCGTGCCCAACGCCTCAACGAGTACGAGGTCTGCGGGCGGCTGGACGCGATCTACCGCGAGCTGATCAGCGGCTGAGGGCCGCTCGCGGCTCGTCGCTGGAGGCCTGGCTCTGGTCCGAGGCCATGGCGACGATCGCACCGGAGACCAGTCCGATCGCCGCCGCCATGTCCGGGACGTTGAAGTAGATCGCCACGAGGGCGCTCAGGGCGACCGTCGCCAAGCCAACGCCGAGCGCCACGACCGGCGGGTCGCTGCTCGCCCTACGCAGTGCGGTTCGCAACACGCTGGCGAGGAACGCGACGAAGCAGAGCAGGCCCGGGATGCCCGCCGCCAGGACCAGGTACAGGTACTGGTTGTGCAGGAAGAGCTGCGGCGTGCGGACGTATGTGCTGCCCACCGCCTCGTTGAAGAAGACGCCGAAGTTGACACCGGGACCAACGCCGAGCAACGGATTTGATGCAGCCACGCTCAGGGCTTGGCGCGTCTCTTCGTCTCGGTCGCGGAGCGAGTCCTCGCCCTGGAGGGAGGCCGGGTCGAGCAGGGTCGAGCTGCGTTCGGCCAGCGGGGCGAGCGCCGACTCGTCGTCGAGGCCGCCCGGTACGTAGAAGACCATCGCGAGCCCTGCCAGCACCACCGCGAGTCCCGCCATGAGTCGGCGCCGGAACCCCGCCTTCGCGAAGACCAGCATCAGCACCGCTCCGATCAGGAGCCCGACCCACATGTTGCGGTTGAAGCTCAGGGTTATCCCGATCACCGCACCTCCAAGCAGGCCCAGCCAGCCGAGCCTCCGCGCTCCTCGGGCGTAAAGAAGGCTCACGACCACGAACCAGAAGAGCACGTAGGCCAGGCCCAGCCCCGGCAGCCGGACTCGGCCCAGGTTCCCGAAGCCCTGGCCCTGAGTAACGAACCCCTCTCCTCCTTCCTGGACCAGGAAAGCCGGTTCCGAACCAACCGCGAAGAGCAGCGCCAGGGCGCCCGTCGCGGCTCCCACGATGGCGCCGGCGACCAGCACGGCCTGCGCAGCTCGGCGGGTGGGGAACAGACGGACCACGACGAAGAAGAGGGCGAGCATCAAGAACGGTCGTCCCCAATTGAAGATCTCGATCGGCGCGGCTCGCTCCGCCACCAGCGCGACCACCTCCGAAACAGCCAGCACCGTCATAAACAGCGCCAGGGCCGCACCCGCTCGACCCCCCCAAGTGGCGCGGCGAGGCTTGACGAGCGCGACTATCAGCAGCCCGCCAAGGACGATCTCGTATGCGGGCGTGCTCAGGGCCCCGAGCTCGAAAGCGAAGGCCTTCGGAGGGAACACCGACGCGACGAGGAGCAGGAGCACCATGACTCCAGCCAGAGGCAGACGAAAGAGGACCCCCACGGCGGCGGCCGCGCCCACGGCCAGCACCAGGGGCAGGAGGCGCGCGTCGGCGATCGCCACCCCGACGGCGAGCTCCGCGAACACCACACAGCCGAGGAGGGCCGCGAGCCGCGCTCGCGGCCCAAGACCAGGCCCGCGGCTAGCGCGCGGTGACTGAAGCTCGAGCGGGCGAGTAGTAGTAGCCACCACGGTGCTGCGGCTCGGCGAAGTTGGCGACGACGCCGAGGATTCGGCCCCCGAGGAGCGAGACCTGCTTGCGCGCTCCGAGTGCTGCGTCTCGGCTCGTCTGCCCGACTCCGCTGACCATGATCACGCCTGACACTGTAGGGACCAAGGACAGGGCATCGCTGACCATCGCGAGAGCCGGGCTGTCGACGATGACCGTCTCGTAACGGTTCTCGAGTACGCGCAACAGAGACTGCATGCGGGCGCTCTCGAGGAGTTGCGAGGGGTTCGGCGGAGGGGGGCCGCTGGGTATCGTCGCCAGGCTTCGCACTGCGCGGCCGTCGGAGAGAAAGACCGGTATCTCCGTGATGCTCTCATTGAGGTTGGCTCCCGACAGCAGGGAGGAGAGCCCCGGGCCTGGCGGCTTGCCCTCGCCCGCCCCTAACCCGGGCTTATGCAGGTCGGCCTCGACCAGGATCACCTTGTCGCCCATCGAGGCCATGGTCATGGCAAGCATGCGGGCGACGGTCGACTTGCCGTCTCCGGGGAGCGGACTCGCCACCAGCACGGAGCGGATCGGCTCGTCGACGTTGAAGAAGCGCAGGTTCGCCCTCAGGGTGCGAAACACCTCGACCTCTTCACGGTCCATGGGCAGCGGCTGATCGCCCGGCGCCGCGCCAAGCCCGAGCGACTTGGAGCGGGGGATCCTGCCCAGCACCGGTAGCCCGTAGACCTCTTCGAGCTCCTCGACGGTCTTCAGCCGCCGATCCGTGCGGTCGAGCAGATAGACGAGCGCAAGCCCGAGGATCGCACCGAACAGTACGCCCACGGCGAGGTTGCGCCTCAGGTTGGGCGACGACGGAGAGCTCGGCACGCCCGCCCGCTGCACGAGCTCGGCGTTGCCCGTCTGGAGCGAGCGGGCAAGCTCGAGCTCGTCGAGGCGGCCACGCAGCTCCTGGCCCTGTTGGCCCGCCCGCTCCTCGGGCGACAGGGCGGCCAGGCTCCGTCGGACCAGGGCGACCGCATCCTCGATCTGGCTCCGATCCGCTCTCCGCCGGAAGTCGATGTAGGCATCGCCGTAGGCATTCGCGACGCGCGAGGCGAGCACGGCGGTCCCGCCTGTGGCCTGGATCTCGACGAGGTTGGCCTCGCCTGTGGACTTGATCGCGACGCTGTCGTCGATCGTATCCGCATTGACCGCGCCCTCGAGGCCGCGGGCCGCGCGAGCGGCCACTACCGGAAGGGCGATCAGCTCCTCGTTCGTGGCGGCCTCACGGCTGGGGTCGGCGATGCTCCCCTGATCCTCCGTCTGGAGCACGCTCGGGCTCTCTCGAAACAACAGGCTTGCGGTCGCCGTATAGGTCTCGTCCTGAAGCAGGGAGATGACGACGGCCACGAGAGGCACGACCACCAGCGCTTGGAGAAAGACCCACCTGCGACGCCTGACGGCACCCCAGAGCTCCGCGACGAGGGCTTGGCGCCTCGGGTCGTGGGTGTCGGCTGGTCCGCGGGGCCCGGTCCGGAGCGATCCTCCGCCTGCCGTTGCGCCGTTCGACGACGTGGAGGTCTGCTCGGGGGCAGGCGCGCGGCGAGGGTCTTGGGAGGTGGTCACGGTATCGAAGTCAGCATTGCCGGTCGCCCTAAGCGTATCCGCGGACAAGTCCGGCAGCGACAGCCGCAAGACCGATGGTGGGCCAGGACTCCTCGCTAGCCACGGTTCCTTCTCGGCACTCGGAGCGGGGATCTTGAGCGTTGGGCTGCGGCAGGCGGCGGGCGTACCCCGCGGCGGTCCGCCCGCCTAGCATGTGCACCCGGTGATCGACCTTCACGCCCACCTTCTGCCGGGCATCGACGACGGACCGGTCACGGCCGAGGAGAGCATCGATCTCGCACGTGCCGCTGCGAATGATGGGACGCGCACGCTCGCCGCTACGCCGCACCTGCGCCACGACTACCCGGACGTCCGCGTCGACGAGCTCGCCCACCGCTGCAGCGATCTCGGCGGACTCCTCAGGGCCGCGGCCGTGCCGATCGAGATCGTTCCGGCCGCGGAGATCGACTACGAATGGGCGCAGAACGCATCCGCCGAAGAGCTCAGGCTGGCTTCGTACGGGCAGGGCGGCGCCGACCTGCTCCTGGAGACTCCCTACGCGCCCGTCACCCCGGCCTTCGACGGCGCCCTGTTCCGGCTCGCGAGCATGGGCTTCCGGGTCCTGCTCGCGCATCCTGAGCGGAACCCCACCTTTCAAGCGGATCCTGATCGTCTCGAAGCGCTCGTGGCGCGCGGCGCCCTCGTGCAGCTCACCGCGGGATCGCTGCTCGAAACGGGGCGGCGCAAGCGGACCTCTGCCCGATTCGCCGTCCATCTCCTCGAGACCGGCTCGGCACACGTTCTCGCCTCCGACGCCCACGCCGCGGCCTCCTGGCGACGGCCAGGCCTATCGCGCGGGGTGGCGGCCGCCAACCGCATCGCGCCCGGCATGGGGACCTGGATGGTGACCGAGTCCGCTGCGGCGATCCTCGCCGGTGAGCGGCTCCCGCCGGCGCCCTCCCCGCGCGGGACGCGCGCCCGCCGCTTCAGGCGACGCAGGGCGGACTGAGCGAACCATCGGGTTCGAGGCGGGCGGGGCGGACGG
>Ga0136617_10004254_pt1 | contig 12811 bp, 9 predicted proteins | sample AntDrymUQ3222106_2_FD_129672 | JGI IMG/M metagenome (GOLD analysis project Ga0136617, IMG submission 129672) | Polar desert sand microbial communities from Dry Valleys, Antarctica - metaG UQ322 (21.06) | ecosystem: Environmental > Terrestrial > Soil > Desert | place: Antarctica: Dry Valley...
CCGAGATCTCCCCATCGCCCTCGCCCGCCGCTGGGATGGCGCAACGACGGTCGCCAGCACAATCTGGATCGCTCACCGGGCCGGTATTCAAGTCTTCGCAACTGGAGGTATTGGAGGCGTTCATCGTGGGTCGTTGCCCGACATCTCGGCTGATCTACTAGAGTTGGCCCGCACTCCGATTGTGGTGGTTTGCTCCGGCGCAAAGATCGTTCTCGATCTTCCGGCGACACGCGAGTGGCTGGAGACACACGGCGTGACGGTTGTTGGCTATCAATGCGACGAGTTGCCGGCCTTCTATTCACGCAGGACTGGACTAAGCGTTGATGCCACAGTGAATTCTGGCAAAGAAGTGGCGGAGTTGGTGAAAGCTCAGCGAGCATTGGCTACTGAGAGCGCACTACTCGTTTCCGTGGCTGTACCCGCCGCCGCGGAAGTGCCTTCGGAGTTGCTGAACAGAGTGTTAGACGATGCCGTGAAAGAAGCCGAAAAAAGCCGAATAGGAGGACGCGAGCTAACACCGTTTCTGCTGTCGCGCATGGCCGGGCAAAGTGGAGGAGCGACCCTGCAAGCCAACATCGCGTTGCTGGAAAATAACGCTCGCGTTGCCGCGGAAATGGCCTCGGCGCTGGCAGCGAAATAAGGCCATCCTTTTTAACCCCTCATGCAGCTCGCGCCGAAGCGCCAAACCGATTGAACAATTCAACGAGCGCCGGAGGGCCAAACCCGAATTGAACATTTAACGAGCGCCGGAGGCGCGGCAGAAGGTCAGGGGGCGAGCGCGCCTTGCGCGCCGCCCCTGGATCAGGATCACATAAACGATCGGCCCTGAAAGGGCGGCTCAAATTGATCTGCTTCTATACTTGCGAGTGGAGTGTGTTAATCTATGCGCCCAAACCGATCGACATTTCAGGAGGATCCCATGGCAGACGAGAAAGAAACCTGTAAAAATCCCGTGTGTGGTTGTGCCTCGGCAGCAGACGGTAAGTATTGTAGTGCATCATGCGAAGGCTCGGGGCAAACCATCGAAATTGATTGCGACTGTGGCCATTCGGAGTGTAGCGGCAGCTTCTAGCTCCCGGAACAGTTCTGCGAGACCAAAAGAGACGCGTCACGCGCGTCTTTTCTCATTGGTTTCGGTACCGCTTTGGTCTGTGATCCATTGCGAGATGTCACAGACCAAAGTCGATGCCCCTCGAGCCTTCGATGAATCACCGTCTACTTTCCCGCGAGCTTCAGAAATTGTCCCGCCAACCTTGGACCAGTTCCCTCGTCTTCGTGTTTGAAAAAGACGAAAGCATCATTCCAATTTTGACCGCTGACGCGTTTGAACCATTCTCCGAGGTTCTCCTCGGAATAGTTGACCCGCCGCAGGCGTAGGTAACCCCAATCAGCCGTTTTGTCGATATGCGATACCGGCAGATCGTCGGTGTCTGAAATACAGAGCGCGTGGTTCTTACGCGACAGCAGCTCCAACACGTCATCATCGAACCAGGTCTGATGGCGAAACTCGAATGTCGCTTTAGTTTCCGCAGGCAGGCAGGCGAGAAATGACTCAAGTCGCGGAAGATCCTTCTTCATGTTAGGTGGCAGCTGAAACAGGATGGGGCCCAGACGATCTTCCAGAGCTGCCGCCGTATCGAGGAGATACCTGGTTTCTTCTTCGGTTTCCTTCAATCGCTTGAAATGAGTGATCTTTTGCGAAGCTTTAACCGAAAACTTGAATCCGGTGGGTACCTGCTCCTTCCAGTTTTCGAGCATGCTCTTTTGCGGCAAACGATAGAAGGTGTTGTTGATTTCTACGGCCGGCAAACGTGTCGCGTAGAACGTGAGCATCTCCTTGGCCGGAAGTCTTTCCGGATAAAAGTTGCCCTTCCATTCTTTGTAACTGTAGCCGCTCGTGCCTACGTATAGAGTCATGGCGAGGGCAGTGTTAGCTTTATACTTTCCGGGCTACCAGCACTTCTTCACCCAGCATATCGGTTATCTTCACGGCAACGGTAGTTTCTAACTTGGGAGCTTCGAGGTCATATTCGCCCTTCACCAAGTCCTTCTTTTTCTCCGGGACATCTGAAAGAGCAACGTTGAAAACTTTCCCGTCGTAAGAGGCGTCGATCATCACGCTATCGACCATAGCGCGCCAGTCGTCGATCTGCGGCGAAACGACGCCGGCTTGCTGTTTTAGTCGCTCGATAATGGAAGGTGAGATGAAATCGTTAATGACGACCTTGATTTTCCCGCGGCTTCGCTTAATGGAAACTTTGACCCTAGCAGGTTGATGGACAAAAAACCGACCGTATTTAGGATCGGTGCGCAGCTCAATAATTTCAATCTTGTTGGGTACGTCGCCGCGTTTCCGCAGCCGGTTCCAGTCTTCAAGCCACGCATCCGACGAAGTCTGCTTTCCAAGACAAACGACAATCACATCGCGCTCTTCCGACCTGCGAACTTCCAGCTCGCGTTTGATCTCTTCAAGATCCAAAGGCGAGAGCGGATGATCGAAAGGAATGATTTTAACGAGCTTCTTACCTTGATCTCGGGTTCCGTCAAAGAACCTATCGGAGCGGCTGCGTTCTACGCTGATATGCTGGCAGGCAAGATTCACCGCTTCGTTGTGCTGGATCTGCAAGTCATAGTCGTTGACCCGATAGACAGCTAACGACAGCTGGGCGGGACCGGGAGTTTCGTCGGTTTCGTTGCCATCGAGCTTCCGCTGCTTGGGCTTCCGCTGCTCTTTTGCCTGTTCGCTGATAATTGTTTGTAAGCGCTTACTGGTAGTTTGGATCGCGCCCTTGTTGATATCGCATCCAATCCAACGGCGGCCGAGTTTTTGGGAAACAACCGCTGCGGGCCCCGAACCAATGAAGCAATCAAGCACAACATCCCCTGGGGAACTGGCGGCTGCTATCAACCTAGTCAAGAGCGCAACCGTTTTCTGGGTAGGATACAGATCTAACCCCTGCCTTTGATTTGGAAGCTCTTGGTACGACAGCATATCCGACCAAACGTCCGTCGCAACCGTACCGCTTTCGGGATCGTCGACATAAGTTCTTGTGTGAGCCTTTAAAGCCGCCTCCTGAGCCGTAGCCTTACGGCTCATGCGCCTTCGCTCGTAGTAAGATTTTCCGCTTTCATCCTGCTTCATCGAGTTCAAAACATATTCGCTGAAAGGTACTCTGACATTAGGATCGCTGGCTCGGAGTCGAGAATTGCCTTTTGAGTACCACAGAATCGTCTCGTGAGCCTTTGGGAATCGCTTTTCGTGAGAGCCTCCCATTATTTGATGTTGCCAGATTATCTCGTTGATAAAGTTTTCCTCCCCGGCCCCAAACACCTCGTCAAGCAAACACCTCAAAAGGTGGTCCTTTCGGTGATCGCAGTGAACAAAAATACTGCCGTCCTCTGCAAGAAGTTCTCTAAGTAAGAGGAACCTCTCGAACATGAACTGGAGGTAATTATCGTTGGCCCAGATATCCGTATATTGAATCTGCTCGCCGAGCTCGTAACTCTCGCCGTCTATCTTCGCCGCACCCGAAATTCCGCGAAGTGTAACTTTACGAACGTAGTCCGCGCCCGAGTCAAAAGGAGGATCGATGTAGATAAGGTTCACCTTGCCGCGAAATCCATTAGCAAGCAGGTGTGCCAGCACTTCCTTGTTGTCGCCGTAAAACAACAATCCTCCTTTTGGATACTCTTCCGGCCAATCTGTCCAGATGTCTTCGCGCTTTTTCTTTACTGTCTCTTTTGTGGGATCAAAAGTTTCAACCAGTTGCGCGGGAAAAGGGGTCACATGTCGCAGCGCGCGCTTGCCCACCCATGAAAGCATTGGCCGCCCTTTCGCCGCAGCAATGGGAATCTGGCTCTTTGCCTGCAACTTTACTTGTGCTTTTGGCTTGCTCAATTCTAACTACTGATCCTCTACCGGCGGAATCAACGCTTCGAGTTTGGGAAGGATATCAGGTAGTTCCTTGATTGCCGCTTCCCAGATAACGCCCAAATCGATGTCGCCGTATTTGTGGGCGAGAATCAGTCGAACCCCTTTTATGTCTTTCCAGGGTATTTCGGGATGTGCGTCTTGCATTTCCGCTGAAATGCGAGTGGCCGCTTCGCCAAAAACCTCAAGCTTGCGTTCAACCGCTGAGTGGAGCATCTCGTTCTCGCAAAAGTGGTCGTAGCTTATGCCGCCAACCCAAGAAATGATATCTCGTGCGGCGTCGCACATGTCCCAGAGGGATGCGGCATCTCGTTCTTCAGGAAGCATAAACAATCGCCTTACTGCTAAGAATCTCGCGTTTCCTGAACGGATTTCGCAAACCCTTGACATCAACCAGGTCCACACTGCGGCCTAGAAGGCTGGCCAACTCATCTTGCATTCGCGAAAGATCAAGAAGGCTCCACCTCGCATCAACGGCGAAGGTTACAAGCACATCGATGTCACTGTCGGGTCTGAAATCCTCCCGCAACACCGATCCGAAAAAAGCAAGCTCACTGATTTTCCATTTTCGGCAGAAGCTGGTGATTTTCCTCTTGGGAACGTCCACCTGGATTCGAGCTGGCTCGGACCCTGATTTTTTCCCTACGACGAATTCCCTCGCGTCTTTCGTCTGGTCATAGCCGAGAATGTTCTCTCGAGCAAAAACGATTTCATAGCTTAATTGCTCAGGGCTGAGGTTCGTCCATCGCTTCAGCGCAACTGCCTTCCGTCCTTCTACACTAATTGCCGCCTCGCCGCGTTCGTCGCGGCGGAGATCCTCTTCAGTCTGGTTTTGGAATTGGGTGCTCTTGATCTCCACGATCAAGCAACGTCCGTCTTTGCGCCGAATGATAAAGTCGGGGGTGTACCGATGCCACCTATCATCTTCGCCTTTGTAATCGACATAGAAGTCGGTCTTGTTTGGAGAGGTCAGAGCGCCGGTAAAATAAATGTCTTCAATATCTTCCCGATGAAGATACAGATGTTGCAGCAAGATCTCGAAAAAGCTCTTCTCAGGATTCGAATCGAAGTTGTAGGGGCTATAGTGAAAGCCAAAGTTTTTAGGATTCTTTTCGAGCATCTGTTCCCAGGAGAGCAGCAAATGCTCTCTGCTAACGGGGAAACTAATCTCAGCCGTGTACACTACGCTGCCATTCGCGTCGAACTCTCTTTCAAAGCCACCAAGCTTCACCAGGGCGAGTGCCCTTTCTACGACTTCCTCCGAAGTCTCGTAGTCGCACCGCAGGGCTTCAATCTGCTGAGCAATCTCGTCCAAGTGCTCCAGCGAGATTTCAATCCCGCCATCGTAGACTCGTGTCAGAGCGTCGCGGACTTCCCACAGATCCAGCCGATAAACAGCCGCCAGCTCAACTGCCGCTTCGTAGAGACTGATGGTCTGCGGAAGGGTCTCCACTTCAATGGAATCCCCCACTTGCTGCAGCAGACTGGTCGTAGCCTTTTGCGCGCCGATCTTGTAAGTGGTGATTCTTCCCGTTTGTCTGGTGGCAACCTTAGGCTTGGACAACCTTAACGGGCCCGTCTTCGTGGGTTTGGCGATTACCGTCCGAACTATTTGACGAACGACTAGCTCGGGGACAGTCAGCTTACGCACGCGGATCTTTGTCCTGACCCGATTGCTATGGGCCCGCCGCAGATCATCAATTGTCTCGTTGTACGTTTCGCGTAACTGGTTCGCAAGAATCGCTTCATTCTCGATGGACAGATAGATGCGCGCTTTGCTCAGATTTCCTGGTGTCTGGCGAAGGCAACGGGATGCGGCCTGCAAAACGAAATTGTTGCTGGTGCGGAGCCGTCTCGCCAGGGCACAACCAAATAGCGCCGGTACATCCCATCCCTCAACGCCGCGGTCAACCAGCAGAGCAATTCGGTGGACAGAATCTTTGGTTTTAAACCGGTCGAAGTCAGGTTTGTTATCTCTCTTAGTGTGATGTTCAAGAATAATCATTGGCGATAGATTCAACTCAAGGAGCTTAGCCTCAATTACGGGCCGGAATTCCTCAACGTCGTCTGTCCTCGGAAAGTAGATTGCCAGCTTTGATGGCGTTCCGTCTGGCAGAGCAATGGCTCCGTAATCTTTAAAGAAGTCTTCAATAACGAAGGCAAGGTAGCTAGCCGTATCACCGGAAAAATCAAAGCCCTGAATCTTATCCACCTCTTTCAGAATGCCATCATTGATTCCTCTCGACAGGCCGTACCAGATGACGACGTCGCGCAACGGCTGGCGCTGAAAAAACGGCGTGCCGGTTGTATTCACAACGCAGACGACATTCGTATTGGCCGCAAGGTAATCAACGGTCTTGCGCACTTTCTTTAGATCCGAGCCAAGCGATTGCCCGTAAGTGTGATGAGCCTCATCGGAAAAAACAGCCAGGTGTGGCAGGTTGGCAATAGTCTGCAATCTCAGGTTGGCGACTTCGGCTTTCGCCTCTTCTTCTCTTTCCGGAGCGAACCAGGAACCGATATCTATCTTCCTGATGCTCTCTTTCTGTATTCGAATCTTTTCGGTGTTGGTTACTACAATGTTGTAGTAAGTTTTAGGCACGACCGGAATGTTCTTTTCACCGTCGCGCGTAAAGGTGAACTTGGCCGAGGCAGCAAAGGCCTTGTATAAACGAGGCGGTAAGATTCGATCGTAGCGAGTGGCAATCAGTTCGCGCAAGGACTCGATGATAGTTAGTCCCGGCGCGAACACCAGCGCGTTTTGCACGAAGGGACCGCCCTCGTATTCCATAGCCATCGCGAACTCGGTTGCAAAGATAGCCCCTATCAGGACAGTTTTGCCCGTGCCCATGGCCAGAGCAAGTATGTAACTTGGATAGTCGAGCGTCAGTGTTTCGCGGAGGGCGTCGAGCTTGAATTCGCGAGCGAACTTGTCTTCATTCCTTATCTTCTCCCAAAGATTTTGAACTTTGAAGTTAGATTGCTTGAAAGCTTCGTCCGGTACACCAAGGGCGCCAAGCAAATTGCTCTTATCATCTTCAAAGAGTCGATTATACAGATCGAAAACGCGAGGAGTGCCCTCAACTAGTCGCAAATACCAGTAGGTTTCGAGGGCTCGAAGTTGGGGTGTGCGTAGCTGGAATCCCTCGCCATCAGGATTTGCAGCCCACGAGAGAATTTCTGAAATCGTCGAATACTCGGCGTGAGGATATGCGCGCTTACTCCATTCGGTAACGTGTTCACTGAGGGCTTCGTAAAGTTGCATTCCTTCTTTTCCTGAATCTGAGTTAGCTCTTAGTCTTTGCGCATTGTACTTGAGAATCGCACCGACAATAAAATGAAGTTTCGTGAGGGTATGATCGCTGGACGAACTTAACAATAACTTAAGGTGTGAGTGATTGCTTGATGAGAATGTTGGTTTTGTTATCTTCGGTGGCGATAGTCGCGGTTACATTCTGGTTCTTTAAGACGAAGCTCGTATACGTAAGCCTCATGGTCTTGGTCGGTTTAAGGATTCCTTCGTACCACGCCAGGACACGGTCAAGAGAATCGCCTGTCTGCAGCTGAATTGCCCGACCCTCGTCGCTTGTCATGTCCACGACCGTCTGCGCTCCCGGGTAAATCAGCGTGGCGTTGTCGGTGGTCCTGCTATGGCTCCTCATCCTGACAATAGCTACGGACGAGACGATTCCAAGGATGACGACCAGGACTATGCCTCCGACTATTGAGGCAGCAGGGAGCCGGCGTCGAGGCGGAAGCGTATTGGCGCGCATGCTCGCCGCAGCCATCGAATTGCGCATTGGATTGCTTGGCGAAACTCGGTCAGGGCTGGTAGGTCTTGGTTCCAGGCGCTGGGTGGTGACGTTCTCGACTCGTTCATTCAAGGTGAGCGTTGGTTCTTCTGAAGAGTTCACCGCACTACCGGACGTCACAGTCCGGCCGCACTGCCGGCAGAAGTTTGCCTCGGGGAGTAGCTCGGCGCCACATGCGGAACATCGGGGAACGCTCATTAGGAGACAAAATACAGCCGGCACTTGTTTTGGGCAAGCATCGCCCTGTCAGAACAGGGAGCGGTAGCGACCTGGTGGGTCGGGGCAGCTTTCAAGTTTTGTCAGATGTTGCATATGGTCCTCGGCTTCTGCTTCTGTGTTGAGTGTCGCGCCGCTGACCAGGTCGCTACCGCTCCCGGTTCTGACAACACAACTGGCCTCATTGTCGGCTCCTCGCCTTTTGTGATACACAGAGCGACAAACTGGTAGACGCTAGTTCAACCGTTCGCCCCCAAAAACTTTGCCGAGGAGTCAACATCAGCACCTATGTCAACGGTCACCACTAATATCGAATCACTGGCCCATGAAGAACGCGTGTTTCCGCCGCCGGCCCCCTTCTCACAAAAAGCGCACCTCAAATCGATGGCGGAGCTGGAAAGGCTTCGCCGTGAAGCGTACGAGCATCCGGAAGAATTTTGGGCTGGCATGGCCCAAGAGCTTCATTGGTTCAGGAAGTGGGACACAGTTTTGCAGTGGGAGCCGCCTCATGCCCAGTGGTTTGTTGGGGGCAAGATAAACATTTCCTACAACTGCCTCGACCGCCATCTCTCCACCTGGCGTCGCAACAAGGCCGCACTAATTTGGGAAGGCGAGCCCGGCGACATGCGGACGCTGACGTATCAGCAACTGCACTGGGAAGTCTGCCGCTTCGCAAACGTTTTGAAGCGCGCAGGAGTTCAAACGGGGGACCGGGTCGCGCTTTATATGCCGCTCATTCCCGAGCTGGCCATCTCCATGCTCGCCTGTGCGCGTATTGGCGCTACCCACTCAGTTATTTTCGGGGGATTCTCCAGCGCGGCTTTAATCGATCGCATTAATGATGCGAGCTGCAAGCTCGTGGTAACGGCCGATGGCGGTTGGCGGCGCGGTACTGAGGTGAGATTAAAACCAGCGGTTGATGAAGCTCTCAAACAAACGCCATCCGTAAAGGTCTGCATCGTCGTCCAGCGCACACGCGGGAAGATTCATATGGAAGCGGGGCGAGATCACTGGTGGCATGAGCTGATGGAAACTGTTGATGCTAACTGTCCGGCTGAAGAATTGGACAGCGAGCACCCGCTTTTCATTCTCTACACATCAGGAACTACGGGAAGGCCGAAAGGCATTTTGCATACGACGGCCGGTTACCTGCTGCAGACTCACTTGACGACAAAGTTGATATTCGATCTCAAAGACGAGGACGTATACTGGTGCACGGCGGACATTGGCTGGGTCACAGGACACAGTTACGTCGTTTATGGCCCACTTTCAAACGGCGCGACCGTGCTCATGTACGAAGGCGCGCCGAACCATCCGGAGCCGGACAGGTTTTGGAGCATCGTTGAGCGCCATCGCGTGAATATCCTCTATACCGCCCCTACCGCAATTCGCGCTTTCATAAAATGGGGGGAGCAGTGGCCCTTGAAACATGACCTCACCAGTCTGCGTTTGTTAGGCACGGTGGGCGAACCAATCAATCCCGAAGCGTGGATGTGGTATCGCGAGATCATCGGCAAAGGTGTTTGTCCAATAGTTGACACGTGGTGGCAAACAGAAACCGGCGCGATCATGATCACGCCGCTTCCCGGAGCTACTGCTACCAAACCCGGTTCCGCTACAAAGCCTTTTCCGGGAATCGAAGCCGACGTGATGACCAGAGACGGGAAGTCTGTCGGCGCAAATGAGGGTGGCTACCTGGTGATCAAACGTCCCTGGCCTTCGATGCTTAGAACGATCTGGGGCGATGACGACCGCTACCGTGAACAGTACTGGTCGCAGATTGACGGTATTTACTTCGCCGGCGATGGCGCACGGGTGGATGAGGATGGCTACTTCTGGATCATGGGGCGCATCGATGATGTAATTAATGTCAGCGGCCACCGGCTAGGAACCGCGGAGGTGGAAAGCGCGCTGGTATCGCACGCGGCGGTGGCGGAAGCAGCAGTCGTGGCGCGTCCTGATGAATTGAAAGGATCGGCCATCATTGCCTTCGTCACTCTGGAAGGCACACACACTCCGTCGGATCAGCTTAAAGAGATCTTGCGCGCTCATGTCACCAAAGAGATTGGCGCGCTCGCACGGCCTGAGGAAATACGCTTCAGCGATATGCTCCCAAAGACTCGCTCCGGCAAGATCATGCGGCGCTTGTTGCGTGAGATTGCTACCAGCGGCTCAGTTGCGGGCGACGTGACCACACTTGAAGATTTCTCGGTGCTTGAGAAGTTGCGAGCAGAGGAAGAATGTTAAGAAATCCTGCCAGTCTTTTGACAAAGCGTTATAAACTCTGCGGTAGCAGTCTGGATCGCTCTTGCCCGATAAGGAGTTGAAGAGATGCCTCGCCAAACGGAAGTCGAAGGCCGCTCAGGGCCACGTTATCTGGCGACTTTTGAAGTGCGCGCGGAATGGGACGAGGCTGATGGGACTCACATTCTGTCAGATGGAACCACAGAGAATGTCGGTCCCGAAGGGACTCTGGTGCACCTGCCGCGAAAACTTCCGAACGTAGGCAGCCGGGTGCGGCTTGAGGTGCAAGGCGAAGACGGTAAAAAGCTACAGGTCGTTGCCGAGGTACTGCGCATCGAACGCAAGGCCGGACATCCGCTGGCCGCGCTTCAGCTACTGGGCGAGACTGACGAATGGAGGGGCTTGATCTGGGAGCCTGCCGCGCCCAGCGTGGCCGCTCCGGTGGCAACGGAGAGCGATGAGGAAGAAGAAAGTGAGGATGATGACGAGCTCACCAACTGAGAGGCCATTAATGAGAATCCCCCAGACTTCTTTGCCGGATCATGACCGGCGCAAATTCTCCCCTTATTACGAGTTTCGTGACTGAGCGCTTCCAAGAACCGGGCCGTACGCGGTATCATCAAGCGACTACACTGAACCGCAGGTCGAAAATAGTGAGCAGCAAAGAGGGGTCCAAAGAGGTAGCCCGAACCGCGGCGAAAGCGGCAGTTGAGGCGTCGTGGCCGCAGACGCGGGCAATCCTGCGCGTAATCATCATCGTATTGGTGGTGGCGATTACGCTTTGGATAATCGTCAAGCTGACGGGCCTTATCCTGCTTCTCATCCTCTCGGTCTTCTTTGCCTATCTCGTCTCACCATTGGTAGATTTTCTGCGGCGCCCCATCAAGATCTCCGGGCGACCGCGCACGATGCCGCGCATACTGGCTGTCTCCCTCGCCTACCTGATCATCGTCGGCGCAATTGTCATCGCCATCTCCCTGCTGCTACCGCGTTTGGGCAGCCAGTTTCCGGAGTTCGCTCAGCAGGCTCGTGGTTACTGGAAAGACCTTGGCACCAGTACTCAGCGATTGAATGATTACCTGCGGATGAGAATGCCTCCGCCGGTTATGGAAGCTATAAACAGCGAGGTGCCGCGTTTGGTTGAACGCGTCAGAGGTACCTTTGGCCTGGTGCTCGAGCACATGATCGGTTGGCTGGCTTATATACCGTGGCTGGTCTTGATTCCGATTCTGAGCTTTTTCTTCTTGAAAGACGCGGAAGAGTTTCGCCTCTCCGCACTACAGATGCTCCCGCGCGGACGTTGGCGCTGGCGCGGCGACAAGTTTTTTCAAGACATTAGCGGTACCCTGGCAGCTTATGTCCGCGCTCAATTGACCGCTTGTCTATTTATCGGAATTGTTTGCTCGATTGGCTTCGCACTGCTGGGTATTCCCAGCCCCATGGTGCTGGGTTTCATAGCCGGTGTTTTCGAATTCGTTCCACTCGTGGGCCCACTGCTGATTGCTGTGCTCGCCGCCTTTGTGGCCACCCTTCATGCCGGTCCCTTCTCGGCGCTGACGGTTATTCTGTTTCTTGGCGTGCTGCGCATAGTGCAGGACTACGTCGTCTACCCCAAACTGATCGGTCAGGGTATACACCTTCATCCCCTGGCGGTGATTATTGCGATTCTTTCTGGAGCCGAGCTGGCGGGCGTTGCGGGAATCTTCCTCGCAATTCCAGTGGCTGCGATCCTTACGGTGAGTTACAAGCACTGGTTGGAACACCGGGGCAGCGAGGGCCTGGCAGATGTTTTCGAAACCACGACTGCAACCGAACCTGAAGTCGGAGCCCCCGCTGCGCTCAATATTGAAATTTCTGAAGACATGAATCATCCGCACATAAACACCACCCCGGAAGAGATGGCTCGCGCGCGTCCGAACCTCACAACTGGCGAACCGAAGATTCCGGGCGGAGATTAACTTCCGCACACTTCACTAAATTGAGATCTCGGCTTGAATCGAGGCCAAGTCAGCGTGAGCTGACTAAATTGAGTTTCGAGATCTTGTTCGAAAAGCTTTCCGGACAATATTAGTCAAACCTACTCGCGCTCGAGTACGGTTGTAAGGTTGAGCAACAGAGAGTTTTCGGCAGCAATCAACAGAACCGGTGAGCCGGTAGCGACCGGGTCGACTCGGTGGCATACACTCTGAGATTAAACTGGACGCGAAATTAAAGACTGCCTCAGTTGTCGCTGACTGAGTGTCACCTAAGTCAACCTGGTCTCTACCGCTCACCGGTTCCGGTTGTAAGACAAGTCCGTTGTTTGTGCATGCTTGCGGTCTATAGACACGATCCACGAAACCACACGAACCAACACGAAATCCATTTAGTGCCATTTCGTGTGACTTCGTGGATCGTCCTGTTGCTTCGTTTGGTTGGATGAGGGCGCTGCAAATTAGGTGCCTACTTTCTTACGAGCCCCTTACCACCCGCTCAGAAGCTTAACACTCGAAACACGGGATAACTCGCCGCCAAAAGGATAAGAGCATAAACGCTGTTGCGCGTGTCGCTCGCGACAGCGCCAACTAAAAACAAGACTGACCCTAGCAGAGCCAGCGCGGTGGTCCAG
>Ga0136617_10004255_pt1 | contig 12811 bp, 14 predicted proteins | sample AntDrymUQ3222106_2_FD_129672 | JGI IMG/M metagenome (GOLD analysis project Ga0136617, IMG submission 129672) | Polar desert sand microbial communities from Dry Valleys, Antarctica - metaG UQ322 (21.06) | ecosystem: Environmental > Terrestrial > Soil > Desert | place: Antarctica: Dry Valley...
CAGAGATGCCAGTCTCTCTACAATTGACCATAAAAACAATCCCCATATAGTGCCAATAGTTTTTGCGTTTGACCGTCACTACTATTACATACCACCGGATAACAAAAGAAAAACACAAACAGCTGAAAAGTTAAAAAGAGTTAGAAACATACAGCACAATCCAAATGTAGCCTTGCTTATAGATGAATGTAATGAGGATTGGAGTAAATTGGTTTTTGTGATGATTCAGGGTAAGGCATATCTGATAGGTAATAAGGAAGAGAAAGGACACGAGAATATCAACAATTATGACAACAATGAATCCTTGTTAACAGCGATTCATAAATTGCTCTATGAAAAGTACCCTCAATACAAGGAGGTTGGAATTGGACAGTGTTGTATAAAGATACAACCGCAAAAAATAATTTATTGGAAGAATGATGAGTGATTATTGTTTATCCTTCACAAATCCAATTGTATCTATTTTGCAAATTCTGAGAACTGTTTTGTAAGGTTAATCATTTTATTAACATCTTTGCCTAATGGTAAAAAATTATAGCCAAATGCTATGTGGTCCACTCCTAAATCCTTGATTTTCTTTATATCCAAACCAATTTCATCAATAGTTCCTGTCAAAGTGGGCCTATTTGCTTTATTATCCGAAGTAAAAGAGCTTTCTTTAAGATCTGTATAGGCTAGGAGAACAATTTTAAAACTGTCTAAATTTTTATTTGCTTTGGCTGCTATATTTCTAAAATCCTTTATGACGGTTTCAACATAACCTAAAGGCGCCACACCTACTACAATACCAAGCCAGCCATTTAAGTCATTTTCAACAATCCTTTTCATGGTATTTGAACTGAAACCTCCAAGGTAGATGGGGATATGTGGTTTTTGTACCGGTTTTGGCCCTATCTTTGATTTCGGTATGCTATAGTACTGTCCTTTAAACTCTACATTTTCTTCGGTCCATATCTTTTTTAACACCCTCACATATTCATCCGCTCTCTTTCCCTTTTTGCTAAATGGCACATTAGAAACCTGGAATTCATCTTTGGACCAGCCAATTCCAAATCCTGCAATGCTTCTTCCTTGTGAAAAAATATCTAATGAAGCAAATCTCCTAGCTAAAACCACAGGGTTATGAAACAGCATATCAATAACTGATGTGCCAAGTGAGATTTTATTGGTATTTGCAGCCACAAATGTCAGTGTCTCTAATGGATCTAGCATTATTTGGTATTCTTCAGGAAGACTTCCATCAGGTGTTGCTGCGTAAGGAGTTTGGGGATTGGTTGGCCAAAGAAGCCTTTCAAATACCCAAAGAGAATCAATCCCTTCACTTTCTGCCATTTTTGCCATATGAAGCACATTTTCCCTTGTTGCCTGCAAACCTGCCTGTGGCAATGAAATACCCACCTACAAGATGATTCCAAAACTGATGTAGTCATATTAAAGCGTTTAGACGGAAGTCATTTACCAAGGGATTCTTCCCATATGTAAAAACACGCAATAATTTTTGTTTTAAAATCTCGGTAACATTGTAACAATGTTTTTTATATAACTTTTGTACTTGACCTCGGCATATCGTCAAAATGCCGGCATCGGTTACGCCTAATTATAAAAGTTTACTGAGATTAAGAAACAGTCAGATTCTCAAACAAATGAAAAGAGATATAACGTAATTACGATATTTTGAGTCCCAGCATTGTAGCCTGAAATAAACAATAGACCGCAGTTGCTTTAAATGGTTTCAGTCGGTATTAGTTCCTTTTGCTTGATCTGATGCATTTTCTTTGAACCTGTCTGCCAGTTTCCAACCCAATTTGATTAAATATGGGGAAAGAAATGTGGAGATTATAGTTATTGTGCCCACTATAGGTAAAATAAAAGGACTAACAACCCCTATATCTATTCCCCCTTTTGCCACAATTAAAGACATTTCTCCACCTCTAGAGGAAGAAAGACTTACACCCGTTTCAAACGCAGTAGTTTTACTAAAGCCTTGATATCTAGAGAATGTATAAACTATGAGTAATTTTGCCATAGATGTAACACCAACTAACAATAATGACGGAATAATAAATACAGGTATTAATTTTACGTCCATCAATGCACCAACTGATACGAAAAACAAAGCAACAAACATATCTCTTATTGGAGTTGTCAATATGCTTGTTACAGCATGAGATTTGGATTCAGCAATTAGCACACCCGCAAAAAAGGCTCCGATAGCAACAGATATTCCCAACAGATTTGAAATGTATGCAAATCCAAAAGCCAGACCTAAAACAGCAACCACCAAAACATCACTTTGGTTGGTTCTTGCTACAAAATCCACTAATCGGGGTATAATTCTAGATCCAATTATTAAAACTCCTGCAATAAAGGCTATTGTTAAACCTATTGGTACCACAATTTCTGTGAATGATATCATACCGGTAACACTCACTGATTGCAGTAGGGCAAATATGGACAATATAACAATATCTTCTATTATCAAGATACCCAATGTAAGGTAGGAAGATTCTTCTCTCAGTACCTTCAATTCTTCCAATATTTTCATTATAATTACAGTGCTTGATACTGATAATGCTACAGCCATGAAGAGGCTATCATAAAATGAAAATCCCAAAGCCTGTCCTACAAAATAACCTGCAATCAATGTTCCTATTTGCTCAACTACCGTAATTATAGTGGCTTTCTTGCCAATACTTTTTAGCTTTTGTATTGGAAATTCCATTCCGACAGTAAATAACAACAAAATTATCCCCATCTCTGCAAAGAGATTTAAAACATCAGTGTTGCTTATGAGGCTGAATGGAGGGGTGTTAGGTCCAATTATTATACCTGCGCCTATATATCCTAGAATTAATGGCTGTTTGAGTTTATAAGAAATTATTGCCATAACCGATGCGATTACCATTATAATCGCGAAATCTTGCAAAATTTGACCAATTTCTATAGCCACAATTAAAATTCATGTTAATATAATATAAATAATTATAAATGTGATAAATTATTTTAAAAATCTCAAAGATTTGATTTGCAAATCAATATCCAAATGATTTGAAAGGGGGTCGTGGAACATCAAAGGACAAAATCTCAAAGGCGATAAAACTAAATAAAACAGGCGATAGGCCAATTTGGTTAGCTGGACTATCGATACCAGGTGATAAAACAGCAGGTTAATGGAATTGCAAAAAATATAGTGTCCAAATGGTGGTGGTTTGTCACTAAATCATTAAACAGCAGTTTTGTTGTTTTCTGAAGTAAAGTACACATTCAAAAAATCCTTAAAGACAACATTTTAAGAATAAAAAACAATTATTCAGAATCCTTATCTTGTAACTCTTGTTGCATTAGTTGAGCCAAAGATTCTATACGTTCTGAGAAAGGATGAAGAGTTTGCACTGCCGTCAAAAATTCTTTTTTACTAAATTGAATATCGCAATAGCATGGGATTGTAGAAATAACTTTCATTCCAACTTCCTTGGAAAGTTTATCTTCCGTATCTATTTGTTCTTTTTTCTGATCTTCTGCTTGTAATTCCTGTTGTTGCCGTTGTTGCTGTTGTTGTCTATTATCTTCAGATAATAAAGACAAAGGACTATCCCTTTTATTGTTTCTGCTGATGATATTCAAATTATTTTGTTTTAAACAACTATTCTTCACATTTTCCTTTTTGTCTATAGAAGGCATACAATAACCTGCTACTTTGTTCCAAATGAGAAAGGATTTGGAACCGTATGAGGTGAATGAATGGTAGATTTCATTAACCATCTTTTTGGTTCCCTCGATATCTATATCACCCATCTTCAATGTAAGGAAAAACACATCAGCAAGAGCTAATGCATTTAAAGACCAATATCTTACACCAGGACTGGTATCGATTACTATATAGTCGGGATCATAAGTCTCGATTAATTTTTCCCTAAACATTATCAACTTGTGAAACAATTGTTTTCTAAAATCACTGTTGCCCCCCTCAAGTTTGATAAAATCTTCTTTCTTGGATGCACACAGCCCTACAAATAATTTTCCATTTGATAACGGTTTAGCGCCATCCTCATCTTTGAATATCAGCGAGGAAATGTCAGTAATTACGTCATTGAATTTTGCATCACCATATAAATAATCATTTATCCATTTTTTTGGCGTTATTTCAAAATAGGTTTGTAAACTAGGAGCATAAATATCCAAATCTAAAAGACATACACTATGGCCCTCTTTTGCCAAAAAGGCAGACAGGTTTGAGGCTATGGTTGTCTTTCCAGTTCCCCCTTTATATGAATGAAATGCAATACTATATGTCATCTATGCAAAATACACACTTAATCTGATAGGATGTAATATAAAAAATAACATCTCTCACTTTCATGTTCAATTATTCCTATTTTCCTCAACTAAAGCATTTAATTGCTTTAGAATCTTTTCGGCACCTAAAGTTTTTTTGATGAAATGATTTTTTTCTGATATCCCATATAACTCTCTAAGCGGTTCATAATTTGTTCCCCCAGAGGTCATAAAAATAACTTGAACCCTATCATCTTTTTTTCTTAACTGCTGACTTAAATCAAATCCATTTATTTCAGGCATTTCAATATCAAGCATCACAAAATCATAGTATCCAGAAACGAATTTTTGCAACATCGTCGCAGGATTGCTGTATATATCAACCAGGTATTTGTCGTCATTCTCAAAAGTATTTTTTAAAGATAATGCAAAAGCTGGAGTATCGTCCACTACAAGGATTTTTTTCAGTTCACTGTTTTTTTGAGATTGCATTAAAATCGGCAATGTAAAGTAAAAAGTTGCCCCTTTTTCCCCCTTATTGTTTTCAGCCCAAATCCTACCGCCATGAGCTTCAATGATGCTTTTTGCTATAAACAATCCCAGGCCAATACCCCTGCCAGACTTTGTTATGAATTTGGTAAATAATTTTGACAGTATTTGTGCATCTATACCTGGACCCATATCTTTAACGCTGATTTGGATGTCTTTTACCGTATTTTGAGTTAAGGAAAATTGTATAGTTCCGCTCTCAAGGTTTTCATTATTGATGGCATCTTCGGTTGCTCTAACAGCATTATTTAAAATATTAGAGATTACCTGAACTAACCTATCCTTATCGACATCTACAAAAAATACAATATCGTGAGGAATAGATTTGGCGATATTAAATGTATAATCATCATTTAAACTGTCCCTTAAAATTTTATTTGTGTAATCAAATAACACATCATTTAAAAAATCATTTAAGTTGAATTGTTCCCTATCTAATTTTATTGAATTACTTTCAATTTTTGTTACCTCAAGCAAATCATCTGCCAATCTCTTAAGCCTCTTTGCATTTCTGATAATTACATCAAGCATTTCACGCTGATTAGAATCAGATATCTTATTTTTAACAAGTATTGATAGTCCAAGTATTGGTTGAATTGGACTCCTCAATTCATGGGCACAAATATTTATAAAGTCTTCTTTTACCTTATCAGTATTTTCAATTATTTTTCTGGTTTCTGCCTGCTTCCAAATAATTTCAAATGCAGTTATATGGGAAATTACAACTGATTTACTCACGTCGTTGTCATGCTTATTGTACAAGAAAGTCAACTCATAGTTTAAAGCATCGTTGTTTTTATCTCCATAGTTGTTATTGTTGTCATTATCTTGCTCATTTACTCCAATAACTATAGAAATTTTCTTATCTATTATTAATAATATAGGTCCGTCAATAGAATGATCTTGTAATTCATCAACATAATTTACCAAAATATTGTTATTGTGTCTAAATTTTTGTATAATTTCATCCATTGCGTTATCAAATGGAATTATTAACCTTATCTTTAGATGGCTGCCAACACCATCATAATCCATACTGCTCTTGATGCTCCTCTCCTTTGTTGACATCAACTGTTGTAGTAAAGACAACTTGTAAGAAGGAAGTACAGAATTAACAGAGGGAAACAGTGCCATTATTTCTTTTGCATCAGAAATTACATCAATATCTTTTAGATCCAACAATTTCTTTGACTTTTTATCATTACAGTTAACATATGCAATACATATATTTTTATATTTATGGATATTGAGAACACTGAACTTTATGGGGCAAAATAAAAAATTGAAGAGAAAATTCGGGTTTGCTGTATTAACATAGCTCATCGCTAAGGAGGCATAGACACTAATGTTGCCTGAACAGGGGATTCCTTTCGCTGGTCAGCCCATAAGATTTTCTTTATTAGTAAAGGTGTTAAAACGCTCTCTTCATATCTTTCCTTCAAAATGGGGAACAATACAGAAAATACATAATAGAAACATCAAGAAAAACAAAGATAAATAAGACCAATATTAACTTGCTAAATAGCAAATAACCTAAACCCAATCAATAAATTAACCAGTGTTTCAATAACACTCATTCAAACCTAGGACATTTAGAACATATAAAATAAAGAAACTATTAATTATACTCAATATCCATTTAATCTGTATATTCATGACGGATTGGGACTTGCTCTTACCTGGAGCTGGCTTGACATCTGTTGGCGCTATTGGAGTGACAATTTCTTTATCCGGCTTAGCTAAAACCTTTATGGATGGGATGCATGCTGTTTCACTTTTGTGCATGTTATTTGGTTTAATTATGTTAAGTGGAGGATTGTTTAAGGATGGGTTTCCTCGTTCAAAAAAAGCAAAAACATCCGCCGCGGTTATTTTAACTTTATTGATAAGTGCTGGACTAATTGGAGCTATTCAATTAAGCACAAGAGTTCCGTCCATACTCTCATATATCGCAATTATAAGTACTATAAGCATTCCTTCTTTAATAATCATTATTGCATCTTTCAAAAAATACCAATTTTTAAACAAAATAATAATTGCATGTGTATCCCTGATGGTCATAGGCTCAGCGACCATAATCTCCACAACGTGGATAGGAGGTAGCGTAAGTGCTGGTTCAGAACAAGAGACAGGAGAACCCGCCAGTGAGTCTATTCCAAAAGTTGTCAATTCTACAGTTTTTCCTGCCACAATACCTGCAGGTGCCTCTGGGCCTGGAAACCCGGCATATGACCCTGCACTTATCACTGTGAAAAAGGGTGATGCGATAGAATGGACCAACCTTGATAATGTTCCTCATACGGTCACAAGCTCAAAAGATAATGGCGAATCCTTTGACTCATCCATAATACTAAACAACCAAAAATATGTTTTAGATACAGCCACATTAACAGACCCAGAGTACGAATACTTTTGTACCCTACATCCATTCATGGTGGGAAAACTTGCAATACAGTAAAAACTAATTTGCTTCGAAAATCAAATTTAAGAGGTATTATCTTTTTAATTTCTTGAAAGTATTTTTTTGATTGATGAGAACAGGTTGTTTTTATGTTTTGGCGATCTATCTTCATAGCACTCAGAACAAAGGGCACGTAAATTTTCTGGCCTGTTGTCTTTTTTGGATCCATTAACATAGTAAAATTGAGGCTGTGTTGAGCCCGATAATTTTTTTGAACAGTTTTGACATCTATTTTTTGATCTCTCTAACACTATTTGTTTTATTGCGAGCGTAAGTTCCTTATACTTCTCGCGATTTTTACTTTTGCTGTTGTTTCCCGATGCATTACCAAAAAAAGACAATATTTCTTATTTTATTTATCTTACATAAATTCCTTTTTTATTTATTTTTAAAGTAAAGAGTTAATTATTTTATCATGAGTGTTCTTTCATGAGTAAAGAGAAAATAACATGCGCATACTGTGGAAAAGAAATAACTAGCAAAGATTCATGGCCCCATGTTAACGGCGACTCAAATACAGGCGTAACAAAAATTGATTACTTTTGTTCAGAAAACCACAAATTTACATTCTTATCTTTATAAATCAAATAGATTGTCCTCAGTTATTATTTAGTTAAAGATTACCATTTGATTATATTTCACCTTAATGGTTCTTTTATTTCTTATCGGCAAGTATATATAATTATCATATATTTGTGAGGCAAAAGATATCTAATGTTATCTAAACTCACGATAGTTTTTCAACTACTTCTATATGGCATTGGTGACCCCTATGATCCTTATCAATCATTTTTGCTTCTTCTTCTGTTATTGGAAACTTTTCATCATGTAAATATTTAGTATCCTTTTCTAACAATACTATTTTACACTCATCACAGATTAATTGCTGTACAATCATAGATATCTAAAATAAATCAAATTTTTTAAACTTTTATAGTTATTGTCATAGATGATTTTGTTATTTCTAGCTTTCACAATATGTCGCACAATTATAAAATATATTTTAGAGAAGAGGCTACAAGTATTATTAATGCCTGGTTTAGATGATGTTAATCCTGCCACTATGACCGAAAATATTTCGGCATCATCTACAAATATCTATAGGGACAGGATTTACATTATAAAAGATATCATATTGAAATTAGTGGAGTATAATGAGATGAATCAGACAGCATTATTTAGTTTTTGTGGGTTAAATTTAAAAAAGCATAAACCCATTATTGATGATTTGGAAAAAAATGGGCTAATACAAAAAAAAGGAGTTACAAATGGAAAAAGGGTCGTAACGATGTATAAATCAACACCAGAGGGCATTAAATTCTGTAAGAGTATTTTAGAGCCCTATGAAAACATGTTTCCACGAAATAAACCCATAAATGATAAGTAAACCCATATTTTGATTCTGAAATCAATAGGGATTTAATAACTCAAAAGGACCCTCATATTGAAATATGCATAACGCTTTATCCTGACAAATCAATATATTAGAAAAAGATTCGTTTGTGCATTTGGCATTTCCTTCGCATTGATTATCCTGATTATTTAATTGTTCAAGCGATGGATTGTTGCATTCGATTTGGGGGCTGCACTCACCATTTTCAACATTATCCTGTTTTACCTCTTTATTATAAACATCATTATCTAATTGATCATTTTTGGCTGCAAAAGAATAATTAACATTAACTATTAAAATTAAAGCTGTCAAAGGAATAATCCAAAGTAATATCTTTTTTTCCATAATCATTTGTTGTTATCATTTATCAATATATTTAAAATTCTCAAAATAAATATGTAATAAAAAACTTGATTGATATTATAAGATAACATACTGTGTCTTGGAGTGTGACATGATCTCAGATAAGAGATTTTATATCCACATCACCTTGCCGTCAAGGTACGGTTTGATCATTTAATAGCGGCAGGGATCTTTATTTGAGTAGTTTACCTTTACTGTCGCGAATCCAGCCATTGAATATTGTTTTTTTCATCTTTGAAATTGTGAATTTTAAAATATTCGATAGAACCATAGATGCTTGTTTACGATATTGAATAAGAAGGAGGGAAGAGGGGATTATGCCATCTGCAAAAAAAATATGCATTGTATGTGAGAAAAACATAAGCAACACAAGGGGTAAAGAAATAATAAGATGTCAACAATGTAACAATACTGTCTGTAATGAGCATTTTAACTCATGTAGGATATGCAATCAATCAGTATGCAACAATGAATTGCGAAAGTGTGATTATTGCCCATTTGATCAGTGTAAAAACTGTACAAATAAATACAGAAAAAATCATGAGCAATATTATTCACTTTGTTGTATTGAATGTATTAGAGAAGGTAAAAATAAAACATGAGTTAGTCACCACCTGGGGATGCTTATTATGGCACTGCCATATTTACCGAAATTGTAATTGTAATTTATTGTATTTGATATATTTTAATAAAAATTGAACAATCGTAGGAGGTATCTTTAATTAAAATTTTAAAATATAAAGGATAAGATAACAAATAAACTGAATTTGGAGAATAACACATCAGAAGGAAAAGAAGGAGTAAAGGAGATTGTAACTATAAAAAAAACTCATTTGGCTTTTTTAACCAATCTCCCTCTTCAAACAAAACCTTTGGAAACATGTGCAATTTTAATTGGTAAAAAAAACAAGAACCATTATAACGTTTTGGATGTATTGCCTATGGATAATGAGGATAAATCGGAAATCAGATTTACAATAAATGAAGAAAAACTTTTTGCGGTCTATAAGGAGACAGAATCAAACAAATTAGCGGTTGTTGGGTTATTTCACACTCATCCCTCTATGCCCATACCCTCAAAAACAGACATCAACTACATGGAAATTAATCCCATTCCCTGGATTATTCATTCAACCACGATTCAAAAAACAAAATGTTTTATACATGATGGTAATGAGGGAGTAAAGGAGATTGATTTAATAGTTAAGGACTAATTCGAGATGTGTCTCTAGGATATAAAACCACTTCTCTAATATTAGGTAAATTAGATAAAACCATCATCAATCTATCAAAACCTAAACCACATCCAGAATGAGGTGGCATTCCCCACTCAAAAGTTTTTAAATGATTTGTAAAACTATCAATAGATAAACCTTGGTCTTGTAACCTATGTTTGAGCTTGCTTACATCATGCTGCCTTGTTCCGCCAGATACTAATTCAAGATATCCATATTGCAGATCGAAAGATTTTGACAACAAAGGGTTTTCATCATTCTCATGTATATAAAAAGGTTTCAGATCAAGAGGCCAATTGGTAATAAAGTAAAAACTGTTGTATTTTTCACCTAGTTTTCGTAACGAAGAGTCCAGAAGATCATCTCCAAAATTTACTTTTTCATCCATCTCGCCAAGATCTTTCAGGCATTGTTCGTAACTTAAACGGGGAAAGGGAGAGCTAACAACATCTAAAAATGATTTACTTTCTGAATTAGGCAAATCTGCGTGATAACCAGATTCTATCGTATGCTTTAAAGTCAGTTTTACCAACTCTTCTATTATATCCATAATATCAAAATAATCAAGGTATGCAGCTTCTATATCCACACTTAGGAATTCATTAAGATGTCTTACAGTATGGGAATTTTCAGCTCTAAAATAAGGAGCTATTTCAAATACCCTATCAAGTGAAAGTATGAGCTGTTCCTTATATAACTGAGGACTCTGAGCTAAATACCCTTTCCTTTTAAAATAATCAAAAGAAAAAAGGTTGGAGCCCCCTTCACTGGCACTTCCTATAATTTTTGGGGTATTAACCTCTATAAAACCCCTTAAAATAAAAAAATCCCGAATTATTTTCAAAAGTTGAGAGCGCAGGACAAAAATTTTGGAGATTTTAGGATTCCTCAAGTCAAGTGCCCTTGAGTCGAGCCTGTTGTCCAAATTTGATTCTATTCGGCCTGTAGGATCAATAGGCAAGGAATGAATCGCTTCTGAATAAACATGTATTTCCTTTACTGAAACCTCAACCTCGAATTCCCGAGATTTAGTGGGTTTTATTGTACCAACTACCAGAATGCTGCTTTGCCGAGGTATAGTTTTTGCTTTTTCTAAATTGGGCCCCAAAAGAACAGATTGAATAGCACCCGTTACATCCCTTAATGTCAAAAAACCAAGTTTCCCTATATCCCGAAAATCTTCAATCCACCCGGCAACTCGCACATCGGATCCAATTTGTAAGTTTTTTAGATCTTTGGAAAAATGGGTCCTTGTTAACAATTTTTTGAATTTGTTTGGGGTCATAACTATTTGTTATTTTCTATTTATTAATTCATTTATCTTTATTTTCAATAGAAAATCACATACTCATGCTCGAGTCTCGATAATTAAATCAATTTTCCGAAGTGATAGGGATATTTTTTTTATGGTATCAGTTGTTTTTTCTTTCATATTGTTTATTTTTTTATCTATAACCACTCTTGTTAGCTTATGTCCATCTGGCAGCCATAGAAAATTAACATTATCGATTCCTATAGGATAAAACAAGTTTTCTAAAAATCGCCTATCGTTAGAATCAGATTCCACTATCCAAACATTTTTCCTAAATGTATTGAGAATCAAATCAAATAATTTAGCATTTGAACGAATCCTTCTAACATCGGAGGTTTTGAAAACTAAAACTATTTCATCATCTATTTCTTTTGAACTTATCAAATTCATTTTATCAATCTCAGGGTTTTTTTGCGCCAATTTTGTAAGGATTATAGAACCATCAACATCGGATTTCGTTATTTGGCCAGTATATAGTTTATTTTCACACATATTACACAGTATACCGGTTTTAGCATCAAAAGTACAAATGGGTGTTTTCAATATCTCTTTTCACTTTAAATTAAGATGCGCTTAACCCTTAAATATCTTGACTTTCATTAAAAGGATAGTAAAATACTAGACTTGGAATGACAAAGTTTGTTTAACAATCATTATAAATAATTTCTTATAATATATGCATTAGCAAGTAAAAAAACAATCACGTACATCTTGGTAGATAGTTTAAACTGTTTGGAAACTTGATATTGGTACTTGTACTCAAATAGGGTTTGTTTGTTTCAGGATGCCTAAAAGCAAAAACTTTAACCCTATGGCCCATTGCATTAGTAAAATAACTGTTTTTGTTATTCCAAATTTCACTGGCAATGATTTCAATGTCATATATGGCACCATCTATCCCCACTTGTACAATTGCGCCATTTTCATTTTTTTTAACACACGTTATTAGAAGCTCCGTCATAACACTATAAATAAACAGGGAGTATTATTTAATAAAATAGTAATTCTTCGCAGTATAGATTATTCGGCAAATTTATCTGTATTCAGGGCTCTGTTCACTTAACGGCTTCTAACTCCCTATTATGATGATCTACAAATAGTTGTAGCCAATTCCTTACATGCTTTAGTTTACAATTCTTTTTTCTACAAGGAAAGTAGTCGTCAAAACTTTCGGTTCTATCCTTGAAATACTGTAGTGTTCTCTCAACAATACTTTTCTCAAA
>Ga0136617_10004256_pt1 | contig 12809 bp, 9 predicted proteins | sample AntDrymUQ3222106_2_FD_129672 | JGI IMG/M metagenome (GOLD analysis project Ga0136617, IMG submission 129672) | Polar desert sand microbial communities from Dry Valleys, Antarctica - metaG UQ322 (21.06) | ecosystem: Environmental > Terrestrial > Soil > Desert | place: Antarctica: Dry Valley...
CGCCCGGCACGCTGCTCACCCCGGTCTTCCCGGCGCCGACCAACGCGCGGACCTTCGTGATCCTACGGCTGCTCGGCGTGCTCGCCGGGGTGCTCGCCAAAGCCGTCGACGGCCGGATGCCCGCCGACCAGGAGACCATCCGCTATACCGGCGTCTACGGTGACGACCGCGAGGGGCGGCCCTACCTGATGCGTGAGGTGCTCGGCGGCGGCTCGGGTGGCCGCTACTACGCCGACGGCGAGGACACCATCCACGTGGTGCCGGACAGCCGGAATCTGCCGAGTGAGTTCACCGAGTCGCGGTTCCCGTTCCTGGTCGAGTCGCTCGGGCTGGCCATCGACTCCGGGGGGCCGGGTGAGCACCGCGGTGGCCTCGGCTACGAGAAGCACATCCGGATGCTCGAGGACGCGCACTTCATGTCGATCGCCGACCGGTCGATCCTGGCCTGCTGGGGCGTCAAGGGCGGTCTGGCCGGGCGGTCCTTCGACGTCACGATCGACCCCGATGGGCCGGCCGAGCGGGACGTCGACGCGCTGGCCGATGCCGAGCCCGTCAAGGCCGGCGAAGTGATCCGGATCCGCACCACCGGCGGGGGCGGCTGGGGCAACCCACTGGAGCGGGACCCGGCAAGCGTCGTTCGCGACGTGCTCTGGCACAAGGTCACGCCCGCGGCTGCGCTGGCGTCGTACGGCGTCGTGCTGACCGGCACGATCGACGACGGCACCCTGACCTACGACGCGGACGCGACCGCCGCGGAGCGCGACGGCCGGCGTCTCGACACGCTCGACCAGCGACCACGGGCGTTCTTCGACCGCGGCCCCGGCTACGCGCGGCTGGCCGGTGGCGCCGCACACGCCGACGTCGACGTGCGTTGATCCCTCGGCACTTCGTGCCGCGGGGGGGTGGCGGGTCTCGGCCCCGGTCTGACAGATTGACGGCACTCTCTTGCCCACACCTCTGGAGTGATCTCTGTGCCCCTCACCCGCTCCGTTTCCCTGTTCACCGGCCTCGTCCTGGCCGCCACCACCCTGTCCGGTCTGGTCCCCGCCGCGGCGGAGCCCGACGACGCAGGCGGGTCGGACCGACTCCGACCCCGCGGGATGGAGGTGGGTCGCAACGCTGCGCGCGCCCCGGTGACGTCGGCGGTGCGCGCCGACAGGTTGCAGGACGAGCTGCGGATGCCGCGCTCCTACCCGACGCAGCCGCGGCTACGGACCTACCCGGACAGGCCGGACGCCAGTGACGCCGGCGAGCTGCTCGCCTATCACGACCTCGCGCCCCTCCTCAACTCCTGGATGCGACGCAGCAAACGCATCTCGACCCAGGTCGTGGGCCGCTCGACGGAGGGCCGAGACCTGTACCTGGTGACGGTCACAGCGCCGGAGTCGAAGTCCCAGACGCGGCGGCAGGACGCGTGGCGCGACCAGATCCGGCAGCAGCCGGCCAAGGCCAGGCGCAACGATGGCCTCCTGCGGGGCTACAAGCAGCCGATCTGGTTCAGCGCCAACATCCACGGCAACGAGTGGGAGGGCACCGACGGCTCCATGGAGGTCATCGAGGAGCTCGTCGAGGCTCCGGCCGGGCAGGTCCGCGACCTGCTGCGGAGTCATCGGCTCTACTTCTCGCTGTCCCTCAACCCCGACGGCCGCTCGGCCGGCACCCGGGAGACGGCGCTGGGCCTCAACGAGAACCGCGACATGATCACCAACACCACGCCCGAGGCCCAGTCGTTCGTGCGGACCACCGAGGCGCTCCAGCCGCTCCTGGCGGCGGACCTGCACGGCTACACCGACGTGCTCCAGGTCGAGCCCTGCGGACCCCCGCACGGAGAGAACTACGAGTACGACCTGTTCATCCCGCACGGCTACGCCATGGCCCGCCGCGTGGAGGAGGACGTCGTCGCCGCCGACATCCCCGGCAACACCTACCTGAACGTCGAGACCGGCGAGGTCGTCTCGGAGAACACCGGTCCGGACAGCGCGCACATCGCGATCCCCTACCGGGACATTCCGTCGGGCTGGGACGACTACCCGCCGATCTTCACCGCCCAGTACGCCGCGTTCTACGGCGCCATCACGAGCACCGTCGAGCTGCCACTCAGCAGACCCGAGGACGCCGCGCAGAGCCCGGCGAACGCCCGGGTGAACACGGCCGTGGCCGAGCGGACGATCGAGAGCATGGTCGACTACGTGGTCGACAACGGCGACGCACTGCTGCGCAACCAGATCGAGATGTTCGCTCGCGGCGTCGCCGGCGATCCCAAGAAGTCCCTGACCCGGGAAAACCTCGAGCGGGTGAAGGGGCCCAGCGAGTGGAAGCGACACTGGGACCGCGTCGACGACCAGGACCCGGTCGACCTGCCGCGTGCCTACGTGATCCCGGTGGGCGCCGGCCAGCGCTCGACGAGCGACGCCGCGCGGCTGGTGCGTCAACTGCTCTTCCACCAGATCGAGGTGGGCCGTCTGAAGAGGTCGGTCTCGACCGGCAGGACGTCCTACCCCGCGGGGTCCTACGTCGTCGACATGCACCAACCGCTCCGCGGCCTGGCCAACTCCCTGCTCGACCTCGGCTCCGACATCTCGGCGAAGGTGCCGACGATGTACGACATCTCGGCCTGGAGCTACTCCTCGCTGTGGGGCGCCACGGTGGCCAAGGTCGGGTCGACGACCGACGGTGCGCTCGGCTCGGTCAGGTCGATCTCCGCGCCGAAGCCCGGGTCCGTCCCGGGCCGGCCCGGCCCGGTCTCCCTGGACCTGGCCGGGGTCGCCGACTTCCGGGCGCTCAACGACCTGCTCGGCCGAGGAGTCGTGGTCTCCCTGCTGACCGACGGGTCCGCCGTGGTCGGGGCGGAGGGGTACGCCGCCGCCAGGACTGCGGCGCGCCGCTTCGGCGTCACGTTCACCGCGAGCACTCCTACCGAGCTGGCGGCGCTGGCCGACCCTGGCACCAAGAGCCTCGAGGACCTGAGGCTCGCCTACACCGGTATCGAGGACGACACCCTCGCCCTCGCCGAGCTCGGCTTCGACGACGCCCGCGCCGTCGACGCCGACGTCATCACCCAGCAACCCCGGGTGCTGCGTCGGGCCGACGTGCTCTGGGTCGGTGGGCCGCTGCGCTTCGCCAAGGGTCAGGGCAAGGGTCGCGCCGCGGTCGAGGCGTTCGTCGACGCCGGGAAGCCGCTGGTGGGCGCCGGGATCGACGGCTTCAAGGCGGCCAAGTCCTTCGGCCTGGTCCGCGGCAAAGCCGTCGAGGGCAACCCCTTCGGCAACGGAATCGTCGCAGTGGACACTCCCGCCGGGTCGCCGCTGGACACCTTCGCGCTGCCCCACGCCTTCATCTACCCGGCTGTGGCGTTCGACGACCTGGCAGGGGACACAGCGGCCGCACAGACCTACGACGATGGCGATCCGTTCCTGGCCGGGCACTGGCGCCGGAGCAAGGACGGCGTCGGCCCGAGGGGTGTCGACGGCCTCGCCTCCGCGATCACTGGCGAGGCCGAGTCCGGTGCGCGCGCGTTCGTCTTCGGCACCTCGGTCTTCTTCCGCACGCACACCCGCGGACAGATGGGCCAGGCCGCCCGCGCGATCTTCTGGGCGGCCCCCGGGGCCGGCTGACCTGGAGGAAGTCGCGATGGCTCTCACCGAGACCGATCTGGGGCACCTCCGGCGCTGCGTCGAGCTCGCCCGCGAGGCCCTCGACGACGGTGACGAGCCGTTCGGATCGTTGTTGCTGGACGCGGCGGGTCTGGTGCGGTTCGAGGACCGCAACCGGGTCAAGGACGGCGACGAGACCCGGCACCCGGAGTTCGAGATCGCCAAGTGGTCGGCTACCCACCTGACCGGCGGCGAGCGCGCGGCCGCGACCGTGTACACCAGTGGCGAGCACTGCCCGATGTGCGCGGCCGCGCACGGATGGATGGGCCTCGGCCGGATCGTGTACGCCGCCTCCTCGGCCCAGCTCACCGCCTGGCGTTTCGAGTGGGGACTGGCGCCAGGCCCGGTGGCGGCTCTCCCGATCGCAGCCGTTGTGCCCGGTGCGATCGTCGACGGGCCCGCGCCCGAGCTGGCCGACGAGATGAGGGAGCTCCACCGCCGCAACGCCGAGGAAAATGACAGTGGCGCTGGATTCCCCCCGGGACCCAACGCCACTGATCGATGATCGTACAAACTCCTTCTTCACACACAAGTCCCCGAATTGTGTGATGGTTGAGACAGGTGTGTGTAACCGGGGGGGTGTGTACACCGATGGGGGATGCGACGTCCCGGGGGGCTCCTGTCTCCTTTCCCGACGCGCTGCGTGCGGGGATTGCCGAGCGCGGCGTCAGCCTCGACTGGCTGCACGGCCGGTTGGTCGATCTGGGCACGCCGGTCAGCGTGGCCACGCTGAGTTACTGGCGGTCCGGGCGCAGCCAGCCCGAGCACCAGACCTCGCTCGACGCGCTGGCCACCCTGGAGGAGCTGCTCTTCCTGCCGGCCGGACACTTGCGGTCGCGGTTGCGGCCCTCCCGTCGGCCCGGCCCGTCGCGCGGCACGAAGAGCCTCGGGGAGCTGATGGGCGGGTCCGCCGCGGTCCGCCGTGCCCTCGAGCAGCTCGACTACGACCCCGACGGCTCCGCGTCGATGGTCGAGACGAGCACCCAGGTCGCCTTCGACGTCGACGGCGAGGGTCGGGGTAGATCCGCGGTGACCCGCAGCGTCTGGAAGGCCCTGCGCAATGGAGCCCAGGGGCAACCCTTCGTGTTCCGGCTGTCCCACAAGTCCGACGCCGTCCCCGAGTTCCGGGCGATCAGCGGCTGCTCGGTCGACAAGTCGCACGCCGACCTCGACACCGGCACGTTCGCCATCGAGGTGCTGCTCGAGCGTCCGCTGACGACCGGCGAGACCGCCATCACCGAGCACCAGGTGCTGGTGCCCGCCGAGGCGCGGCCGGACACGTTCTACGAGCTCTACCTGACTCGCCGGATGTCAGAGGCCGTGCTCTGGATCCGCTTCGATCCGGCGCGCGTCCCGGCGCACTGCGAGGCCTACACCGAGAACGGCCGGACACCCGGACTGACGACGCTGAGGATCCAGGGGTCCACGTCGGCCCACCACGTGGTCCGCAACTTCGGGCCCGGCAAGGTCGGCATCCGCTGGCGATGGTGAGCGGTCGAGCCACTATGTTCGCCGCATGAGGGTCCTTCTCGCACTCGGCGGCAACGCGATGACCGGCGCGGACGGCCGCGTGCGCGTGGAGGACCAGATCGCCGCGGCGCGGGTGGCGATGGAAGCCGTGGCCGACCTGCTCACCCGCCCCGACGCCGTCGACGTGGTGATCACCCACGGCAACGGTCCTCAGGTGGGAAACCTGCTGGTCAAGAACGAGCTCGCCGCGGCCGTCGTACCCCCCGTCCCGCTGGACTGGTGCGGTGCCCAGACCCAGGCCACGCTCGGCAACGTGCTGGTCAACGCCCTCGACGACGCGCTGCACGCGCGGGGCGCCTCGCGTCCCGCCGCCGCTCTCGTGACCCGCACCCTGGTCGACGCCCGGGACCCCGGCTTCGCCGAGCCGAGCAAGCCGATCGGCCGCTACGTGGAGGCCGAGGAGGCAGCCCGGATGATGGAGCACGGCGAGGTCTGGCAGGACCGCGGAGAGAAGGGGTGGCGTCGCGTGGTCGCGTCTCCCACGCCGGTCGAGATCATCGACGCCCCCGCGGTGCTCGCCCTGATCGACGCCGGCTTCGTGGTCGTCGCCGCCGGCGGTGGCGGCATCCCCACCGTGCGCGAGGAGGACGGCTACCGCGGCGTCGAGGCCGTGATCGACAAGGACCTCAGCGCCGCCCTGCTGGCCCGGACCGTCGGCGCCGACGTGCTCCTGATCGCCACCGACGTGCCCAACGCGGTGCTGCGCTTCGGGACGCCCGAGGCCGAGCCGATCGGCCGGGTCGCAGCCACGACGATGCGGGAGTACGCCGCGGCCGGGCACTTCGCCGGCGGCTCCATGGGCCCCAAGGTCGAGGCGGCGCTCCGGTTCGTCGAGTCCAGCGGCCACTCGGCGGTGATCACCGACCTCGACTCCATCATCGACGGGTTGGCCGGCAGCGCCGGCACCGTCGTCGTACCCGACTGACCCCTGAGAAAGGAAACCGGCATGCCCCCGTCACCGTCAGCGATCGAAGTTCGCAAGGTCCCGATCCACTCCGTCGCCGACGCCTCCGAGCTCGCGAAGCTGATCGACGACGGCGTGATGACCGCCGACCGGGTGATCGCCATCATCGGGAAGACGGAGGGCAACGGCGGCGTCAACGACTACACCCGGATCATCTCCGACCGGGCGTTCCGCGAGGTGCTGATCGAGAAGGGTGCCCCCGCCGCGCAGGTGGCGCAGGTGCCGATCGTGTGGTCCGGCGGCACCGACGGCGTGATCAGTCCGCACGCCACGATCTTCGCCACCGTGCCGGAAGGTGACGTCGAACCGAGCGACGAGCCCCGGCTCACCGTGGGCTTCGCGATGAGCGACGTGCTGATGCCCGAGGACATCGGCCGGGTCGCGATGGTCTCCAAGGTCGCCGACGCGGTGACGATTGCCATGGAGAAGGCGGGCATCACCGATGTCGCCGACGTCCACTACGTGCAGACCAAGACCCCGCTCCTCACGGTGCACACGATCCGCGACGCCAAGTCGCGGGGCAAGACGGTGTGGACCGAGCACACCCACGAGTCGATGGACCTCTCCAACGGGTGTACGGCGCTCGGCGTCGCGGTCGCCCTCGGCGAGATCGAGATGCCCGGTGACGACGACGTGATGCACAACCGGGCGCTGTTCTCCTCGGTGGCCTCGTGCTCCTCGGGGGTGGAGCTCGACCAGGCCCAGGTGGTCGTGGTCGGCAACGCCATGGGAGTCGGTGGCCGCTACCGCGCCGGACACTCGGTGATGAAGGACGCGCTCGACGCCGACGGCATCTGGGACGCGATCCGCTCCGCAGGCCTCGACCTGCCGGAGCGCCCGCGCACCGCCGACCTGGACGGCCGGCTGGTCAACGTGTTCCTCAAGTGCGAGGTGTCGCAGGACGGCCAGGTCCGCGGCCGCCGCAACGCGATGCTCGACGACTCCGACGTGCACTGGCACCGACAGATCAAGGCCGCCGTCGGAGGTGTCACCGCCGCGGTGACTGGCGACCCGGCGGTCTTCGTCTCTGTCTCGGCGGCCCACCAGGGCCCCGACGGGGGCGGCCCGGTGGCCGCGATCGTCGACCTGGGCTGACGCCCTGCCGGGACGTCGTACGAAGTGGATGTCCCGACGACCGGCTCGTATGACGTCCGCGAGCCTTCGGGGCGCGAGGTCTCAGGGCGGCCAGTCGGCGAGCCTGTCGAGGTACAGCCGGTGGACGGCCGCCACCTTGCTGGTCAGGTTCCGGACCGTCCAGCTCGTGGTGTCGATCGGGTCGAGCACGGCGACTTCCACGACGCCGGAGAAGATCAGGACCCCGCGCGGGGCCATCAGGTCGCCGGCGTTGCGGATCACGATCGGCACCACCGGCACGCCGGCCTGCATCGCGACGTGGAACGCGCCCTTCTTGAAGGGCAGCAGCTTCGGCGTGGGGGAGCGGGTGCCCTCCGGCGCGATCACCAGGGACTTGCCGCTGCGCAGGCTCTCGACGGCCGGCGCCAGGGCCTCCTTGGCCTTCTTGGAGTCGGCACGGTCGACGTAGGCGACATCGGCCAGCCAGCCCATCGGGGCGAAGACCGGATCGGTGGCGAGCTCCCGCTTGGCCACCGCAGTGAAGTCCCGGCGCAGCAGCGAGGCCAGCACCAGCACGTCGAGCTGGCTCTGGTGGTTGAAGAGGAAGACCGCCGGGCGGGATCGCCACAGGTTGTCCTGGCCGACGACGTCCAGCCGGACGCCGGCGGCGGCGAACGACAGCTCGGAGGCGATCGCGGCGGCCACCGAGAGCGCCGTACGCCGGTCGCGGTTGAGCAAGCCCATCCCGAGCCCGGCGGCGACGCCCACTCCGAGCCCGGCGAAGGAGGCCGCGGTGCGAGCCACCGTCACCGGGGTCAGCCGGTTGACCCGCTGCAGCCGGGCGATCGGCCAGCCCCGCGCCAGCGCCGCGGCCGTGAGCCCCACGTCCGGATTGAGCGGTCGCGGGCGGCCGACGGTCTCGAGGTACGGCACGTCCTCGCGGCCGTTGCCGTAGGCATAGGACTCGGCCAGGTCGAGGCCACGCCCGGCGGCGAAGTCGCGGACCGCCTGCGCCTTGCCCGGCCCCCACAGGATCGGGCCGCGGACCCGGCCGGTGAGGATGCCGTCCTCGTCCTCGATCTCGGTGACCAGCACGTGCTGGATGTCGAGATCGAGTGCGGCCGACGCCGCCTGGAAGTGGGTCGCCGAGGACGCCATCGCGACGGTGTGCCCGGCCTTGTGGTGGGCGTCCACGAGTCGCCGGGCGTCGGGGTAGACCTTCCCCGCGATCCGAGACCGCCAGAGCTCCTGGCCGAGGTCGTCGATCTCGGCGAGCTCGCGCCCCGACAGCGACCCGAGCGCGACCTGCATGAGCCGAGATACGTCGTGCCCGCGCTGCGCGACGTTGAACGACGCGACGACCGTGTCGACGAGCTCGGCGACGCCGACGTCGCCGGTGGTGAGGCGTTCGCGGAACGCGATCACGCCGGAGTAGCCGTCGATGAGCGTCCCGTCGAAGTCGAAGAACGCCCCCACCGTCGCCCCCTGCGGGCCGGCGGCAACGGCGGCGACCAGATCGTCGATGCCCGGGGCGGTGGCGGTCATGGCCCGGCCTCGCCCGTCGGCTCGGTGGTGGTGGAGAGCGCGATCCGGCGAACCACTGCGACGGCGCGTACGACGGCGCCGAGCTCAGCCGCGAAGCCCTCGCGTGCCGCCCGCAGCTCCGCACCACCCGGCTCGAGCAGATCGCGGTTGCCGGCCAGCTCGACCGCGTTGCCCATCAGGTCCTTGGAGATCGACTCCGGGCTGTGCAGGTCGTGCTGGAGCCACCGCTGCCGGGCTACGCCGAGGCTCTCGACTATCAGCGCCTCCTCGTCCACGGGCGCGGCGGGCTCGCGCGTCGCGAGCCGGTCGGCCACCACCTGATAGGACTCCAGGAACGGCCCGACCACCCGGTGCGCGATCAGCAGCTCAGACCCGCGGATCGCTTGGGCCAGGTCGGCCGGGGTGAGGTCGCCGTCGCGCCACTGCGGGGCCGCCAACGCCACCTCGACGCGCAGGTCCTCGTCGTACTCCCGCTTGGTGGCGAAGAAGAACTCGTACTTCAGCAGGTCGCGCAGCCCGAGGGCGTGCTCCCAGGTGGCCGTGGTGACGTCGGCGTCCTCGATCTGGGAGGCCTGCACCGCGGCGACCTCGGCGATGGCGCGGGTGATGAAGTAGTGGGTGACGGTGTTGCGGTAGAAGCCGGCCTCGTGGGCTCGGCCGGGACCGATGGCGTAGACCGGCTCGAGGCCACCGGCGTACTCCTCGATGACACCTTCCCCGACCAGGGTGCGCAGCGCGCGGCGCAGGCCCTCGGGGCGGCCCAGATCGACGTCGGCGGTGAGTGGGAGGCGGCGCTTGCGCACGTAGTCGAGTAGGGGCTCCAGGATTCGCAGCGTCTCATGGAGGGTCATCGCGCGGCCGTCGTTGTCCAGCAGCCCGAAGGTGACCAGTGCCGACGGGGTGATCGGGGTGGCCGCGATGATCCGGTGCGCGACCTCGAAGGCGACGCGCGGCACGACCTCCGACGAGTCGCCCGTGCCCGCGCGTACGGCGGCCTCTTCCAATGCCTCGCGCAGCGAGAGCGTCGGTCCGAAGCGCACGTGCACGCGGCCGCGACGCCGCGACTGGGCGCGGGCGAAGCGGACCACCCAGGCGAGGCTCTCGGGAGTCTTCGCCCCGCCGCCCTCCTCGAAGGAGAGCGCCGAGACCTCGTGCTGCTGGTCGTAGACGATGGACACCGGCACCAGGATGACGTCGTCGACCCCGGGATCGATCGCCTGGTTGGCTCGGTAGGCGTCGACCAGCCACTTGAGCACGCCCATCCTCGGCGGCCGGAGCTTGCCGGTGCGGGTGCGCCCGCCCTCGAAGTACCACTCCAGGTTGGCGCGCCCGCGCAGCAGGTAGCCCAGGTAGAGCCGCAGCATCGCCGGGTAGACCGGGTCGTCCCGCGTCGAGCGCCGGATGAAGATCAGGCCGGCCCGCCGGCCGAGCTCCGAGAGCGGCCACAGGGCGAGGTTGACGCCGCCGAGGACGTAGTTGGGCCGGAAGCCGCGGCCTGCGAGCGCGGCCCGCAGCACCAGCGGGTCGAGGTAGGAGCGGTGGTTGGGCAGGAACACCAGCGAGTGTTTGCGGTCCAGCTCGCGCAGGCCCGGCAGCCCGGCGGCGTCGACGACGTACGAGCGGGTGAGCCAGCGACCCATCCGGTCCCAGGCCGCGGTGGCCCGCCTGTCGATGTGGGAGGCGAGCTCGTCGAGACAGGTCTCCGCCTCGTTGCGGATGGCCGACTCCGGGCGACCGGTGCGCTCCGCGAGCTGCTCGACCACCTCGGCGAACTGGGCCGACCCCATCATCACCGACACCGCGCGACGCTCGGCAGATCGCTCGCCCCGGTCGGTCACCGCGCCAGACTAGTGGCCGGGGTCACTGTCCAACCACGCGCGGATCGCGTCGCCGTGCTCGTCGAGCAGCGGCGGCGCGACGTGGTCGGCGCGACCGCCGGCGAAGGTGTTGTCGTCGAAGCGGAGGGGAGAGCCGGGCAGGGTGAGCGGGCCGTACGCGGGGTGGTCGACCTCGAGCACCAGCCCTTGCGAACGGGTCTGCTCCCACTCGTACACCTCGTCCATCGCCCGCACCTTGCCGGCCGGGATGCCGGCGGCCAGCAGCAGCGCGAGCCAGTGGTCGGCGGAATCGGTGGCGAAGACCCGCTCGATCGCGGCGACCAGCTCGTCGCGATGGGCTACCCGGTCCCGGTTCACCGTGAACCGCGGGTCGTCGGGGTCGAGGTCGAGAGCGGCCGCGAACGTGCGCCACAGACCATCCGACCCCACCGCCACCTGGAGCGGCGACGTCGCCGTCTCGAAGAGGCCGTACGGCGCGATCGCCGGGTGATGGGCGCCGGAGATGCCCGGCACTTCGCCGCCGATCGTCCACCGGGTGCCCTGGAAGGCGTGCACGCCGATCACACCGGCCAGCAACGAGGTGCGGACCACCCGCCCCCGTCCGGTCCGGTGCCGCTCGTGAAGGGCGGCGACCACGCCGTACGCGAGGTTCATGCCGGCCAGCAGATCCGCGATCGGCACGCCCACCTTGGTCGGCAACTCGGTGCCGGTGACGCTCATCAGCCCGCCCTCGCCCTGGGCGATCTGGTCGTAGCCGGCACGCGCGGCCTCCGGCCCGTCGTGGCCGAAGCCGGTGATCTTGCCGACCACCAACCGCGGGTTGAGCTCGTGCAGTCGCTCGACGGTGAAGCCGAGGCGGTCGAGCACGCCGGAGCGGAAGTTCTCCAGCAGCACGTCGGCGCGCTCCACGAGCCGGCTCAGGGTCTCGGCGCCGTCGGGGCTCTTGAGGTCGAGGACGATCGACTCCTTGTTGCGGTTGGCCGCCATGAAGTACGTCGAGTCGTGGCGGCCGTCGTCAAGCTCGCCTCGCGGTACTTCACCCGCCCACGGCGGACCCCAGGCGCGGGTGTCGTCGCCGGCCGCGCTCTCGACCTTGATCACCCGGGCGCCGAGGTCGCCCAGCATCATCGCCGCGTGCGGACCGGCCAGGGCGCGGGTGAGATCGAGTACGAGCACGTCGGAAAGCGGTCCCTTGGTCATGGGTCGACGCTAGCGCCACGCCGCGCGGTCAGGCGACGTACCCGTGCAGCAGATGGGCGAGCTCGGCCTCGACCAAGTGCCAGTACCAGCCGGGGTCCCGGCGCCGTGCACGGCACCCACACGTGGGTCATCCTGGACCCATGATCGGTCGACTGGAGAAGACCGTCCTGGACTGTCCGGACCCGCGCGCGCTCGCCGGCTTCTACGCCGAGGTGCTGGGCATGCAGGTACTCGAGGACGAGGCGGACTGGGTGGTGATCGGGCGTGAGCCCGGGATGCGCGAGCTGGCCTTCCAGCGCACCGATCCGTGGGCGCCGCGGTGGCCCGATCCGGCGCACCCCCAGCAGCTGCACGTCGACATCCACGTCGACGACGTCGACGAAGCGGAGGCCGCCGTGCTCCGGCTGGGAGCTGTGCGCCGACCGGGGTCTCCCGAGACCGGCTACCGGGTCTTCGAGGACCCGGCCGGGCATCCGTTCTGCCTCGTCCATGGCCGGCCGCGCTCGTCGGACCCGCGCTGGCGCTGAGAGGACGCGCCGCGGGGCGTCAGGAAGCGCGCGCGAACTCATCCGCGATCCGGATCTCGAGGGGCGTGCCGTGCAGGAGGGCTTGGCCGAAGCCGGGTCGGATCGGGTGCGTGCCGGTGCGGTCGACGAGCAGGTAGTGCCCGTGGGGGCTGGCCCAGATGTAGGTGCCGGGTCCGGTCTGCCGGGCGGAGAACCCGGCGTGGGTCTCGAGTCGGTGATGTCGTCGGGTCAGGGGTCCGGAGTTGTGGGTGCCGGTCTGGCCGGGTGGGCCGCCGACGTCGTAGGGCGTGGGACGGTCCAGGTCGCTCTGGCGGGCGGTGCTGGTGGCATCGGGGAAGTAGTCGCCGACCTGGGTCAGCCGGACGCGTTCGGCGAGCCAGGCGGGGTGTTCGTAGGCGTTGACGCTGACCTGGTCGTGCAGGTCGATGACCGCCTTGACGGTGACCTCGGCGCCGCCGAGCAGGTCGCGGAGCTGGGC
>Ga0136617_10004257_pt1 | contig 12807 bp, 9 predicted proteins | sample AntDrymUQ3222106_2_FD_129672 | JGI IMG/M metagenome (GOLD analysis project Ga0136617, IMG submission 129672) | Polar desert sand microbial communities from Dry Valleys, Antarctica - metaG UQ322 (21.06) | ecosystem: Environmental > Terrestrial > Soil > Desert | place: Antarctica: Dry Valley...
CTCTCGCGCTCCTCGCTGGGGGCGTTCGTGGCCAGCAACGGATCGCCGATGCGCGTGGACTCGCGCAGCGCCTGCTCGGACTCGGCGGTGGCTCGATCGCGTTCCCTGGCGGCGCGCTCGTCGCCTCCACCGCAGCCGGCGAGCACCACGGTCACGGATGCCACGGCGGCGAGGAAGAGGCCGGGGCCCCCGGGCGGTAGGTACGTCGCGTCCCACGCGCTCCTTATGGAAGTTTCACGCCGCACCTTTAGCCCGGGGCAGTCGCCGTCACGCTGCGAGTGAGATAAGCGGCTGTATGGCACTCTTCAGGGGAGTGCCACGTAGCCGCTTTCCCCGCTATCTGGTGATTCTGGGCTTGCTCGTGGCCACCGTGGGCGCGGGCATCGTGGCTGCGCGCCTCTTGAGCGCTGGGCTGTCCGCGCCGACCACGCGGCCCGATCAGGGCGGCGGGCGGCCACCGAGAGCAGCGGCTCCACCCGCCGTCGTATGGGCGGTGGGCGATGGACCCGACGGCGATCCCGAGCCGAACGCAGTCGCGAAACTGATCGCGAGCCGTCGCGTAGATCGCCTGCTCTACCTGGGCGACGTCTATGACGAGGGCACCAAGCGCGAGTACAACGAGCACTATGCGCCCGCGTACGGGAAGCTCGACTCGGTGACCTCGCCGACCCCGGGGAACCACGAGTGGGACGAGCGCGACGAGGGCTACGACGCCTACTGGAAGAAGCGTGGCCTCGACACGGAGCCGCATTACTACTCCTTCGAGCTGGCGGGCTGGCAGCTCTTGAGCCTGAACTCGGAGGGCGACCTGTCGCCCGACGGCGACCAGGTGCGCTGGCTGCGCGACCAGGTGAGCGCCGAGGGCACCTGCCGGATCGCCTTCTGGCACCGCTCTCGCTACAGCGCCGGAGTCAACCACGGCAACGACGAGGAGCTCGCGCCGCTGTGGGACACGCTGATCGGCCACGCAAGCATCGTGGTCACGGCCCACGATCACAACATGCAGCGGCTCGAGCCGCGCGACGGCATCACCGCGTTCGTGTCCGGGGCGGGCGGCACCAACCACTACGGGATCGTGGACGACTACGACGGACTGGCGTTCTCGAACGCCACCGACTACGGAGCGCTGCGACTTCGGCTGCGCCCCGGCAGCGCCTCGTTCGCGTTCATCACGACCAATGGCCGCACGCTCGACTCGGGCACCATCCCCTGCCGCCGCTGAACGGATCCGCGGCTACGCCGCCGGCGGAGCACGCTTCGATCGCCTCACACGGCGGACGGTCGCGGTCAGCGCAACTCCGATCAGGATCGCGAAGCCGGCGACCAGGGACGCGCTGTAGCTCGCGTCGGCATCGGTGGGGGTGGTCGCCGGCTCGCTTGAGTCGAGCGCCGCGGCGGCGGACAGCTTCGTGCCGCGGATGGCGGCGAGCACCTCGAGGTAGCGCCGGCCGTAGTTCCGGCTCGGCTCGACGTGCGAGTTCTCGCTGAACTCGTTCCAGCTGATGAGACCGATCGCGTCGGGCGCGGACCGTCTGGCGCCGTCGAGCTGCTTGCGCAGAGTCGCTCCATCGCGGCGGTCGATCACCTTCGTGCCGCCGACGAGGCGCGCGTCGAATCCAGGCGCGGCCGGCGCGATCCAAAGACCGCCGTCGGCGTTGACCGCCTCACCCATCTCGACGAGCTTGCGCGGATAGTTGGGATGGGTGTACGGATCGACCGAGGACCAGTAGTAGGCGTTGCCGTCGACCACGTCGGCGAGTCGCCGGTAGCCCTCGATGTTCTTCTCCGAGGCCAGGATCCGCAACCGTTCCCGGCGCGGCCTGCTCACGTCGGCGACGTCTCGCTGGGAGAACCGCCAGGTGCCGGACCAGATGACGACGGGCCGGCCAAAGCCGGCGAAGGCGTCGGCCTGGGCGTAGTCGTCGAGGAAGGCATCGAGGTCGGCGGCGACCCGCTGCGCCGGCAGCGGCTCGCGGTCGAAGTCGAGCCCCTGATAGATGATGACGAGCTTGAACCGCTCGGCGTCGGCGACCTCGATCAGCTTCTCGAGGCGTCGGTTGAGCAGGGTCGTGCTCTTCCAGCTGACGATGAATCCGTCGATCCCAGCCTCTTTCGCGCGCCCGATGTGGCGGCGCATCACCCTCCGCTCATCGCTCGAGTAGCGACCGAGTAGCGGGTAGTCGGTCTTCGCTCGGTTCCAGGAGCTGACGTTGAACCAGATGTAGTAGTAGGCGAGGAGCGGGACCCGCTCTCCCGCCCGCGCGGCAAGTGTCCGGACGGGCTCCTTGCCCGGCGGCGCGGCGTGGGCGGGCTGCGCCGGGGCAAAGCCGGCACAGAGCGCAAACACCACGCCGCCCATCCACGTACCCGCGCGCGCTCTCGATCGCGAGCGGCGGCGCCGGGAGAAGAGCGCCGACAGCAGGAGCGGGCGCCGGAGCGACGGCAAGCCGAGGGCCAACCCTGTGGCGAGCAACAGCACGACGGCGACGTCAAGGTAGCTGATCACCTTCAGGTCCACCTGCTGCGCGCGCGAGAGTGCGACCGGCCTCGATGGCGAGATCCCCGGCGCCTCCACCGTCACGCGATACCGCCCACGCGGCAGGGAAGGAATCGTCAGGTCGGCGCGCGAGCGGAACGCGTGCCGCTTTGTGTCCCCGTCCGGGGACTGGAGGCGAATCCCTGAGCCGATCGGAAAGCCGAGCAGCGCGTCCCGCGCGACGAAGCGCGTCGGATAGAACATCAGCTCGATCTGGACCGTCCGGCTCTGGCTCGGCAGAAATCGCTGCTGGGCTCGATTGACGACGTTCGACCCGTCGACGACCACGCTCTCCACGACGTAGGCGAGCTTCTCCGACTCGCGCGCGGACCTGACCGCCCGGGTGCCCTGCAGCATGGGCCACTCGTCGCCCTTGAAGGTCTTGACGACGCCGTGGCTTCCCCTCAGCGTCACGGACGCGATCCGCCCTGGATCGACAGGCTCGCCGGCCGGGTCGACGAACCTCGGTCTAATTCGGTAGTAGAGGTCGAGCACGACGCGAGGCGGAGTGCCGGGCTCTACACGACTGAGCTTTGCGCGAACGCCCGTGGAGACATCGGCGTCGAGGACCTTCAGCCTCCGCGCAAGCCCACGCACGTCGGTGGCCCGCACCCGCACGCGTCCTCGACGGTCGGACTCGACCGTCCGAGCGCCCAGCGAGAAGCGGAGCCCCGGCATACGTGGAGTCGTCTGCAGCTCTAAGGCCGCCCCGCGTCGCGGCGATTGCTGCGCCTCAGCCGACGGGCCAGAGAGGAGCAGGCAGGGGAGCGCTGCCGCAAGCGCCAGCGCGGCCCATCGGCAGCGGTAGGTCATGGCTCCCCTTCCCGCGGGAGCGCCGGGTCTGGGCTGCCTGGAGCCCGGAAGTAGATCTCCTCGCCTCGGACGATGGGGCCCCGGCGACGCCTGCCGCCGGCGCTCGCTGCTCCGCTGACGACGACGAGCATCGCGAGCGCGAACGCCCCACCATAGATTCCGTAGATGATCGAGCGGCGCGGCTCGGCTCGCGGCTCGTCGCCTCTGGTCGGGGGGATGAGGCTGGCTGCCCTCGGTCCGCGCGTGAAGTCGAACGCGCTCGCGATGCTGTTCGCTCGTGCATCGCGCCTCGCGAGCGGCTTCAGGCCCCAGTTCTGCTCGATGAACTTGAGCGGCGAGGTGTGGTCGAGCACGGTGCTGTCGACGTGACCTCGCCGGGCGTAGGGGCTCACCAGCAGCGCCGGCGCGCGGAACCCGTAGCCGTACCTGTCCACGCGTGGAGGTGGTACGTGGTCATACCATCCGCCCCAGTCGTCGTAGCTCCACATGAACGCGGAGCTCGACCACGAGCTGCTGCGCATCAGCGTGTTGAGCATCGTCCGCACGAGCTGCTGGCCGACTCGCAGGCTCGGCTCGCCGTCGACCGCAGGCGGCGACGAGCCCGGCGGGTGCTCGCTGCCTGCGACCGTGGCTACGTAGGCGACGGACGGGAGCGTTCCCTTCTCGAGGTCCTCGTAGTACTCGTCGAGGTCTACGATGCGGCTCGACAGCTTCGGGTCGTCGATGAAGCGGGCATAGTTGAGCAGCGGCACCCACCTGACCTGCGGCGAGTCGCTGCGCCCCGCAGCGCGGTAGTTGGTCTCGCTGTCGTAGTTCTCGACGTAGAACTTCCACGAGATCCCGCGCTCCTCGAGACGATCGAAGATTGTGAGCCCGCCCAATCCCTCAGGAGGGAGCTGGTTGCTGGAGCTGGTAGGGGGGGCGCCGGAGACCCAGAAGACGCGGTTCTCGAAGCTGCCGCCAGCGGCCGACGTGAAGTAGCGGTCGAAGAGCACGTTGTCCCGGGCGACGTTCCAGTAGAACGGCAGCTCGCGGTCGTCGTAGTAGCCCATGACGTTCTCGACCGCGCCGATGCCGGCTCCTTGCTGGGCGGCGACGAACCCGTCCATGCGCCCCTGGGCGTACTCGCGCCGAAAGACGTCGCGCGTATGCGGCAAGTCTTGAACCGGGCGACGCCCGAGGTGGAACGGCGCGACGCAGGAGCGGCGCGTCGCGCTCGGCCGGCGTGTCCGCGCGCTCGCGTCGAAAGGCAGGCAGGTTCCCTTCGGAACTCCTTCGGCCCCCGGGTAGGTCCCGAAGTAGTGGTCGAACGAGCGGTTGCTCTGCATCAGGACGACGAAGTGCTCGATCGGTGTCCTTGGCCTGGGGTCCGTATTTGCCTGGGCCGCTCGCGCGCCCCCCGGGGCGGCCACCGTGAGTCCAAGCAGGACGAGCGCCAGCGCTCGGGGCACCGTACGCCTACGACTCATGGTCGGACCTCGTAGACGACGATGACCGGCAGCCGTCGCCTCGACCCATCAGCGGCCTTTCCCATGACCGACTGGGTGTGGACCACCCTTCCGTTATAACGATCGGCATAGCGGAGGATTCCGTCCGCGAATCGGGTGGCGCGGGCTGCCGAGTAGCTGTCCCAGACGACGTACTGGAGCTCGTTGGTCGCGATCAGCTTGTCGGGATTCGGGAGGTGCTCGTAGGAGGGGTTGCGGTGCAAAGGGTTGGGGCTGACGGACAGGCCATATGCCTTGCGGTGACCGTAGAACTGCAGGATGTTCGCCATCGAGGGACCGATGGTGAGAAGCCTCGAACCCTCGGGGATGTTCCGCTTCAGCCACTCGCCGGCCTCGCGACCGCCCGGGACACCGCCAGAGCCGGCGAGGAGGGTGGTCGAGGAGGGAGGCCTCAGCTGTTCCCAGGTCGGTATCAGCAACGTGACCGCCACGATCGCCGTGCAGGCCCATGTGGCCGCCGCCGATGTCCGCGGGCCGGCTCCGGGAGACCATTGACTGATTGCCCTACCGGCCAGCACGGCCAGCGGCGGAGCGATCGGCAGCAGGTACTGAAATCCCTTGACCGGCCATAGCAGAAAGAACACGGTCGGCACGGCGATCCAGGTGAGCAGAAGCGTCTCCCGCCACGAGAACTGGCGTCGCAGCAGCCAGAGGCCGAGCAGGGCCGCGGCGATCACCAGCGGGCCGATCGCCGCCGGGGCAGTCTGGAGATAGAAGGTCCAGTCGTGGTTGGGGAGACGCGAGAGCTGCCACGCGAGATAGGACTCTCCCGTCCTCGTCCCACCCGCGGCGGCCAGCGTGAGCGGGAAGGCCGCGATCACGAGGGCCATGATGGCCGTCGCCTTCGCAAGGTCCCTCATCGCCAGACGCACCTCCCACGAGAGCGCGAAGAAGACGTAGACGGCGCCGAGGAACAAGATGCTGGTCTCCTTGGCGAGGAACGTCAGACCGAGCGCGGCCCCTGCGGCGTAGAGCACGCGTGGCCGCTCGGTCAGGGCGAAGCGCGCCAGCAGGTACAGAACGAGCGTCGCGCAGAGCGTCATCGGACCGTCTAGGAGGACCTGCCGAGTGACGACCACGTGGTAGGGCATCAGCGCCATCAGGAGGGCGGCGACGATGCCGGCCCTCCAGCCGTAGAGCAGCTTTCCGAGCTCGTAGACGAGGTAGACCGTCGCGACCCCGATGGCGGCGGAGACGATCCGCTCTGCCACGCCGTCGATGCCCAAGTGGAACCCGAGCGACAGAATCACCTGGAAGAGCAACGGGTGCGCTCGGAAGATGGGGAAGATGTCGGCGAGGTCCGGGTCGCTCGCGATCGCTGCGGCCTGTCCCGCGTATACCGCCTCGTCGCTGTTGAAGCCGACGTCGTCGATTCCCCACAGACGCAGCAACGCCGCTACCCCGAGCACGAGGCCGAGGTACCAGAGAGCGGCCCGCCCCGGCAAGCGAGCCATGGCCCCACGGGTCTTCCCGGCGATCTGACGACGACGCTCGGGCGCACGCGTACGCAGCGCGCTCACTGCGGGCGTCAGCGCGCTTGTCGCGCGAAGCGCGGACGCGCTGCTTGCACGTTGTTCGTTGTCGCCCTTCACCGTCAATGTGGCAGGCAGCTCTAGCGATCCGATGCGATGTCGGTAAGCGGACGCTCGACCGACTGCGTCGCGTCGACCGGAGAGAGCGGTGCCCCGTTCCGGGCCATGATCTCCGCCAGGCGTCGCCACCAGTCCATCGTCTCGCTGCGGACCAGCGTCGCGGGCACGCCCTCGAGCGCTCGGGCCACGATGCCCCGCTCCACGCGCCTGAGATCGCTGCCGTTGCGGCTGTGCAGGAAGTCCTCGATCTCGGCGTAGGGGGGAAAGCCGAAGGCGTCCTCGCTGTTGTTCATCAGCGTCTCGAACGCCTCGCGGTCGCCCAGCGATACCTCGCCCTCGCCTCCGCGCTGGATCACGACCAGTCCGGCGAGGCGACCCTCGGGAGCGACCTCCACCTCGGGCACCAGGCGCTCGACGTGATACTTCGGCGGGGGGATCAGCATCTGGACGAGGGTGTTGATGGTCGCCGCCGGCAGCTTGGTGCGAGCGAGCAGCATCGCGAATCGCCGGCCCGAGCGCGAATGCAGCCGACTCTGGAAGAGCAGGCCCAGGCGCTCGCGTCGGGTAAGCAGCGGCGTCTCGACCGCCTTCAGGGTGTGGCGGCTGATCGTCAACGGCTTCGGGTAGGTCAGTACGTGGCCGTCCGGGCTCACGAGCGTGAGGTCGTCTGAGAGGAACGAGTAGGTCTGGCCGTCCACCATCTGGTGGGCGTCGAGCAGCTTGAGGCTGGTCGTCGTCTTTCCGGTGTCCGTGCGCGCGGTGACGAGGAAGGCATGCTCGCCACGGGCCAGACAGGCACCGTGGACGAGTGCGTACCCGCGCTCGGCGAAGCTCCAGCGCAGGATCGGCTCGACGACGTTCGTGTAGAGGACGTGCGGAGACCACTTGAGCAGGGGCGAGACCCGCGCCTCGGTCTGGTCGCCGATGGTGATCTCGACGCCGAACCCGAGCGAGCCGAGGCCCTCCACGTAGCGCACGAAGTGTGTCGCCCCGGCGGGCGGATCGTCGTCGCGCGAGCCGAGGCGGCCGAGGCGCACCGCGATGTTCGGGGGCCCGATCAGCTCCGCGATGCGGAAGCGCTCGAGCTCCGGCAGCCGGACCTCCGACGTCACGCTCACGAGGCCGTGGATGTCGTAGCTGTGTGAAGCGGACCGAGCCCCTCGCGGGCGGGTGGCTCCCCAGATCCAGCTGTCTGCAAGCGCGTAACGCAGCAGCGTCAAAGCCACCAGCGACAAGATGTTCGAGAGCACGTAATGGACGCCGAGGGAGGACGTGAGTAGCACGAGGATCGGTCCCCTCAGCGCTAGGGCCGCGTTGTTCATGGCGAGGAAGAGCACCAGGCGACGCCCGGCCCCACCGCGCTTGTGCTCGCGGTCACCGAAGACCCAGCGCTCCGTGAAGGCGAAGTTCCACAGGGTGGAGCCCTGCGTCGCGATGGCGGCCGATGCGAGGTAGTAGAAGCCGGCGAGGTCCGTCAGGGCCGCCAGCAGAAGCGTGTTCACGACCAGGCCCGAGGCACCCACCACGCCGAAGCGGGCAAAGCGCAGGCGCCCAAGCAACGACAGGTAGCGCAGGCCCTCCCGGAGCGTGGCCTTGGAGTCGCCCGAGTGGCGCTCGCCGAACCTATACGGCACCTCCGAGGGCCGCAGCACGGGGTTCCTGACCAGGATCTCGAGCAGTATCTTGAACCCCCCGGGCCGCAGCCGATCGAGATCTATCGACTCGCGCCGGGCGAGGAAGAAGCCGCTCATCGGGTCCGAGACGCCACGCAGGCGACGCGGGAACAGGAGCCGCGCCGCGGTAGTGGTCGAGCGAGACGTCACGGACCGCGCCCAGCCGAAGCTGCCCATGTCTCCGTTGTGGCAGTAACGACTCGCGACGACGAGGTCCACGTCGACCTTCTCGGCGTGCTCGAGCAGCTGGGCGACCAGCTCGGGGGGGTGCTGTAGATCGGCGTCCATGACGCACACCCAGGGGGCCCGCGCCGCACGCAGCCCCTCCACCACCGCGGCACCGAGGCCGCCGCCGCGCCGTTGATGGATCAGCACCACCTCGCGCTTGCTGCGCGCTCCGATCCGCTCGATCGCCTCCGCGGTGCCATCGTCGCTCGCGTCCACGAACACGATCTCCATCGAGACCGCCGGCAGCACCCGCTCCAAACGCTCGACGAGCGCGCCCACGTTGTCGCGCTCGTTCTTCGTCGGCACGACAATGGACAGAAGCGGGTGCGCGACGCGCGCCTCGCACGAGGCGACCCGGGTGCCGCCGGGCGGGGCACACGCGGTCTGTACTCCCTCCGACGCGTCCGTTCCTGCGGCGGCCCCTGGCTTGAACCTCATAGTGCTCCTTCCGGCTGCGATGACAAATTGGAAGCGGCCGAGCGGCCCCTTGTCCCGATGAAAAGGTGTCGTTGGTGCGTCACGGCGCCCGCTTCGCCAGCCGGACCTCGGCGCGAAGGCGGCTCAGGGTGCGCAGTCCGACGACGCCGTTCACCTCGAGCCCGTGCGTCGCCTGGAAGCGACGGACAGCGGCCTCGGTCCCGGGGCCGAACTGCCCCGTCCTGGCGAACGGGACCGGACGGCCCGTCGTGACCGAGATCACGCGCCTCGGTCCGAGCCCGAGCCGCCGGAGCAGTCGCTGCACCTCCCGAACGCGGTCGGAGCCATTAGGGCTCGCGTAGCCGTGGCCCCGGCGCACCGCTCCCCCCGGCCAGAGCTCACTTCCACCCGTCCGCGCGGACTTCTCCCCCGCGAGGGTCGAGGTGGTCCCGCGAGCGGCAGCAGACTCGGCCGACGCGGATGCACTCCGGGCCACGTCGAGCCCACCTCCGACGTCGGGGGCGACCTGCGTCGCGAACACGGCCCCGGCGGCTGCTCCGATTCCAAGCGCCACCAGCACACTGGCAAGCATCAGCCCGAGATTTTCGCCTCGACGACCGCCAAGTTCCCTGGCGGTCCCGCGACGACTCCCACCGTCTTGCATACCCGCTACCCCCCTGCCTGGGTCGTCCCTGATGAGATGGGAGGGTTCCGACCTCCCAATCTCCCCCAAAATTCCGACACCGAAGTAAGGAGGAGCCTTAAACTGGGTGCTGAAGAAGGCCGCATGATGCTGGGGTTTTTTCGTTATGTCAACTTTGGTAAGCGCCACTTAAGGTTTGTGAGCGAGCTCGGGCATTCCGCTGATAACAAGCGGGTAACCGGACCGGGGCGAAGCACTGCTACAAGGAGCCAGGTGTTTCGAACGTGAGCGCGAGATGGCTTGAAGACTCGGCGAAGTCCCGTCGCGTAGACAGGTCATTCCCGGTGCGTGATCGTATCCGGGCCCCGGGGCGCGCGATCGATGAAGGCGTAGGTCCGACCGAGCACGTAGTGGGCTTTCGCGATTGGCGCGCGATAGGCGGTCGGCTCAGCTCTCCCCACTTCCCCATCTGGTGGGATCAGCCGGCCCTCGGCGCGGAGTGTCGCCGGTTCCGCCGCGCGGAGGATCTGTTGCAGGCACCTCACGCAGCGCCCGACCCCGAGTGCGGCTGCGGGATCCACGCCTACTACACGCCCACCAGCGAGTTCTCGAAGATCGACTTTCGCGGCGTGTCCGGGATCGTCGCGCTGTGGGGTCGGATCGAGCTGCACGGCGACGGTATGCGGGCCCAGCACGCCCGCGTCGAGGCGCTGGGGCTCTACGCTCGCTGGAGCAGCCGCCAGAAGTCGGCCGTGAAGGAGATAGCCACCAACCTCGCGGTCGACCTCGTTGATCTGCGGGAACTGGGCTCGGCCGCGAGCCGCTACGGCTTACTCCAAGTCCCCGCCGCCGCTTCGCTGACGACCAAGACCGCGACTGACCAGCGCTAGCGCCCGTCGGTTCGCAACGCATCGAGGTAGGTGCCCAGCCCTGTCGGGCTTTGCCACTCACCCGCCGACTCCACGGCGGAGCTCTCGCCCCACTCGTTGAACGTCAGGACGAGCTGCCATGGGGCGCCCGAGGCAACCATGTCGCGGACGTTGCGAGCCCAGCGGGCCGGGTCTCGGGCCAGCCGCGGGGATGGTTCGCTGGTCAGCCAGAAGCCCGGGGCGATCCCGTAGGCATGGCCTGGCTGGTGGTCGGCGGCGCGAGCCGGGGCGTACTGATGCCAGGAGTCCGGCTGGCTGGCGCAGGTCTTGTAGCCGCTGAAGACCTTCAGCACGACGTAGAAACCGATGCCGGCGTTGGCCCGCCTCCAGCGGTCGGCCATGGCGCATCCGTCACCTCCGTCGCCGTAGGCGAAGATGACCGGCCTGCCTCCTACCTTCAGATACGCGGGGTGGGCCGCGTAGCTGCCCTTGATGTAGCTCAGGTCCGATCTCAGCTGATCGACCGTCGGATCGGGGCCGTTGCCCTCGTCCTCGTGGTAGGGCGCCACGCGCAGCGAGCTTCCCAGCTCGTCGATCGTCCTCAGCATCGGTCCCAGGCGAGCGTCCTCCTTGGTGCCCCGGCCCCACCACGAGAAGATCGCCGCCTCGATCTTTCCGTGCTCCATCGAGCGAATGTGGCTCTGGATGACGCCCGGGTCGTCCGAGCGGTAGAGCCCCAGCGTGGGGATGCTCTTCGTGAACGGGTGGATGCCACGCTGGGTCCAGGCCTCGGGGAACCAGGGGTAGTAGAAGCTCGCCCTGATCGGAAAGGTCGGCTGCGCGCCCACCCCAGACGGCGGGGGCACTGGCGCGTTGGGCATGGCGCTCGCCGGCGCGCGCCTCGAACCGACCGCCAGCGAGAGCCGCGGCGCCCTTCGCCCGGCCTCGCGACTCGCGAGGGTGATCGAGCTGCTGCCGAGTCCGGTCAGCGCCACGCTGACGGCGCCCTTGCGGGTCACGAGCGAGCTGATGTCCACCGCGACGCGCCGGCCTGAGCGGAAGGCCGTCGACCTGGAGGCGACTGCCCGCACTCGCGGGCGACTTGCGTAGGTGACCGTGCGCTCCCGCCAGGCGCCGCGCGCGACAGGCCGTACGGCAAAGCCCTTGCGTGAGCCCGCGTGCGGCCACACCAGCAGCGTCGCCCGTCTGATTGGCGCGTCGAGCGCGGGCACGGCGAAGCGCAGATAGCTGCGCGTCGTGGGGGAGGCGTCGACTCGCAGGCGGTTTGAGGTCCCGAACCGGCCCTGCGGGGCGTTCGAGCTGACGTAGGCGTCGGCGACCGGCCTCAACGCTACGGCCCTCGCGGCCCGGCTGTCGACGGGAGCGACCCAGGTCGCCGCGAGTGTCGCCAGGAGAGCGATGGCCACCCGCTGCACGCAGAGCACGTCCGTGACGATACCCAGCGTGTCTTCAGCTCAGTTCCGTGGGTCAGCGCTCGGCAGACAGGACTCGTGGAGGTTGTCCCGTAGCTCGTAGAACTTGAAGACGGCGGTCCCTCCGCCCCGTCCGTTGCCGCTGGCAGCGTGCGGGGTGATCCGGCAAAGATCGAAGGAGGAACCGCCGTGAAGGAGACCGTATCGGTCGCGCAGGCCGCGACTGCGCAGGAGCAGCTGCTGCCCGTGCGCGTGCAGGAGGCGCTCGGCGAGCTGGTGGGCGCTGCGAGGGAGGGACTGCTCGCGCTGGCTGTCGGTGTCGGGCTGGGCGTGCTCGTCGAGCCGATGGACGAGGAGATCGACGGGGTCGTGGGCCCAAAGGGCAAGCACGACAGCGACCGCTCCGCGGTGCGTCACGGCCGCGAGGCGGGCGAGGTGACGCTCGGGGGCCGGCGCGTCGCGGTGGAGCGCCCGCGGGCGCGGACCGCGGACGGGCAGGGCGAGGTTCCGCTCTCCACCTGCAGGGGATGCTGTTCGTGGTCGACGGCGCGAAGGCGCTGCGCAAAGCGATCCGCAGCGTGTTCGGCGACGTGCCGGTGCAGCGCTGCTTCCGCCACAAGGAGCGCAACGTGGCAGACCACCTGCCCGAGCGCGACCGCCCACCGGTGAAGCGCAGGCTGCGGCGCGCGTGGGCGGAGACCGATCACACCCGCGCGCTCGACGGGCTGCGTCTGCTCGCCGTCGAGCTCGAGCGCAGCCACCCCGGCGCCGCCGGGTCGCTGCGCGAGGGCCTCGAAGAGACGCTCACCCTCACCCGGCTCGGGATCCGCGGCTCGCTTCGGCGCACGCTCGAGTCCACGAATCCCTGCGAGTCGATGATCGAGTGCGTCCGGCGCAGCTCACGCAACGTCAAGCGCTGGCAGTCGGGCGACATGGCGCTCAGGTGGACCGCCGCCGGCATGCTCGAGGCCGGCGCCAGTTCCGGCGGATCATCGGCTACCGCGACCTCGCGAGGCTCGCGGTCGCGATCGAGCGCAACCTCGACCGCACGACCGCCCCGTCCCCGACCGTCGAGGAGGCCGCTACGCTCGCCAC
>Ga0136617_10004258_pt1 | contig 12807 bp, 12 predicted proteins | sample AntDrymUQ3222106_2_FD_129672 | JGI IMG/M metagenome (GOLD analysis project Ga0136617, IMG submission 129672) | Polar desert sand microbial communities from Dry Valleys, Antarctica - metaG UQ322 (21.06) | ecosystem: Environmental > Terrestrial > Soil > Desert | place: Antarctica: Dry Valley...
CATCTGCCTCGGTCGTTGGCCGACCCGACGGGGGCGGGTCGACTGGCGCAATGCTCGTCGTCAGGCGGTCGCAGTCCTCGACAGTCTGGGGTCGGACATCGATCCTGACCGAGCCGTCGGATCGCTTCGGATCGGTGAGCGCCAGATCGTCGAGATCGCCAGGGCGCTCCTCGGCAAGACACGCTGCCTGATCCTCGACGAGCCGACGGCCGCCCTGTCCGCCAGTGAATCCGAACTGCTCTTCGAAACCATACGTCGGCTGCGGGAGGCCGGCGTGGCCATCATCTACATCACTCATCGCCTCGACGAGGTGCAGCGGATCGCCAATCGTGTGCAGGTCTTGCGGGACGGCGCGCGCGTCCTCGAAGGCCCCGTGGCGAACTACGGCCGCGCCGCTCTGGTCGAGGCGATGGTCGGTCGCAACGTGGACTCGACGCAGCGTCCTGCGACGTTCGAGCGATCGGACACGACCCCGGTCATGCGACTTCGCGACCTGGCATCGGACCGTGCCTTCGCCGACGTCAGTCTGGAACTGCGTCCCGGAGAGATCCTCGCGCTCTACGGGAGGGTGGGGGCCGGCACGCAAGAGGTCGCCGAGACGATCTACGGCGTGCGAAAGGTCGATTCGGGCACCATCGAGATCGCCGGTCAGCCGGTTGCGATCAGTGGCCCGGCCGATGCCATTCGACGAGGCATCGGCTTGCTCCCGGGCGACCGTCAGCGCGAAGGCGCGTTCATGAACCGGTCGGTTGCGGAGAACCTCTGCGCGGCAAGCTGGCGCGCCTTGTCCCGTCGTGGTGTCATCACCCGCAGCAAAGAAGCCGTGGCCTACCTCCGTTGGCACGACCGGCTCAGGATCCGTTCGCGCGACGACCCCCAGCAGACGATCACAACACTGTCGGGAGGCAACCAGCAAAAGGTGCTCTTGGGCCGCTGGCTGGAACGCGACGTCCGGGTGCTCCTGCTTGTCGAGCCAACGCGCGGCGTGGATGTCGGGGCGCGCGAGGAGATCTATCGAGCCATGCGGGCCTTGACCGAACGCGGTCTGGCCGTGCTCGTGGCCACGAGCGACCATGAAGAGGTCGTGCAACTCGCGGATCGCGCGATGATCATGGTGCGAGGTCGCATCGTTCGGGAGTTGCGCGGCGACCAGATCACCGCCAGCGAGGTTGTCTCGGCGGCAGGAGGCCTGCCGTGAGCACCGCTGCCCCATCGAGCCCGATGGACCCGTCATCAGAAGCCATGACGACGGAGGTTCGTTCCCCCGCGCGACGTCGGGCGACTCCGAAGGTCGCCGCACTGGTGGTCGTGTTGGTCGCCGAGCTCGTCACGTTTTCGATCCTGGCTCCGGAGTTCCTCACCCGAGCGAACTTCCTGAACGTCCTCACCGCCATCGCCGTGACGGGAATCGTCGCGATGCCCGGCACGTTGTTGATCATCGCCGGGCAGTTCGACCTCTCCGTGGCGTCGATCACCGCGTTGACCGGGGTCGCCATGGCCACGGCCGCGGAAAATCAGCCACTGGTCGTCGGGATCGTCGTCGCCGTCGTCGTCGGAGCACTCGCAGGTGCGCTCAACGGCTTCCTCGTGACCGTCATCGGCGTCAACGCGTTGATCACGACGTTGGGGATGCTGTCCGTGCTCAGCGGCCTCGCCCGGGTTGTCGCCGAGGGGCTCTCGGTCGGCGTCCAAGACTTCTCGACGCTGGGGACGGCTCGCCCGTTTGGTGTTCCACTGCCCGTCGTGGTCTTCCTCGGCGTCGTCCTGCTCTTTACGTTTGTTGGTCGCTTCACCACCTTCGGCCGTTCGGTGTACGCCATCGGCTCCAATCCCACCGCGGCGCGACTCGCCGGCATCAAGACGAGGCGAACGATCATGATGCTGTTCGTGGTCTCGGGGTTGGCGTGCGCACTCGCCGGTCTGATCCTGACGTCGATGCTCGGCTCCGCATCGCCAACCGCCGCCGTCGGGCTGGAGTTGTCCGTCGTGACCGCCATCGTGCTCGGCGGAACCACGCTGTCGGGCGGCGAAGGAACCGCCCTCGGCACGCTGGTCGGCCTCCTCATCGTCGGCTTCCTCAACAACGGCCTGATCATCAAGGGTGTCGACCCGTTCTGGCAGTACGTGGCGCAGGGCGCGCTCCTGATCGGCGCCGTGTCGTTCGATCGCCTTCGCGAGCGCTTCAGCGGCGAGGGTCGACAGTGAAAGTGAGGGCACGATGACCGGACCACGCGGCGACCGCTTCGACATCGTCGTAGTTGGCGCGGGCTCCGCAGGGTGTGCGTTGGCGCGCCGACTGACGGACGATTCGAGCGTGACGGTCGCGCTCGTGGAGGCCGGCGGTCAGCCCCACCATCCTCACATCGCGGCGCCGACCGAGTACTTCAAGCTCTGGGGAAGTGAGATCGACTGGGACTACGAATCCGTGTCGCAACCCGGTACCGCCGGCCGTCGCCATCGGCTCCCTCGCGGGCGGGTTCTCGGCGGCACGAGCGCGATCAACGGCATGGTGTATCTCCGCGGAGCTCGTGAGGACTTCGACGGCTGGGCGGATGCCGGCTGTACCGGCTGGGGCTGGGACGAAGTTCGCGCCTCGTACGAACAGCTCGAAGCACTGCTGCTTCCGACGACCTTCGACGAGACCAACGAGCTGTCTGACGTGTTCATCGGTGCGGCCCGCGAACGTGGCTACCGGTTCAACCCGTTCTTCGACGATGGCGACCTCGAGGGATGCGGATGGAACCGACTGAGCATCCATCGCGGAGAGCGTCACAGCTCCTACCGGGCGTTCCTCGAGCCGGTGGTCGCTCGAGCGAACCTTCGCATCATCACGGAGACGACCGTCGAGCGTCTGGCCTGGGATGGCTCGATCGTGAACGGAGTCGACCTCCGGGACACATCCGGGAACGTTCGCCGACTGGTGGCGGGCGAGGTGATCCTCTGCGCGGGCGCCTACGAGACCCCACGACTCCTGATGGTTTCCGGGATCGGCCGAGCGCAACATCTGCGGGATCGTGACATCACGCCGGTGGTCGACCTGCCGGTCGGGGACAACCTTCAGGATCACCTGTTGGTCGGTGTCGTACAAACGGCGACCAGGGAGATCAACCCGCTGTTCGCGCACATCACCGAGGCCTGTGCGTTCGCTCGTTCCTCGGCGGACGCGCCGAGCTGCGACATCGAGATCTCCTTCAACAAGGAGATGCACTTTGCCCCGCCCGTCGACGATGGCGTGCCACGATTCACGATCATCCCCGGCGTCACCCGCCTCCAAAGTCGCGGAACCGTTCGCTTGCCTGAGTCGGGGTCTCCGCACCGGCTGGACATCGATCACGGCTATTTCGAGGAGTCGGCCGATATGACGGCGATGATCGAGGCGGTGCGACGCAGTCGCGCCATTGCGGCGGCGCCTGCGTTCGACGAGTGGTCCGCCGGCGAGTACTTCCCAGGACCAACGGTCGAGACCGATGAGGAGATCTCGACGTTCGTGCGCACGCATGTCAGTACGTGGTTCCATCCGGCCGGCAGCTGCAAGATGGGCACGACCGGCGATGCGGTCGTGGGACCTGACCTCCGGGTCCTCGGTACGTCCGGACTTCGGGTGGCGGATGCATCCGTCATGCCGACAGTCGTCACCGTCAACACCAACGCGACGTCGATGATGATCGGGTGGAAGGCCGCCGATCATGTTCTCGGCAGCACGTAGCGCGAACCGTACCAATTCGTCTCAGCGCGTCGGCGTGTGGGACCTCGACAGGGAGCACGCCACGATGGAGAAGTTTCGAGCCGGATTTACGTTACGCCTCAAGCCGGGCGGACTCGACGAGTACATGCGACGCCATGACGCGATTTGGCCAGAACTGGTGGCCGAGATGGCCGCCAACGGCGTCGAGCAGGTGACGATCTTCCACGCCGACTCCACGCTGTTCATCTACTCTGAGATTGCTGACGCGAGCGCATGGGAGCGGCTCTGGAACATGGACATCCACCTGCGATGGGCAGCGGAGTTGGAGCCGTACCTCGAGCTCGCGGCGGACGGCACGCCTGACTCGAGCGACCTCACCGAGATATTCCACCTCCTCCCCGCCGCCGGGCGGGAGGCGCTTTAGCCCAGCACGACCGTCAATCCGTCAGGGCTCCAGGCCGAGGTCGGCAGCCAGTTGCTGCCGGCGCAACTTCGCCAAGCCCTCCCGGGGGATGGCGTCGACGAGGTGAATCTCCTTAGGTCGCTTATACGGAGCCAACCGCATTGCCGCGAACTGCTCGACCGCCACCGCTGTCGTCGTTCCCACGATGGCCGCACATACGCGCTGGCCCCACCGATCGTCGGATCGGCCGAACACGGCGACATCCTCGACGCCCGACAGCTCACGCAACGCTTGCTCGATCTCGACCGGATACACGTTGACACCACCGGTGATGATCAGGTCGTCCCGCCGGCCGGACAGGAACAGGTAGCCACCTGCGTCAAGCCGCCCCAGATCGCCAACGGTGAAGGCATCGCCGCGCCACGCCGCCGCCGTGCGCTGGGGGTCGCCCCAATACGTCCACCGCGCCCACGGCGGCACATGGCACCACACCGCCTCCTCTGCGTCCACCTCGAGCTGACGTCCTGGTCGTGCTCGCCCCACCGTTCCCGGCCGTTCGAGCCACTCGGCCGCCGAGCAGACCGTGAACTGCCCCTCGGTCGACCCGTAGAACTCCCATAAGCGTGAGATGCCGATGGCGTCGATGGCCCGCCGCTTGAGTGGGTCCGGGCACGGCGCTCCGGCGTGGGCGACGAGCCGCAGCGAGCCGAGTTCCGCCAGCCGATCCGCCTCGTCGATGCGCTGGAGGTGCGCCGGACTGCAGAACGTGCTCGTCACCCGGTGCTCGGCCACTGCTGTCAGGGCTCGCGGCACCGTGAACGGTCCGGGCAGCACGACCGTGCCGCCGACGAGCAGGGTGTTGAGGGCGAAGCGGATCGGCGCCGAATGCTGCAGCGGCGAGCACACGAGATGCACGTCGTCACGAGCGAGCTCCCACTGGTCGACTTCCTCGGCCATGAGCCGGACCGCGTTGGACTCGTCGAGCACACCGCTCCACACCCCTTTCGGCCGACCGGTCGTGCCCGACGTGTAGTGCATCGGCCGGGCCAGCGGGAACGGTGCGAGATTGATCGACGGTCCGTCGAGTAACTCGTGGAGCCGCGCTGGGTCATCGATCCACTCGCGCACGTCGGCGTCCCGACGGATCGGCTCGCGCTCTGGGGGTAGCAGCTGAGCGTTGACGATGACCGGGATGATCCCCGAACGCAGCGCTCCCCCGATGACATGCAGTTGCGCAGCCGAGGTCGGCACGCAGAGCCCGAGGCGGTCGCCGACGCCAAAGCCTCGCTGCTGCAGCGCACCGGCAACGGACGCCTGCGCCCGTTCAGCGGTGGCCGAGTCGATGACGACGCCGCCCGATTCGGCCGTCGTCACGTCAGCCGATGGCAGAGATTTCGACGACGTTCGACATCGTTCATCCGGCCGTTGCGATCAGGCAGAGCGCGGCCCCAGTTGGCACCTCGTCACCCTCGGCCACGAGCAATTCGGTCACGGTTCCGGGGAACGGCGCCTCGACCTCGACCTCGACCTTGTCGGTCTCGACCCGCACGAGCCCATCACCGGGCTGGACCACGGCGCCGACCGTCACCAGCCACTCGACGATCACCACCTCGTCGACGGTCTCACCCAGCCGAGCCAGCACAACCGGTTCGACACTCACGCTTCGCTCGCAGTCGTCGGGGCGTACACATGCTGGAACATCGCGGCCACCCCAGCCGGCTCGCTGGCCATCACCCGATCGACGCAGTCCTCGATTCGTTGAACGATGCTCGACCGGAGCGCCTCGGCCTTCGCCGCGTCGAGCGTTCCCTCGGCGATCAGTTGGTTCCGGTAGAGCTCGATCGGATCGCGGGCGAGCCATTCGTCGAGCTCGCCAGCCGGGCGGTACGTCGCCTGGTCGGCCCGCGAGTGCCCCGAGTAGCGGTATGTCTTGCACTCGAGGAACGTCGGCCCGCCACCGCTGCGAGCTCGCTCCAGTGCCGAGGACACGGCGGCGATGACGCTGTCGACGTCCTGGCCGTCGACGATCTCACTCGGGATTGCGTACGACGCCGCCCGTACCGCGAGATCGGTGACCGGAGTCGTCAGATCGATGCGTGAGTACTCGCCGTAGCTGTTGTTCTCGCACACGAAAACCACGGGGAGCTGCCAGATCGCGGCGAGGTTGAGACCTTCGTGGAAGGCACCGATGTTGGTCGCACCGTCCCCGAAGACTGCGATGGCGCAGTTGTCCTCGCCCCGCACCTGCGCAGTCAGGGCCGCGCCGGCGGCGATCGGGATGCCGGCGCCGACGATGGCGGATGTTGGCAACAGCCCGACAGACCGTTCCGACAGGTGCATCGATCCGCCGACTCCGCCGATCGTGCCGATGACCCGTCCGGTGATCTCACCGAGGATCGCGTCGAGCGTCATACCCAGCGCCAAGGCCGTGCCGTGGCCCCGATACGTGCAGCACACATGGTCCGTCGGCCGGGCGGCCACCGCGATGCCGATCGACACGGCCTCCTGCCCCTGGCAGGTGTGCGTGGTGCCATGGATCAGGCCTTCGGCGAACAACTCCTTGATGCGATCCTCGAAGTGACGGATCTCCACCATGCGATCCCAGCGCTCAACCGGGTCGGCGAGGGCGGCGCGCCGTTCGAGTGGAATGCCGGCGGCATTCATGACGCGTACCCCTCTCGTTCCCACCATGGTCGTGGTCGTCGGCTCGTCGCGATCAGCTCGCTGATGCCGGCGCGGACGTCGTCGACCGACGGCAAGAAGCGCTGTTCGAGGTGGGCCGGGTAGGGCACCGGAACATCGGGGCAGGTGAACCGCACGATCGGCGCCTTGAGTGCGTGAAAGCACTCGGCGCCGACGTGGGCAGCGATCTCGGTGCCCCACCCACCTGAGTACGGGCTCTCCTCCACCAGAACCAGTCGACCGGTTCGCTCGACCGACTCGAGGACCCGCTCCCGGTCCCACGGGATGAGCGTGCGCAGATCGATGACGTCCGCGCTCCACGGCGCGTCAGCGGCTGCGGCGAGCGCCGTTCCGACAGTCTGACCGAGCGCCACGACGGTCACATCGGTGCCTGCTCTCACGACGTCGGCAACGCCGAGCCGGATGGGAGCGAAGTCGACCTCCTGGCGTTCGGCATACAGCACGCGAGGTTCGAGGACGACCACCGGGTCGTCGTCGCGGATGGCCGCCCGAACGAGGCCGTACGCAGTGTTGGCGCCCGACGGCACGACGAGCTTGAGCCCGGGCGTGGCATACATCCACGTTTCGAGCGTCTGGGAGTGCTGGGTGCCGAAGCCGAGACCGGCGCCGACACTTGCCCTGACGACGAGCGGCGCCGTGTACGCCCCACCCGACAGGTAGCGCAACTTGGCGGCTTCGGTGACGAGCATGTCGAGGGCGACGCCGAGGAACTCGATGAACATGATCTCCACGACCGGGCGTAACCCGGTGGCCGCCGCCCCGACGGCCGCGCCACAGAACCCCATCTCCGAGATCGGTGTATCGCGCACCCGGAGCGGCCCGAACTGGTCGAGCAATCCTTCGGACGTCTTGAACGGCCCCTCGGCGGCACCGATGTCCTCTCCCATCAGGATGACCGTCGAGTCGTCGGTCATCTCGTCGGCCAGCGCTCTGGCGATCGATTGGCGCATTCGCAGTTTCAAGTCGTGCTCCGTTCATCAAGGCCGCGGACGCCCGCACCCGGAAACGTTACTATACGAAATTCAGGCGCACCGACAATCACAGACCGATAAACACAGGGGGCTTGCTCCCAGACCGACACCGCGCGTAGACTCCCCTCGCAGTTCAGTCTGGAAACGTATCCCATTCGATTTCTCCAAGGAAGCCCGTGAGCTTCGACACCAACTCCGAAATTCGAAACGGCTTGACGAGCGTCGACCTCCGCCCCGCCGCCGCGCCCGTCAGGATCACGGCGATCGAGCAGATCCCGCTCATCGTGCCGCTCGGCCACGAGTACAAGGGCAGTTACTACTCGATGACGCACCGCTGCACCGTGCTCACTCGCGTGCACACGGCAGACGGGCTCGTTGGCACCGCCTACGCAGCCGACGAGGAGCACACCCTTCGCGAGATCGTCGAGGTCGTCCGGCGCGAGATTGCTCCCCGTCTCATCGGCGAGAATGCCATCGCCATCGAGCGCTGTTGGGAACTGGGCTTCCCCGTCACGTTCGACCAGCTGCGCGATCGTCGCGTCGGGCTTGTCGCCCTCGCCGGCATCGACACGGCGTTGTGGGATCTGTTTGGCCAAGTGGCCGAGCGACCGCTCTACCAGTTGTGGGGTGGGTATCGCGATCGTCTCCCGGTCAACATCATCGGCGGCTACTACGGCCCGCTCGCCGACATTCCCGGTGAGGTCGCCGAGGAGGTCAACGAATGGGTCGAGATGGGCTTCCGCGGCTGCAAGTTCAAGCTCGGATCGCAACCCACGAAGGTCGACGCCGAGCGGGTGAAGGCGTGTCGCGACGTCACCGGTGACGATTTCGTCATCACTATTGACGCCAACCAGGGCTACACACTGCCCGACGCGCTCGACCTGTGCGATCGCGTCCGGGACTACAACATCCGCTGGTTCGAGGAGCCGTGCCGTTGGGCCAACGATGCCCGAGACATGCGAGAGGTGCGCTCGCGGGGCGGTATCCCGGTGTGTGCCGGCCAGAGCGAGTACTCCCCCGAGGGCTGCCGCGACCTCATGGAGGCCGGGGCGATCGACGTCTGCAACTTCGACTCGTCCTGGGCTGGAGGGCCCACAAACTGGCGACGCAACGCCGCGATCGCCCACGTCTACGGGGTGCAGCTGGCCCATCACGAGGAGCCCCACATCGCCGCGCACCTCTTGGCCAGCCAGCCGAATGGGACGTATCTGGAGGTATTCCACCCCGATCGCGACCCGATCTGGTGGAACCTCATTGTCAACCGGCCCGAACTCGTCGACGGCCAGATCGACCTGCCGACGGGACCCGGGCTCGGCTGGGAGTACGACCTCGACTTCATCGAACGGTATCGAGTCGACACGTGACTGCTGTGGTGAGTGCCTCGTAGAAGCGTTCCCGCAGCGGTCTCGACGCGCCAGACTGGCGCGATGAGCGAGCGCAGCGAGCGATGAGGATTACGGTGCGAGCGGTCACAGGTGCACCATGGAGTCCACAGCCTTGAACCATTCCCATGACCCGATGGTGCACCAGTGAGCCGAATCGCACGCGGCGCGACATCGCACCCTGACCCGAACTCGAGTGGCGGTGCGATCAAGCCGGGGATCAAGGAAGTCGCCCGGCGTGCCGGTGTGGCGATCTCCTCGGTGTCGCGAGTTCTTTCCGGACACCCCGATGTCAGCCCGGCGATGCGTGACGCGGTCAACAACGCCGTGCGAGAGCTCGGGTACCGCCCGAACGCGCTCGCCCGCGGCCTCCGGAGCCAGCGCAGCATGTCGGTGGGTTTCGCCGTCGCCGATATCGCCAACCCGATCTTCGCCGACATCGTGCAAGGCGCCGAGCGCGAGCTTCGAGCCAACGACTACTCGCTGCTCCTCACCAACTCCGAGGGTGACGCCGACCTCGATGCCGACAACATCGCGCTGCTCGAGGACCGCCAGGTCGACGGACTCCTGCTGTCGCTCACGCAGGAGGACAACCCCGATGTTGTCAGGGCGTTGCGGACATGCAAGCTGCCGATGGTACTGCTCGACCGTGACAAGCCCGACGGCGTCAACGCCCTCTCGGCCCGCTTCGACCACCGAGCGGGAATGACCAAGGCCGTCGAGCACCTCCTGGGACTCGGCCATCAGGACTTCGCCATGATCATCGGTGGTCCGGCCCTTCCCGCACGCGACCGCCGTGCCGCCGTCGAGCAGACCCTGTGGCCCAGCGGTGGCCGCTGCATGGTGGTCGAAGGCGCGTTCGGCGTCGAAGGTGGCTATCGAGCAACGATGCAGGCGATCGACCGCACACCTCGACCCACCGCCCTGATCGCCGCTGGTAACACGTTGATGGCAGGCGCCATTCGAGCGCTCCACGAACTCGACCTGCGTGTCGGCACCGACATCTCCTTCGTCGGCTGCGACAACGTCCTCATTGCCGAGCTGCACCAACCCCCGATCGCCGTTGTCTACCGCGACGCCGGCGCCCTCGGAGAACAGGGAGCCAAGATGCTCCTCAGCGCGCTCGGCTCCAAAGATGACGCCGAAGCGATCGAGGAGGTCGTCCTGCCAACCGAGTTCCTCCCGACGCCCAGTTGTGGCCCCCCGTTGCGCCCGACGACGTGAAGGAGGTCTGATGTCAAAGCTCCGTCTCGTCGTGATCGGCGCCGGCTCGTGGGCTGTCTCTTCGCACCTACCTCAGCTCGAACGCCGACGCGATGCGATCGAAATGTGGGGCGTGTGCCGGCAGGGCGCAGATCAGCTCGAGCAGATCCGCTCGGACTGGGGCTTTGTGCACGCCAGCGAGGACTATCGGGAGGTCCTCCGCCACGGCGCCGACATCGCCGTCATCGCCAGTCCGACGTCGTTGCACTACGAGCACGCCCGAGCGGCCATGGACGCCGGTGCTCATGTACTCGTGGAAAAGCCGTTCACGACATCGACGGCCCAGGCGACTGCACTCGTTGAGCAAGCGTCCCGGCTCAACCGCCATCTCGTCGTGTCGTACGGATTCAACTACCTCCCCATGGTCGCTGAGACCCGTCGACGGCTCGTGGAGCTCGGTGGAATCGGCCCCGTCGAGCAGATCGTGATCCTGATGTCGTCCGGCACACGGGAGCTGCTCGCGGGAACCGGGGCATACGTCAGGGCGTCGGCCTACACCAAACCAGAGACCGACACCTGGACCGACCCCGTGCTCTCCGGGGGAGGCTACGCACAGGCTCAGCTGACCCACGCACTCGCTCTGGCGCAATGGCTGCAGGGGTTTCGGGTCACCGCCGTGACCGCGCTCGGCGCCCGGCCGCTCGGCGGGCGAGTCGAGCAGCACGCGGTCGCAATCCTCGAGCTGTTCGATGGCGGGATCGCCACGATCTCCGGAGCGTCAGCCCACCAGGCGGCTGTCGATCAGTTGCAGATCCGGATGGTCGGGCGCGACGGCCAATTCGAGCTCGAAATGGAGCACGACCTGTTTCGGTTCTTCCGAACGGACATCGGCGACGCCACCATCAGGTTCGAGACCGGATCCGGGCGGTACGAATGCGATGGCCCGCCGCACACCCTTGTCGACCTCGCGCTCGGCATCCCGACCGAGAACTGTTCGCCGGGTCGGCTCGGCGCGGCCACCGTGTCCACACTCGAGGCGCTCTACCGCAGCCTGGCCAGCGGCACCCGGGAACCGACCGAGGATTGGAACCACCACGACCGGTGAGTGGCCGGGTCACGGATCCGGCGGGCTCTCGCCGGTTGTCGTCCACGGCCTGGCGTCCACCGGGTCCGCCCAGCTCGGGATGGGCGCCTGGAGCGGGTCGTCGATCCAGCAGAATCTCCCGGAGATGTCGGCCGCCTCGTCGTCGCACAGCCGCAGCACGGCGTCGACCGCCTTATGCGGCGGGTCGCCGCCCGTTTCGTCAACCCAGCGCGCCCACTGCTGATACGCCTCGGCTGCGGGGCCGGCCGCCGCCGCGCGGTCGCGCACGTCGGCCCACATGTCCGTCTTGACGTCGCCGGGGTGGAGGACGTTCGCGGTGACACCCGTATCGACCAGCTCCGCGGCCAGATGCCGAGTGAACTGGTTCAACGCCGCTTTGGCGGTGCCGTAGGCACTGTTCAGTGCGCCAGGCGGATGCAGTGACGCCGCCGAGGTGATGTTGACGATCCGGCCCCAGCCGGCTGCGATCATGTCGCCGACGAACGCACGCGACACGAGGTACGGAGCGATGGCGTCGACCATGATGGCGGCGACCCACTGGTTCGGGTCGCTGTCCTTGACGAACTCGATCGGTCCGAACACGCCGGCCGCGTTGACCACGATTCGCGCCGGGCCAACCGTGTCCAGTACCCGTTGCTTCAATTCCTCGACGCCGGCCGGGTCGGTGACGTCGGTGGGCACGGCAACTGCAGTTCCGCCTGCGTCGCGGATGTCGCGCTCGGTCGCCGCCAATCCCACGCTCGAGCGGGCCACCACGACGACCGGGTGGCCCCGACCCCCGAGGGCGACGGCGATGTCGTGTCCCAGCCCGCGGCTCGCACCGGTGACGACGGCGACCCGGTCATGGACATCATTCGACATGATCTTCTCTCCGGTGGCCGACGTCTCAATCGCCGCGCTCGGCGGGGCGCAGGTGGAACACCTCACGCAGCTCGGACGAGGCGACGATCCCGTCGGCCCCGATCTCCATCAACGGGTCCATGATCTTGCCCCACCGATCGTGGACGTCGCTGTGCCAGAGACGGTCCCATGCGTCCTCGTCGTTGATCTCAGAATAGAGGACCAGCACCGGATCGTTCTCGAAGATCGTGATCTGGGCAATGCCCTGGCGCTCGATCTCCGTCACCAGCTCGTCCCAGATCTCGGCATGATGGCGCCGATACTCAGCCAATCCCCCGGCCTTCAGCCGCATCGTAAACGCTCGACGGATCATCCTTCATCTCCCTTTCACTGCGTTCCCCGGCCACGCAGGCCGGAGCTGGATACTCGCTCGCTGGCGCTCACTCGTTCGCATCGGCGAGATGGTGCACCACGGTCTTTCGTCGCGTTCCCCGGCCACGCAGGCCGGAGCTGGA
>Ga0136617_10004259_pt1 | contig 12805 bp, 14 predicted proteins | sample AntDrymUQ3222106_2_FD_129672 | JGI IMG/M metagenome (GOLD analysis project Ga0136617, IMG submission 129672) | Polar desert sand microbial communities from Dry Valleys, Antarctica - metaG UQ322 (21.06) | ecosystem: Environmental > Terrestrial > Soil > Desert | place: Antarctica: Dry Valley...
AGGACGACCTCGATCCGCGGCCAGTCCGCCCGGAAGCGGGCCAGCAGAACGGGCAGCAGGCGCGTGGCGACGCTCTGGTACGCCCCGACGCGCAGCTCGCCGGCGGTGCCGCCGGCCAGCGCCCGTACGTCGGCGCTGGCCGCCTCGAGGCGCGCGAGCACCGCCTGCGCGTGGGTCAGCAGCAGCTGCCCGGCCTCGGTGAGCTCGACCCGGCCGGGGCCCGTGGTGCGCCGGAACACCCGCTGCCCCACGACGCGCTCCAGCGCGGCGACCTGCTGGCTGATGGCCGACTGCGTATAGCCCAGATCGTCGGCCGCCCGCTGGAACGAGCGGTGTCGCGCGACCGCGTCCAGCGCGACGAGGTGGCGCATTTCGAAGGCAGGTTGAGTAGCAGCCAAGATGGATGACAGTACCGCTTCGACTGGAGCTAATGACTCCACACGCCGAGACTGACTCGGTCCATGAGCACCGCCGCGCGCCCCTCCTCCTCGGCGCCGTTCCGCGCCCTGGTCGCCAGGACGCCGCCCGAGGGCTTCTTCGTCGTCAGCGCCGTCTTCCACTACCTCGGCCCGGCGTTCGCCGTCCTGCTCTTCGCCCGGGTCGACGTGCTCGGCGTGGCGTGGCTGCGCATCGCCGCCGCCGCGGTGGTCTTCGCGCTGTGGCGGCGTCCCTGGCGCGCCTTCGCCGCCCTGGACGCCGACGGACGGCGGCTGCTGATCGGCTGGGGGACCGTGCTCGCGGTGATGAACGCGGTCTTCTACAGCGCCATCGACCGCCTGCCGCTGGGCACCGTGGCGGCCATCGAGTTCCTCCCGGTCGTCGCCCTGGCCGCGCTGGGCGCCCGTACCGTCCGCAACCTCCTCGCCCTGGTCCTGGCCGTCGGCGGCGTGGGCCTGCTCACCGACGTCGTGCTGGCCGGCGAGCCGCTCGGCGTCGTCCTGGCCTTCGCCAACGCCGTGCTCTTCGCGCTGTACGTCGTGCTCGGCCACCGCGTGGCACGACGCGGCGCGGCGGCGGGCATCGACGGCCTGGCCGCCTCGATGCTGATCGCCGCCGTCGTGGCCACGCCGATCGGCGGTTGGGCCGCCCTCTCCGCCCTCGACGATCCCGTGGTGCTGATCGCCGGGATCGGGGTCGGGATCTCGTCGTCGGTGATCCCCTACGTCTTCGACCAGCTCGCGATGGCCCGCCTGCCGCGCGCGTCCTACGCGCTGCTCGTCGCGTTGCTCCCGGCCACGGCCACGATCATCGGCGTCGTCGTGCTCGGGCAGCTGCCGGCGTGGCTCGAGGTGTTGGGCGTCGTGCTCGTCATCGCCGGGGTGGCCCTGCACCGCGAGCGCGAGGCCGCCGCGGCCGGGGGCTGACCGCGTCCGGGACGTCCGGCGCGGCGCACGGGAGACATCCGCGGCGGTATGGCCGGCGTCAGGCCGCTAGCGCGCCCGTCGCGTGCGAACCCGTCCGACAACCCGCAGCCTTCAGGCGTTCCACGGGGCGCGAACGTCACCTCGCCGCCTGCACCAGGCAGCCCACCCCGGCCACCAGCAGGACCACGCCGATGGCCCGCACGAGCTGGGCCTCCGACAGGCGGCCGGTCAGCCGCGCGCCGAGCAGCGCGCCGGGGACCGAGGCGGCCGCGCCGAGCGCGGCCAGGCCCCAGTCGGGCGCCTCGGTGGGCAGGTGGCCGAGCGCGCCGGCGACCCCGACGCACAGCCCGACGGTGACGTTGGTGCCGACCGCCCGCTGGGCGGGCAGGCCCACCAGGCGCAGGAGCGCGGGCATGCGCAGCGAGCCGAGGATGAGGCCGACGAGGCCGCCGAGCAGGCCGATGACCGCCCCGGCGACCACGGCGGCGCGCACGTCGATCCGCTCTTCGATGTCCACGGCCCGCGGGCCAGGGGCCGCATCGGCGCCGGCGCGCACGCCGGCCCCTTCGGCCTGGGACCGCGCCGCGGGACGCGCGCGCCGCGGGCGGAGCAGATCGAAGCCCGAGAGCAGCAGGACCGCGGCGATGACGACGAGCAGGAGCTCCTCGGCGATCACGCCGGCCACCAAGCCGCCGACCACGGCGCCGGCCACCGACGGCGGGGCCATCCAGCGGAAGAGCCGCCAGTCGATGCGGCCCGCGCGGACGTGCGCCACCGACGCGGTGCCCGCGGCCACCGCGCTGATGAGCAGGTTGGCGCCGCCGCCGGCAGCGGCCGACGAGGCGAGCAGCAGCGTGGCCGGCAGGCGGATGTTGCCCAGCACGAGCCCCACGAGCCCGCCGGCCAGGGCGACGAGGAAGCACCACAGGGCGAAGGCGGCGAGCTCCACCCGGCGCGACCATACTGGCGGGGTGAGCGACCAGTTGTTCACCACCGGTGACGCGCCCCGGCGCGGCCGGACCGCCGTCCCGGCCGCCGAGGGTCCGCTGCCCGTCCGCCTGCGCCCGACCACCCTCGACGAGGTCGTCGGCCAGGCGCACCTGCTCGGCACGGACACCGCGCCGACGGCTCTGCGCCGGGCGATCGTCGAGGGCCGCCCCCACTCCATGGTCCTCTTCGGGCCGCCGGGCACCGGGAAGACCACGCTGGCCCGGATCGTCGCGGCCTCCACGAACGCGACCTTCGAGGAGGTCAGCGCGGTGGAGGCCGGCCGCGCGGAGGTGCGCGCCGTCATGGAGCGCGCCGCGCACCGGCGCACGACCACGGGACAGGCGACGATCTTCTTCCTCGACGAGATCCACCGTTTCAACAAGGCCCAGCAGGACGCGCTGCTGCCGGCCGTCGAGGAGGGCCTGGTCACCCTCATCGGGGCCACAACCGAGAACCCCTACTTCGAGGTCAACGACGCCCTGCTGTCGCGGACGCAGGTCTACGAGCTGCACCCCCTCAGCGCGGCCGACGTCGAGGTGCTGCTGCGACGGGCGCTCGAGCGCGGCGAGGGCGGGGGCGCGACCGTCGGCGACGAGGCGCTGGCCTTCCTGGCCGACCGCTCGGCGGGCGACGCCCGCACAGCGCTGGCCGCACTGGAGCTGGCGGTCGAGAGCGCGCGCGGCGCGGAGATCACGCTCGGGCTGGCCGAGGAGGCGCTGCAGCGCCGCGCCCTGCGCTACGACAAGGCCGGCGACCAGCACTACGACCTGATCTCGGCCTGGATCAAGGCCACCCGCGCCTCGGACCCAGACGCGGCGCTGTACTACCTCGCCGTCATGCTCGAGGGCGGTGAGGACCCCCGCTACATAGCCCGGCGGATGATCGTCCTGGCCTCCGAGGACGTCGGCAACGCCGACCCGCAGGGGCTGGCCGTGGCCGTCGCCGTAAGCCAGGCGGTCGAGCACGTCGGGCTACCCGAATGCCAGTTCGCGCTGGCGCAGGGAACGATCTACCTCGCCCTGGCCCCGAAGTCCGACGCCGCGACGCGGGCGATCGCCGCCGCGCGCGGCCACGTGCGCCAGTACGGGGCTCAGCCGCCGCCCGGGCCGCTGCGCTCGGGCGCCTATCCGGGCGCGGCCGTCCTCGGCCGCGGACAGGGCTACGACTCCCCGCACGCGCATCCGGGGCACCTCTCGGCGCAGGAGGTCGCCCCCGACGAGGTGGCCGGCACCCGGTTCTACGCACCGGACGACGCGGAGGCGGAGCTGTCAGAGCGGCTGCGCGCCATCGAACTGGGCCGGGAGCGCGAGAACTGAGCGCTTGGAGCGGCAAAACACTGCGAAGTGCGCCACATCGAACCTTTCGCCGTACTCCCTCGGAACAAGGACGGATTCCAACACAATTCCCTAGGGGGGAACACTCACTTGTCCAACCACATCTCCCTCGAGCTCATCGACGCCAGCGGCGCCGTGCGCGAGGCGGCCGATGACGCCGGCATCAGCCGGCAGGACTTCTTCAAGAAGGGCGCGCTGGCCGGCGGCGGCTTCCTGGCCGGCGGCGTGCTGTTCAACGGGCTCATCTCACCGGCGGAAGCGGCCATCTCGACCCGTCGCAAGTCGAAGGCCAACGACGTGAAGATCCTCAACTACGCCCTGACCCTCGAGTACCTCGAGGCGGCCTTCTACCGCGCCGCGCTGGGCGGGAGCATCATCACCGACGCGCGGGTGCGCTCGTTCGCCCAGACCACGGGCGCGCACGAGACCGCGCATGTCCGCGCGCTGCGTGACGTGCTCGGCTCGGCGGCGGTCAGGAGCCCGAGCTTCGACTTCTCGAGCGCGCTGCAGAACGAGAAGACGTTCCGCGACACGGCTGTGGCCCTCGAGGACACCGGTGTGTCGGCCTACGCCGGCCAGGGTCCGAACATCGCGCAGAAGGCGGTCGTGCAGGCCGCCCTGGCCATCCACTCGGTCGAGGCGCGTCATGCGGCCTGGATCCGCTTCCTCAACGGTGGCGGCGAGGCGGGGGCGAACCGCACGGCGCTGCCGGCGCCCGCGGCCTTCGACCCCCGCCGCACCGAGACCCAGGTCCTGCGCATCGTCACGGCGACGGGCTTCATCGAGTCCTAGACCGCGCCTCCGGGCGGCCGCCGCTCAGGCGGCGGCCGCCCGCGCCTGCGGGATGTACCGCAGGCGCCCGGGCACGAAGGGCACCACCAGCCGCTTCGTGTATTCCGCCCCGCCGCGCAGGGCCAGCCCCCGCAGCGGGTCCCACGCGAAGCCGTACTGCCGGCGGACCGAGCGCGGCAGCAGCCCGATCGTCACCTGGTTGACCAGCTCCACCAGCGGCTTCGCCACCGAGGGGGCGGGCGGGTGCATGACGATGTCGATCGCCACCGTGCGCGCGGCGTCGGTCACGTGCAGGTCGCCCGAGGCGATGGTGTCGCGGACGTAGAGCTCGAAGTCGGCCGAGCGCTCCGGCATGTCGCCGTCGCGGAGGCCGAAGAGCCGGCCCACCACCTTGTAGTCCTCCCACAGCGCGTCCTTCTCGGCGCGGCTCAGCCCGCGGACGTAGCGCTCGTAGACGAGCACGGCCGAATCGACGAGGCTGGCCAGGATCCACAGCAGCAGGGCGGGATCGTCGGCCGCGTACGGGGTGCCGGCCGGATAGCGGCCGGCCGGCTCGGACAGCTCGCCGCGCACCCGGCGGTGCATGGCGCGCACCCGGCGCGTGACGCGGTCGGCCTCCGCGCGCGGACCCCAGGCGATGGTGTCCATGACCTGAGCGGTGCGGCGCAGGCGCGCGTAGGGATCGGCGAGCGCGCCGGTGTGCGCGAAGAAGCCGGCGAAGGCGACCGGGTGCGCGGCCTGCAGGAGCAGCGCCCGCGGACCGCTGAAGGCCACCACCCATTCCCGGATGACCTGACGCAGCATGGAGTCGTCGTCGAAGTAAGAGGGCATGTGCAGAGGGATACGGGCGACTACCCTGCTCGGACGATGCCAGCCCAGGCCTACGCCGGAAAGCCGTGCATATGCCAGTTCCGCCGCGGGATCTGCGACCAGACCTGCGTCCGGGACATGCTGGCCACGCCGTTCTACATCGCCTGCTTGAAGCTCTCGGGCCGGCGCTGCCTCGTGGTCGGCGGCGGCGGCGTGGGCTTGGAGAAGGTGGAGGGCCTGCTGGCCTGCGACGCCGACGTCACCCTCGTCGCGCCCGAGGCCGTGAGCGAGCTCGCCGCGCTCGCCGCCGAGGGCTCGATCGCGTGGGAGCGCCGCGCGTACGCCCGCGCTGACCTCGAGGGCACGTTCCTGGCCATCGCCGCCACGAGCGACACCGACGTCAACATCGCCGTGTACGACGACGCCGAGGCGCGGGCGATGCTGGTCAACGTCGTCGACGTCCCGCCGTTGTGCAACTTCATCCTGCCGGCCGTCGTGCGCACCGGCCCGCTCGCCATCGCCATCTCCACCGCCGGGGCCTCGCCGGCGCTGGCCAAGCGCATGAAGCGCGAGGTCGCCGAGCTGTTCGGCGCCGAGTACGCACAGCTGGCGATCATGCTCAACGACGCCCGCGGCTGGGCCAAGGGCACGCTGCCCACCTACCAGGACCGCAAGGCGTTCTTCGAGGCGATCGTCAACTCGGAGCCCGACCCCGTGGCGCTGCTGCGGGCAGGGGACGCCGGCGCCGTGCAGGACCTCATCGCCACCGCGCAGCGCGCGCACACGCCGGCGGCGGCCTGATGCGCACCGCCGTGCTCACCGTGTCGACGCGTGTTTCCCGCCGCGAGGCCGAGGACGCGTCGGGCACGCTGCTGGCCGAGTTGGCCGAGGCTGCCGGAGCGGACGTCGAGACCATGGAGGTCGTCCCCGACGACTTCAGCCTGATCGAAGATCGCCTGCACCACTACGTCGACGACGACTTCGCGCTTGTCTTCACCACCGGGGGCACCGGCCTGACCGACAACGACATCACCCCGGAGGCCACGCGCGCCGTCATCGACCGTGACGCCCCCGGCTTCGCGGAGGCGATGCGCGCGGAGTCGCTGAAGCACACGCCGCAGGGGATGACCAGCCGGGGCGTCTCCGGCGTGGCCGGCCGCACGCTCATCGTCAACTTCCCCGGCAACCCGAAGGCGATCCGCCAGCTCTTTCCGGTCATCGCGCCCACGCTCGCCCACGCCGTCGGGCTGCTGGGGCACGAGGGTGGCCGCGTCGGCCATTGAGCTCGAGGGCCTCGGGCGTCGCTTCGGCGAGCGCCATGCCCTGCGGGACGTCAGCCTGAGCCTGCCGCCCGGCGCCACGCTCGTGGTGCTGGGCTCCAACGGCGCGGGGAAGTCGACGCTGCTGCGGATCCTGGCCGGGCTGCTGCGCCCGCACGCCGGGCGCGTCCGCGTCCTGGGCCGTGAGCTGCCCGACGAGGGCTGGGCGGTGCGCGGGCGGGTCGGGCTCCTCGGCCACGAGCCGCTCCTCTATCGCGAGCTCAGCGCGCGCGAGAACCTGCGCTTCCACGCGCGCCTGCACGGGGTCGGTCCCGCGCGCGTGGAGGAGGTCCTGGAGGCCGTGGGGCTGGGCCGCCGGGCGCAGGACCGCGTCGCCGAGCTCTCGCGCGGGATGGTGCAGCGCGTGGCCGTGGCCCGCTCCGTGCTGCACGATCCCGCGGTCCTGCTGCTCGACGAGCCCCTCGCCAACCTGGACCCCGCCGCCGCGGCGCTGGTGGATCCCCTGATCGGGCGCGCGTCGGGCCGCACCCGCGTGCTGACCAGCCACGACCCGGCCGCGGGGCTGGCCGAGGCGGACCTCGCGCTGGGGCTGCGCGCCGGGCGGGCGGCGCTCGTCGCCCCGGCCGCCGAGGTCGCGCCCGAGCGCGTCGGGGCGCTGTACGCCTGATGCGCCACGCCGTGGGCGCGCTGCTGCGCAAGGACCTGGCCCTCGAGCTGCGCACCCGGGAGTCGATCCCGGCCATGGCGCTGTTCAGCCTGACGACCTTCGTGATCTTCCACTTCGGGCTGGACCGGCGCAGCGTGGAGGGCGACCTGGCCAGCGGGGTGCTGTGGGTGACGCTCCTCTTCGCCGCCATCCTCGGCGTCAACCGGCTCTTCGTGGCCGAGGCCGAGCAGGGCGGCTTCGACGGCTTCCTGCTGGCCCCGGTCGACCGCACCGCCCTGTTCGTGGCCAAGGCGCTCGCCCTGCTGGCCTTCCTGCTCTGCGTGGAGGTCGTCGCCGTGCCCGCCTTCGCCGTGCTCCTGCTCGGCCCCGCGCCCGGGCCGGCGCTCCCCGGGCTGGTCGCCGTCCTCCTCCTGGCCGACGTGGGGATCTGCGTCATCGGCACGCTGGTGGCGGCCATCGCGATCCGCACGCGGGCGCGCGACCTGATCGTGCCGCTGCTGGCCCTGCCCCTGCTCGTGCCCGTCGTGCTGGCCGCCGCGCAGGCCACGGCGCCACTGTTCGCGCAGGGCGGCGCGGAAGCGCTGCCGCTACGCTGGATCGCCACCCTCGCGCTCTATGATGGAATCTTCGGCGCGATCGCTTTCGCGGTCTTCGACTTCCTTCTGGAGGATTGAGCTTCGCCATGTACGGCAAGGGCCTGCGGCCGCTCGCCATCACCACCGCCCTCGTCCTCACCGGCGCCTTCGCACTGGTCTTCTTCTGGGCGCCCAACGACGCCGACCAGGGCCTGATCCAGAAGATCTTCTATGTGCACGTGCCCATGGGCATCGTCGCGCTGGGCGGCTTCGTCGCCGCCGGCATCATGGCGGTGCAGCACCTGCGCACGGGCGACGCGCGCTGGGACCTGCGGTCGTACGTGGCCATCCACCTGTCGATCGTGCTGGCCGTCGGCGTGCTCATCACGGGGATGATCTGGGCCAAGGCTTCGTGGGGGGCGTGGTGGGTGTGGGAGGAGCCGATGCTCGTCTCCTTCCTCGTCGTCTTTCTGCTCTACGCCACCTACCAGCCGCTGCGCTTCTCGATCGAGGACCGCGAGCGCCAGGCGCGCTACGCATCGGTCTTCGCGGTGCTGGCCGGTGCGTTCGTGCCCATCAACTTCGCCGCCATCCGCATGGCCGAGGCGTACATCCATCCCCGCACCTTCGCGACGACGGGCGGGGGGCTGCCCGGGGACATGCTGATCACCTTCCTGGTGGCGCTGGCCGGCATGACGCTGCTCTTCGCGACCCTGTGGAAGTACGAGCTGGCCTCCAAGCACGCGACCTTCCAGGTCCGCGCGCTGCGCCGCCGCCTCCTGGGCGAGGACGAGCTGGCACCCGTCCGCCGCAGCGCCGCGCCGACCCTCTAGTGGAGGCTGGGCGCTAGGTGCCGGCGCTGCCGCTCGACGAGGCCGGGCCGTACGTCGCTGCGGCCTACCTCGTCTTTCTGGGGCTGGTCCTGGTCTACGTGGCCATCATGGCCGCGAAGCTCGGGCGCCTCGAGCGCGAGCTGACCGAGCTCAACGCCCTGGCCCGCGAACGGGCGGACACCGCGGCGCCGGTGACCGGTGGCACCGAGGAGCCGATCCTCCATGAGTGAGCTCCTGCTCCTCGGCATCTCGCATAAGACCGCGCCAGTGCGGCTGCGCGAGCGCCTGGCGCTGGCCGAGCCCGCCGTGCCGGGCTTCCTGCACGCGGTCGCCGCCGAGCCCGGTGTCGAGGAGGCGGTGGTCCTCTCCACCTGCAACCGCACCGAGCTCGTGCTGGTCGTCGACGATCCGGTGGCCGCGGAGGCAGCGGTCCTCGGGCGCCTGGCGCGCGGCGCGGGCATCCGCCCCACCCAGCTCGCCGGGATCGTCTACGCCGCCCGCAACTGCGACGCGGCCCGCCAGCTGTTCCGGGTGACGGCCGGCCTTGAGTCGATGATCGTCGGCGAGGCCGAGGTCCAGGGTCAGGTCCGCCGCGCCTACGAGACGGCGCTGGCCGCCGGGACCACGGGGCCGCTGACCAACCGGCTCTACACCGCTGCCCTGCAGGCCGGCAAGCGCGCGCGCTCGGAGACGCGGCTGGGGGCCGGCCACGCCTCCCTGTCGTCGGTCGCCGTCGCGCTGGCCGAGGAGATCCTGGGCGACCTGCGCCGGCGTGACGTGCTCGTCGTGGGCGCCGGCGAGTCGAGCGAGCTCACGGCGCGCGCCCTGCACGAGCGCGGGGTGCGGACGCTGTTCGTGGCCAATCGCCGCGTCGACCGGGCGCGCGCCCTGGCCGAGCGCTTCGGCGGGGCGGTGATCGCCTTCGACGAGCTGCCGGCCCGCTTGGAGCAGGCGGACATCGTCGTGTCCTCCACGGCGTCGTCGCAGCCGATCGTCGGCCAGGAGGAGCTCGACGTCGTCATGCGCGCCCGCGGTCGCCGGCCGCTGATGCTGGTGGACCTGGCGGTGCCGCGCGACGTCGATCCCGCCTGCGGGACGCTGGAGGGGGTCGCGCTCTACGACATCGACGACCTCCAAGCGGTCGTCGACCGGACGCTCGACGGGCGCGGCGCCGAGGCCCTGCGCGCCGAGACGATCGTCGAGGACGAGATCGGCCGCTTCGCGGACTGGCTGGGAACGCTGGCCTCCCGCCCGACGGTGGCCGCGCTGCGCGCCCACGGAACGGGGATCGTCGAGCAGGTCCTGGCCGAGAACGCCGGCCGCTGGGAGTCGGCCTCGCCGCGCGACCTGGCCCGCATGGATGCGATCGCGCGGGCCGTCATGAACCGGCTGCTGCACGAGCCGACCATCCGGCTGCGCGCCGTCGGCCAGGAGGGCCACCACGGGCGCCTCGAGGTCGTGCGCGAGCTCTTCGGCCTCCACGGGCACGAGCCCGAGGCGCCCGAGCAGGACCAGGGGGCGGAGGTCCGCCCCCTCGCGCCCCGCCACACCGGGTCGTGATCCGCCTGGGCACGCGGGGCAGCGCCCTCGCGCTGGCCCAGGCCCGCCAGGTGGCGGCCGCCCTCGGCGCCGGGATCGAGCTCGTCGAGGTCGTGACCACCGGCGACCGCGACCGCGCGCGCGAGGACAAGGAGAAGTGGGTCAAGGAGCTCGAGCTGGCGCTCTTGGCGGGGGAGGTGGACCTCGCCGTGCACAGCGCCAAGGACGTGCCCGCCGGGCTGCCCGCGGGCCTGGTCCTGGTCGGCGCGCCGGCGCGCGGGGACGCCCGCGACGCCCTGTGCGGCGCCGCCGCCCTGGCCGCGCTGCCCGCCGGCGCCCGGGTGGGCACCAGCAGCCTGCGCCGCGCCGCCCAGCTGCACGCCGCCCGCGAGGACGTCGAGGTGGTGGAGGTGCGCGGCAACGTGGACACGCGCCTGCGCCACCTGGCTGCGGGGGAGGTGCAGGCGCTGGTGCTGGCCGCCGCCGGGCTCGCGCGCCTGGGGCGCGCGGACGCGATCGGCGCCACGCTGGACGAGGTCGTGCCCGCTCCCGGCCAGGGCGTGATCGTGCTCGAGGCCCGCGCGGACGACGCCGCGGCCCGCGCCGCAGCCGTGCGCGTCACCGACGAGGCCGCCTGGACGGCGCTCGCCTGCGAGCGAGCCGTCGTGCGCGAGCTGGGGGCCACCTGCCGCACGCCCGTCGGCGCCCATGCCACGCTCCCGGGCGGCGGCGCGCTCGTGGTGGAGACCTTCGTCGGGTTGCCCGACGGCTCGGCCTGGCTGCGCGATCGCGTGGCGGGGGCGGCGGCGGAGCCCGAGGCGCTGGGGGCCGAGGCCGCGCGGCGCCTGCGGAGCGCCGGCGGGGAGGAGCTGCTGCGCCGGGCCGAGGAGGTGGCGGCCTGAGCGCTGGCACCCCGGGCACGGTGTACCTCGTCGGCGCCGGGCCGGGGGACCCGGGGCTGCTGACCGTGCGGGCGGTCCAGGTCATCGCCCTGGCCGACGCGATCCTGCACGACAAGCTCATCCCCCCGGAAGCCCTGGCGGGCGTGAAGCCCGGGGCGCAGGTCCTCGACGTGGGCAAGGTCGGCGGCGGCGCGCAGGTGCCCCAGGGCGACACGAACGAGCTGCTCGTCGCCCTGGCGCGCAAGGGCGCGACCGTCGTGCGCCTCAAGGGCGGCGACCCGTTCGTGTTCGGGCGCGGCGGCGAGGAGGCGCAGGTCCTGCGCGCGGCGGACATCCCCTACGAGGTGGTGCCGGGCGTCACCGCGGGCGTCGGCGCCAGCGCCTACGCCGGCATACCTGTCACCCAGCGCGGCGTGGCCAGCGCGGTCGCCTTCGTCACGGGGCACCAGGAGAAGGGCGCGGAGGGAACGGCGCTGGACTGGCCAGCCCTGGCCCGGTTCCCCGGGACGCTGGTCTTCTACATGGGCGTGCGCGCGCTGGCACGCATCGCCGAGCGCCTGATCGCCGGAGGGCGGGCGCCGGACGAGCCGGCGGCGATCGTCGAACGCGGGACCCTGCCCGGCCAGCGCGTGGTGGTGAGCGCGCTGTCCGACCTGCCCGCGCGGGCGGAAGCGGCGGGCGTGGGCGCGCCCGCGATCACGGTGGTCGGGCCCGTCGCGGCCCTGCACGCCGAGCTCGCGTGGCTGCGCGCCGGGCCGCTCGCGGGACGCACGATCGTGGTCACGCGCGCGCGCCCGCAGGCCAGCGCCCTGGCCGAGCGCCTGCGCGCCCTAGGCGCCACGGTCGTCTCGGCGCCGGCGATCCGCATCGACGCGCTGCCGGTGACGCTGCCCGACCTGGGGGGCTATGACCTGCTGTGCCTGACCAGTCCCAATGGTGTGGAGCGGCTCTTCGGCGCGGTGCGCGACGCCCGCGCCCTGGCCGGCCCCACGGTGGCGGCGATCGGCCCGGGGACCGCGCGTGCCCTGCGCGACCACGGCGTGATGGCCGACGTGGTGCCCGAGCGGTCGGTCGCCGAAGGGCTGGTGGAGGCGCTGTCCGGAGTTCCGGTGCGCCGGGCGCTCGTCGCCCGCGCCGAGGAGGGTCGCGACGTCCTGCCCGACGCCCTGCGGGCGCGCGGGGCGGAGGTCGACGTGCTCGCGCTGTACCGGACGGTGCCCGAGCCGCTGGACGCGGCGACCCGCGCCGCGGCGCTCGCGGCCGACGCGGTGACCTTCACCTCGGCCTCGGCGGTGCGCGCGTTCCTGGCCGCGGCGGGCGGGAGCGAGAGCCTGCGCGACGGCCCGCGCCTGGTCTCCATCGGTCCCGCCACCAGCGCCGCGCTGCGCGCGGAGGGGCTGCAAGCCCACGTCGAGGCCGCCGAGCACACGCCCGGCGGCCTCGTCGCGGCGCTGCTGGCGCTCAGCGGCGGTACGGGTCGATGAGGACGTCGTCGACCTGGCTGATCGCTCGGCCGCCCGTGCGCGGCCGGCCCGCGGCGGCCCCGCGTCAGCCGCCGGTGGGCGGCTCGCCCTCCGACGGGATGCCGGGCATCGCGTCCTCGCCGTGCGGAGCCTCGGGCTCGCCCTCGGGCTGGGCGGCGTCCGGGTTGCCCAGCGGGTCGTCCTCGGGAGCGTCCGCGTCGGGCAAGCCTGTCGGCATCGCGTCGTCGCGCCGGCG
>Ga0136617_10004260_pt1 | contig 12802 bp, 8 predicted proteins | sample AntDrymUQ3222106_2_FD_129672 | JGI IMG/M metagenome (GOLD analysis project Ga0136617, IMG submission 129672) | Polar desert sand microbial communities from Dry Valleys, Antarctica - metaG UQ322 (21.06) | ecosystem: Environmental > Terrestrial > Soil > Desert | place: Antarctica: Dry Valley...
ATCTTGACCGTTCGGAAGATTGTTCCCGTCCCTTACAACGAATGCCGTGAACGCACGCCCGTGCGCGTCACTTGGTCAACGCGAAGCCTGATCCCACTGCTTGAGGAAGCTGCCAGACGCGACATGGCGATCTTAAAAATACACAGCCATCCGGGTGGGCTAGCAGAGTTTTCTGAGTTCGACGATGAATCTGACCGCAATCTGTTTCCTTCTGTTTACGGCTGGATGGACGATGACGCACCGCACGCCAGCGCAATCATGTTGCCTGATGGTCGAGTCTTCGGGCGCACCGTTTCACCGTCGGGAGAGTTCGCGCCGCTCGCTACCGTTTCAGTCGCAGGAGATGACTTACACATATGGCATTCACTGGGAGAGAGGCAGGTTGTGCCGGAGTTCGCGCGCCGCCATGCTCAGACTTTCGGAGCTGGAACGACCGCCTGCTTGCGGCGACTCTCGGTCGCGGTCATCGGCTGTTCCGGCACGGGCAGCATTGTCATCGAGCAACTGGCTCGATTGGGTGTCGGGCGATTGGTGATCGTTGACCCCGACCGTGTGGAAGAGAAGAATCTGAACCGCATCTTGAATGCCACAATGGACGACGCGCGGCGAGGAAGGTTTAAGACTGAAGTTCTCGCGCGCGCCATTCGGCAAATGGAGTTGGGCACTGAAGTCGTGCCGCTCTCGCTTAATCTCTTTAACCCGGATGTCGTGAGACAAGTTGCGGAGTGCGATGTTGTCTTCGGCTGTATGGACAGCGTTGACGGTCGGCATCTGCTGAATCGTCTAGCCGTTTTCTATTCGCTCCCCTTTTTCGATGTAGGCGTCAAGCTGGAAGCCGACGGTGCGGGCGGTATCACGCAGATTTGCGGCACGGTGAATTATTTGCAGCCTGACGGGTCAAGTTTATTAAGCCGCAAGCTCTACTCGCTTGAAGGTGTTCGCGCCGCCGCTCTGAAACGGACTAACCCGACTGAATACAAGGAGCAGCTTGAATCGAAATATATCGTCGGCGTGCAGGAAGACCGCCCTGCGGTGATAAGTGTCAACATGCAGTTCGCCAGCCTCGCCGTCAATGAATTTCTCGCGCGGCTCCATTCATACAGAGACGACGGCAACATTGATTTTGCAATTTACCGCATCAGCCTCACGCAATCGCATATCTACAATTACCCTGACGGCGAGCCATGCTCGGTGCTGGCGCGCCACGTCGGACGCGGCGACTCGAACCCTTTACTCGACATGCCTGAACTTAGTGACACGCTCGACGAGCGGGAGCTTGCCGCATGAATTTGCGTTGGTGGCAACGGGCGTGGGCGACATTCCTGAGTTGGATATCGAGGCGTCAGGCACCGCTCAAGACTTTGAAAGTCGAAGAGTTGCCCGACCAACTTAACGCCACATCTTTATATCTCGTCGGTGAGGGCAAGTATTTATGGTTTGCGGCGATGGTTTGTCCCTGTGGCTGCGACGCGATTATCAACTTGAACCTACTGCCCGAAACTCGACCACGTTGGAAGCTGACTGAGCATACGGACGGCACAGTGTCGCTACATCCTTCCATTTGGCGCACGAAGGATTGCCGGAGTCATTACTTCGTCCGGCGCGGCTTAATCGAGTGGTATCATGACGATTAACCTTCCTGCCTGTCATTGCGTTGCCCTTGTAAACTTTTGTTACTGTTGCATCTGAGGAGATTCCTGATGAGCCTTCAAGCCTTTGAGAAACTGCCGAAAACCGAGCGGGACAAGGTCGTCACCGACCTTTTTGAATATCAGAAGGGCTTTTGCTATATCTGCGAAGAGGATATTGATCTGAAGCAACCCGTTGATGTTGACCATATCCGCGCGAAGGATCAGGGCGGAATCTCCGACAGCCGAAATAATTGGGGCTTGACCCATCTTAATTGCAACCGCGCAAAAGGAAATAGAGATTTAGATTTGCAGCGTTATCTGGCGCGCTTCCAAAAAGCTCGTCGCGGACATCTCGCAAGCGGGCAAAGCGAAGACACCTTCACTGTCGGTGTTGCGCTCGGCGTTCACGGCGGTGCCAAGCGAGAGACCGTCGCGCGTCTCGAACGAGACACAGACGGCAACGATCATTTCGTCACGACGTGGGAGATCGGCGGGCAGACTCTCACCGCACGTCAGCCTGTTCAAGTTGATCTTAATAATTCATCCGTCAAATCCTTCACCGCTCTCGTGCCGATTGAGCATGTGTTTCATGACAGCGATATCAATCCGCGTTCGATTGTTGACCTTGAACCGTTTATTGAGGAGTTTTATCGCGGAAATCCTCAACTCTTGCCGAGCCTCGCTCATCTTGCAATAGATAACCGGGATGGCGGCGGTCGAACGCGGATTCTGCTCTTTGATGGTCAGCACAAAGCGGCGGCACAACTTTTTCTCGGCAACCGCGTGCTGTACCTCCGCGTCTTTCTCAACCCGGATTTGAAACTGCTGAAGACGACGAATTACGGGGCACACACAAAGTTGGCGCAGATACATTTCCCGATGGCGATCCAAGATAAGGTCGGGCACGACATCTTTCGCCCGGCGCTGGAAGATTATTTAAATCAGCTTGATGATCGTTCGGGTGTCCGCGAGAGTTCTTATTTCAAGAGTTTGTCGAAAGAAGAACGCTCCGAAATGCGCGCCCATTTTCAGGGCTACTTAAAATTCCGTGTAGTATCGGCAGTGGACGTAGAGAGCGGTAAGTTCTTCGAGTACGTCGAGACGATCTCGGCTCGCTCGAAAACCAAGCCGCTCGCATATGAGACCGTCCGCAAAGCCATCTTCAACAATTTCCTATCTCTGCATGAAACGGACGTGCCCATCAAAGACGCGCTTGAGATGCGCGACCGCGAGCGCGACAACCTCGTAGTTTTCCTGCGCTTGTTTACGCAGAAGGTGTTGGCGAATCATTTCGACTTGAGCAAAGGCATTTACAAGATCGAAGAACGCTTATCATCCGATCCCTCAATTCGTGATCCGCACCTGCGCGCTTATCGTCTATGCCGCCAAGCGCCATTGATCGTCATGATGCGTGAGTTGCGTCATGCGATGGCTCAACTTTTCTCTCTCCGAAAGTGCTACCGCGACCCGGCGTGGCACAGAGAACAGGTATTCTGGGCGGATATAGACGAATCTGACTGGGCGGCGGTGAGTAAAATGCTTGACGCGATTATCTCGCACAAGGTCTGGATCGAACGCAACAGCGCGTACACACGCCATCTGCAAGACACGAAACAAGGAAGTTGGGAAGACATCCTCATCAGAGGCACATTTCCGGGCGCGCCGCAATCTGTCTATGACCCTCTTAACCAAGCCGTGCTGCTACAGTACGCAAGCGAAACAGTCAGATAAAGATATTATTAGACCCAGACGGCGAACGACCCATGTAAGTGCCTCACTCACCTACATGGGTCTCTCCTATTTCCTGCGAATGCCGGGCGGCACTCAAGCCGGAAATGGTGCTCGCTTGTTGGCCGCTGACGGCCACGCCTCCGAACCGTCCTCACCCCAGCCGAAGGCGCTTCGATTGCCGCGCAATCTATACCTAACTTCCGCCATCGTCAAGACCGAAAATAAAAGCATCACGCCGAAGCAAGGAGAGTAGCTGGTTGAAAGGCAGTTTCAAATTCGGGAGCGCGCTCAGGGGATTTAAGAGTAGATTCTTGGGTGAGGCAACAGGGGACCAAATCAGCGCCTCGTTGCACATCTCTCGGAAGCCGCACCCTTTGCAGCGTCGCGTTGGAGAGTAGAGCAGAGATTGGGTTGAGCGCGACAGAAGTACTCCAGACTACTGGCGTCGTAGTGTGCCCCTCTTTGGTTGGGCAACTTGATTTTTAATATACCCAATCTGAATTGCTTCCGTCTGTGTGCAATAGGATTCAGCGAACATCTTAAGGAGTCGTGACTCTTTAAGTACGTCAACGTCATTGGATAAATGATCTAATAATGTGCGAGTCACGAAAATAATCACTTTGGCGCGGGCGCGAGAAGTAAGCACATTAAAGCGGTTGAGATTGAAAAGAAATTCATCCTCAACACTAATAATATCGGGATCGCCCAAACCGAATGAACCAATAATGACATCGCGTTCTTGCCCCTGAAAACGCTCTACCGTATCAACTGCATTACGAATGTCTGTTGCAGGATGCGATGGAAAGATATGTTGTAACCGATGAATTATTTTAGCCATCTGAGCGCGGTGGGGAGTAACGATGCCCACCGCTTTGCCCCAAAGATCATTCACGCTATACGAAGCCGAAGATAGTAAAGTATCTATCGTGCCATCAGGTTTACGTTGATTTTCAAGCTTGTCAGCTATTCTTCCGTACATCAGCCAGAGCAATGACGCGACCGCATCCGCTTCAAAATCATTGACCTGACCACTAAACCTATCATCATAAATGAAACACGTCGCAGGGTAATTAGGATCAATAATCTTTGCCCAATCTGAAGACCAATATAATTCGTTCGGCCAATCTTGCGGCTTAGATGTTGGTATTGATGATAGTAATCGCAGCCTTAAGTCTGGCGAGTAGCTCTGCAGCTTAGAACTATAACCCGCAGTTTTAGTAAACCCCACAATGGTTTTGTTAGAGCGGTAGTTAATGTCCAGCGAGTTGGGGACAATATCGTGATAATGACGGAAATAGTTGTAAACCGAGCCGACTACGCTTTCAAGGTCTTTTGGCGGCTCTGCCTGATGGATTGGTGGAAGCTGCAAGTCATCCCCAGCTAAAACACAAACACCGTCAGAAGTCGCTTTAGTGAACACTAAGGTGCTTGTGGCAACGTCCATCTGCGAAGCTTCGTCGAGAATGATGCAATCGAACCATTGCCGCATCGTGTTCGCCGGGCGATTTCGGCTACTACTCGTCTTAGCAGCTACCGCGAGATTATGAAGTTGCTGCGGCGGACAACCAACGACAATTATCCCTTTAGGTTTTTTAAGAAGCTTTTGTAGCTCTTTCACTTCGGCTGAAGGATTTGCTCTGTTAAGTATTAGATTTTTCAGATTAGGGTGTTTAGCCGTTAAGTCTGCGGGCGATATGTGCCACTTGCTTTGAATACGGTAAACTTCAAAAGGTTCACTGTGCAAAATAGCCTTTAATTCTTTCTCTAAGCTCAAAAGAACATTATCAATAGCTGTATAGGTATTAGCGGTGACCAAAACCCTTAATGATTGCTGATTCGTAGCAGCTTCAATTACAGCACCTAACACGATGGCGCGGAGTGTGCGGCTCTTCCCAGTGCCGGGCGGCCCCCAAATAAGCGAAAACTTGTGAGATAAAGCAGACTCCCACGCAGTCCATTGAGACGAATCTAGATTGTTGTTATTTACGATATTAAATGATTCCAACCTACTTCGGATAGCAATAAGATTTCGTTGAACCTGAGCAACAGAAACTTTGGGAGCCTCCCACAGGATTTCTGCGGCAGGTGAAGACGGAGATGAACCTACGGGAATATTATTAGGCAATCCTAATGCTTCCACGGTTCTTTGATCGTAGAGAGCACTCGGCGGATGACCTATCGCTCGAACGGTCTGTTCAACTTTTTTGGTAAGGTAATCTTTGTGTATGGGATCGAGAATTACGTCTTTGGAGAAGTCAAGACTTGTTTCTCGCTCAAGGTCCCATATCCGACACCTGTCGCTTGCGCGAAGAACCATAAATCCCTTCACACGGTCAATAGCTTCTATTGCCACACCCGTCATCTCAAACTCAGCGACAGTTCCAGACCTAAAATAATCGCTCTCTATGGTCGTGCCTTGAATGTGTCTGAAAGGGTGCTCACCAAGAAAACCATGAACGTTCTTTGGCGATAGCGCATATGTGAAATCTCCCGGTTTAACGTTCACATCGAGAGATAGCTCACTCATCTTGTAAACGAAAATGTTTGGAGCAGGTGTGATAGTTGTACCTACTGCCTGACTGATGGCTGCAAGGGCAGCTATCTCACTCTGTCCTGATAAGCGGTAATTGAGATATGCAGACTTTAACCGAGCTTCTCGCTCGTGGGGAGGCATGGCTCGCGTTGTTTCAACCTCGAGACTGTCGAGTGCAGCGTTAAGACGAGTGTATTCAAGCCATAGGTTACCTTGTGGCGCTATCCCACTTATGGTGCGGGGACCGCGCGTTAAAACCGGCGCGGATTTCAATGACAGTAAAGGTTTCAAGTCATTTTCCAATCGGCTGACAATCAAGTTCAAGGCATATATTTTCTTTCGAGCCGTTTCCTGTATAAGCTCTTGAGTTTCTGTCCATCGCCCGACCCTTTGCCAGTATTCATGAATACGTTCAGCCGGAATAAGATCGCTCATCGGTTCTTGGTAATGTGGATGAAAGTGCGGTGGCGAAGAGCTATGGCTACTAGGGAGATATGTCTGAACGACATCCAGCAATCTGTAATGATGCGGTATCGGTATCGCTATCGTATTGCTAATAACATTAGAGACAAGCGTGATTGGCGACTGTCTTGAGGCGTCTTCCGAGGGTTGCATCAGCTCTGGAGGCGGAAAAAGCCACGCGAGCCCTTTAAGCTGTGGATCAGCCAACACATATGGAAGATGACGCCCGATAAGACGTATAAGGTGTTTTCGTTGGGACTCATCCCACAAATAAATTTGATATGTACTACTTAGAGTTTTTTGGTCTCGGCGACCATCTTGGAAATCTTTGTCATCCTGCTGCATTACCTCGCTGAAAATCTTGCGAAGCTGTCGGAGAAACTTGAGAAATTCATCGCGTTCGCGATCAAGATTCCGACGATCAATCAAAAACACTTCATCTTCGTTCGATCTTCGGTTCCACTCCTGTTTATTCGCAACGAGAGTTGAGTTAAATGGCAATCGCTCCTTCCAAAAAGCGCGTAGGGCGATGGATGCGGTAATAGCACTGCTTAAGTCATAATCAAGGAAGATATACACATGGAGGTCAGGCCATCTGGGCATTATAGCATCGCCACCCGAATCAGGTATGACGGATGAACTGTTGTTTTGGAGCGCGGCTGCGCGGTGAGGAAATGTTGTCCGCTTGGAGCGTAGCCCTTGATGTCCATCGAAAATCGCCGCACCGGCGTTAGTTGCGGCGAGCGAAGTAACATCTTGAACGTTCCCGCTTTGCAATTGCTTACTCGCGCCTCGAGAGAGTCCAACTACACGAGAGAGATTCCCCGTCCTCTCAGCAGTCGGCCAGCAATGCAAAGGATCATTCTGGACAACTTTGTTCCGGTCGAGCCACGGATAACCTAGAAACTCGCATCCCTTGCAACGATAATCAACGTACCACTCCAAATCCTGCCATGGTTTGCTCAACATGACTGGCAGCCGCTCACGAAGGAAACGGCACAATTGCGGAGCAAAGACATCGAATGGTGCAATTTCAATATCCGCTTCTAATGCTAGTGATAATTCTTCAGCACTCGGCTTGTGCGCCCACTGGTTCCATTCCTCATATTGTCGAGCGATATTTGAAGCCTCGTGCGAACCTGGCCAGACGGCAGGCGCAGCGACTACTACAAATTGATTGTTTAGCTCATGCTCAACAATCCAAGCTGCCAGCGTTATCGAGTAATAAACCACTTCGGCGAAGTAGTGCGCGCCCGGCTCCGATGTAAGTTTGATATCAATGACACGCAGTCTTAGCCGATTATCATCTTGAGCCAGCGTGGATGTTTCACCACTGGGCTTTACCTCAAGATTATAGGGGTTATGCTCATCGATTATGTGTGAATTAGCAGTTGAAGATAGTGAGGGAAGAACTTGGATTATGTCGGGATTAGTACCGCTGATGCTGACCTCGTTGCCGTAGTAATCGGTCAACTTTGTCAGACCGATAGCCGATCTAAACGTAGTGTTGTTTGAATCATATTCGGCTTCAACAATGAACTGGTAAGGCTTGACGTTTTGTAGAGCGGTTAAGAGATCAAGTTTTCCGGGGCGCTTACCAGTTCTTACCGGGTTTTCGTGAACATTTGCTTGACCAAAAACATCTTTTAGTTCGCTTACCTTCTCATCTTGCCAATCGTAACCAGCTTGCCCAACCTGCCCCAAAGCAGCGCGAAGTTTCTGTCGCGGGGGCAAGTTTAGGCTAGGATTGCGACGTTCTGTATCGCTATACAGCGACAGTATAAATTGGCGTTCGCAATCAGTGCGAAGGAACAACGATAGCGATTTTTTACTTAGCGAGGGCATAACTGATTCGTCCCTTAAGTTAATGAACCGACGTCAACCTTTCCTGTTCACCAGTACGCATTCATTTATAGATTTATAACACTTGATGTCTTCTGTTGAAAACGCTGTAAGAAATGTCGGAGAAACCTGTCCTTGCCAACATTATATGCAGAAAGGGCGAAACCGCAGTTTCGCCCTTTCTGGGAAGCTATGTCTTGTATCCAGTGCTACTCTGTGACTTAGATAAACAATGAAGATGCAATGGACGAAAACCCGCGTAGCGATTTTGAATCTATATCCACTCCAATGGCTGACCGCCCCAGCCTTGCTGCAACCTTGATCGTCGTGCCGGTCCCCATAAAGGGATCAAGAACGACGCCGGGAGCAAAGCCACGTCGGCACCCACAATTCGTCCAGCCTTTAGACTCGCGCTGAGAAAAAGTAAACTCACGAAAATAGCCTCCAAGTATTTTCTTCGCCTCAGCCGCTAATCTTTTTACATTTTCTGAGTTTCGTCCCGCTCCGCTTTGAAAATGGATGGCTTTACCGGCGTCGGAGATGCCCGTCGCTTGAATGGCAGAGATGTGCGCCGATGTCAGTCCGTGCTCTTTGGCTATCTCCATAGCGCGTCTAGCTTGTGAACGGTTTGGATTGAGATTGTTCGTCCGACGGACTACACGATTTCTTGGCTTACCGCACGTCACGCATACGTCTGGAGGACAAGCAAGCGTGATAACGCGCTCGGCGATTTCTTCGGGGAAAGGTGCGAGATGATCTTGAAGATTTCTTTTGGGATCAATGTTCCAGACATCGCCGGGGTTCGAGCCGTTGCCGAACTTTTCCGTATATGCGAACAAGTCATAATAGTAATGGCGGCTCACGGCGAGATGGATAATATATTCATGGCGATTGTTGAGACGATTTTTAACTGGATTAGGTATTCCGCCGTTCTTTACCCAAACGATGCGATTACGAAATATCCATTTGTCGCTTTGCGCAGCGGCTAAGATTTTACTCGGCAGATCAACTAGATTGCGCTCATAATATGTATCACCGATGTTTAAGAAAACTGATCCTGTTGGACGTAAGACGCGCCGCCATTCTTTCAAAGCCTCGACGATTGCTTCAACATATTGAGCGGAGGTTTTCTCCTGTCCTATTTGACCGCTAATTCCGTAATCGCGCTTCCGCCAATATGGTGGCGAAGTCACGATTAAATCAACTGAATTCTCTACTAAATTTAACTGGCGGGCATCTCGGCGCAGTGCTGTTATATATTGTAAATCTTCAGCCCTAGCTATACCGCTTCGAGATTTTTTTCGGGATGTGAGAGTGGAATGCGTGCGCTTACTTACTTTGCCGGACGGTTTGATGGGTTTCGCACCTGTCCTAATTTGCTTTCCTCTAACAGAACTCAACGTCAACTCCAGAGGCACATTTGCACGCTCGTAGCAAGATAAATTTCAAGGCAACCCAACTTATACATTAAAAATTTGCTGTCGTCGAATGCACCGCCACCCTCAGAGCTTAAATTTGTGCGATGAGCTTTACAGCATCCACCACACAGCCGCGTGCGCTTCAGCCGTGTAGGTGTAAAGGTTTCGCAACGTCCTGAAAGGCACGTCCAAGTGATAACCCGTGACCTTCACCTTACCAACCCATCTTAATTCCGGCATAGATATTGAGTAACGTGATTAGAGTTAAACGGAAACACTCGTGGGCAAGTTTACAAGCCTTCACATGAGCTGATACTGCAACAGGCAGAACTCGGCAATCACGCGGAAGTCGCGCGCATTTTTAGTGAGCAGCACGATGCCAAGGCGTGCCGCGCTCGTGCCAATCAGCGTGTCGTTCGTCAAACGCGCTCTGCCGATCTTTTCATAACCGTACTTCTCGCCAATCTGCGCCAGCACTGCACCTGTCCGCGACCACTCGTTCGCTTCGGGAACCAGCAAGCGATTCACCTTCACAAAATCACGCTCAAACCTAGCGAGGCGTTTGCGCCCCCGTGCGTCTGCACCGGCAAGGAGTTCTTCCAACACCACTGCGCTTAACCACAAGGGCGAGCCGTAGGCGACGTTCCGCGTTCCCAACACAGCCGTCTCACCTTGCCGAAGCGCGGTGATATATACGGATGTGTCAAACAAGATTGGCTGCATCGGAAATCTTCAACTTAACGATCCTGTCATTTAGTTTCAGCCTGAAGCACGCCATAAACATCACGGATTTCAATGCCGCTTTTGACGAAACGCTCGTGCGCCGCCCATGCCTGACGGTTGCGCTCGCGCTCCTCGATGACTTCTTCTAACGCGCGCTCGATTGTCTCCTTCTCCGTTTGCGTGCCGAGCAGCTTTTGCGCCCGCTCTATTTTTGCTTGGTCAAGGATGAAGTGCTTATGCTTTTTCGTCGTGCTTGAGCTTGCCATGATCATCTCTCCTTTGATGTTCATCATAATCTAAATGGTGAACATCAGACAAGCGTTATGCTATCGACAACAGCAGTAAGGAGGGGAGAAGTATTGCGGTAACTATCTATGCTCTCACGACTGCAAGTTCGCGCCCGTGGGGAGAGTGACAGATCATCCAGAACGGCAGAGCTATTTTACTCCCCAAATCATCTGAAAATAGGGCGGCGAGCGGAGATAGCGTTTTACGAATTCAATCTCCAGACTGGATGCTCACATGAATAAGTTGATGCTCGCCGCCGCTTCTTCCATCTCCTTACAGGAAGCCCTGCTTTGCTTGTGTTTACTATTTCTCGCTCTTCTCGGTTTGGTCACGGTTTGCGAGTATTTCATTAACTGTTTGGTGAGTGCGTTAGAAGCTTACGACTGGCTTGAATGTCGGCTCTCTGAGCGAAAGAAGCCTCGAGTACCGCCGACGCAATTACACGCAGTTCCGTCCGAGCAAGCCGCCCGTCCCATGAATGCAGGGTCATCAAATCATGCTGTACCAACCACAAGCCGGAAACGTCCGCTGAGTGCGAACCGCCACTTGAAGATAGTGTCGGCGCAAGACGCGCTGCGGCGTAATGCGGAGAGCGCGCAAGGCTTGGCGCAGACGAAGTGACGGCATAGTGGTTGCTCAATAATTTCGTGGACGGACGAAGGCTATCGCCACGTTGGGCATTGCTTTGTCTGAACGCTTTATTCATCTTCTCTCGCCGGTTGATACGGATGAGTCCAGTGATAAGTAAATTCCATTCATCGCAGACGCCCGCCGTCGGGCGCGCGCTTCTGGTGTGGACGTTGCGCGATGCGCCCGCCACTTTGCTCGATGAGGTGTTCGAGCATGGTTTGGAGATGCGTGACCGCTTTCTTCAGGACTGGAGCGGCGAAGATTTACTGGTCGCGGCTTTGTGGGAACAGTCTTGGAATAGCCGCGCACTTAGATTGATGGAAAGCTTCTTGTGTCGTTTGACGGAGAACGGTGAGCAGGACATGCATTGGTACGCGCTCCGTCCCGCGCGCTTTGGAGATTCAATGTATACCGTCTTCTACGTCAATTTTGACGTAACGATGATGCCGGAGACGTTCGCGCATCAGGGTGGATGTCTCTGCGCTCTTTGCTGCCGGCAGGAGGCGCACGGGTGTTCGACTACTGACGTTCTTGAAATAGTTTCCGCATCAATTATGTAAACTTGAGATACGGCTAACCCATCTTTGAGAAGTTTGTTCGCTGACTCGCCGCGTTTGATTTCACTGTTTCATAATTGGAACAGTTCGCTCGACAACTGATACAAGTGTTTCAGGTTTGCGACACTCTACAACCAAACGTAATTTTCCGTTCCTTCTCTTCGCTCCCGCCTAAATTCAACTCTGATAAGCCTTTCGCTTCCCGCATCAAAGTGTTGCTGCATTCACCCTCATCTCGGCACAACATTTGAAATAGGTTATATCGCTCGCAATAGAAAAAGCTGTCAAGCTTTCCTCCAAGAGGCTTGCGGCTCACTCATGACGAGAACGCGCATGTCACACGTCCGAAAGAGCTATTCCTCGACGCGCGCCGCCACGTTGGAGTTCGATTCATCCGCGAGCGCAGAAAACAAATACAACCGAAGGAGAAGCTAACGAATGCGGCAGCAACACCCCGTTCCCCCTGCCGGCGCACAGCATCAGCAGGATCATGTAACGACTTTATCCAACAACCTCTGGCACTTTGATTCTTCCGCGACGAGCGGGCTTCCGAGCATCAACGCACGCAAACTCGAAGCCAATATCGAACGCGCCGCGCGCAATCCACATTTCGGCGTGCTCATCACCGGCGAGACAGGCACGGGCAAGACGCTCGCCGCACACCACATCCACGAACGCTCCGCGCGCTCTAGTCGCCCTTTCAAAGAACTCAACTGCGCGGCAGTTCCTGAAAATCTCTTTGAGGCGGAACTGTTCGGCTCTCGCAAAGGTGCGTTCACCGGAGCCGACCGCGACCAACCCGGACTCTTTGAAGACGCCGACGGCGGCACACTGTTTCTCGACGAAATCGGCGAAGTGCCGCTTTCGATGCAGAACAAACTTCTGAAGGCGATTGATGAGAAGAAGGTCAAGCGGCTCGGCACAAACAATTATATCGAATGCGACATTCGCATCCTTGCCGCAACTTCGCGCGATCTCGAAGCAATG
>Ga0136617_10004261_pt1 | contig 12801 bp, 17 predicted proteins | sample AntDrymUQ3222106_2_FD_129672 | JGI IMG/M metagenome (GOLD analysis project Ga0136617, IMG submission 129672) | Polar desert sand microbial communities from Dry Valleys, Antarctica - metaG UQ322 (21.06) | ecosystem: Environmental > Terrestrial > Soil > Desert | place: Antarctica: Dry Valley...
CGAGGACTTCCTCTCGCAGCTGAAGATGATGCGCAAGATGGGCCCGCTGCAGTCGCTGCTGGGGATGATCCCCGGCTTTCAGGGCGCGGCGATGAAGAACGTCAAGGTCGACGAGCGCGAGCTTGATCGCATCGAGGCGATCATCCTGTCGATGACGCCGCTCGAGCGCCGCCGGCCCGATCTCATCAAGGGATCGCGGCGCCTGCGGATCGCCCGCGGCTCGGGCACGACGGTCCAGCACGTCAACCAGCTCGTCAAGCAGTTCGGCCAGATGCAGAAGCTCATGAAGCAGCTTGGCAAGGGCAACATGCCCGACCTCCAGGCGCTCATGCGGCAGGCTCGCTAGGCTGTCTCGCGGTAATGGCCGTTCGAATGAGACTCACCCGTGTCGGTGGCCGCAAGGACCCGATCTGGCGCATCGTCGTCGCCGACTCCCGGTCGCCGCGCGACGGTCGCGTGATCGAGACGATCGGCCACTACAACGCGCAGACCGATCCCTCGACGATCCGCGTCGACGAGGATCGCGCCCGTCACTGGCTCGAGCGCGGCGCGCAGCCGTCCGACCAGGTGCGCAAGCTGCTGCACATCCAGGGCATCGCGTAGTTCGATCACAGGGCCAGCCGGTCCGTCGTGCAAGAGCTTCTGGAATACCTCGCCCGGGCCCTCGTCGACGATCCTGATGCCGTCGTCGTCGAGCAGTTCGACGAGGACGACGGCAGCGTCGTGCTCGAGCTGTCGGTTGGCGAGGACGACTACGGCAAGGTCATCGGGCGCGGCGGTCGCACCGCCAACGCACTGCGGACCGTGCTGAAGGCCGCCGCCGTGAAGGAAGGCCGCCGCGTGTTCGTCGACATCGTCGACTGACGTGTCGCTCTTGAACGCGGGCCGCGTCGGACGTCCGCACGGACTCGACGGGTCCTTTCACGTCACGCGCCCACGCGGGCTGCTGCTCACGCTCGGCGGCGCGCTGCGGATCGGCGGCGACGTGTTCGAGATCGTGCGTCGCGCGGGGACGGACGACCGGCCGATCGTGCGCCTGCGCGGCGTCGACGGCCGCGAGGGGGCGCAGGCGCTGCGCGGCGAGGACCTCTTCGTGGAGCGCGCCGCCGCGCCGCCGCTGCCCGCCGGCGAGTACTGGGCCGAGGACCTCGAGGGCTGCATGGTCGTGACCGCGGACGGCCGCGAGCTCGGCGCCGTCGCGCGGCTGCGGCCGCTGCCGTCCTGCGAGGCGCTCGAGGTCTGCGATCTGCTCGTCCCGATGGTCGGCGACGCCGTGCTCAGCGTCGATATCGACGCGCGCCGGATCGTGGTCGATCCCGGGTTCCTGGGAGTAGAGGCGTCCTGATGGCGCGTTCGGCGAGCGTGTAGGTCCGGCGGACGTTCCGTGCGTCTCGACATCGTCACCTTGTTTCCCGACTGGTTTGATTGGTTTGGAACGCAGCGCCACGTCGCCAACGCGCTCGCCGGCGGACATGAGCTGCGCATGCTGGACCTGCGCGCGCACACGCCGCTGAGCGGCGGCCAGGTCGACGACACGCCGTTTGGCGGCGGTGCGGGGATGGTGCTGCGCGTCGACGTCATGGACGCGGCGCTGCGCGCGTTCTACGACGGCGCCGACCCGGTCGACCTGCGCTCGCAGCGGCGGGTGATCGCGCTGACCCCCGGCGGCCGGCTGCTCGACGACCGGCTCGTCGACGAGCTCGCCCAGGAATCCGACATCACGCTGCTGTGCGGGCGCTACGAGGGCTTCGACGAGCGCATCGTCGAGCACTTCGCCAGCGACGCCGTGTCAATCGGCGAGTACGTCCTCGCGGGCGGCGAGCTCGCCGCGATGGTCGTCTGCGACGCGGTCGTGCGCAAGCTGCCGGGGGCGCTGGGCCACAGCGACTCGGCGCTCGAGGAGTCCTTCTCCGCGGCGCTCGGGGGGCGTCCGGAGTACCCGCACTACACGCGCCCGGCGGAGTACCGCGGCTGGAAGGTGCCCGAGGTCCTGCTCTCCGGCCATCACGAGGAGATCCGCTCCTGGCGACGTGAGCGCTCACGCGAACGCGGCGCGGCAGGCGGCGGCTGAGCGTCGCGAAGCGCGGCGCGGCCGGGGACGGCTGAGCGTCGCTATCATCCTGCGTCGGCGCGGCCAGCTCTTACGTCCGCGCCCTTTGTTTCGCCATGTCCTCAGTCATTCAACGTCTCGAGCGCGCTCAGCTGCGCCGCGTCCCCAGCTTCCAGGCGGGCGACCGGCTGCGCGTCCACTTTCAGGTCGTCGAGGGCACGCGCAAGCGCACACAGGTCTTCGAGGGCGTCGTCATCAAGCGCCAGGGCCACGGTGCACGCGAAACGTTCACCGTGCGCAAGCAGTCCTTCGGCGTCGGCGTCGAGCGCACGTTTCCCGTGCACTCGCCGAAGATCGAGAAGATCGACGTCGCCGCGCGCGGTGACGTGCGGCGCGCAAAGCTCTACTACCTGCGCGATCGCGTCGGCAAGCGCGCCCGCGTCCGCGAGCGCCGCTACACCGGTCCGGAGGAGCGCGTCGAGGCGGGCCTGCTGCACGACCCTGCCGCGCAGCTCGAGGCCGAAGCGGCCGCCGAGCCCGAGGCCGTTGACGCCGACGGCGTCGTGGCCGACACGGCCGTCGCAGAGGCCGTCGAAGCCGAGGCGCAGGCTGCAGACAGCGAAGGGGCCCCGACGGACGGGACCGCTGCCGGAAGTGAGGCCGCACAGGCCCCCGCCGGCGAGCAGACGTGAACAACGAAGAGGCGTCCCGCACGAACTCGTTCGTCGAGCTCGTCCTGATCGTGGCCGTGGCGCTGGGCCTCGCGCTCGGCATCCAGGCATTTCTCGTCAAGCCCTACCGGATCCCGTCGGAGTCGATGGTGCCGACGCTGGCGATCGGCCAGCGGGTGCTCGTCAACCGCATCGGCAACAATTTCGGTGACCCCGCGATCGGCGACGTCACCGTCTTCCATCCGCCGACCGGCGCGGAGAGCGAGAACCAGTGCGGCGCCCGGCGCAAACCGAGCCAGCCGTGTCCGCAGCCGACCGCGCGCAAAGCTGAGGTGAACTTCATCAAGCGCATCGTCGCCGGCCCCGGCGATACGCTCGCGATCCAGGACGGGCACGTCGTCCGCAACGGTAAGCGCCAGCCCGAGTCCTTCATCGCACCCTGCGGCGGCGGCCCGGAGTGCAATCTGACAACGCCCATCACGATTCCGAAGGACCACTACTTCATGATGGGCGACAATCGCGGCGCGTCGGACGACAGCCGGTTCTGGGGACCGGTGCCGCGCGACTGGATCATCGGCAACGCGTTCGCCACGTACTGGCCGCCGAAGCGAATCGGGCTGCTGTAGACCTGAGCTGGGACCGTGCCGAAGCGGCCGCTGAGAATCCGCCCGGCGACTGCTTCATGATGGTGGCCACCGTGGAGCCTGTGACGACAGCCGCTGCTGAGGACCCATACGTGGCGACTGGATCGGCGGCCGAGCCTCCGCCCGAGCGGTCGCCCGCTCCCGGCCCAATGGCCGCAGCGGCGGGCGCTGAGAGCCGCGCGCGGCGAAAGCGCGCCGCGCGCAAGCGTTCCAGCGGCCGCCGGCTGTTCGCATTCGACCGCCGGCTCGGCGTGCGGTGGGTCGCGGGTGCCGACGAGGCTGGCCGCGGCTGTCTCGCCGGCCCGCTCGTCGCCGCCGGCGTGCTGTTCGACGTCGAATCGCTCACGACGCGCGAGCTGCGCGCGCTGAGCCGCCTCAACGACTCCAAGCAGCACACGCACGAGGTGCGCGAGGAACTGTTCCCGATCGTCATGCGCACGGCCACGAAGGTCTGCGTCGTCTCGCGCTGCGCGCGCACGATCGACGCGCGCGGGTTGCACAAGACGAACCTCGCCGCGCTGCGTGATGCCCTGCTCGGCGTGGCACGGCCTGGCTGCATCTGCCTGTCCGACGGCTTCGCCGTCGGCGCCCTCGGCTACGAGCAGCGCGCGATCGTCGAAGGTGACGCGACCTCGGCCGCGATCGCCGCCGCGTCGATCGTCGCCAAGGTCACGCGCGATCGCTACATGCGCCGCGCCGACGCGCTGCATCCCGGCTGGGAGTTCGCCGCCCATGTCGGCTACTCGACACCGGAGCACCGCGACGCGATCCAGCGTCTCGGCGTCTCGCCGCTGCACCGCCTGAGCTTTCAGTCGACCGCGTACCAGCAGCTCGCGCTGTAGACGCGATCCGCGCGATCACGATCGCGGGCCGCACCAGGTGCTACGACCAAAACCCCTTGGGCTTGATGTCCTTGTCGGTCACCTCATACTTGGTGCCGCTGAACTCAACCTCGATCTTGTCCGACCACCCCCTGACCTTGACGACCTTGCCCTTCTTGCCTTGGCCAACATCGGGCTTGAGCCAACCACCGGACAACTTGTGCTTGGCTTGCACTTCCTCGCCTTCTTTGAATGCCATTGCCTCCACCTCCAGGACGATGCTGATGGACCCACCATCGTAGGGTCTCGGTTGGCGGGTTCTTGGACGCGTGGGCGATGCAGGCGCTGTTGGGCCTGCCAGGAGATCGCGAGCACGTGCGCGGGCTGGCCGGCCTGGCGGCGCTTGAGCACCGCTGTTGCGCGGCGCACGGCGGTAATGCCAGGCCGCTTCGACGAGCAGGCGGCGGCCGTGCCCGGACCCGGTCTTCGTGATCGAGCCCAGGCGACGCGTCTGCCCGCTGCTGTCCTTCGACGGGACGAGCCCGAGGTAGCTCATCAGATGCCCGGCCCGCGGAAACCGCGCCCAGTCACCGATCTCGGCGCACAACCCGACCGCTGTGAGGGTCGAGATGCCGCGCAGGCAGCGCAACCGCGCGACGCTCTGCGCCCACGGCGAGCCGGGCACCAGCTCGTCGATCGTGGCCTCCAGCATGTCACGGCGCACGAGCAGCGCGTCGATCGCGCCGAGATAGTCGCGCAGCGTGACCTGCGCACCACGCTCACCGAGATCGACCCTGCTCAGCCACGCACGATGATGCGTCGTCCACGTGCTCGCGGTCCCGTCAAAGCGCACGTCGTGGCGCAGCAGCAGCTTGCTCATCCGGTGGCGCGCCGCATCAGGTCACCGCGGACGTCCTCACGCGCGCGCACGAGGTCACGCAGCGCCTCCTCCTGGACACTCGGCACCCGCACCGCGTGCAGGCCGTCGACCATCAACAGCCGCAACAGCCGCTGCGCGTCACGCTCATCGGTCTTGACGCGATCAGACGCCGGACGCTCGATCTTGCCCGGCGCCGCGACCACGCACCCCACACCCGCGTCGACGAGCGCCCGCACCAACGTGAACCCCGTCGGCCCGGCCTCATAGGCGACCAGCGCCGGCCCGGGCAGCCCCACGCAGAACGCGACGACATCACGCGTCGCCGCGGGCAGCCGCCGCACCCGCAACTCCCCAGACTCGCGATCCATCGTCGCCGCGACCACGCTCGCCCACTGAACATCCAGCCCCGCCCAACTGCGAACCTGTGCCATGTCGGCACCCCCATGATTGCGGTCGGGCCCAGGCCAACCCTGGACCCTCAACCCGCGCACCCTCATGCGGGGGTGCCGACCCTCACATCACACCGTGGCACCCCTGCCCTGCGTTTGCAGCGCATCGTCCAGGCGCTTCTCCAGCGCGGCAACCTGCCCTCCCAAGTCGTCTATCGCGCTATTGGGCAGCAGACGCGCCAACCGCTGCAACATCCAGGCTGAGAACCAACCGCCACCTGTCGGTCGCCGCGGCTCGCGGGTCGACGGCAGCCTGCAGGTCGAGCAGGGCGGCGGCGCGACCGTCGAGCGCTCGATCTTCGGCTCCGACATTCAGTTCTTCACGAACTCCGGGGCGATCCGCATCAGGGGCAACCGCATCGACGGCAACCTGCAGTGCAAGGAGAACCGGCCTGCGCTGACGGGCGGCGCCAACATCGTGCAGGGCAACGAGGACCAGTGCGCGCGGCTGTAGCCGCCCGCCGAGCCGGACGCCGGCCGCGGCGGCGCCCTCACGGCGCCGCCGTGATCAGGTAGCCCATCCCGCGCACGGTCTGGAAGCGCTGGCGGCCGAGCTTCTTGCGCAGGTACCCGACGTAGACGTCGACGACGTTGGAGCCCGGGTCGTAGTCATAGCCCCAGACGTGTGACAGCAGTTGCTCGCGGCTGAGCACCTGGCCACTGTGACGCATGAAGACCTCGAGCATCGTGAACTCGCGCGCCGACAGCTCGATGCTGCGCCCGTCGACGCTCGCTCGCCGCGTGCGCAGGTCGAGCGTCAGGTCGCCCGACCGCAGCACGGTGACCTCCGCGACGCCGTCCGCTCGCAGCCGCACTCGGACGCGCGCCAACAGCTCCTCGAAGCGAAACGGCTTGGTGACGTAGTCGTCGGCGCCGTACTCCAGGCCGCTGACCTTGTCGCGGACGTCGTCGCGCGCGCTGAGGATGATCACGGGCATCCGCTGGCCGGCGGAGCGCATCTCCTGCAGGACGGTGAGGCCGTCCTTCACCGGCAGGCCGAGGTCGAGCACGAGCAGGTCGAAGTCCTCGTCGTCGGCCATGATCACGGCCTTCGCACCGTCGCCGACCGTGGTCGTGACGAAGCCGTTGGACCGCAGCCCCTTCTCCAGGAATGAGGCCAGGCGGGGCTCGTCCTCGGCGATCAGGATGCGGTTCATGTCGGCTGGTCCTCCAGCGGATTCTGCGGCTCGGTCGGGATGGTGACGGTGAACGTCGCGCCCTGGTGCGGTCGCGAGGGTCCGAGCTCGACGCCGCCGCCATGTGCCTCGGCGATCGCGCTGACGATCGCGAGGCCGAGGCCGGCTCCCTGCGAGCGACGGGCGCCTGATCCGCGCGCGAAGCGGTCGAAGATGCGGTCGCGGTCGGCAGCGGGGCGCCGCTGTCGCTCACCCACAGCCGGGCGTGCCCGTCGGCGAGCGAGCTGCCAAGCGCGATCCGGTCGCCCTCGTCCGTGTGCTGTACGGCGTTCTGCGCGAGCTGCATCACCGCCTGGGTGAGCCGCTGACGATCGGCCGTCAAACGGCCCACGCCGATGCTGTCGCGCTGCCAGTCGCGCGGCGCGAGCGCCGAGGCCTTCGCCATCAGCTCCTCGGTGAGCGCGTCGAGGTCGACGTCGCCCATCTGCACGAAGTCCGCCTGCTCGGCCTGGGCGAGCAAGAGCAGGTCGTCGACGAAGCGCGACATGCGGTCAAGTTCGTCGCAGACCAGCTCGACCGTGTCGCGGCGCTCGTCGGGATCGTCGCCGAGCAGCTCGAGGTGGCCGCGGATGATCGTGATCGGCGTGCGCAGCTCATGCCCGGCGTCGGAGACGAATTCCTTCTGCATGGCGAACGCCGCCTGCAGGCGATCGAGCATCGCGTTGAACGTCCGCCCGAGCTCGGCGAGCTCGTCGTGGCCTTCGACCTCGATGCGCCGCGTGAAGTCCGTCTCGCTGATCGATCGCGCGGTCTCGGTGAGCTCGCGCAGGGGGGCGAGCACCCGGCCGGCGACGACGAACGCCACGAGCGAGGCGAGCAGCAGCACCGCAAGCGACACACCGGCCGCGACCTGCGAAGCCTCGTCGACCTCGTTGGCTTCCTCGCGCAGGTCGTGCGTCACGACGAACGCGCCGCGCGGACGATCTTCGATCATCACCGGGACTGCCAGGTAGCGCACGTCGCCGTCGGCCAGGCCGAGGTTCCCGCGCCTGCTCGATCCCACCCGCGCCAGTCCGACGACGGCGTCCAGCAGCTCCGGACGCCGGTCGGTCGCCGACTCCTTGTGAGGCACGCCGTCGAGGAACGTGAACACCGCCTCGCCGGCGCTGGGCACGTTGCGCAGGAAGTACACGTCGAAGATCGCCGCCACGTCGCCTCCGAAAGGATCGCCGGTCAACGGGTTCCTGCCTTCTCGCGCGAGCGCCCGGAACTCCTCGACCTCCTGCTCGAGCGATCGCTCGACGCGCTCGCCGGCCCGCGCCTTGAGGATCTCGCGCAGCGCGATCGCGGATGCGAGCGTCGACGCCGCCAGCAGCACGATGAAGGCGGAGAGGATCCGCGTCCGCGCGCCGCGCAGCAGCTGTCGTGGCGAGCGCCACCTGCGCTGGGTGAGCTCAGTGCTCAACCCTCGTCCCCGCCGTCGTCATCGCCCCCGTCATCATCGTCGGGCGGTATGGGTGGGGGCGCCGGCGCGACGGACGGCGGCGGCGCGGGGGGCACTGGTCGGGCAGGGGGCGGGGGCTGCGGTCGCGCCGGTGCTCGGTTCGGCGGCATTGGCGGCCTGATGGCCGGCGGCCGGGCGGCGGGCGCTGGCGGGGGTGGCGCCGGCGGGGGTGGCGGCGGCGCCGGCCGCCGAACCCGCTCGAACCCGCGCCTCCCCCCGCGCTCGCGCTGCTGTGCGCGGCGGCGTTCGCGCTCGCGCTGCTCGCGTCGCGCCGCGCTCTCGCGCGGTTGCGCCGGAAGCGGCGCAACCTCGACGGGCGGCACCGCGGGCGGCGCGGAGGAGCCGAACACGCTCGTGGCCGCGAATACGGCCGCAACGCCGCCTACGAACCCGAAGACCGCGATGAGAATCGTCCTGATGCTCACGCCCGGCACGTTCGCACGCGAGTCTCCGATGAACATGAAAAGCGGGTGAGACGACTCTCATCTTCACCTCACCGGCGTCACACCCGCCCCGGGGAGCCTGCAATCACAAGCAAACGACACCAGGAGGATCGCATGTCTTTCTCAGCCACCTACCCCGCCGTCCGCAGCAACGCCAGCAAGTCCAACGGCAACTCGAACTCCGGCCGGCCGCGCCGCCGTCGCCGCCCGCGTCGCCGGATCGGCCGCCGGGCGCGTTCGAGCAACAGCTGAGCGAGCCGCCATCAGCTCGCCAGACCGTGGCCCCGCGCCTCCTCGCCCCGGGAGGGGCGGGGCCGCTGCACATCGATGAGCGCAATCCGAAACCGCATCCGCTCCCTGCTCGTGCCCGAGGCCGACGAGCAGGGCTTCGTCGCGTCCGCCCCCGTCGTGGCGGTGCGCGAGATCTTCCGCCGCTTCTGGCCTGACGCGCGCCCGTACCGCAAGCAAATCGCGATCGGGCTGCTGTTCCTCGTGCTCGTGCCCGCGATCGAAGCGGCCGAGATCTGGATGTTCAAGCTCGTCGTCGACGAGGTGCTCGTCCCGCAAGAGCTTGCGCCGCTGCTGTACATCGCGATCGCCTACGTCGGGCTCACGCTGCTCGGCGGGCTCGTCGGCTTCGGTGACGACTACCTGGCCGCGTGGGTCGGCGAGCGCTTCCTGCTGAACCTGCGCACGCGCGTCTTCGCCCACGTCCAGGGCCTGTCGCTGCACACCCTCGATCGCCGCCGCCTCGGCGACCTGCTCTCGCGCCTGACGAGCGACATCCAGGCGATCGAGTCCTTCATCCTGGCCGGGATCGGCGACGCGCTGTCGGCGCTCGTCCGGATCATCATCTTCGGCGGCGTGCTGTTCTACCTCGACTGGCGCCTGGCGGCCGTCTCGCTCGTCACCGCGCCGCTGTTCTTTCTCGCCGCGCGCTACTTCTCGCGGCTCGTCAAGCACGCCGCGCGCGAGAAGCGCCGTCGCAGCGGCTCGCTCAGCGCGGTCGCCGAGGAGAGCCTCGCAAACGCGGCGCTCGTCCAGAGCCTCAACCGCCAGGACGCCGAGGTTGCGCGCTTCCGCCACCAGGGCGAGCGGATCGTCGAGGCCGAGCTCGCCTCGACGCGGATCAAGTCGCTGTTCTCACCACTCGTCGATCTGCTCGAGCTGCTCGGGGCACTGATCGTCATCGCGATGGGCACCTGGGCGCTCGCGCGCGGTGACCTGACGCTCGGCGGCCTGCTCGTGTTCCTCGCCTACCTGACGCAGCTCTACGGCCCGATCCGCGACCTCAGCCGCCTGTCGAACACGATCTTCGCCGCTGCGGCGGGGGCCGAGCGCGTCATCGAGCTGCTGGAGGAGCGCCCGAGCGTCGTCGACCGTCCCGGCGCGGTGGCGCTGGCGGGCGTGCGCGGCCGGGTCGAGCTGCGCGACGTGACCTTCCGCTACCCGGGCGCCGCGCGCGACGCGCTGAGCGGCGTGAGCCTGTGCGTGGAGCCCGGCGAGACCGTCGCGATCGTCGGTCCCAGCGGCGCGGGCAAGTCGACGCTCGCGCGGTTGCTGCTGCGCTTCGACGATCCCGTCGCGGGCAGCGTCACGATCGACGGCCGCGACGTGCGCGAGGTGACGCTGCACTCGTTGCGCGAGCACGTCGGACTGCTCGGGCAGGAAACGCTCCTGCCGGACGTCACGGTCCGCGACGCGATCGCGTACGGGCGCCCCGGCGCGACCGGCGCCGAGGTCGAGGCGGCGGCGCGCGCCGCCGACGCGCACGAGTTCGTCGCCCGCCTCGCCGAGGGCTACGACACGCATGTCGGCCAGCGCGGCCGGCGCCTGTCGGGCGGCCAGCGCCAGCGTCTGAGCATCGCCCGCACGCTGCTGCGCGCGACGCCCGTGGTCGTGCTCGACGAGCCGACGACGGGCATGGACGCCGACGCGAAGGCTGCGCTGTTCGGACCGCTCTCGCGACTCGTGCGCGGGCGCACCACGATCGTGATCTCGCACGATCCCGAGGTCGTCGCGTGGGCCGATCGCGTCGTGATCGTCGAGGACGGGCGCGTGGTCGAAGCCGCCCCCGGCGCTGTGGTGGCTTGAGCATGAGGCCCTTCGGACCCGGTCGTGAGCTGTCGCCGGGCTACGAGGTCATCGCTCACCTCGCGCGCAGCAACCTGCTCGACGTCTACGACGTGTGGTCGCACGAGCGCGCGTGCCGCTGCGTCGTCAAGCTCCTGCGCCCCGACCGCCGCAGCGACAAGCGCGCAGTGCGCGCGCTCCAGCGCGAGGGCTGGCTGCTGCAGCGCCTGAGCCATCCGCACCTCGTGCGCGGCTATGAGATGCTCTGCGAGCCGCTGCCCGCCGTCGTCATGGAGACGCTGCGCGGCGACACCCTCGCCCACCTCATCGGGCGCCGCGCGCGGCGCCTCGGCGCGACCGAGCTCGGCCACCTCGGCGTGCACCTGTGCTCGGCGATCTCCTACCTCCACGGCCAGGGCGTGCTGCACCTCGACCTCAAGCCCTCCAACGTCATTGCCGAGGCCGGCCGCGCGAAGATCATCGACCTGTCGCTCGCCCGCGCGCCGGGGCACGTGGAGGCGGGAACCGGGACATGGTGCTACATGGCGCCCGAGCAGGCGAGTGGCGGCGATGTCGGGCGCGCGGCCGACGCCTGGGGCATCGCGGGCGTCCTCTACGAGGGTGCGACCGGCGTCGCGCCGTTCGGCGAGAAGGACGACGAGGAGCACGAGTTTCCGTCGCTCGAGCGCGCGGCACACCCGGTCGACCGCGACCGCAGGCTGGCCGCGGCGCTGGCCGCGGCGATCGACGCTGGCCTGCGTGCCGATCCCGGCGCGCGCCCATCGGTCGCGCAACTCGGTGCGGCCTGCGGGCAGGCGGCGCGGCTGCCGCCGGCCGAGCGGCGTTTCGCGGCGTCGCTGCGGCGCGTCGGTGATCACGGCGAGGACGTCGCCGTTGCGCACGAGGTCGCCCGCTGAGATCGATAGCTCGCGACGACGCCGGCCTCGTGGGCGGCGATCTCGTGCTTCATCTTCATCGCCTCGAATGATCGTCACGACGTCGCCTTCGACGACCTGCATGCCGGCCTTGACCGGGATCTTCCGGACGCTGCCCTGCATGGCGAGTTGAGCGCGTCGCCGCCGTGGCCGTTTCCCGTGCTCGAATGGCAGCGCGGCGACGTGCTCCTGCGTGATCGACAGCGGCTCGCCGGCCGCGGCGCGGGTGCCCTCCCAGCTGGCATCGAGGTCAAAACGCCCCCTCGAGGTGGTCGAGCCGCACGAGTCGGCTGTTGCGATCCACCGTGACGCCGACGACGTCGAAACGCAGCTCGCGCGAGCGCGGGCGGTCCGTCGCCTCGACGAGCCATGCGGCGGCCATGCTGCGCACGCGCCGGCGCTTGTCCGGCGAGACCGCCTGAACCGATGACTCCAGCGCGCCCGCCCGGCGCGTCTTGACCTCGACGAAGACGAGCCACGTGTCGTCGCAGACGATGAGGTCAAGTTCACCGAAGCGCGTGCGGTAGTTGCTTGCGACGACGCGGTAGCCGAGGCGCTCGAGGTGCTCACGCGCAAGGCGCTCGCCGACACGGCCGAGGTGGTGGCGAAGATCGATCATCGCCGGCCACGCTAGGCCGCGCCGCGTGCCATTTCAGCACGCGATCGCAACAACTTCGCGCAGAACTCGTGCCGCCTTCGCGGCGCCGCAAAGCCGCCGCTGTTCGTGCGCAGAATCGTCACGAAGAGGTGCTGCGCCGTCACAGGAATGCGCCTACGGTCCGGCCGATGCTCGCCCATGTGACGACGTTTGCGATCGACGGCCTCTCCTCCCGGCGGATCACCGTCGAGGTCGACCTGCGGCGTGGCCTGCCCGCGTTCACGATCGTGGGGCGCGGCGACGCCGCTGTCCGCGAGTCACGCGAGCGCGTGCAGAGCGCGCTGATCAATGCCGGGTTCGTCTTCCCGCAGCGGCGGATCACGGTCAACCTCGCGCCCGCGCACCTGCGCAAGGTTGGTCCCGGATTCGATCTGGCGACCGCCTGTGGCGTGCTCGTAGCGTCCGAGCAGCTTCCGGCCGCTGAGCTCGACCGCTGGGCGGTGTTCGGCGAGCTGTCGCTCGGCGGAGAGCTGCGCCACTGCCGCGGCGTGCTGACCGTCGCCGAGGGCGCGCGCAGCGCGGGGATCGCGGGTCTCA
>Ga0136617_10004262_pt1 | contig 12799 bp, 11 predicted proteins | sample AntDrymUQ3222106_2_FD_129672 | JGI IMG/M metagenome (GOLD analysis project Ga0136617, IMG submission 129672) | Polar desert sand microbial communities from Dry Valleys, Antarctica - metaG UQ322 (21.06) | ecosystem: Environmental > Terrestrial > Soil > Desert | place: Antarctica: Dry Valley...
GGCCCCCGGCGGGGGGGGGGGCGGGGGGGGGGCCCGCGGGGCCGCCCCGGGCCGGGGGCCGTGGCCGCCGCTGCGAGCCGGCGGGGGCGCGGGCGGGGGGGCCCCGCCGCCTCGAGGAGCTCGCCACGCGCGAGACGGAGTGCGGGCGCTACGCGACGATGGTGCTCGCCCCTGCGCTCCCCGCCACGGCTCGCCGGGTGGCGGTGGTGGCATGACGCGCGATCTCGTACTCCTGATCAACCACGCGGTGCTCGCCTACTTCGTGCTGATCCTCGTCTCGTACACCGGCGTGACGTTCCTCTCCTGGCTGCAGGTCCGCCGCTACTACCGCCGGCTCGTGCACGCGCGCCTGCAGCGCTCGGTGCGCTCGACGCTGACTCCGCCGATCTCGATCTGCACCGCCGCCTACAACGAGGCCGAGGTGATCGTCGACGCGATGCGCTCGATGCTCAGCCTGCGCTATCCCGAGCACGAGGTCGTGCTCACCAACGACGGATCGACCGACGCCACGCTGGAGCGGATGGTCGACGCCTTCGCGATGTACCGCGTCGATCAGCCCGAGCACGCACGGCTCGAGACCGCGCGGGTCCGCGGCGTCTGGCGTTCGCGCACGCACTCGAACCTGATGGTCATCGACAAGGAGAACGGCGGCAAGTGCGACGCGCTGAACGCGGGCATCAACTTCGCCCGCTACCCGCTGGTGTGCTGCGTGGACGCCGACTCGCTGCTCGAGCCCGAAGCGCTGGTGACGGTCGTGCGGCCGTTCATCGAGCGCCCCGACCGCACGATCGCCGCGGCGGGGATCATCCGTGTCGCCAACGGCTGCGAGGTCACGCGCGGGCACGTGACCAAGATCGGGCTCCCGCGCCAGTGGCTGCCGATGTTCCAGACCGTCGAGTACATGCGCGCGTTCACCGCCGCGCGCACGGGCTGGAGCATGATCAACTCGCTGCTGATCATCTCCGGTGCGTTCGGCATCTTCCGCAAGGACGCCGTGATCGACGTCGGCGGCTACGCCACCGACACCATCGGCGAGGACTTCGAGCTGATCGTCCGCCTGCACCGGCGGATGCGCGAGCTCAAGCGGCCGTATCACATCGCCTTCGTGCCGGATCCGGTCTGCTGGACGGAGGCCCCCACGAATCTCAAGCAGCTCGGCGGGCAGCGCGACCGCTGGCACCGCGGCCTCACCGACACGCTGGTCCGCCACCGCCGCATGATCGGCAACCCGCGCTACGGCGGCGTCGGCCTGTTCGGCCTCCCCTTCTTCGTCCTGTTCGAGTTCTTCGGCGCGTTCATCGAGTGCGCCGGCTACATCGTGCTCCCGCTCGGCCTGGCCTTCGGCTACCTCGACGCGTCGGCGGCCGCGCTGTTCTTCACGCTGGCGGTCGGCTCGGGCGTCTGCCTCTCGCTGTCGGCGCTGCTGCTCGAGGACATGGCATTCAAGAAGTTCGGCCGTTGGCGCGACTTCGGCAGGCTGCTGATCTTCTGCGTGATCGAGAACTTCGGCTACCGCCAGCTCATGACCTACTACCGCGTGCGCGGGTTCTGGTCCTACCTCCGAGGCGACCACGGTTGGGGGCACATCGACCGCAAGGGCTTCGCTCCCGACGCGCTGCAGCCCGAGGTCGGGATGCGCTGAAGCGTGCCCGGACGGACACTTGCAGGCGGGTGGCGGATGCCCGTATGCTCGCGCCCGTGAGTGCGCTCGAAGCCGACGTCGCCGAACTCGAGCACGTCCGCGCGCCCGCCGTCGCGGCACCGGCGCTCCTGTCGCACGAGCCGACGACCCACGCCGAGCTCGCCTCGAGCCTCGGCAACCAGGCCTTCGGCCAGCTGCTCTCGCGCATGAACGACGGCGAGGGGATCCTGCCCAGCGGCGTCGCCCACCCGGCGATCGAGTCCGCCATCGCCGCTGTGCGCGGCGGCGGCAGCCCGCTGGACGGCAGCCTCGCCCAGTCGTTCGGCACCTCGCTCGGCCACTCGGTGTCCGACGTGCGCGTGCACACGGACTCGACGGCCGCGGCGCTCACCCGCGCGGTCTCGGCGCGCGCGTTCGCGACCGGCACGGACATCTTCTTCGCGCCTGGGGAGTATCAGCCCGGGACCTCCGCCGGCCGGGAGCTGATCGCCCACGAGGTGGCCCACACCGACCAGCAGCGCGGTGCGCCGCTGTCCGGCCCGCTCGTCGTCTCGAACCCGGGCGAGCCACTCGAGGTCCAGGCCGATGGCGTCGCCCGCGAGCTCGTCGGCTGACGCCGCCCCGGCCGTCGGCTTCGCGTTCCTCGACGCACGGCTGAGAGCTCACGTCGAGCGCGCGGCCGCGGGGGACCCGAACCCCGGCGACCCGCTGCGCGGGCTGTACATCTCCGACGACCAGGCGCTCGCGCTCGCGGCGGACGCGAAGGCGGAGGACGCGGACTCGCGGCTGGCCGACGCCGGCGCGCGGCTCGGGCTCGACGCGCTCGACACGGCCGTGCTCGGCCTCTGCGCGGCGCCGGAGCTGCACCCCCGCTACGGCCGCCTGTTCGCCTACCTGCACGACGACGTCACGCGCCGGCTCGCCAGCCCGCGGCTCGTCGCCGAGCTGCTCGCCGGTGACGGGGTCAGCGCCGCCGATGTGCTCGGGTGCTTCGGCCACGCGGGGGCCCTGCGGCGCACCGGCGCCCTGCGCATCGTCGAGGGCGAGGGCACGACGCCGCTCGCGGACCGTGCCGTCAAGGCCGCCGACCCGCTGGCGGCGTTCCTGCTCGGGCTCGGCGCGCCGCTGGACCCGCTCAGCGGCGGTCGGCTGCGGCGCGAGTCGATCCCGCCCGAGAGCCCGGGCCGGGACGAGGCGATGGCCGAGATCGCCGGCTACCTCGCCGCCCCGACGCAGCTCCCGGTCGTCGTCGCAGGGCCCGACGCCGCCGCGCTGGTGGCGCGCGCCTGCGGCCGGCCGCTGCTGCTGACCGACGTGCGCGACCTCTCCAAGCCCGAGGTCATGGCCGACGCCGCGCTGTGCTGCGCGCTCGAGGGCCGGCTGCTGTGCGGCGACGGGCTCGAGCGGCTCGAGCCGGCGGAGCGGACGGCGCTGGTGCGCGCGCTCGACGAGCACCCGGAGCAGCTCGTCCTGCTCGCCCCGACGCGCGCCGGCGCGCTCACGCTCGGCGACCGCACCGTGCTGCTGGTCGAGGTGCCGATGCCGAACTTCGCCGAGCGCCAGGCCGCCTGGTCCGAGCGCACCGGCGCGGACGATACGCGCGACGTCAGTGCGAAGTTCCGGCTCTCGCTGACCCAGATCAGGCAGGCCGCCGAGGTCGCCACGATCACCGCGCGCTCGCGCAACGGGGACGCCCCCGCGCCGGCCGACCTCGACCGCGGCGCCCGCCACGCCTCCTCCTCCCTGCTCGGCGAGCTCGCTACCCAGCTGACCCCGCGCTATCGCTGGTCGGACCTCGTGCTGCCCAAGCGCCAGCGCGAGGTGCTCGGCTCGATCTCGGCCTACCTGCGCCACCGCGACCGCGTGCTCTCCGAGTGGGGCTACGAGCGCGCGGTCGCGCGCACCCAGGGCCTCAAGGTGCTGTTCGCCGGCGAGTCGGGCACCGGCAAGACGATGGCCGCCGAAGTGCTCGGCGCGGAGCTCGGGCTCGAGCTCTTCCGCGTCGACCTCTCCACGATCGTGTCGAAGTACATCGGGGAGACCGAGAAGAACCTCGACCGCATCTTCGAGGCCGCCACCGGGTCCAACGCGATCCTTTTCTTCGATGAGGCCGACGCGCTGTTCGGCAAGCGCAGCGAGGTCTCCGACGCCCATGACCGCTACGCCAACATCGAGGTCGCCTATCTGCTGCAGAAGATGGAGGGCTACCCGGGCGCGGTGATCCTTGCGACGAACTTCCGCCAGAACATCGACGACGCGTTCGTGCGCCGGCTCGACTTCGTGATCGACTTCCCGTTCCCCGAGGCCGAGGACCGCAAGCTGATCTGGCGGCTGCTGCTGCCCGAGGAGGCGCCGCTCGACGACGACGTCGACCTCGAGTTCCTCGCGATCCAGTTCAAGCTCTCCGGCGGCGCGATCCGCAACTGCTCCCTGGCGGCGGCGTTCCAGGCCGCCGACGAGGAGAGCTCGATCACGATGCGCCACCTCATCCGGGCGGTCGCGCAGGAGTTCGGCAAGCAGGGCCGGCTGACGCTCCAAACCGACTTCGAGCACTTCCACGAGCTGATCGGGCCTGGGCGGTAGCGGCGGCGCGAACTGCGAACTGCGCATTGAGGAGAGGGTGCGGGGTGCCGCGGCGCTCCTCTGGGGCCGGGTGTGCTCCCTTTGTGGGAATTATTGCGACGGAGGGAGCACACCCCCCGAACCCACCCCTCAATGAGCAGTTGAAGTTCGGTCGTCCCGGAACAACAACCCCAGCTCCGCGAACTTCGCCAGCGCCGCGTCGAGCGACGGCGCGTCGAGCGGCCCCGGGAACGCCGCGAGGATCGCCGCCCGGTCGCGCGTCCCGTCGAGCAACCGCAGCAACGCCCCCGTCGGCTCGTCGCTGATCCGGACGACCTGATTGAGCAGCGTCGTCACGAGCGAGCCCGGCACCGCCTGCGAGCGCGCGAGCCCGCTCGCGCGCGGGTGCGAGCCGGGCGCGCGCGCGGCGGGCGGCACGACGGCGTGGAACTCGATTGCGCCGGCGTCGAAGCCCTGCACCAGCGCCTCGGCCAGCTCGCCCGCCGGAGCGCCGAGGCGCTCGCGCAGCGTCGCGAACGGGACCGGCCCGTCGTCGCCGAGCGCCGCGCGGATCGCGTCCGGGGCCCCGTCGCCGTCGGCCGCGATCAGCATCCGCTGCACCGCCGCCGCGTCCACCCGCGGCGACGGCACGCGGTCGGCGTGGCAGACGAGCGAGCTGCGGAAGCGCCGCATCACCAGCAGGTCGAAGTACTGCTCGCGCGCGACGCGGTCGCCGCCCGCGGCCTCCTGCACGAAGGCGGCGACGGCGGGTGACCACGAAGGCTCGCGGCTGCTCTCGAGCGAGGCGTCGCCGACGTAGGCCAGCCCGTGGCGCGCGATCGCCGCGGCGAAGTCGGTGAACCACACGGGCGCGTAGGTTGGGCCGAGCAGGTCGTGCACGAGCATCGAGTCGGGCGCGGTCGCGAGCGCGTGCACGTCCTCGCCCACGACACCGGCGTAGAACGACGGTCCCTCGGACGCGCCGAGCTGGTCGAGCAGCGTGAACAGCCCGCGCGCGCGGTCGGCGCGCGCGAGCGGCTCCTCCACGCCGCGCGCGTGCCACTGGGACATCTCGCGCAGCATCTGGCGCATGTGCCCGCCGGGATGCGCGGTGTAGGAGAGGTACGCGATCCCATCCGGCGCGAGGTGGCTGCGGCACGACGCGAGCACCGCCTCGCGCACCGGCGGCGGCGCCCACGCGTACAGGCCGTGCACGATCACGTAGTCGAACTCGCCGAGCTCGCCGGCCGTCAAGGCGAGCACGTCGCCGACGTCGAAGCGGACGTTGGCGAACCCGCCGGCCGCCGCGGTCGCCTGCGCGACCTCGACGGCGGTCGGGGCGAGGTCGACGCCGACGGCCCGAACGCCGGGGTCGGCGACGGCGATGCCGGCGAGGTTCGCGCCCGCGCCGCACCCGAGCTCCAGCACGCGCGCGTACCGCGGGTCAGGTGGGGTCAATCCGTGCAGCGTCGCCACCGTCGCCAGCACGGCGGGCCGCGTCTGGGCGAAGGGAAGATTGGCGTAGGGGATGTCGTCGTAGGCGGTCGCCATCGACACAATCTTTTCCCACGCGCGCCCACAGCGCGTTTAGGGTCGGCTCAGTGCCGGCCGTAGTGGACGTACCCCTCAACACCTCACTGGCGGACCTCGACGAGGCGTTGCGGACACTGCTGCGGCGCGAGCTCGAGAGTCACGGCTTCGAGGGCGTGGAGATCGCCTTCGACGCCCCGGCCAGCGACTGGTCGGCGAAGCTGACCGCGCCGACGGTGAACCTCTTCCTCTACGACCTGCGCGAGAACCTCGCCCAGTCGGACGCCGGCCCACGCGACGTGCGCGTGAACGGCGCCAACCTGTCGGCCCCGCCCCCGATGCGCCTCGAGGTGACCTACGCCGTCACCGCCTGGACCAAGGCCGTCGAGGACGAGCACCGTCTCCTCTCGCAGGTGCTCGCGATCCTCTTCTCACACACCTCGCTGCCCGCCGACCTGCTCGCCGGCCGGCTCGCGAGCGCGAGCCGGCTGCGCACGATCGAGACCGAGGTCGGTCGACCGAAGGAGGAGAAGGCGGACTTCTGGACGTCCATCGGCGGGCGCTACAAGGCGTCGATCGACTACGCCGTCCGCGTCGAGGTCGAGTCCGGCCTGATGTTCACGCGCGGGCCCGACGTGCGGTCGCAGACGATGCGGCTCGAGCTCGACGGCGTGCGCCGCACGATGGAGGAGCTCCAGCGCTTCGGCGGCGTCGTGCGGGACGCGAACGGCGAGCCGGTGGCCGACGCGTGGGTCGCCCTGCCGGACCTCGGGAAGATGACCAGCAGCGACCGCGAGGGGCGCTTCATCTTCGACGGCGTGCGCAGCGGCGATCATCGTGTCGAGGCCCGCACGAGAACGGGCGAAGCGGCGAGCGGAGTGGCCACGGTGCCCGGCGGGGGCGTCGACCTGGAGCTGGGTGGATCCCGGCGCCGGTCGGCATCGAAGCGCGGATGACCAGTCGGGCACATCAGGTCTGCCCGAACGGTTGCCCTCCGTCCTCTATCGCCTACCGGCGCGGATCGGCGATGGTCGAGCCGTGGATCACCAAGGAGCGCCGCGTGTGCTGCTGGGGAATCTCCCCCCGATCATGGTCATCGGCATGGCCCGTGTCCTCACCGAGGACGGTGCCGACGTGATCGGCCAGGAGCGGCACCCCTCAAGCATCGTCACCACCGCCGGGCGGACCCGGCCGGATGTGGTGGTGCTCGACATCAGCACCGAGGGATCGCGTGAGCTCGGAGCGCGCGTGCAGCAGGTGTCCTCGGACACCAAGGTGATCTTCTGCGACAGCCGCGAGAAGGCGATGGAGGTGCTCGATCCGGGCACCGACGAGCCTCGCGTGGTGGTCGTCGACGCGTTGGAAGGTCTCCGAACGGAGTTGTCTATGAGTCGTCAGCGACACCAAGTTAAGGAGTGATATGCCCACGTACCTGACGCCAGGCGTCTACGTCGAGGAGGTCCCCTCCGCGAACAAGCCGATCGAGGGCGTCAGCACCTCGGTGGCGGCCTTTGTCGGCCTGACCCCCGGTGGTCCCACGAACACCCCGATGCGGATCTCGAACTGGACCCAGTTCGCGAAGATCTTCGGGGATCCGTCCAACCCGGACAACGGGCCCTTCATGGAGGGCTCGTACCTGGCTCACTCCGTGTACGGCTTCTTCCAGAACGGCGGCTCGAACTGCTGGATCGTGCGCGTCGGCGAGGAGACCGGCCGCGGCGCCGGCGCCCGCGCGCAGGCCGCGCTTCCCGCGGCGGCGGACAGTGGCGTCGAGACCTTCCGCGCCCAGGCGCTCCCGAGCATCGACGGCACCGTCGAGGTCGAGCTGACCGAGGAGCCGAAGGCCGACGGCGACCCCACCTACCGGCTGGTCGTCACGAGCGGCAGCGAGAGCGAGGAGTACGACGGCCTGACGCTCAAGAAGGGCCGCAACAACCTCGCCACCAAGGTCAACGCCTCCTCCAAGCTGATCAAGATCGAGGAGACCGGCGCGTCGCTGCCCGAGGCGCAGCGCGTCCCGGCCACCGGCAAGTACACGCTCTCGGTCCCGGCGCAGGAGCCGTCGGACGTCAAGCCGACCCACTTCTCCGGTGACGAGGCCAAGCGCCAGGGCATGGGCAGCCTGGCCGCCATCGACGAGGTGACCATGGTCCTGATGCCGGACCTGTGGACCATCGGCGACGACACGCAGGTGCGCGACCTCCAGGGCAAGATGATCGCCCACTGCGAGAACATGGGCGACCGGATGGCGATCCTGGACTCGCCGCCCAACCTGCTCCCGCAGGAGATCCTCGAGTGGCGGATGAACACCGCGGGCTACGACTCGAAGATGACGGCGCTCTACTACCCGTGGATCGAAGTCATGGATCCGCTGACCAACCGGCCGATCAACATCCCGCCGTCCGGCCACGTCGCGGGCCTCTGGTGCCGCGTCGACGAGAGCCGCGGCGTGCACAAGGCGCCGGCCAACGAGGTCGTCATGGGCGCGAACGGGCTGGCCTTCCAGGTCACGCACCCGGAGCAGGGCGGCCTCAACAAGGTCGGCATCAACTGCATCCGAGCGTTCCCCGGCCGCGGCATCCGCGTGTGGGGCGGCCGCACCCTCTCCAGCGACCCGGAGTGGCGCTACATCAACGTGCGCCGGCTGTTCAACTACATCTCCGAGTCGATCATGGAGGGCACGCAGTGGAGCGTGTTCGAGCCGAACGACCAGTTCCTGTGGCTCCAGCTGCGCAACGCGGTGTCGAGCTTCCTCACCGGGGTGTGGAGGTCGGGCGCGCTATTCGGCAACTCACCGGCCGAGGCGTTCTTCGTCAAGTGCGACGCGGAGACCAACCCGCCCGACGTGATCGACGCCGGGCAGGTCGTCTGCGAGGTCGGAATCTCGCCGGTCAAGCCGGCCGAGTTCGTGATCTTCCGGCTGAGCCAGTACTCCGGCGGCGGCGGCGCCGAAGTCGCCGAGTAGCCACCCCGTGAACCTGAACCCACTGAGAACGAGGAGAACACCGCTCCATGTCTGACGAGAAGACCGAAGCGATCAAGTACTGGAAGGTCGAGGCGGATGGCCTGGCCAACCTGGGGATGTTCTACCAGTGCAGCCTGCCGTCGATGAGCCTCACGACCCAGGACTTCAAGGTGTGGGACCAGCAGGCCAAGCCGAACCCGCTGCCGGTCGGCGTCCAGGCCACCTTCGGCGACGTCACGCTGAGCCGCGGCGTCGACAAGCAGGGTGAGCTCTACAACTGGATCTCCAAGATCGCCCAGCAGGGCGCGAGCCCGGCGACCATCAAGGACGTCACGCTGCACGCCTGCAACGCGGACGGCGACCCGGTGCAGACGTGGGTGCTGAAGAAGGCCTACCCGTCGTCGTATCAGGCCTCGGGCCTGGCGGCCGCGGGCACGGACGTGCTGACGGAGTCGGTGTCCATCCACTACACGGAGGCGCAGCTCGACGGCAACGGCGGCCTCACCGGCAACGTCACCTAGACCGGCAGGCCGGGCGGACGCTGAGGAGCGATGAGAACCGAGATCCCGTTCACGCTTCCGCGCGGGCTGCTCGACGACGAGGGCGGCGTGCATCGCGAAGGTGCGATGCGCCTCGCCACGGCGCGAGACGAGATCGAGCCGCTGCGAGACCCGGAGGTGCGCCGCAACGAGGCGTACCTCTCGGTCCTGCTGTTGGCTCGTACCGTCACGCGCATCGGCGACGTGACGGAGGTCACGCCCGAGGTGATCGAGGCGCTGTACGCAGCGGACTTCGACCACCTTCAGCGTCTCTACGAACGTGTGAACACGGACGGGGAGGCGGTCGGCGTCGTGCACTGCCCGGAATGCGCGAACGAGTTCGAGGTCGATCTGACGGACATCGAGGACGGTCGATTGGGGAAATGACGCGGCCGTCTTCGCCGGAGTGCATCGCGGAGACGGCCCGGCTCGCCTATCACCTCCACTGGCCGCTGGACACGATCCTCGACCTGGAGCACCGGGATCGCAGGAACTTCCTCGCGGAAGCTGACGCACTCGCCGGCGTGGTCGCCGAGGGCGACTGGACCGAAGACACCGCCGACTGGCCCCTGGAGGGCTGATGGACACCGACGACCGCACATCGACAGGCGAGGAACCCTCGCGGCGCACACGCCCGCCCGTGCGGCTGGCACCCAGGCCGGCCCTCGGCGCGACCGCGCGCCTGGGCGGCGAGGTGGCCGCCGCGCGAGCCCCCGCGCGCGTGCTGCGCGCGGCGACGAGACTGAGCGCGCCGCGAGCCGGCGCGACGGGTGAGGCCTCTCAGGGAGTTGCTCGGGCCGTGGCCGAGCCCCACGCCCCGCCGCCGGCTCCGGCGGCCGCCACGCCGGTCGGGATGGAGGACTGGCAAGCCGCCTGGATCTTCGGAGGCGATGCGGAGCAGGCGATCGCGATGTCGGACGAGGCGGCCGCCCGGGAGGCCGCCAACCCTGGTCAGACGGCGACCGGCGGCCGCTCGAGGCTCCAGCGCAGCCGCGGGGCGAGGATCGTCGAAGGGCCGGGGACCGGCTCGCCGGAGCCGGAGCCGGTGCCGCCACCGGCGGCGGTCGCCCGGGAGGCCGCCGAGCCGTCGCTGCCGCCCGTGCCGGGCGCGGACGTTCCCCCCGCTCCCCCCTCCGGCGAGCGCAAGCGAGTGTCGCGCAGCCCCGCCGGCTCCGCGCACTCCGAGCCCGTCGCCGACACGGGCGAGCCGCACGTGCAGCCGCCCTCGATCATGCGCAGCGCGCGGCCCTCGTCGCTGCGGGGGGGCGAGCCCCAGACGCCGGCTCCCGCTTCCGGCAGCGAGCGGCCCGCGCCCGTCCGGATGCAGCTGCGCCGCCGTGAGACCGCGCCGGTCTCGGAGCCGCTGCGGCCGCGCATGCAGCGCGCGACGCGCGGGAGCGTGCCGGCGGCCTCGGTGAGCGTCCCGGTCGCGGACATCGTCGTGCCGGAGAAGGCGGAGCCGCCCGGTGTCCTCCGCCGCGCGATCGACGCGCTGACGGGACGGCGTCCGGCCGAAGACGTCGCGCCCACTGCGCCCCCGGCCCTGCCGACGCCGCCGTCGGTGAGCGGCCCGCAGTCCTCCACCGCCCCGGCGCCCGCGGTGAGCGGACCGCGCTCCCAGGCGCCCGCGTCCGCGTCCGCGTCCGTGCCGGGGCAGGTCTCCCGCACGCCTGCGCCGTCCCGCGTCGGCGGCCCCCGGTCCTCCGCCGCGCCATCCCCGCCGGTGAGCGGCCCGCGGACACCGATCGACGTTCCGCCGGAGGTCCACGGCCCTGACCCGGGCAGCCCCGCTGTCGCGCGCGCGCCTGTGAGCGGACCCGCCTCTTCGACCCGGCCCGCTCCGCAGACCCCGCCCACCCCCACGTCCTCCGCTGCGCCGTCATCCCCGGTCTCCGGACCGACCTCCCCGGCCGCGCCGGCCCCGCCGGCCGGAGGGCCCCGATCCTCAGCCGCGCCGTCGCCGCCGGTGTCCGGCCCCACCTCATCCGCCGCACCCTCGTCGCCGGTCGGCAGGTCTCCTTCGTCCGCGGCGCCCTCACCGTCCGCGAGCGCCAGCGGTGACGAGGCCTCTGGCCGAGGCAGTGGCCCCACGTCCTCCGCCGCGCCGTCGCCTCCTGTCTCCGGGCCCCGGTCCTCCGCGGTCGCGCGCACCCCGGTCTCCGGTCCTGCCTCCTCGCCCGCGGCCTCGCGTCCGGTAAGTGGCCCGGCGTCCCCCGCCGCGGCCCCGCCGCCCGTCGGCGGCTCGGCCTCCCCCGCCGCGCCATCGCCGCCAGTCGGCGGCCCGGCCTCCCCCGTCGCGCCATCGCCGCCAGTCGGCGGCCCGACGTCCCACGCCGCACCCCCGCCGCCCGTCGGCGGCCCCACCTCCCCAGCGGTCGCCCGGACCCCGGTCTCCGGCCCACCATCGTCGGCCGCCCCAGCCCCACCGGTGAGCGGCCCCCAGTCCTCCGGCGCGCCCTCCTCGCGGATCCCGCCCTCACCCACCCCGCAGTCCTCGGCGACCCCGTCGCCGCCGGTGCGCGGCCGCCTTTCCCGCAAGCCCGCCGCGTCGCGCGCCGCCGGCCCCCGGTCCTCCCCCGCGCCCGCCGCGCGACCGAGCGCCAGCGGTGACGAGGCCTCTGGCCGAGGCAGTGGCCCGCGCTCGCCCGCCGCCGCTCCGCCGCCTGTCAACGCCCCGCTGTCCCACGCGGAACCGCCGCCCGCGACCTCCGGCCCGCAGTCGGACGCGCAGCCCGCGCCGCCCGCGTCGGGCCCGCAGTCGGTCTCCCGGACCGCCGCCGCGACGCCCGGCCCCCAATCGCACGCCGCGCCCGTGCCCCCCACCTCCGGCCCGCCGTCGGTGGCCCGCGCGGCCGCGCCCACCTCTGGCCCGCGGTCCCCGGTCGCGCCCGCCGCCCCCGTCGGGGCCCCGCGCTCGCAGGCGACGCCCGCTCCCGCTGCGTCCGGCCCGCGCTCCGTGCCCGGCGCCCCCGCCCCGATCCGCCCGCCGTCCTTTCGCGCGCCGGTGCCGGGCCGCGTCCCCGCACCGCGCTCGAGCGTTCCGGCCCCGGCGGGCGGCGGCGCCGGCCCGGTGCGCTCGGCGGTCTCGCGCGCGGCCGCGCGGCTGCGCGGGCCGCAGTCGCACGCCGAGCCCGCCGCGCCCGTGCAGGCGCCGCTCTCGCACGCCCCGGCGCCCATGACGCTCGCCCGCTCGCGGACCGTCGCCCGCGCCGCGCGGCCGATGCCTGCGCCACGACCCATCTCGTCGCCCGCGAACGGAACCGCTGCCGCCGAGCTGGCCGCGGCGGCTCAGGCCGTCGGCGGCGACGTCCGCTCCGGCGCCGACTTCATGGAGATCTCCTTCCCGCCCCCGCCCGGCGCCGCGCCGGCGACGGTCGCGCGGACGCCGGCGTCGTCCCCTGCGCGCGCACCCGCCTCGCTCCCGCGGAACCTCGGCGGCGGCGGCGCCGTGCTCGCCCGCGCGAGGGGCGGCGGCTCATCGGGCAGCTCCAGCACGGACAGCGTCGTGGCCTCGGTCCTGCGCGCACTGCGCGAAGAGAACGAGCACCTCGGCATCCTCGA
>Ga0136617_10004263_pt1 | contig 12799 bp, 11 predicted proteins | sample AntDrymUQ3222106_2_FD_129672 | JGI IMG/M metagenome (GOLD analysis project Ga0136617, IMG submission 129672) | Polar desert sand microbial communities from Dry Valleys, Antarctica - metaG UQ322 (21.06) | ecosystem: Environmental > Terrestrial > Soil > Desert | place: Antarctica: Dry Valley...
CACTCCGAGGCGATGGTCAAGTGGGCCATGATCGGAGTCATGACACGCAGGCTGGCACCCACACCCGGTCGGCGCCCATGGCAGAACATCACCGTCACATGACCCTTCTCAAACACGTTCTTACGAATTGGAGACCTTGACCGAGCGCTCGCTCACGCCTGGCACGTATTTGCATTCTTGCCGTGTCACGCGGCGCGGCGGACCGGACTCTCCGGTGAATGCGGTGAATACGTTGGGTCAGCCTTGACGTCGGCATCGGCCCAATTGGATGCTGGTCGCCTGCTGCCGGCAGCGCCCGCTGGTGCCGCCTGGGGTGAAGCTCGACGGGAAGGCCCAGATGAGTGAGCTCACGCGGTTCCGGGTGGTCCGCAGCGTGCAGGACGGCCGCCCACCGCCGAGCACGACCTACCGGCCGCTGGACGCCAAGCAGGCCCGCACGCCTTTCCTGCGGCGCGCCGCAGAGCTGGCAGGCGACCCGACCCCGGAGGGGTGGGGCGCCCTGCGCAAGCTCGCCATCGACGTGACCGGGCGGCCGGACCCGCTGGACGTCCTGGACGAGTCTGAATTGCCGCCGGACGACGATCCCGGCACCGGCACGGGCGGCGCGCTGCGTGCCCTGCGCGATCTTGACGACTGGCTGCTGAACGCCGCGGAGCCGCCCGACCCAGCCGGCCTGCGCAGCGGGGTCGAGGCCGTGGTCATAGCCGCCGGTGTCCCCGCTGACGAGCTGGCGCAGGCGCCCACCTGGGTCGACGCCAAGGCCCGCCTGCTCGACCTGCTTGCCGCCACGATGCTGCTAGCCCAGCCCGCCCCAGAGGAGCGTGACGGGCAGCAGCTTCTCGACCGAGTTGAGCGGGCCGGCCACGCGAGCCGTCGGCTTCTGGTGGCCGGGCTGGTCGAGGGGTCCGCGACCGCCAGTGCCGACGCTCCCGATCCCGCTCCGTCCCCCGGCCACGCCGTGCGCGTCGTCGACGACCGCACCCTGGTGCTCCCCGACGAGGTTGCCTGGCTGCTGGCCCGGGTCCCCTGGCGCGGCGGTCGGTCGGCGCTGGCCCGCCGGCCAGGCTTCGCCGACCTTTATGTCGTGCGCAGCGAGTGGAGCTGCTACCTCGCCGGCGAGATCGCGCACGTCGAGAACGTTTTGCGCGGCGAACGCAAGGAGCGGGTTCACGTCCGCCTCGACGAGACCGAGTCGACGCGGGTCGAGGAGAGCGCAACGCGCAGCGTCGAAGAGCGGGACACCCAGTCCACCGACCGGGCGACCCTGGAGTCCGAGTCGGCCCGCCAGACCGATCTACGGCTGGCGATCGACGCCTCCGTCGACACGACGGGGCAGTACGGCCCCACCCGGCTCAGCACCCACGTCGCCGGCAGCTTCGCCTACTCCGTCCAGGACTCCCGGCGCCTCGCCACCACCGAGGCGCACGAGATCGTGGACCGGGCGGTCAAGCGGGTCGAGCAGGATGTTCGGTCCAGCCGGACTACCCGAACCCTCTCGCGTATCACCGAGACCAACACCCATGCGCTCGACGCCACGGGAGAGGCGGAGCACATCATCGGGGTTTACCGCTGGGTCGACCGGATCGAGCGGGTTCAGGTGTTCCGCCACCCGCACCGCTACCTCATCGAGCTGCAGATCCCGGAGCCAGCGGCCTATCTCCTGTGGGCGCGCCGCCATGCGCCTCCGAAGGACGGACGCCCCGCGCCGCCCGTCCCGTTCACTGTAGACGGGAGGCCACTCGCGGTCACCGACATCACGGAAACGGGGTACGCCGAACTCGCCGCCCGGTACGGCGCGGCCGACATTCCGCCGCCGCCGGCTGCGGAAACCACGGTGTCGGCGGCCCTCGTGCTGGAGGTCGAGCAGCCGAACTACCAGGGAGTGGGCGAGGACAACCTGACCCTGCGAGCCCCGACCGCCGTGGGCAAGGCGGTCGAGGTCGCCCTCCCGGACGGCTACGCGGCCGTGGAGGCCACGGTCGTCGCCACGGCGGCACCGGCGCTGGCCCGGTGGGCCGACGTCGACGACGTCGGCCCATTCTCGGGCGGCAGCGACAACCGCTACGCCCCGCGCTGGGGCTACCACTACCCCCGGATCGACGTCGTCGTCGCAGACAGCCTGGTCCAGTTAGAGGACGAGACCCGACCAACCGTGCAGCACAACCCGGCGGTGCCGTTCCGCAAGGGCTGGCTCGCGCTCAACGCTAAACGCACCCAGCTGCCGCACGTGAGCGGCAAGCTCACCATCGCCGCCACGGCGTCCGGCACTTACCGCGCCGCCGTGTCGGTCGCCGTCCGCGCCACCGTGACGGCTGAGGCTCGGGCCCGCTGGGCTGCCGAGGCGTTCACCCTGATCCGAGCGGCGTACGACGAGCAGCAGCGCGCCGTCGAGGAGGCACTGCCGGACCCGTCCGGCCCGCGGCTCGGCGCGCCTCCCGGCGGCAACGCCCGGGTGGTGCACGACGAGCTGAAACGTCTCGCCGTCACCCTGCTGCTCGGGGAGCCGTTCGACGGGTTCACCACGCTGACCGGCGACCGCGACCGCGCCGGCCCGCGACTCAACCCGGCTGCCGTCGCGGCGGCCGCGCCGTACGTGCAGTTCCTCGAGCAGGCGTTCGAGTGGGAGAACCTCAGCTACGTCTGCTACCCGTACTTCTGGGGCGCCCGGCCGGGGTGGCCAGCCGCCACCGCGCGCGATGGCGAAGACTCCGCATTCGACGCGTTCCTGCGGGCCGGCAGCGTCCGGGTGGTGCTGCCCGCGCGGCCCGGCTTCGAGCCCGCCGTGACGACTTTCCTGAACTTCGGCATCCTGTGGGGTGGAGCGCCGGCGCCCACCCCGGACTCGCCGCACTACCTGTCGGTGGCCGACGAGATCCGCGCGTTGCAGCGGGGCCCGCGTGACGGCGAGCCGGGTGAGTCGTGGGAGACGAGGCTGCCGACCACGCTGGTGTGGCTGGACCGGGAGGCCGCGCTGCCCTCCGTGAACCCCCGGAGACGACTCACCGCGCCGCCCGACGCGGTCTGCCCGGGGTGAGGCTGCCCCGGACGCGGCCCGTGGCGCCCGCCGGCCGGCGTTGAGCTGGGCCATGCGCCGGCTGCTGGCGTCGACCGACCGGCCGGCGCCGCGGGCCCAGCGCACCCCGTCCCCGCGCGCCGAGGACCACGTCCGGCGCCACGTCCCCCTCGACCTGATCGCGGGCCGCTCGTCCCGGCCGACCGGCCTGCGCGTGGCCGTCGTCGGGGCGGGCTTCGCCGGAATGGCGGCAGCCGACGCGCTGCACAACTTGGGCGCCGAAGTATCGGTCTTCGAGGCCGGCCGGGTGGTCGGCGGGCGGGTGCGGTCGACCTCGTTCGTCCCGACCCGGGTCCTCGAGGAGGGCGCCGAGCTGATCGGGAGCAGCCACACCGCGTGGATCCGGTACGCCCAGCAGCTCGGCCTCGGCCTGAGCGGCATCAGCGACGGCGACGCCTACGCCCAGCAGATGTTGGCGCCGCAATTGCGGCTCGCCCACAGAACGGTGAGCCCGGACGTGCTGCGCGGCCTGAACCAGGGCGCCAAAGCGGCAGAGGCCGACCTAGTCCGCCGCGCGGCGGCCGTCACCGACCCGTACACGCCGTGGACCGCGACAGGCGCCGCCGAGACCGACGCGACGTCGGTCGACGCCTGGATCCGCGGGTTCCTACCCGGCCTACCCCGCCGGCGCGCCGCGTCGCCTGAGCTCGTGGGGGCGCTGCTTCAACTGGAATACGCCAACCACATGGCGACCCCGACAACGCGCCAGAGCCTGCTCGCCGTGATAGCCCAGGTCGCCGGGGGCGGCCGCGAGCGCCACTGGGACGACGTCGAGGTATTTCGCTGTGAGGACGGGAACGCCGCGCTGGCGACGTCCCTAGCACAGCGGATAACCACCACCGGGCCCCGGGCCACGCTGCACCTCCAGCGCGAGGTGACGCACCTCGACCTCGACGGCGCCGAGGTCGTCGTCCGGTCGCAGGCCACACTCGGCAGCGGCGTCTACCGCCAGCTCCAAACCCGACACGACTACGCCGTGGTCGCTGTCCCACCGACGACCTGGCAGTTGCTGCGGCTCAACGACGCGCCCTTCCTCCCGCGGCTCGCGGTGAACTGCGGGCCGGCGGTGAAATACCTCGCCCGGGTCGACAAACGCTACTGGGTGCAGCGCGGGATGGCGCCGGGCGCCCTGGACGACGAACTCGGCCAGGTCTGGGAGGGCACCGACAACCAGATGGGCGGCACGGCGATCGACCTGACCGTGTTCGCCGGCGGGCCGCTTGCCGACGCGATGCGCGCCCACCGACCGCCCGACCGCTACACAGACCCGCGGCTCAACCGGCTGCTTCCTGGCTTCACCGGTCCGGGCGGCCGGACCCCGCACCGGTCGCTGCTCGTCGACTGGCCGGCTATGCCGTACATCCGCACCGGTTACAGCTGCCCCGCACCAGGAGAGGTGATCAAGAAGGTGCGCCCCATGCAGCAGCCGATCGACGACCGGATCTTCCTAGCCGGCGAGCACGTCTCGCCCGCGTTCTTCGGCTTCATGGAGGGCGCACTGCAGACCGGCTTGATCGCGGCGAAGAACATTGCGCTGGCCGCCGGGCTGCCCGTACCGGGCTGGCCACCCTCCGCGTGACCGGCGACACGCGCGCCGGTCAGTAGGCACGCGGGTCACCAGGTGAGCACACGGCTCAGCACGGCGCAGACCCACTCGACCGGCCTCGTCGTCGACGACGACAACCGCCACCAGCTCGCGGCCGTACGCCACCGGTGCATGCGCTGCGCCGAGCCGGTGATGCTCAGCCCGCAGTACGAAGGCCGGCCGGCGATCTGCACCGTCTGCGCCGACGAGCTGCGCCCGCGCCAGGCGTGCCCGTGTCCAACGGCTACTGGTGGCTCCACGCACCTTAGTTCTCAAACACGTTCTTAGCGTGATACTTGGGGGACTACGGTCTGATATCACAGGCAGCCTGTGGCCCCCCTCCCGTGCCCGGTGAGAAAGAGTGATCCCCATCGCCCCCGCCGTTGTTCTCATCGCCGTCGGCGCGGGTTGCATCCTGCTCGCCGTGATCGGCGAGCTCACAACCGAGAAGATCAGTTTCCCGCCGTTGCGGTCCCGAACACAGCGGATCGTGATCGGCCTGCTCGGCTTCTCGCTGCTGGTACCCGGTGTTCTCGTCGCGTTGGGGTTCACCATCGCTAACGAGCCAGGAAGCCGGGCCGCGTCAGCTGACGACCGTCGGGCGATCCCGTCCCCTTCCTCACCCGACCCTCAGCTACCGCGCCAGAAGTGGGTTCGCCTGAGTCTCCAGTCGCCGGCACCCGGGCAACCAATTGGCGACGACCTCACGTTGAGGATCACCGTCTCCCAGCCGCTGGCTCCCGGCCATAGCTACTGGTTCATAAGTCAGTTCAAGGGCAAGGAGGGCCAGATGTACAAGGTCTGGGCAAAGGTCACACAAAGCCGATCGTTGGACCTGTCCCTGGAGGAAGGCGCGGTCGGCTCGACTCGCACCTACTATGTCGTCGACGCGTCCGGCTCGGAAGCCGATGAGCTACAGGAGAACCTCGACGCCCCAAGCTGGGACGGCAACCCAATGACTCAACTTGACGCTGACCGGGTGTCCAACTCCCTACCAGTGACCAAAGAACGAACCTGACTGGGCCCCCCGCCGCTCCCGGCAGGACGACGGACCATTCGGCATCGTTTTCCGACGCCGTCATAATTGGGGTTATAGCGGCGTGCCAGCAGCCGTCAGAGGGGAAGCGAACGCCGCTTGGTCTTGGTTGGATTACCTCGGTTGTAGTCGGTGAGGTACCCGGTCGGCGGTTTCCAGTGGGAGGACCACGGGTGCTCCTTGACGCCTTGCACGAACCGCTTCATCTGATCGACCTCATCCTCCCGGGCGGGTTGACTGTCAAGCACGACCAGCAAGACGACTTCCTCCATACGATGCCGCTGGCAGTACTGCCACCGCTGCGCGGCCTCGTACACACCCCAGCCGTGACAGTCCAACGACATGCGCGCAGCTCGGCCGAAAGTCACAGCCGGTTCGAGCGCCGGAAAGAACATTCACTCTCCGAAGCCGACGGCGTAGCCGCGGCGTAGGAGGTGATCCTTGCCCTGGGCCTCCCGGGGCAGGGCCCCGCAGCCAGATACCGGCCCAGGGTTAACCCGTTGCCAAATAGTGATCGGTGACTGCCGGGGTCGTACTGCTCGCACAGCGGCTTTAGCAATGCCATCGCGGCGAACTCCTCTTGATCTTGGCTGGTGACCAGAATGCCCCGGTCGACGAGTGATTCCGTCGGAATTGCCCTGGCCATGCGGGGTCGGTGTTGCACGGCCTGCAATACAACTCCCAGATGCCGGTCCCGCTGGGGCAACCCCTGGGGGCCCTGGACTCCCGAAGCTGACCCGAGCCGCAAGGTAGCGGTTTGTCGGTCCGAGCACGCGGCCGGCAGGCAAGGGCCGCAGGTCGAGGTGCGAACCCGCGCTCGCCGACCGAGCTGGGTGACCCTCGATGTGCTCGGCGCCGACCGGCTGCGAGTGCGTGGCCTCGACGCCGCCACGGTGGGACGGGTCGCGTTCGCTGCCGGTGTGGAGGTGCTGTGGCTGGCCGAACGCGCAGACGGCGTCGACCTGGAGCAGCTGTTCTTCACCCTCACCTCGGCATCAACCGGTCGTCGTTGAACGCGATATTCAAGCTCCCCGACACCCTGGCTCCGCCGCTGGCGACGGTTGTGGCTGTGGTTGCTGCTGGCCACCTCACCTGACGTACCGCCGATCACGCGCGTCGATGCGGCCGGGTCTGGTCGTGATCAGACTGCGACGGGCAGGTTGGCCAGCCGCCACTCGAGCATCCCGTCGCTGAGCCGCAGCGCGTGCCAGCCCTGCGCGGTGAGGGCGCGCACCGCCTCGTGGGCCATCACGCAGTAGGAGCCGCGGCAGTAGGCGACAATGGTGGCGTCGCCGGGTAGTTCGGCGAGTCGGTCGGTGAGCTGGTCGACCGGTAGCGACAGGGATCCGGGGATGTGGCCGGCGGCGTACTCCTCGCTCGGGCGCACGTCGATGACCGTGACGCCGCCGTCTTCGAGGCGGCGCAGCAGTTCCTCCCGCGTCACCTCCTCGATGTCGTCCTCGCCGAGATAGGCGCTGCGGGCCCGGTCGACGTCGGCCAGGTGCGTCGAGGCCACGTCACGCAACTGTGCCCACAGCGCGGCGACGTCGCCGCCGGCCAACCGGTAGAAGACCTTGGTGCCGTCCTTGCGGGTGCTCACCAGCCCGGCTTGCCGAAGGATCTGCAGGTGGTTCGACGCGGTGGTGAGTCCCAGGCCCGCCGTCACCGCCAGGATCTCGACCGAGCGTTCGCCTTGGGCCAGGAGGTCCAGCAGCTCCAGGCGTTTGGGGCTGCCGAGCGCCTTGCCGACCTGCGCGAACCCGTCGAACAGCGCCGCCTTGCGTGCCGGATCACCCATTGACATTCCTCCAAAGATTCATGGAATAGTGTAGGGGGTGGTGCTGAAGGCGGCAACGTGATCATTCCGATGGTGGACGAGGGACTCGGGAACTCGTCCTACCTGGTCGACCTGGGCGACGGTCGGTCGGTCGCGGTCGATGCGTCCCGGGATCTGCGCGCGCTGCGCGTGGAGGCCGAACGGCGTGGTCTGGTGGTGGCGTTCGCCGCCGATACCCATCTGCACGCCGACTTCTTGTCCGGTGCGGTCCAGTTGGCCGCCGTCGACAGGGCGCGGGTGCTGGCGTCGGCGGCCGGGCACCGGGAGTTCGAGCACGTCGGGCTAGGCGACGGCGATGAGGTCGACCTGGGTGGTTTGAGGCTGCGTGCTTTGGCCACGCCCGGTCACACCGGCGAGCACCTGGCGTTCGAACTACTGGACGGCGGATCAGTCCAGGGGGTGTTCACCGGCGGATCGCTGATCGTCGGGGGTGCCGCCCGCACGGATCTGGGCGGGGTGGAGCAGACCGAGATGTTGACCCGGGCGCAGTACCGTTCCCTGCAGCGGCTTACGAGACTGCCCGACGGCACCGCGGTGTGGCCGACTCACGGTGCCGGATCGTTCTGCTCCGCTCCACTCGGCGCCGATCGGATGTCCACCATCGGCGCCGAGAAGGCCACAAACCCGTTGCTCGCGGCACCGGACGAGGACTCCTTCGTGGAGCGGTTGCTGGCCGGGCTGGGCAGTTTCCCGCCGTACTTCCTGCACTTGGCCGAGATCAACAGGCGCGGCCCCGCGGTGGTGACCGAGCCCGCGGTGGCCGCGTTGAGCAGGCAGGCGGTGGCCGCGATGCTCGCTGATGGCGCGGTGCTGGTGGATGTGCGGCCGGTGCGTGACTTCGCCGCGGCCCACATCCCGAGCGCGATCTCGATCCCGCTGCGCGATCAGTTCGCGTCCTGGCTCGGCTGGCTGCTCGACCCGGCCACGCCGTACGGGATCGTCCGCGACCCGGGACAGGACCTGGCCGAGGTCGTGTGGCAGTCGCTGAAGATCGGGTTCGAACGCCTCGCCGGAGAACTCGCCGGCGGCCTGGCCGGCTGGGATGGCCCGACCGTCGCCACGCCGCTGCTGCGGGCCGACCAGATCGGTCACACCGCCGTGCTCGACGTCCGCCAACGCAGCGAGTTCGCGGCCGGCCATGTCCCCGGTGCGGACCATGTCGAACTCGGGAATGTGCAGACCGTTGCCAGCGGCCTGCCGCGTGAGCCCGTGGTGGTGATGTGCGGGCACGGTGAACGGGCGATGACCGCCGCAAGCCTCCTACAGCGCGCCGGCCACACCGCTGTCCAGGTGCTGGAGGGTGGCGCCGAGGACTGGGCAGAAGCGACCGGCCGGTCACTGGCATGACCACCTCAGCCAAGACACCGACCCTCGGGCTGCGCGCCAACCTCGCCCAGTTCAGCCTGCTGGTCGCGGTCAACACCCTGGTCGGCGGAATGCTCGGCCAATAACGCATCGTGTTGCCGCTGCTGGCCGAGCACACCTTCCACCTCACCGCCTACACCAGCGCGCTCACCTTCATCCTCGCCTTCGGCGCCGTCAAAGCCGTCACCAACTTCTTCGCCGGCACCTGGTCGGACCGCTACGGCCGCAAACCCGTCCTGGTGGCCGGGTGGCTGATCGGCCTGCCGGTTCCGCTGCTGCTGATCTGGGCGCCGAACTGGGGGTGGGTGATCGCCGCCAACGTGCTGCTCGGCGTCAACCAGGGCCTGACCTGGTCCACCACGGTGATCATGAAGATCGACCTCGTCGGGCCGGCGCGACGCGGACTGGCGATGGGCCTCAACGAGGCCGCCGGCTACCTCGCGGTCGCGGCCACCGCGATGGCCACCGGCTACCTCGCCGACGCCCACGGGCTGCGGCCCGCACCATTCCTGCTCGGCGCCGCCTACGCAGCCCTCGGCCTCGGGCTGTCCACCCTGGCAGTGCGGGAGACCCGCGGCCATGCCCACCACGAGGCCGGCACCCCGCACAGCACGCTGACCACCCGGCAGGTCTTCACCCTGACCAGCTACCAGGAACCGGCCCTGTCGGCCGCCTCCCAGGCCGGCCTGGTCAACAACCTCAACGACGGCCTCGCCTGGGGCCTGTTCCCCTTCCTGTTCGCCGCGCACGGCCTGTCCCTGGCCCAGATCGGTCTCCTCGGCGCCCTCTACCCGGCCGTGTGGGGCTTCACCCAGCTCGCCACCGGCGCCTTGTCCGACCAGGTGGGGCGCAAGTGGCTGATCACCACCGGGATGCTCGTCCAGGCCGGCGCACTGGGCCTGGTCGCCGCCGGCGCAAGCTTCGGGCCGTGGACCGTGGCCGTGGCGCTCCTGGGGTTGGGCACCGCGATGGTTTACCCGACGTTGCTGGCAGCCATCGGTGACGTCGCTCATCCTGCCTGGCGGGCACGCGCGGTCGGTGTCTATCGATTGTGGCGCGACGGAGGCTTCGCCGCCGGTGCCCTGCTGGCCGGCGCGGTCGCCGACCTGTGGGGCATCACCGCCGCCGTCTGGGCCGTCGCCGCCCTGACCGCCGCATCCGGGCTGCTCGTCGCGGCCCGCATGTACGAAACCCACCCCAGGAGCATCCGATGAACCACCCCGGTCTGGCCGACAGCCCCATCTACCTGGACTACAACGCCACCACCCCGGTCGACCCCCGCGTCATCGACGCCGCCCTGCCCTACCTGACCCACCACTTCGGCAACCCTTCCAGCAGCCACGCCTACGCCGCGCAGCCCCGCGGCGCGGTCGACCACGCCCGTGGACAAGTCGCGGACCTCCTGGGCGCCTCGCCCGGCGAGATCGTCTTCACCGCAGGGGGCTCCGAGGCAGACACCCTCGCCATCCGCGGCGCCGCGCTCGCTGCCCGCAGCGGCGGCCGCGGCGACCACGTCATCACCCAGGTCACCGAGCACCCCGCCGTGCTCGAGGCGTGCCACAGCCTGCAGGCCGACGGGTTCACCGTGACCCAATTACCGGTCGACACCTACGGTCACGTCGAGGCCGCCGACCTGGCCGCCGCCATCACCGACCGCACCGTACTGGTATCGATCATGGCCGCCAACAGCGAGACCGGCACCCTGCAGCCGCTCACCGAGCTGGCCGCGATCGCCCACCGACACCACGCCTTGTTCCACACCGACGCCGCCCAAACCGCCGGAAAGATCCCCATCGACGTGACCGAACTCGGCGTGGATCTGCTCACCGTGGTCGGGCACAAGATGTATGCGCCGAAAGGTATAGGGGCCCTCTACCTCAGAGCCGGCATTGAGCTGCAGCCTGTCATCCACGGCGGCGGCCAAGAACGCGGGCTGCGCGCCGGGACCGAGAATGTCGCCTTCATCGCCGCCCTCGGCTCGGCCGCGCAGATCGCCGCCGGCGAGCTGCCCGCCAGCGCCACCCGGCTGACAGCACTGCGCGACCTGCTCCACCACGAACTCGAACGGCTCCTGCCCGGCAGCGTCCAGCTCAACGGACATCCGACCGACCGGCTACCCGGCACCCTCAACATCAGCCTCGCCGGGATCAACGGAGCCGAACTGCTCGCAGCGACACCCGAAATCGCCGCATCAACCGGATCGGCCTGCCACGAAGGCCTCACCACACCGTCAGCCGTCCTCACCGCAATGGGCCTGCCGTACGAGCGCGCTCGCTCCGCCCTACGGCTCACCCTCGGGCGCTGGACGGACAACAACGAAGTTCGCAAGGCAGCCCACCTCTTAGCCGATCAGTTCACGGCCATGCGGGCAGAGAATCCGCCCCTGCCACAGCGACTGTGAACATGGAGCGGGCTTCAACAAACCAACGTTTCTTGAAGACCCACCGGCCCATTACTCCCGGAAGCCTGGCGCGGCCTTCAAGAACCCCTTCAACAACCCGGTGTGTTCAACAACTCTCGATCGCCGTTTTCTGAGAGTATCCCGGCATGGACCTCCCCTCACCGTCGTCAGAGCTGCTGGCGGCCGAGCCGGCAGTCGGCACCGGGATCCGGATCGGCTACGCCCGGGTCTCCACCGGCGGGCAGAAGCTGGAACGCCAACTCGACGGACTCACCGCTGCCGGTTGCCGGCGGATCTTCGCTGAGAAGATGTCCGGCAAGGACACCGACCGCCCCGAGCTGATCACCGCGCTGGACTTCACCCACTCCGGCGACACCCTCGTCGTGCCGGCACTGGACCGGCTGTCCCGCTCACTGCAGGACCTGATCACCACCGTTGGCGAGCTGCGCCGCCGCGGCATCGGGTTCACTTCGCTGCGTGAGAACCTGGACACCACCACACCCGGCGGGCGGCTGGTGTTCCACGTCTTCGCCGCCCTGGCCGAATTCATCCGCGAGCTCATCGTGTCCGGTACCCGCGAAGGCCTGGCCGCGGCCCGTGACCGCGGTCGGGTCGGCGGCCGCCCGTCGGTGGCCACACCGGACGTCATCCGGGCCGCGCGCGACATGCTGCCTAACCCCGAGCACAGCATCACCTCGATCGCCAAGCTCCTCGGGGTCAGCCCCGGCACCTTGTACAACCACATCCCCGACCTGCGCGAGCTCCGCAGTGGCGCCGGCGCGAAGCAGCTGGATAACCGCCCGGCCTGAAGCAGTTCAGAGCACCGATTCAACCGTGCCGGTGGCGGCCAGATCGAGGCGGGTGTCCATGTCGAGCCGGAACCGGCCGTAGGGGTTGACGTGGGTCCAAAACAGCGGCGACAACCCGCGGCGGTCCTCCTGGCCGAGGCTGTCATGGAACCGCGGCCCCTCGAGGACCGCCTGCAGCAGCAAGGTGTTCACGTGCACCAGCGCGGACTGCAGCAAGTGCAGTGCGAGCATCGACACCTCTGCGTGCTCGCGATCCGGACCGGTGAGATCGCCGTCCTTGCCGTAGAAGATGACAGTGTTGCCGGAGTTCCAGTTCTCCACCACCTGCAGCCCGCCGTGGATCTCGCGGCGAAGGTCGGCGTCGGCGAGGTAGTCGCAGACGAAGATCGTCCGCACCGCCCGGCCGAGTTCCTCCAGCGCCGCGTAGGTGGGGTGTTTCGGTCCGCCGCGGGTGAACCGGCGCAGGATCGATTCCGATTCGGCGGTACCGAGGCGCAACGCGGTGGCGTACTTGACCATCTGGTCGTGTTGCTGTGCGATCAGGTCCCACCGGATCGGCCGCGTCACCACCTGGCCGAGGCCGGCGCAGGCGGCGGTGTCGTCGGGGCGGTAGAGCCGGATCGAGCCAATGTTCTTCAACCTCGGCAGCAGCTTGAACCCGAGCAGCTCAGTGAATGCGAACCCGACCACCGA
>Ga0136617_10004264_pt1 | contig 12798 bp, 10 predicted proteins | sample AntDrymUQ3222106_2_FD_129672 | JGI IMG/M metagenome (GOLD analysis project Ga0136617, IMG submission 129672) | Polar desert sand microbial communities from Dry Valleys, Antarctica - metaG UQ322 (21.06) | ecosystem: Environmental > Terrestrial > Soil > Desert | place: Antarctica: Dry Valley...
GAAATTGACGAACCTGAAGCGGCGCGCGCGCGTGACGACGCAAATTTTGAACGTGAATTCAGCGGCGGCACGTCTGCGAAGACTGAATATGAGCGTGTCCGTCTAAAGGACTTGCCACCGCCTCTGCCCGAAGGATTGAGCGAACAAGATGAGCGGCAACTGCGTTACGAATTGCTGCCGCGTCTTGATCGTCAAATCGAATCCGGCGCAACGACTGCCAGCATCTTCACCGGACTTGCCGTCGCCGAACGTGATGAAGAAAGGCGTTGCCGTGACGAGAAGATCGCCGCTCGATTCGGCGTGCAGGCTTCTTCCAGAGAAGACCAAGCGGTCACACGCGATGAAACATTGCGCGCCCTTTACACGCTCGACGCGATGCTGTCGCAAGGCGAAACTACTGCCCGCGAGCGCGCTGCGAAGACGGTTGGCGAGTCAGCAAACAATCACGCAGACAAAGCGAGCGAATATGTAAAGCACCGTCTTGCTGTGGGGGCTGAAATCGAACGTCACGCGCCTAGCGTCGGCAAGCGCGTTTCCGCGATTGAAACAGTTGGAAGCCGTGTGGCAGACGATTACCGACAGTTAACCGGAGCGTTGCGCCTATTCGAGAAGTCAGAAGCAGAACGCGACAAGTTACGTGAAGAGGCAGAACAATTCGCGCAAACAGTAAGGCAAACACCTCAGTTTCGAGACGCGCTCGAAGCATCACGCCGGGACAACACGGACGCGCAACAACACGTCCGTCACGCTCTCGCAAGCACGCTGACCGACCCATCAGTTGAGCGTGCCTTGCAAGATAATGCGGAACGCATCGCACATCATCAACGATTTCTTAGTACCGTTACAGGTCGTGAGATCGAAACATCGTCGCAAGCGCACGCGGCTCTCAATCCGCACCTTGAGCGAACCCGATTCATGCTTCACCACTTACGAGATGCACGTGACGCATTGAACATCGGGCAAGCCAAACCACACCGCACAACAAATAATCAACAAGCAAGATCGCACGACGACACGGCGCGTCCGCTCTACGTCAGTTTAGGCGAAGACGGGCGCGAGCGCTTCGCACTGGGCAGCCTTAACGAATACCGGGTCGCTTCCGCCCTCGCCACCCGTTTGCAAGTTCCTTTGGATATTTATGAATCCCGGCACGGACGCGAGTTGACTGGCGACAGCGAGACGCGCCGCGAAGTTTACGCTTTCGCCAGAGATTATGTTGATTATCGCTTGCAAGACGGCGCAACGCGGATGATGAATCAGCGTCCGCTTTACCGCGAGTTCCGTCAGCGTTTGACGCAAGCGAAGTCGCTTGATGAATTAAACACGACAATCACTCATATCCGCCGTGAAAACTATGACCGCGCCGCACATCCTGAAAAGTACGCTGCTGAAGCGCGTGAACTTAGAGAACAAGGCGAGAGAGTGCGCCACCCTCTTTCAGAAAGTGAGATAAGCCGGTTATTGCTCGCGCCCGCTCCCACACACTTCACCTCCGAGATGCGCGACCTGCTTCAAACCCGCGCCACAACGTCACGCGACAAACAAGTAAAGACGCATCAACTTGAGCGCGGCGAAATCCCACCATCGCCTGCCCTGACCGCGTTGCTGACGGAGTTTGCCCGCACCAAACACGAAGACCCTGCGCGCCACACTCGCAATGTGCGTGCCTTCTTAGGCGACTATCTCAACCCGCCCGACACAAATAGAAATCGCTTCTCTCCGCAGAACCTACACGAACTCGGTAAGAGTTTGGATTCGGGCGAACGCAACTATTTCTTCAAGCTCGTTAATGACACGAAAGTTGCTCTGCAATCCGGTACGCCTGTCAAAGAGATAAAGCCACTTCAACTTACCAAAGAAACGGAGACGCACGGAAAAGACAATCGAGTTATTACGAGTGATGCGCGCGAACAATCGGCGCGCGTGACGCGAGAAAGCGCGACGTTCCGACGCTACTATGGAGCAAGCATTTGGCGCGAAACTGAATTAACAAACGACATCTTACAAACCGCAAGAGACCGCGAAGGACGAGTTCCTTCCACCCGAGAAATCGTGCGCGCAATATCGGAGCGTGACCTCGAAGTAACAGCTGCGTTGGTCAAGGAACGCGCGAGTCAACCGCACCTCGTCACTATGACGATTGAATCTCTTCGCGCCTCAAACGATGCGAGCAAACGGCGACTTGGAGAAGTCGTCGAAGCCTTTCGTGGGATGCATGTTGCGAAGAACGAGCAAGGTCAGATTCATTTCCAAATCACCACTCCACCGCGCTCTGAACTCGCGCGCGAGGAATGGCAACAAATCTTTGACCGTTATACCGAGCGCACGCTTGAACGCGGTAACAAGACACCAAACCTTTCCGATTCGCAACGACGCGACTTGCGGCGCACGGCGCAGAAAGAAGCGTGGCACGACCTGACAGCAGAGTTTCAACGCGCACGAGCAAACTCTAGCGTGCCTTTACTTGACGAACGAGCGCAGGAGATAGAGAAGACTGTTTCAAATACTCTCGCCCTACAAGAACGCGCTCGCATCGCGCATGACGCGCGAGAAAGTTTCATCGTCGCACAAGTCGCTCAAGTCACACGCAAGCTGTCCGACCATCAAGGCTTCGCAGAGATTCAGGCGCACGAAGCCCAACAATTCGTTCGTCAAGCACTCGCTTCGCCACATACGAACAAACAAACTCAATCGCGCGCCCCTCAAGATTTATCATCGTCCACACAGCAGCGCACTGACAACATCGCTGAACTTATCAATCGCGCCATCACTCCGCGCGATCGTGAAGCATATCTTCAATTCGATGAATATGCGGCGCGCACCAAGTCCGAATACATTGCATCGTTTCGGCAGATTGATGCTTCGCAATTATTGATGCAGCGTGAAGAACGACGCGCCAAATTTGCCCCCTTGCGCGACGAGATGGAGAAGCGTGTCAGCAGTTATTTATTGGAAGCGATTCGCACAAATGACGCGGCGAGTTTTCAACGGGAAGGCTCCCGGCATACGGAAGCCATCAGCCGCATCATTACAGAGACCATTCACGATAGCGGAAAGAATCTCGCAGAGTTCAACCTGAACAACGAGCGCGTGCGTGATGTCTCGCGCCACCTAGTTATTCAACTTCCCCTCGCACAAGAACGTAGTCATGAGCGTGTCGCCATCGAACATTCACACGAACATCAACTCGGCGAAGTTTCACGACAAGACCACGCGCTTCCGGTTCATATTGTCGGAGAACCCCACACAAAATCCCACGCCATTCAACCTTCAGCGCAAAAGCACATCTCGCCTTCGCTAATGCCAAGCCACGCTGAAACAAGTCGCTCGGTCGAATCAGTTGAGCAACGCATTAACCACTCGTTGAAGCATCTGGAAGGTCAGGCGATTGAGCAAAATGTCGCGCACAATCTAAACGACCATGCTCCATCTAACGGCGGCAAGCAAACGGCGCACGAGATGAATGCTGACAATCGAGCGTTGCGTGAGCGAGTATTTGTGCTTGTTCGTTGATGTATTCTACAACTCGCATTTAAGGTTGAGACGGCGATACAATCAGGTCATCAACTCGCTTATCTTTTCGCCAACTGTCACCGCCTATGTCGTCACAAACGCTTCTAAAATTACTGGCACAAATCAAGTCTGGAATCGTTATTTTTGAACCCTTCAGACGCACGCCGCAGGAAATCGTCGAGTTTCAGGATACGGTTGAACGGTTACAAGAACTCTAACAACTGAACCTGATCCGAAGCTTATTCACCGAACGCCGCGCCTTTGCCGATGGCGAACACTGCATCCTTGCAATGGTGCAAGGCGGACTCACAGCAGATGGCGAGCAGCTTCTCATAGAACATCAAGATCACATCTCGTTACAACAAGCTGCGGACTGAATTGTAAAGGCTAATTTTATGGATTAGCTGAAGCCGAGAGGATTACGATTTGAGCCTGCTTTCGTTAATTACAACGCACGGTCAAAAAATTGTACTGTCCCTTTCAACTTCAAGCTTGACGTGTTTTGTTGAATTGCAAGAAGGAAGTTCTAAGGACGTTGGTGAGTAGCGTTCATCTAACAGGTGAATCTATTTTGTTGAGAACCGGCAAACTGCCGTGAATAGCTGAATACTGATTTTGCCAGCCTCGTTCAATCGCGTTGATTTCGTTCACGTCTGCAGTTACAAAATGAAACCAGTGTGCGCGCCCCAAAGTTGTTGGGAGGCATTTTTCGGGCGTGTCGCGGTGCTGTTTGAAGCGTTGAAACAGATTGACAGTTAATCCCACATAAAGAATCTCGCCCTGAAAATTCGTCAACACGTAACAACCGGCGGCGGTAGGCAATTGCTTGACAGATTCCAACGTGAACATAACCCGTTTTACGGGTGAAGGTGTCAGTTGAGATACATTCATATTGCGATGGCACCTTCGCTTGGCTTGTTGAGTGCCGTAACCAATTCGCTGTTGATTTTGGTCAATGCGGAAGAGTTGAGATTGCCAGCGACACCTGTGCTGCTCAACCACCAATCAGGATGCCCAATCCCCGCGTTATCGCCATCGAGATTATTGAAGGTTTGAAGAAGAACTCTCTCCATTGTGGCAGTTGTGTAATCCTGCCAATTAGCAAGGTAAAGAAAAAATGGCGCTGAGAAGCGGGAAAACAGTTCGACTCCGTTGTATTTGAACAGCACAGTATTTTTGCCCGGGTCGTTGAGGAGTTTTGCAAGCACTGTCCAATAATTCAGCATTATTCTTTGCTGCTTATCAGTTGGCTGTGCGTTGAGCGGATTGCCCGGAACAAGCACGAACTTTACGATAGATTTAACGAAAGAGCGTTGATTGATAGTGGAAGTTTTGGAAGTTTCGCCAGCCATTTCAATCTTCTTATGCCACGGCGACTCAGGTGTGTTGTTGAGATAGTCAACGATCTTTAACGCTTTTTCGTCCTCGCCGCTTTCAACAATTCGCTCCATCCATCGCGGCAGATTAGGAACATCTTCGACATCCATCGCCGCTGTCAAACGCGCATAAATTCGTTGCTCTATCGAGCGGTCAACACTCTTTTGCGTGGTGTTGACAATTAAAAAGTGGCACATCTGAGCCAACTTCGACAGATTGACTGCGATATTGACTGGTACTTCAAAATCGCGCAAATCCGGGACTTTCTCAGCAGCCATTTTAAGACCTTCAATCCGATGCTGCCCGTCAACAACGCTAAACGGTCCTATGTCCTCAACTGAAAATTGGATGGTGTTGGTTTCTGCATTGAACTGAACATCTTTATCTGTCGCCAAGAAAACGCTAGTGGGCAAGAAGGCGTCACGGTTTTCCTGACCGCGAATTAAGTAGTCTGCCAATTTTCGTGCCCGTCCAACATTCAATACGCGCTGGAATCCCCGATCACCAGGGATTGCTGGATCGAGTCTTTCAATATCGTAAAAATTAGGAAGCAATAAATCACTAACACGGAGAGAAGTTGTGTAAAGCGTTAAGCTACCTTGCTGAACGCGCGCTGCGGGGCGGGTAATAATCATAATAGAAAAAGTTTAGCAAATGCTAAGGATTTTTTGTGAAATTATTATGAACCCTGTGAAGATAGCACTCTCATTTTTGATTATCCATTTCCGAAATACTACCTCGCAACATTAATCATCAGACTCAATGTTTAGGAATCAATAATCATTCCCTGTCTCTCGCCTTCATAGGTTTTCTCAACGCAAAAATTCAAGCAGTACTCGGTGAAACTCGTTCGTCGCTTCCAAATGCGGGATGTGTCCAACGCGCTGGAGTTCAACCAGCTTGCTTCCGGGAATATCTCGCGCCGCTTGTTTGCCGAGTTGCGGATAGTTCCCAAGCGTGTGGCGAATTTCTTCGTTCACGTAATTTCCACCAACCACCGTTCTATCTTCCTGTCCGATGATAAGCAGCGTCGGCGTTTTGATTAAAGCGAACTCGTGGCGCACGGGTTGTTGATAAATCATTTGATACGTCAACGCCGACGCACGCGCCCAGCGCGGAAACTCGCCGCCCACAGCTATTCGCGCTCTGACTTCGACGAAGCGTTCATAATCTGGCTTCCACTGAACAAAGTAACGTCGCACAAACTGACGGTACGCTTCCGGCGTTTGATTAAGCTCGTTTTGATAAAGCGTTTCAAGCTTTCGCGGCGGAATTCCAATGCGATAGTCTTCCAAGCCAATCGGGTTCTCTAAAATTAAGTGCGTCGTGCGCTCTGGAAAGGTTCGGGCAAAGCGCACGGCGAGCATTCCGCCCATCGAATGACCGACGATTGCCGCTTGTCGGATATTCAACTCATCAAGCAAACGCACGGTGTTAGCGGCAAGCAAGTCGAAGCTGTAGCGAATGTCAGGCTTCGATGATTTACCGAAGCCGATCTGGTCAGGGACGACGACGCGGAAGCCTGCTTGTGTGAGAGCGCGAATCGTCGCGTCCCAATAACTGCCGTAGAAGTTCTTACCGTGTAAGAGAACTATCGTGCGCCCGTTTGCATTAGCAGGCGGGCGCACGTCCATGTAAGCCATGCGGACAGGTTCACCTTCAAGCTCGAATGATAGATACGAGACGGGAAACGGGTAAGAGTATTCCTCCATCGCGCTTCCCAACGGCACGGTGTAGATTGGGGCGGTCTGCGGTTGATTGTCTTCGAGCGGTATGCGCCCTCTTGTTGTAGGCAGTTGTGCCCATACTGTAAGCGGCGCGACAACAGAGATGAGCAGATAAATAATTGCAAGCAGTAATCGGTTTCCAAAATTCCTAGCCATCAGTTATCCCAATCCTTGATGTGTAATTGGATGACTGATAGCACGAAAGCGCGGCGTGCGTACAGCGTACAATTAGAATGGAAAGAATGAACTGATGCCGCTTGCCTTCGGTGCGGTGAGGCTCATGCCGTTCACGGTCTGTCTCGTCATCGCAAGCAAAGCGAGTTGCTGTTCGGATGGAACTGCGCCCATCGCGCCGATTGTTTCGCGTGTCAACGCGGGTCCCATCCAGCCTTCTATTTTTTGCGGTGTGACATACCAAAAGTAGGTCGCTGATTCGCTTGCCCGCTCGCCCACGGGCGCGCCCCAGACGGCGGCTTTCGGCGGTGTATCGGCGCGTGTCGGATTTGCTGGATTGATGGCGTGGAGTGTGTAGAAATAGTTTGACTGCGATGCCGTGAGCGTTTTGCCGTCTGGCGAGATTTGCTGTGTTCTTGCCCCGCGCCAGACGCGCTCGTTTAGTTCACGGAAGTCAGTTGGAAAGCGTCCGGTTTGATGATGAAAGGTTCGTAAGGCGAGCGCGATCTGCTCCATCGCCGGCACAGGTAAATTGGCTTCGCTCGCGCGACTCGATTGCCATGACGCATAGATGACGGCAAACACAAGCAGTAAAAAAGAGAGGGCGAGCGCGGCAAATGTGAACTTCATGCGTCCGCCGCTACGAGTGGAAGTGTTTGCTGATTGCTCGTTTTTCATGGTGCGTCTTCTCGCTTCTATCGCCTGCGCTGCCGCTACGGATTAAGTACACGGTCAAGCGAGTTTTCTTTTACCGAAATCATCTGCACGTCGGGTGGCGAAGATGGCAGTGGGTCGTCATAAAGGTCTGCGAGGTGGTCAACCGCTTCGCGGGTCATGGCATAAACTGTTTCAGGCGAGATTGTTTTTGACAACACCATCGGCTCACGCTCATTCGGTTCTTGCTTGCGCGCAACAGTTTCGTTTGCCGTTTCGCTCACGCTCCGCTTCGTTGAAGCTGCGACGGTTGAACCTTCGTTGGCGGTTTCTTGCGGCGGCGTTTGTTGAGCTGTATGCGTTGTGTCTTCTTCAACGCGCTTTCCATCTTCTCCTATTGTCGCATTCAAGAGTTTCCGCTTGAGGCTTTCACGTTCCGCATCAATGAAGTTGACGATGCGCGGCGCACCGTATTTGCGTGGCATAACGCGCGGCGGTTCTTTCGCTGACTTCGGGTATGTCCATTTCACTGGCGGCATCGTTTCAATCACGGTTATAGCTTGACGATGCACGGGCAGTTGACGCACTTCATTGGGGTCAATGAGCGCGCGACTCGCTTCGGTGCTGCGGGACTTGTCGTTCTCCGTTCCGGGCGCATCGTCGAAGCCGCGTCCCCAGACGGTAGTTTGTCCGACGATCTCCGATGCATAACGCGCCGTGACGTGGTCGCAGCCGGGCAGGAATGTCTTGGTGTTTATCGAACCCAAGATCGAGTTGAAACCGTGTTCGCCATACATGTCATAGCCTTGCGACAGGTTTTGATAGAACAGCATCACGGCGAAGCGACGACCGCGCCCGACTCCGGGCAATTCCTTCAAGTTCGCAACGGGGACGTGAGCCGCTTCGTCAACAACGAACATCACCGGCACTGTGTTTTCTTCGACTACTCCGGCGCGCAGATGCTCAACCGCCTGCCCGATAAATGTCGCCAACGGAATCTTGTAGCGCGATGCTGCGCCTTCGGGAATCACGATAAAGATTGCAGTTCCGGGTTCGCGCAAATGAGCGAAGTTGATGTAACGCGCTCCGGCTTTTATCTCATCTTCTTCCAGAGAAGCCGTGACCGCCCGCGCCGCATCAATCGTGAACGGATTGATTTTTGCGGCAAGTCCGGTAAAGACACTCCCCCGCGTTTGGTCGGGTGCTTTCGTGAATGTTCCCCATTGCACGCGCACTTCATGATCTTCGGCTTTAGTGAGTTCGTCGCACAACTGCTCGTAACTGCGAAGCGCGATGAACTCGTGAATCATCGCCGGTGTCGGATGCTCGATGATGGTCGGCACGTACAACAGAATCGCGGTTAGCAACGCGACTTCCGCCTCTGACCAGAATGGATCAGTGCCGATGTCCTTCGTGCCTTCTAAACCGAGCATGATGGTCGCCATCATGTGCGCGTACTCTTTATCGCCCTTGCAATGCAAAAGGAAGTTCCAACGATCCGAACATTCCGTATGCTGGAAATCGAGACGATAAACGCGCTGGAAGTGGCGAGCGCAATACTCGAAGAGCTCGCCTTTCGGGTCAATGATGACCGCCGACCAGCCGCCTTGCGCGAGCGAACGCAAGTAGTTCATCAACAGCACAGACTTACCGGAACGCGGCGGACCGAAGAAGACAAGCGAGCCGAGCGCGGCTTCAGAGTTCAACGCAAAATTGAAGGGACGACGAAGCGGACGCGGCAGTTTCCCCAACGTCAACTCGCCTTGCTTCGGCTCTTCGTCCAGCGCACGCGCGAAGCCTGCGCTCTAAAGGTACAGCGGCGATGCCCACTGCGCCGTGCCGTAAGTCAGAAGCTGGTTGAACTCATAGTAAGGCAATAAGATTTGCGACGCTTCTGCAACCGCGATAAATACGGCAATGAACATCAACGCCGCGAAGATCATCTGCCAGTGAAAGCCAACGGCAAGATAGCGGGAAGCTAACAGCAGAAGTGAAGCGGCGATGACTCCGCACACGACGAGCATCAAGACTTGCCCGACATCCTGCATACAACGGATAAAGGCGTGGTATGGGGGCAGGAACGGCTCATCGGCGCGGCGTGGTAGCCCACGTTCCGCATCATAGATTTGAATGCGATTGATGAAGCTCATCTTTGGCGTTTAGGGCGCAGTTTGAATTTGCGACGAGTTACTTTGCACTCAGCGCCCACTTAGCGAGTCGCTCGAAGTCTGCGCCTAAAGGCATCTCTGCTTTCAACGTCTCGGCTTGCCATCCAGATGCTTGCACGCGCGAGGCAAGCGCAAACGGTTCAGGTATCCGAATCTCGTCGAGGCGCAACGAACGAAAGTAACGCCCCCCTCGTAGCTGATCGTGAGGTTGATTGTTTTGCGGTTCATCGTCCGTAACGTCATCGGGAACACGCAGTAACAACGCGGCTCCGTCTTGTCGCTCCCGACCAAGTGAGACGACTTCAACGCCGAACGGTTGCGGGCGCAATCGAACGTGAATCACGCTTCGTTCGGACGCAAGGAGTTTGCGGTCTGCAACAAACTCCACCCCGGGCGGAAGCAAGTTGCGTCGCGTGATTTCCGCGAGTAAGTCATCAACATTCGCAACCGGGCGGCGTTCGATGCTGCGTGCGATGAAGGCGAGCGAAGCGGCGATTGCAACCGCACTTGCTTCGCGCAAGCGTCCTTCGCTGCGATACATTTCGCCGTCGAAAATCGGTGCTTGATTTAAGCGTACTTCAGCGTCTCGCGCTTTTGTTTTCCGTCCTTCGGCTCGCGCTGCAAAAGCGATGCGCGGATTGAATCCTGATTGAAATGCACGTCGGATGTCGCCCGCGAACGCGACGGTAAGTGCAACCATGCAGGCGACCAAAGCAACCATCCGCGTCGGTGTCAGTTTCGGCAAAGCTAATCGCTCTTGTGTAAAGTCTGCTTTAGCTTTCGCTTTCCGTTGTGACGCTCTTTTCATTATGCTGCCTCACGGATGAAGATTTGCTCGCGTCCGAATGTTCGTGCAATCCACATATCAATCAGTGCATCTGGTTGATGTGCTTCGCTCGCCACGCGCGCCAATGCTAACCGTAGGCTCTTAGCTTGACTCTGCTGTTTCGCTAGATAGCCGACATAAGACCCAAGCAGATGCTCATTCACTTCACGCACTTCATCGCGCACAAACGCCGCAAGCAAGTCAATTAACTCTCGCAAACCCGGTTTATTCTGCACGCCGGGAATGGCTTTGATGGATTCGTTAATACGCACGACGGCTCTGACCTGATTCGGAGACGCTTCCGGCACGCGCGTTCGCAAGATAGCTACTTCTTCTTCCGGTGTCGGCTTGTCGAGCCACGAATAAAAACAGCGCGAGCGAAACGGCGGCGAGAGTTTGAAGCGCAAGTTATTTGAGGTGAAGATGGCAAGCGGGAACAGCGTGCGGTTTGTACAGCCTGTCTCGCGGTCGTAGATGCCGATGGGCTGATCGTAATGCGGGACGTATGCGTATCCACACTCCAACAGTCCGAGCAGCATGTCTTGTAAGTGTTCGGGCAACTTATCCACTTCATCGAAGAAAAGGAGCGGGACTGTGCCCGTCCGTGCGGCGAAGTGAAACGCATCGAGAGCGCGCCCCAACTTCAAAAAACTCATCCGATACTGTTCGCTCTGCGCTTCCTCCAAATCTTTCGCGCCGGATGAAACGGATTGAATCACAAACTGACTTTGCGCTTCTCTGTCCCACTCGTACATCAAGTCGCCCAACTTCAATTCACTCATGCCTTGAATCGGAAACATCGTGAGGTTAAAGGCGAGTTGCGTGGCGAAAGCTACGGCGGATTTGCCCGCGCCCGGCTCACCTTCAATCATCCAAATTTTCCCGCTTCGCAAGACTTGAACGTAATCGTCAAGAAGCTGCAATTGGATGCGATAGCCTGCATCGCATAAGCGTGCGGCGATGCCATCTTTACCTTCTTCGCGTAGCACATCGCGCGGATTGAGTTGTTGCTGATTTGGAGCGGGCGGCGGAATCATCGTGGTTTCCTTGAACAGTTCAAAACTATCGCTCGGCGAGCGCGGCTTCAGCGATGCGGCGCATCTCCGGCGTCATGCGAGGTAGAGCGCGGTGAATATCCTCGCGGCTACCGTTTGTCATCAGTTCCGCGAGTTCTGTTTCCGAAAGTTGTCCCTCCGCAGCACTGCGGTTTGCACTATCGGTCAATCGCAATTCACGGATTCGCGCGTCTGTGCCGTTTATTTCTCGTGGGACGGTCATTACAAGAATGTAGCCGCGCGCTCCTGCCGGAATTTCGACAAAGCCGGCGCGACCTTCACGGTAGGCGATGCCATTCAACTCACGCATCAACGGCGATGTCACGCGCGGTGCGCTACTACCGTAAACGTCTCCGACGTACACAGGTCGTCTGCCGACGGTGGCAGCAACGGTGGAGAGAGCTTCGACTGCCCCCGCTCCTGCGATTCGCAGTGCGCGCGTCCAGCCGGATGTGAGGCTGCGCTTTTGCCCGCGCAAGCCTTCGCTCCCGTCTGCACCGACGATGCTTCCTTCAAGCCGCACAAAGCCGTTAGTGCGCGGGTCAACGAAGCCGACGAGTTGAACGTAAGCTCGACCGATTTCATAGTCAGAGCCGCGCAGTTGACCGTAGAGTTCCGCCCCACGCGGCAAACTCCAACTGTCGCCCGATGCGGCGCGCACAAGTTGCATTCGCACATATCCTTCTGAGCGCAAGGTGTAAAGCGTACCGAGCGTGCGAACGGGCAGCATCGTTCCCATCGGTGGCAAAGCGACTGATTCGGCGCGTATTCGTCCTGCTTCGTTCAAGCCGTTAGTTCTGTTATCAATACCTGCTGTTCTGGGTGATGATGTTTCTTCGCGTGCTGTGTTTTGAAGCTGGCTGATGCGAACTGACCGTTCGGCGTTCGGGCTGCTTGTGACGTTCGCCGTAGTAGCGTTCACTGTCGCATTGGTTCGAGCCGCGTTTGATGAGTTCGTTTGTGCAGTCGAAGTTGTTGCGTTTGTTTGAGGTGTAACTGTTGACGAAGGCGCGACGGCGGGAGATGGGGGCGCGGCTACGGTCGCCGAGTAGTCACCCAATGGCAGGCGGTCAGTGACAGGACTACCTGCGCTCGTGACATTGGCGCTGGCTTGATTTGAATTGTTCGGTGTGGCTTCGGCGTTCGTTCCAGCATGGCTGTTTGCGTTCCGCACTCTCTCGTATTCGCTGCGGATTTCTTCGGCAGTCATCGCGCGTGCCGAACCATCGTTCGCCGTCGCCCCACTTTGGCGCGTGTTCGCTCCTGATTGCACGCGATACTCTTCATTGCTTCCGGCGAACAAC